>Ga0126381_100000171_pt1 | contig 71112 bp, 65 predicted proteins | sample PanSoiMetPlot_28_FD_96465 | JGI IMG/M metagenome (GOLD analysis project Ga0126381, IMG submission 96465) | Tropical forest soil microbial communities from Panama - MetaG Plot_28 | ecosystem: Environmental > Terrestrial > Soil > Tropical forest > Bulk soil | place: Panama | collected 2016-02-17 | reverse complement strand
GGCCGTGGTTATCGAGACATGAATTATCTGCTGCTAAAGGCGCAGCGCCTAGCCGCGACCAAGACCGAATTCCTCGTTCTTCAGAAAGCCGCGTAATATGCATAGTTTTCCAGAATTCTCGTTCAGAGCCGTTTTTATGTTGGCGTAACTTGGCGCTTGCTTTTTGTGCTTGACAAGCTGGTATTTGAGAGCCATTGTATTTCGGTATCACGGGAAAGGCTCCCAGGAAACGGTGGCCTGTCGTATCCCGTAAGCTTCCCATCAGACACAGCTATCGATTTCATACAACAAAAGGCTTCGTTCCTAAGTATCAGGACTCAGTCCCGATCTAGCCGAGACTAGCGGGAGGTGCTCCATATCTTCACTCATCTTTTTCGCTCCTGAAAATTAGATCGGGAAAACGCACACATAGCGGCCCTTCTAGAGAAGGATCGCACACGACTCCCGGCTTAATTCAAAAAGCTATCCAAAACTATCGGAGAGGATGCGTGAACTTCGGTTGGTCGCACCGGTTTCCTGCAAGGAATTCGAAGCACTCGACGACGTGATGTATTTTCTTCACGCGTTGCTGAGCGGCTCGTCATATCGGAATGACTCCCGCTCAATGACGCTAACCGAGGAAGTCTCTAGTTATGAGTCCTACCGCAGAGACTAGTCCCAATTTAATCAGAGTTCTCATCGTGGATTCGAACCAGACGCAGTCGCAGCTGCTGAGGGACGCGTTGCGACGCCAAGGTACATTCAAGGTCGCTCACTGTCAGGGGAAGTTGTCAGAATGCCTTTCGGCGATGCAAGCGGAGAGCGCAGATGTTGTGCTTTTGGCAAATGGGCTGGCGGATGATCGCTCCAGGCTCTGTGAGCTTCTGCGAGGACTGCACTCCACGCATCCGAAGACCGCCATGGTCTTGTTGCTCGATCAGTACAATCGCGAACTGGTGGTCGATACGTTGCGATCAGGCGCTCGTGGTCTGTTCTGTATGACATTGATGCCATTCAAATCTCTTTGTCGGTGTATAACGAGCGTCTATGAAGGGCAGTATTGGACAAATGCCGAACAAATGCGATTCATCATTGACGCGCTCTCCACTGCACCAGCTCTGCGCGTCGCGAACTCAAACGGTCACGCTGTCCTGACAGTTCGCGAGGCGCAGACTGTGGGCCTGGTGGCAGAGGGACTAACCAATCGCGAGATCGGGCACGAACTGAAGATTAAAGAGAACACAGTCAAAAAATCCTTGCTCCGGATCTACGAAAAGACTGGTGTATCGAATCGCGTGGAACTCGTATTGTATGCTCTAGGCCACCATCAGGAGGCAAAATGATGAGACCCACATGTATTTGCCGCCAGTCGTGTCGTGCCCGGCAGCAAGCCGGCAGGCCGAGCAATGGAGTTGACTTCCTCATCGGCCACCCCATCGCGTATGGCGACACGAAAGAACATTAGTGTGCCGCACCGGGCGCACGATCCTTCCGCCCGTGGTTAGTGCCAGTAGGGCATCTGAGACAACTCCCGGCCAAATGGATTCACCCCGGGAGTGCATTATTATCCGAAGAGCAGCCGTATTGTATACGAAAGGATGGTTCGACTTCTTCTGTGTTTCTTCCATCCTAACCACCAACAAATGCGGCTGGGATGGCACAGCCACGCTGATTTTCAATGAACCAGTGCCAAATCATTCCCCGTGCACTCGTGCTCTGTCGGATCCTCTCGAGGCAGCTGCACCGGGCAGCAAGCCGTACGTGACCAGGCTGTTCTGTGAACCAACGAAGACTTTTCCGTCGGCAGCAATGGCTTCCGGAAAGTGGGGTACTGGCGGTATTTTGTCCCTGTAATTTGGCGCCTGTCCGGTGCGATACAGGGTCTTCAATGTCACCGCGTCAAGGGCCCAAAGAGCAGCTCCTCCGTTCATCAGCCAAAGGATGCCGTTGGTGGTTCCGTTCGCAGTAATGAAGGAGTGACCTCCGCCCGCCATCTGCACTGGTGTTTTGACTGGCGGAACTACCAACGTTCCGTTCTGCACCGTGTATGCCTGAACCGGCGTTCTTACACCCGTGAAGTAAACCGTGTTGTTCCAATAGGTGGGATTGCCTCCACCTGTTCCGCCTCCTTGCGGGATTTCTTGAACGACTTGAGTGTTGCCGGAAGTGCAAGTTGTGCACAGACCTCCCAAGTGATCGCGATTGAGGAGATAGATTGTGCCTTCCTTGCCGATGCCGATCATTTCTCGGGGATATGCACCTGATTGGTCTGGAAGGAGCAGAACGCCGGTCATATCCTGATCATGTGTAGCGAGTGTTTGGTGATTGTATGGAGTAAAGAAGTCAGCAACACCAACGCCATTCGTCTGGTTGAATTCCACGACGCTAATGGACAGATTCGAACCAGCCACATAGGGACCTTCGGAAGTAACAGCATAGATATTTCCACCCGGATCCGCGGCAATACCAGCACCCTTTTGCCATATCGAGGCCAGGTTCCTACCGGGTTCCACTGTCACCGCTCCCAGCGGCTGGAGTGTCGACGCACTGTAAGACATCAGCCAACCTTGGCACGGAGTGTGATTATTGCCATTCGATCCCCACGCAATGAAGATGTTACCGTTGGCCAGCAATAGGCCAGGCCTATTCATCTGGTAGAAGTCCTGGAACTTCGTGGTCACCCCGTTGTAGGTATGCGTCGCGGCAATGGTTGTTGGGCCGCCGGTCTTTTCCACTCCACTGGTGATGTCGAGCGCGTGCAGCCGGTGTACAACCTGCGAGTTCTCGTAAGTCTCCGCGACAAGATAGAGGGTGTGGCTTGGCAAATCAATGACGGGAGTAGACACAATACCCAGTTCCGTCCAGCCAGTTGTTTGCGCATTTCTCTTCACAGCAGCTGGAACCGTTGTAGCACCTGTCGGGCTGTAAGTGAGAACGCTCATGTACCACAGTGGTGAGGTGTTCGTGTCGTCGGCATCAAACGCATAAACGCTACCGTGCATCGTGGCCACGAACACGACGTTGTGAGAGCCTTGTCCGACGATGTTCAGCTGCGGAACGTAGAGAGGTTGGGCCACGACATATCCGTCGACTGGTTTGGTTGAGAGTTTCCCGAAGGTTTTGTAATTCACGTTGCCTGGGGTGAGAACAACTTCGTTTGTATTTGCCCCGCTGCGCAAGTTATCGTAGTGCCAGGTGAGAATCGACTGCTGCGCCACACTCCTGCCCGGAACTACACATGGGCCAACGAGGGTTAACAGTATCGAAATTAGGCCCGAGGTTCTTTTGCTGCCTAAAGAGACTCTTCTGAAGGAAATTTGCATCATGACTCCTTGGAGCGCCTGCGGTAAATCGCGCTAGATTCGCCGGGCTGGCGCCGGGGAACGAAACACTGCGCGTGCAAATCGAGGCACTGCTGCTAGGGTACCGGTAACGGACACGCCAACGCAACGGTTCCTGGGAACTTTCCCGTTAGAGGCAAATGATTGCGACTCCCGCAATGCTTGTCAAGCACAAAAAGCAAGCGCCAAGTTATGCCAATGTAAAATAAGCAAACCGGTATTGACGCGCCGTATTTCATTGCTTCCTCCCATAGATTTGATTGGCTGCGTCAGGGTTCGTCTCGCCCATTCGACAGAGCAAGATTTCTTTGTTCGCGATGAGACTGATCATTCTGTAAGACAATAAAATTCCGTCGCTGCTCAGTTCAACCTCGCAGAGCGTCTTCGCGGAGTGGAAGAAGCGCTGAAAAAATTTCCGGGAGTGAAAATCACCCGGTCTATTGATATCAAGCGTGACCCGCGTATTGCTTGCGACACGATATCGACCTTCATGCAAGTGGGGGCGGGCGGCGGTGCCCTGATTCGCACGGTTCTCCTCGACCCTCGGATTGCAAATTTCCCGTGACCAGTTTTAACGGTGCGAAACGCCGCAGGGCACCTCAGTCGCAGAGACTGCGATGTTGATCACAGAAGTAAACCTCTCAGCCTTGTGATAACCTTTCTTGTGAGACAAATACCTCGCACCAACTACCTTAACCAGCCTCGAGGGCGAAATTGGCAGCACCCCGCGCCGCTAGCAGGATGCGGAAAAATACTACTAATCCACAGCGGGCCGTGATACCAGAAGGCATGCGCGGAGAAGATCATCAGCAGAATCATGTGTTCAGTTATTTGTCCGCCGAGATGCGCGTGCGCCCGGATCATCCGTTGTGCACCATTCGCGCGATGGTGGATGAGGTGCTGAGCCGGTGGTCGCGTCGGTTCGACAATATGTATGCCAAGGTTGGCCGTCCCTCGATTGCGCCGGAGAAGGTGTTGCGGGCGCAGTTGTTGCAGATGCTGTATTCGATCCGCAGCGAGCGCCTGCTGATGGAAGAAATGGATTACAACCTGTTGTTCCGCTGGTTTGTGGGCTTGAACGCCGACGATCCGGTGCGGGACGCGACGGTTTTTACCAAGAACCGAGACCGGTTATTGCAGGCGGACGTGGCCAAGGAGTTTCTGGGGGAGGTGGTGGGGCAGGCTGCGGCGAAGGGCCTGACTTCGGATGAACATTTCACGGTTGATGGCACCCTGCTGGAAGCATGGGCCAGTCAGAAGAGTAATCAAGCGAGAGAAGGCAAACACCCACCACCCCCGGACGATCCAGGCAATCCGACGGTGAACTTCCGCCGGGAACGGCGCTCGAATCAGACGCATGCGTCGAAGACCGATCCCGAGTGCCCAGATGGCGCGCAAAGGCGAGGGCAAGGAGTCCAAGTTGAGCTACAGCGGCAACCTACTGGTGGAAAACCGGAATGGACTGATTGTGAACGCGGAAGTGTTTGTGGCGAATGGAACCGCGGAACGGGATGCCGCGCTGGTGATGTTGGAGCAGATCCCGGGGAAAAAGCAGGTGACGGTGGGAGGCGACAAGGGCTTCGACACGCGAGATTTTGTGGCGGAGTGTCGCCACTTGGGAGTGACCCCGCATGTCGCACAGAACTTGCAACGGAACGGCGGGAGCGCAATTGACGGGCGCACGACGCGTCACCTGGGCTATGGTTGAGTCAAAAGAAGAGGAAGCGGATGGAAGAATGCTTTGGGTGGCTGAAGACGATTGCCCTCCTGCGGAGGCTACGTCATCGTGGAGTCTGTAGAGTGGACTGGCTCTTTGCCTTCGCCTGTGCCGCCTACAATCTGGTGCGCATGCGAAATCTGAGCGCTACCGTTCTTGTTGGATAAGTGCGGGTGGAAGTGTGTCTCGCGGAACAAGCGGGTAGACTGAAACGGCAAACTAACATCAGCAATCAACCATCGAATATCCCAAAATGATGCGAGCTAAGAAGAAAAATATCCCAACATCCGATTTTTCCGCGGCCTGCTAGACTAGGGCTCAGGAGCGCGTCACCGGATTGAGCTCACGCCCCTCCAGATGACAAGTTAGTGCGAGTGACCAAGAAATCGGCTGCTGCATCCACAATCGTCTTCCCGATCATTAGCGAAGCGGTTGCTGCCGGCGATTGCACATTCAATACGTGCAGCACCTTTCCCGACGACATGAATTGAAAGTCGTCCACTAGTGCGCCATCGGGCTTGAGCGCCTGTGCCCCACACCTGAACCACCCGGAACGAGATCCCGTTCTTGAATCGACGGCACCAGCCTTTGCAGTGCTCGCACGAAGGCTCGCTTCGAGACGGACCGATGCCATTCTCCCAATCCGTTTCGCCAATGCTTGACTGCCATCCGCCAGAATCCGGGAAACCCGAGTGAGGAAGTGAGATCGGCGAGGCTCACGTCCGTGTGCCGATACCCTTCCCGGGCCAGAGCCAACACCGCATTCGGGCCCGCATCCACTCTTCCACTGATACGGCGTGTGAAATGAACTCCCAGAAAGGGAAACTGTGGATCGGGCACCGGATCAATCAGCACTCGAACCAGCGATGCACGTTCGGGAATGAGATCGTAGTATTCGCCGCGGAAGGGAACGATCATGACTCTCGGATCATCTCCCGCCATGCGTGCGATCTGATCGCTATAGAGGCCTGCGCAGTTGATCAAAGATCGTGTCGCGAATGCACCTTTACTCGTCTCAAGCACGATTTCCCGTGCGAATCGTCGGATTACTTTGACGGCCGCCGACGTCAGTACGCTTGTGCCATTTGCCGCAATGAGCTCTGCATACTTCTCGCACACTCGAGCAAAATCGGTTACGCCAGTCGACGGAACCACAAGCGCCCGCAGCCCGCTCGCGGAAGGTTCAATGTCGCGCAGTTCTTGCGGACAAATCAGGCGAAGTCCCTTGAGTCCATTGGCCTCGGCACGTCGTCGTAACTCCGCTAATCGCGCAAGTTCCTCTTCGCAGGTTGCGACAATCACTTTCCCGCACACGTTGTACGGAATCCTATGATCGCGGCAGAACTCCACCATCGCTGCCGCCCCAGTAACACAAAGACGTGCCTTCAAGGATCCTGGTTTGTAGTAGACGCCGGAGTGAATGACGCCACTGTTGTGACCGCTCTAGTGGCGCGCAACTTTGGCTTCCTTTTCCAGCACAAGCAGTTTCTGACGTGGAAACCGTCGTGTGATCTCGAGCGCCACGCCGAGTCCGACCGCGCCTGCTCCAACAACGATAATGTCGTGACAAGATTCAGTCATGGTGCCAGCCGACGGAACATCGTCGCTCCAAATCGAATGGCTAAAGTTTAGCGCTGAAATCGGCCACCGCGTCACGTAAGGCAGCAGGAAACAGTACAGCGTGTTCCACTGAAGTGGTCCCCAGGTCCTGCTCTTTAAGCGTCCACCAGCAGGCGATTGGCACTTCGGAGCCGACAAGGCATACCATAAACGGGAACGATGAGCGACAGCGCCATGGGAGCAGCGCGACTTGGAGAAATCTCAAGCTTTCCACTCCCTACGGAACTTCATGATCTTTATCATGGGCTGCCTAGTCTTTGTGCTGAACGGCTGTCAACGCAATTCGGAATCGCATCGCGAAACGGCAGCACCCGCATCCCAAAAGATCGTTGCCCCGGAACGCAAGCCGATACTCCGCCTCTGCCCGGACGCGCCCTACCCTATGCTTCAGGCCAAAGATCCGGCAACCGGCCACCATCGGGTTTTTCTGAAATGGAATGCTAGTACGTCGGCAACCGGATCCGATCCCAGGCAATTGGGATATTGTTTGTATCGAACCCAAGAGCCCGGAAGGGCGAAGGATTGCCCGAAGAAGTATCCCAAGTGTGAGCAAGTCAATATCGTGCCTGTCAGCGGCACGCGCTGTGTGGATGAGTTGGTAAAAGACAATTCCATCTATTACTATGTAGCGATCGCCGTCACCTCAACTGCGACCAGCACCACATCGGAAGAAGCCATCGCAGAGGTGCCAATGGCAGGGAAACGAAACCCGCCACGTCTGGACGCGGCTTCCTATCCTTCGTGCCGCACGCCTAGCCTTCCAAACCAGGCGCTAGGTCGCTGACCGCCGTTCATAGCCGTCGTGCAACTGGTTCAGGTAGCAGAGAAGGACTATTCCCTACCCAGTTTTGCTCCGGCCACCCATGGCCAATGATACCTAAAGCGATGCGAAGCCACGGTTCACGCGCGATATAGCTTGGAAGTTAGCCGTATGGCTCAAACGCTTCTAGCCGGCGAGCCGTTTGCTTGATGCTCCTCATCACTATCCCACAGATACGCCACGATCCTGCTCTCAACTGCCGTTCCAGTCCGCGACGGGTGCTGTTCAAATTCTGTCTTCGATCGCGCACGATCACTGCGCAGTCTGGGTTGCACAAACTCGGGAACGATCTTTCCCCGATCTCAGCCTCACTGGGCGATCGAGCCATAATACGAAGCGGTGGGAGGCCATGACTCACAAAGAGCGAGACGTCTTCATTGCCGTAAGGCTCGACGCCTTCTGATCGCCACGGCCTTTCGCGCACCATTCGTCAGTGTGCGGCCGATTTCTCATCTCAACACGTCGCGGATCTGGCGTTCGAGTTTCGCAGGCCGCTCCACCATGGCAGACCACCAAATGCGCTTACACGACCACAAATATCGCCGTACAAAGCTAATATGCTGATTAGGTCAAAGGCGGGATTCGGAGGGGGAATGGGTGTTGCTCAAAGTCAAAATAGAAACTCGACTGGTACAGCGAGGTTTCCTGGATGGTTCGTTCGACATCGAGTTTTTCGGCTTAACTGAGGAGGGCGCACGGAGATGAATCCTTGCGATCTGCAGATCGTAGCCAAGCGAGTTGGATGGTTCAAGAAGCCCGAAGACCCACTCCAAGACACTAAAGTGTCTCTCGCGCATGTGATGACCTACGGAACGCTGAGCGACATAACCACGACGCTGCAGTACTTCTGCGAATGCGATTTCGAACCGGTCCTTGACGACCCCATCCCTCGGAATTTTTTGATCGTCGTTCCTGGACATACTGGAACGTGCGTTATCGTCGCGAGCCCGTGCCCGCCCTACCCAAGCGGAACTTTGCCTTTCTCGTATTATCTTGTCTCTCAAGTTGTGTTTCTCGCACGTGCGGTGGTGTGCCAGATGATTCCAGCCAGAGAACCCAATCAGCGCCTCCCGGCGGCATGAAGCTCTCGCGATGCTCCGTCGCGAAAGTTCCTGCGGAGTTAACGCGCCCACTGCTCGGATCGAACCACGAGGCCTTGCAATATGGCCCTTTCATGCGATTAAGCTCTACGAAAAACTCTGTGGGACGGGGGAGGTAGACGATCGCCGTGGTTCCGTCCGCTGTCCTTGCCCCCGCGATGTGGTCCATACCGTCCGATCGTTCCATTGCTCCACTGACCATCTGCGCGTCGGGTTTGAGTTCGTACCACCGGGTAGAAAGAAATAGCCGACGAAAGTATTCCATCGACTGATTCGCGGGACTATGCAAGGCCTCCTTCCAGCCCGGATCGAATTGCCAGACCTTCCCATTCCCAATCACCTGCCCCGCCGCGCCGCTCAGTAGTGCCCAGTAAGCTTGCCTCCGAATGCGCTCGGCCGTCGCTCCGTGTTCGCCTTCGTAGTAAGATTCCATCAAAATCGTCGGCATGATCGGCGAGCGTGCATAATCCTGGGCCACCTCCTTGTAGACGAGAGGGCCAGTATAGCTCGAATTGAAGCCGACCCAGTCATCGTGGCTGAAGACTTCTCTTGTAGATACATCGCGATCGAGATGGGCGCTGATCAGATGTCTCGGATCCGTTGCTCGTATAGCTGCAGCCATGGCTCTGACATGAGGCGTGGCCGCTCCAGGGCTGCGATCCCCGGCAAGCAGCCAGACCAGGTTGTCATAGGTCTTGTATCGGTTGGCGACGTAACGCGCGTATGCAGCGGTTTTATCGACGCCGTTTTCGAGGACCTCTCGATACCAGCCTTCATCTGCCTCCGCGCCTAAATAGCAGGGTGCCAGGATCACCAGAATTCCCTTCTCGCCAGCTTTGCGGATTACCCAGTCCGCGTGCGCAAAGTACTTTTCGTTTGGTGTGGAGAAATCTCCCGGCAGGAGGAAAGGCTGCTCGCGCTCCCGATTTCTGGGTCCTTTGAACTTGTGCTCGATGAGATTGACTATGATCGCATTGAACCCTCTGCTCCTGCGGTCTTCCAGGTAGATCTCCGCCTCGGCTTTGGTCAGCCCAGAGATTAGCGACCACGCGGCATCACCATGCAGAAGGAAGGGCGTTCCACGTTCGTCCACGAAGTGGCGCCCGTTTTGGCTCACTCGGATGGGGAACATGGGGCACGCCATTACACTCGGCTCCGGCAGTACCTTCCATCCGGACTCGTTAACTCGACAGGTGGTCAGGGAGAGTAAAAGCGAGGCCGCGAATACCACGCCCTGCATGCGACCATTCCGCGGGACCCTGCCGCTTGCGAACAGTGCTGAGCTACTCATGGACGGAATTCAACCGGCTTCTATTTAAACGTTGCGATAATAGCGTTCCAGAGATTACTCGCGTTCGGCGTGCAGGCGCCGTTATATACCGCCGCAGTCGAAACCACTCTATCCTCGGTATAGGAGTCCAGATTGCCGATCCCATTCACGACGGTGGTGCGAGGGGTATATCCGCTACCGGCAGTCACGCTCTTGCCCGAACCGCTAAGACCGACGTCGACGAACAGCAGTTCATTGGGAGCGGTAGTTGTGGCAGTGCTACCACTGTCAACAGACGTGCCCACACCGTGTGCGCTGTGGGTCCTGTCCAACGTTGTGACCCCGGTGTACTCGTGAATCGCCATCGAGATGATTGTCGCGGTGCCGCTGACGGTGCAGGTCACAGTATCGGTGCTGCTGGCCTTACTCACAGCATAGTAGATATAGCTCTGGTGTGAGTCCGAAGGTTGCTGTTCGGTTGCGGCCAGGGCATAACTGTTTCCATTTGCGTCGGCGCACGTAAAAGTTCTCCCGAGTGGCCCGACAGTGAGTGCTACCACGAGCAGATCGCCAGCGGTTACGCTTGCATCAAAAGCTTTCGTCGCGATCGTGCTACTACCGTCCGTCATGATCTGCTGTTTCTGGATAAACGTAATCCCGCCGCTCAGAGTATTGTATGTGTACCCATTCGGCAGAGTGCCGGTCTGCGCATCGGGATTGGTAACCGTCACTGTCACGGCCCCCGCGGAATGTGCGGGAGTCGTCGTAGTGATCGTGTTTCCGTTTACGACCGTCACGTTTGTGGCGGCGGTTCCGCCAAAGCTCACCGTGGCACCCGTGGAAAAATTCGATCCGGTTACTGTGACGGCGGTGCCGCCCGTTACTAGTCCATCGCTGGGGCTGACGACACTCACACCTGGAGCTGGGTTGTAGCTATAAGCATTCGTCAGAGTTGCGCTTTGGGCATCTCTATTCGTGACCGTCACCGCTACCAAGCCGGGTTCGTGGGATGGCGTTGTCGCACTGATCGAAGTCGCGTTGACGACCACAACGTTCGTAGCCGCGCTTCCCCCGAAACTGACGGTGGCGCCAGCGAGGAAATTGCTGCCGCTGATCGTGACCGCGTTACCGCCTGCTGCCGGACCATTCGCTGGAGAAACGCCGCTCACGCCCGGGGGCACCTGGAACGCGTAGCCGTTTGTGAGGGTACCGCTCTGACCGTCAGGATTTTTCACTCCTACGTTCACCGCCCCTGGTGCGTGCGCCGGTGTAGTCGCCGTGATAGCCGTCGGGTTGGAAACGGTCACATTGGTAGCCGCATTGCCTCCAAAACTGACCGTCGCGCCGGCGACAAAGTTGGCGCCCGTTATGAGGACGGTTGTCCCGCCGGCAGTCGGACCACCATCCGGCGTAGTCCCGCTGACACTCGGGGCCGCCACGAATGTGTACCCATTTGACAGGATTCCACTTTCTGAATTAGGGTTCGTCACTGTCACCGCAACGGCGCCCGAGCTGTGCGATGGCGTTATAGCCGAAATGGAGTTCGCAGTCACTACGACTACGTTGCTCGCAGACGCACCGCCGAATGTAGCAGTCGCTCCACTGACGAAATTTGTACCGCTGATCATGACTGTGGTTCCGCCCGCAGCGAATCCGCTCGCCGGGCTAACCCCCGTTACGGTCGGCTCGGTTACGGACGTATACGTGAACCCGTTCGCCAAAGATCCGCTCTGGGTATCTGGGTTCGTTACTGCAACCGTGACTGCGCCCACCGCGTTCGGCGGAGTGGTGGCTGTGATCGTATCCGCGCTGACGAAGACGACATTTGTCCCTGCCGTTCCACCAAACGCAACCGTAGCCCCTTGTACGAAGCCGGTTCCACTGATGGTGACCGGAGTTCCCCCAGTGGCTGGCCCGCCATTCGGAGTTACACTGGAGATAGTCGGCGCTGCCTGATAAGTGAATCCATTCGCCAGCGTTGACTGTTGCCTATCTGGATTTGTGACCGTAATCGCGACTGCTCCTGCGGCATGGGCGGGTGTAATTGCAGTGATTGTCGTCGCGTTAAGGACTATTATGCTGGTCCCAGCCGTTCCTCCGATGGTCACGGTTGCTCCAGTGAGGAAGTCGTTGCCTGTGATTGTGATCGATGTCCCTCCCGCCGCCGGCCCCGAACTGGGCGCCACTCCCGTCACGGTTGGCGGCGGAGCGCTTGGCCCGGCGAAGGTAACGATAATCGCGCTCCACAGATTGCTTGCATTCGGGGTACAGGTGCCTCGATAGGACCCCGTGGAAAATACGACCTGGTCTTCCGTATACGTATCCAAGTTCCCGATCCCATTTACCACGTTAGCGCGCGTGGTGTAGCCTTTCCCCGGTGTGACGGAGTTTCCGGAACCGCTGAAACCGACGTTGACGAACAAGAGTTCGTTTGCGGTGCTGATCGTGGCCGTCGCACCGCTGTCTATTGCGGTCCCGGATCCGTGTGTGCTAACGACCTCGTCCAGCGTCGAAACGCCTGAATACTCGTGAACGGCCATTGAAATGATAGTTGCGGTACCGCTAATCGTGCATGTGACCGCGTCTGCTCCGCTAGCCTTGCTGACCGAGTACAGAATATAGCTCTGATGACTGTCCGAGGGCTGCTGCTCCGTCGCTGCGAGCACGTAGCTGTTCGCAAGCGTGTCGGAGCATGTGAATGTGCGGCCCAAAGGTCCCACGGTCAGCGCGGCTATGATCAGATTTCCCACCGTCACATTTGAGTCAAAGGCCTTTGATGCCGATGTTGACAAGCCGTTCGTGATCATCTGCTGCTTCTGAATGAACGTGATCCCATCGCCTACCGCCGTGGTGAACGTAAACCCACTTGCCAAGCTCCCGCTTTGGTTATCCGGGTCCAATACGGTGACAGTCACGGCGCCTACTGCATGCGCGGGAGTCGTCGCAGTGATGGTTGTCGAATTGAGCACGGTGACCCCAGTCGCTTTGTTGCTACCAAAAGAGATGCTGGCGCCAGTCACGAAGTTACTGCCCAAGATTGTTACAGAAGTCCCGCCGGATACCGGACCATTGTTCGGCATCACTCCGGTCACTGAGGGTGGCGCGACATAGGTAAATGCATTTGTCAGTATTCCGCTCTGGTCGTCTGGATTCCTGACCGTCACAGCCACAGTGCCGAGGGTCTGCGCCGGGGTGTTCAGCGTAACGGTTGTTGCATTCTGGACCACCACATTGGTGGCTGCGACCGAGCCAAATGACACTGTTGCTCCGGTCACGAAATTAGACCCGGTCAAAGTAACTGGGGTGCCGCCCGCCGTCGGACCACTCTGGGGACTCACTCCCGAAATCGTCGGTGCTGTCGCAGATATGTAAGTAAACCCATTCGCAAGAGTACCGCTTTGAGTGTCAGGATTCATGACGGTCACGGTCACAGCTCCTGTGACATGTGCCGGCGTGCTCGCCGTGATGGTTGTTCCGTTCACAACGACAACATTTGTTGCAGCTGCGCCATCGAAAGTCAGAGTTGCTCCTGCCGCGAAATTTGCCCCCGTGATCGTGACTGAGGTCCCGCCTGTGACCGATCCGGTACTCGGATTCACATTTCCCATCAAGGGGGCGGTTCCAGTCGCCGAACGGAATGCGACCATCTGCATCACCCATGGACCGTTTTGACCCAGTGGAGCCCAAGCGTGATAACTTCCAACGATATTCACTAGACGATCTTCTGCAATGTTGGAACCGGGTGAGCTGATGACTCGCGACGTGAACGGTGCTCCGGGCACAATTGTGGTGTTACCTTGCCCCGTGTTAGCGCCGATGATCAAGACATTTGGTACTGTGCTGGTCGCGAAACCGCTATCGGCAATGTTACCGCTCCCACTCGCCTGCGTCGTAACGTCCAGCGGGTTCGTAGTCGCCACTCCGCTGTATTCCAAAATCCGCAGGTCAGGCTTACTCGCTGCCTGGTTGAACTGCACGGTGACGCTATTGCTGCCGCCGACGATGTTCTTCGCGTAATAGATCGACTGGCGCAGATTCGTTCCCGTAATTGGCCCGGCGGCCAGTGCATAAGTGTTTCCAGCAGAATCGCTAACCGATTGCACATTCGCCGTACTGTCGTTCCACCCGATGATTGCGACATTGAAGTTGCCGGCCTTCTGCTGTGCCGAGTAACTTGCCGAAACGATCGACTGAGCCGAGCTTGAGCTTGCTGCTGCTACTTGGGCGAATCGAATTACCGAAGCCGAAGGTGGGTTCAAACCATATACCTGCAGCTGGCCAGAAAAAGAGCTGGCGTAAACCTTTCCATTGGCAATTGTCGGTGGGGCGAATTTTGCGTATATACCGACATCATCTCGGGCAAGGTTCTGAGCACTGTTCCATAGTTCATGAGTCAAGTCACTGGCGTCAAATGCTCGCAGGATGCCAGGTACAGGAGAGCCGCCCGCGGAGCCGGATAGAGCTGACGATGTCCAGATGATGCCTGTTCCTGACAGGTTCCCTGTGGCTGATAATGACAAAGCAGCTGCATTTGCAAACCCCGAACTATTCAAAACCGTGCTCTGGGAAACAGGCGTCGTCTGGAATTGGGTCTCCTTCAACTCGTAACCTTTCAATGTATCGCCAGGTCCCCACAGGTAAACCACTGGCCCATTGTTTGGACTATTCCAGTAGATCGGCGAACTAAAGAAGGGGCCGATTGTACCGGTGAAGTCCTGGACATCCGCATCGAAAGCCGGGTTGTAGTGCCCCATATTTTGCGTATCGACTACTCGAAACGTCGCATCCTTTCCCATCCCGACCAGAAATGATGTTCCTGGCAACAGCATCGGACCGCCTGACCCAAGATCGACGTTGTGCTGGTACAGAGATCCCTGAGTGTATGGTGTGAAATAGTCGCTGACTGTGAGTCCAGAACCGTTCAACTTGACATAAGAATCTCCAAACGTACTCCTTGAAGCGTCGAAATCGCCGTCAGCACTGACGAAGTAGATGTTGTTGTTGGCGTCGCCGACCAGTCCTTGCCCGGACTGCCACACGCCACCGTTCGATCCATTTGGAGTGACACTAATGATTCCAATTTGCTGCAAGTTGTTGGCGCTATAACTTATCACCCAGCCGTGGTAAAGACCGATGTCCCCAGTCGACCCGAAAGCAACATAAATCACGCCGTTCAGGAGTAAAAGTGCTGGGCGTTGATTGTGAAACGTAGGGTCAAACGTGATAAGGCCGCCAAGGCTTCCCTCACCAAGCCCGTTCGTCTGCCCAGCAATCTCGACCGGCCCGAGCACCTCGGCGCCGGACTTGATGTCCAAACCGTGAAGTTTAAAGTGATAACTGCCATCAGTAAGGTTCTTACTTTTCGCCACCACGTACATGATTCCGGTGCTGGCATCGATTACGGGCGTGCTTGTGACTCCGATTTCGGGATTGATGTCCAGGTAGGGGCAGTCAACCGGATTAGTATCACCAGTTACAATGCAGATATCCTGGCTCGGCATCGGCGAACCCAGATTTGTTTGCCATAGCGGAGCGGTGGCTGTTGGGTCATCAGCGTCAAATGCATACACGGTATTGTGCTGGGTAGCTACGTAAACCACGTTCTGAACCTTCCCCTGGATATTTAGGTTTGGAACGTACAGTGGTTGCGTGTAGATATAGCCGTCAACAGTGCGCCAGAAGAGTTTTCCGAAACTGCTCTGGTTCACATTGGTAATATTCAGCACGGTCTCATTCAGGTTCTGACCAGTACGGGCATTATCGTTGTGCTGCGTCAGGACTGAAACTTGACCAAATGCCAGCACGGAGTAGACCGCAATTGTCACGCCCACACGACCCGTAAGGTGTACGAATTGACACCTCGTTCCGCTTCTCAGCATGGCAGAACCTCAGGATTACGTGGCGGAAGTGCCGCGTTAATGGATTTCAGGACCGGAACAGATCACAACCAGGGGAGTCACAACATCGAACAAGATGGGTGGGATTCTAGCACGAACACCAGATACGTGGGATTGCCTTCACTAGCTCAGCACTGGATGAGGAAAGGTTGGGCATTAAGTCGCTCCGTTCATGGTGGTAACTAGTCGGGGATGAAACACTTCACGCCGGAAAAACTAACGCTAATAAGACTTGATCAAGGGCCGCATGCTGACATCGGTAACTTCGGCCGTGCGAGGAAGGGTTAGAGCACATATCACCATCTCTGCAACATCCTTGGGTTGCATGAGCAACTCAGGCCGGTAGGTTTGACCCTCTTCGCGATACAGCCTCTCCTGCCGAGGCGTCGCAGTACGGCCAAGAAAGATGCTCAAGATACGCATTCCGCTAGCATTAACCTCATGCCGCAGGCTATCGGCGACAGCCTTCATGGCATGCTGTGTGGCCGCAAACTTCCCCACTTCAGGTCTCTGAGCGGTTAACGCAAGGCTAGAATGGATGAAGACGATTTGTCCTCGGGAGGTCCTTAGCAGGGGCAGAAGGGTCCTCGTCAGTGCGTAGGGCGCCCGCACGTTCGCGGTATACTGGCGGTCTAGATCATCCATGGAAGTGTTGGCCATCAAGCTGTGTTGAATGATTCCTGCGCTGTGAATCAGGATATCGAGCTTGCCGAATTCCTTTCTGACCAACTCTTCGACACGCTCGATACTGGCATCCAGTGTCAAGTCGGCTGGGATTGGGATGGCGCGCGCTGTCGGCTCAGAGTACAAAATGGTCTCACCGAGTCTCTTCGTATCTCGTCCTGCCGCGCAGACAAATGCCCCGCAACGTGCTAGCGATATCGCTATCGCCCGTCCCACTCCGCTGCTGGCGCCTGTGACGAGTGCAATCGAACCTTCCAGGGAAGCCCCTTTTGAAGACAGCACTGCCCCCCCCACCTCTCGAGATCCCACTCGCCCAATCCCAGTCTTCACTAGCGTCGATTGACATCTTGCGGAAAAACCTACGTTGAAGCAAGCATCTCTTCTTCCATCGATGCACGACGCTTCAGGCCTCGTACGAGTTGAAAATAGAATTCTCTCTGGCCCATCACGTATAGGAGCATCCCGAGATAAATGCTAACCAGAACGATGATGCCAATGGTCAACCTGATTAGGGGCGATAATAGCGGACCATAAAACAACTGCGCTACGAAGGCAGTGCCTGTGGCAACAATGCCGGAAATAAGAGGCCGTCGAACAGCCAGAAAGATATCACGCAAAGAGATCATTGTGCCGTGCACACACCATACCATATGGGGAATTAGCCAGAGTGACATAGCAGACGAATAAGCGAGCGCCACCCCCTTCGGACCATAGGGTAGCCCGATCAGGTATCCTGTGATCACTATGGGCGCCAAGACTAGCGCAATCTTCAAGCTTCGTCCCACCATTCCGAGTGCAAATAGCAGCCATCCCAGCGGATTAATCAGCGCTAAAATCAGTATCGTTGGAGACAATAATCGAAAGATTGTCGCTGCATCTGTCCACTTTGGTCCTAGCAGCACCAGAATCAAGTCTTTAGCGAAGAGCGCTCCTGCCAGCGTGATTGGCAGGGTCATCCCTGTAACCAGAGAATAGCCCTTCAGGAAGTAGTTCTTGAGTCGACTGGGATCGTCTTGTAAGCGAGAGAGCGCGGAGAATGCGACCTCTCCCACAGCGGAGTTCAGATTGTCCGTGGGGATTGTAACGAGTTGGTAGGCTCTTCCATAGAGTCCGATTGTCTCCGCCCCCCAGAATCGACCGAGAAGCACTTTCTCGAGATTGTAGGCAATATAGACGACCAGTCCGTTAATAGTGATCGTGCCACCAAAGCGAATCATCGATCGAATCCCCGCGCGTCGCCGGGGTAATCCGGGTAACCATGCTGTTGCAACCCAAGTCCCAACCGTTGTCGTAAATGGAAGAGTCACCGTCATCGCCACTAATGCCCAATATCCATACCCCCCCTTTGCCATCATGATCGCGACGATAGCCCCTAAAGTGAGTGCGATCACATTGATCACCGCTAGTGCGGTAAATCGCATCTGGCGCTGAAGCAGCGCTGAATGCTGCACTCCGGCGGCATTGAATAGAAATCCAGCTGCCAGAACAAAGGTAATCCACAGCAGGCGCGGTTCGTGGTAGAAGTGAACGAGCGCTGGGGCGATTAGCACCGCAAATACCGCAAGGATCGTTCCCACTAGGAGGTTGATCCAGAAAAGAGTTGATATCTGTTCTTCAGTGACGTCCGGCCTCTGAACGGAGGCGGTCGACAAGCCAAAATCTCGGAAAAGGTTCAGAACGCCGGTGAACGCCGTGACCATTCCGACGAGTCCAAAATCCTGCGGCCCGAGCAGGCGCGCCAACACCATCAGCGAGAGCACCCTGAAGGCGAGATTCGACACCTGCGCGCCGAGTCTGGCGAGACCGCCGCGAATCGTCTTCTCTTTTAAGTCTTTCAATGTGGCTCCGCAAATTGAGACCGGAGCCCTGTGCTAGCCGGACTCGGCTCAGAATCTTAGTTTCCCTCAAAAAATCAGGAGTTCAGGATTAGCTTGCGACAATAAAATGCCTCGGCGTAGCCGCTGGGAGCGTTGCATTCCATTCCGCGTAAGCGCATCAGCGCTTGAAAAGTACTCTCCTGAAACCAGCGTTTTGAACGCTGGGATTCAAATGCCTCCATCAGGAATCGCACCTTACTCTCGCAGACCTCGGCCGGAAGCGGCACAAAAACCTGCGGTCTCCCGATATCTCCGTCATATTTTGGTATCTCGTACTCTAGGATTAGGTGGTCGCGGAATGTGTTCCATGTCAATTCCGCCAAAAGTCGGTGATCCTGGTGCGCGTCATTCCTGTTGTGCGTGAAGATCACATCCGGATCCGTGGATTTCAGCTCTTCAAAAACCGCTTTCACCTTGCCGCCCACAAATGGCATGAACCCATCCGGAAATGTTTTCAAGAGCGGAGCCTCCACTCGAGACTGGCAAAACAGCTTTGCCGCCCTCCGTGCTTCCTCAGCGCGCGCTCCGGTTGCGCTGAAGACAATCCAATGCACGGTGGCATTGGGATAATTTTGGATCAATTGCAGAAGCGTTCCGCCGCACCCGATCTCGATATCATCAGAGTGCGAACCGAGGCACAATATCTTCAGCTTCCGACCGGCAACGCCTGTAAAGTCAAGCCTGATCATCGTGCGGCTCCGCAGCGCATACTAATTGAATCGCCGGTACACAGGCTTCACCGGTCGTCCCACGAGCCATCGCTCGACGCCTTCATCCAGTGCCTTCCGATAGATCGCGTGGGCCGCATGTACCGCCTCCGCCGTACGCTGGATATCGGAATCTGAATGCGAAAAGCTAACTACAAACGATGGCGCGATCACGCCATGGCGGATCAGTTCTTGGATGAACAGCGTCCGAAATGCCTGCGAACGGTTCCCTTCCCGGTCACGGGTTCCGTATACCAGATTGCACGGACGGCCCATCACCTCAAAGTGTCCTTGCAGATTATTTTCGGTAACCGACTCCTCTATGAGCAAACGTAGGCGCTCTCCCTGACGCCAAAGGACTTCTATCACGCCGTGCTCCTGGTAGACCCGCAATGTCTCCAGCGAAGCCGCCAGCGCGTGCGTCTCGGCACCATGTGTGGTGGAAAGGAGAAATACTCTCGGCAGGTCGTGTTCCAAGCCACCCAGTCGCATTATCTCTCGCTTGCCCGCAAGCGCAGCGATCGCAAAGCCGTTTCCCATCGCCTTTCCGAACGTGGAGAGATCCGGAACTACCTGGTGAAATTCCTGCGCTCCGCCCATGTGCCAGCGAAAGCCCGTAATCATCTCGTCGAAGATCAGAACAGCCCCGTACTCCTCGCACAGCGTCTTCATGCCGGCGAGATAATCTGGCAGGGGCGGCGTCGACGCTTCAGCCTCCATCACAACACAGGCGATTTCGCCGGGATGTCGGGTGAAAAGCTCCCGCAAATTCTCCAAGTCGTTGTAGCGGAACTTCAGCGTCATGGCGCGAATCGCCTCCGGGATTCCCGCGTACAGATCGGTTGTTCCAATGAACCAGTCGTCCACGGAGAAAAACGGCTGATCACCGCAGATTGCGATCAGATCGCGTCCCGTATAAGCACGTGCTAGTTTGACAGCGGCGGTCGTAACATCGGAGCCGTTCTTCGCGAACTTGATCATGTCCGCCCCGGGAACTAGTTTCAGCATTGACTCAGCGAGCTCCACTTCAATCTTGGCGGGCCTGGTGAAATTCGTGCCCAGTGTCATTTGCCGATGCGCCGCTTCGATCACCGAGTCGTACGCATGTCCGAGGGTAACCGCGCGCAGCCCCATGCCGTACTCAATGAACTCGTTGCCGTCCACATCCCATACATGGCAGCCCTTACCGCGTTCGATGAAACCCGGAGCCGGTTGCGGATACTGATCATCCCCCTTTGCATAGGTGTGCGCGCCGCCGGGGATCAAGCGGTGTGCCTTGAACTGCAGCTGGCGTGACCTTGTGAAAGCCGTGGCGGCTGTCTCCGATTCTTCGCTGATCATCTCCGTCTTCATCTGCATCTCCAATTTTCTTGTTTGCTCTCGGCCGAGTCAATTGTGCGGTTTCGACGGATCTTATCTGGCTAGGGTAACTACGCCGATACTCTGCTCGCCGATAGCGTCGTGATTCCACACCTTCCAAGGCGCGCTGTTTTCGTTCAATTCCTCCAGCCGCTGCTTGTCTTTGAAAGTATCCATGCACTGCCAGAATCCCGAGCACTTGTAAGTCATGAGAGCCTGTTTCTCGATCAAGCGTTGGAATGGCTGCCGGATCAGCTCTTCCCCCGCTCGCATGTGATCGAAAATCTGCCTGCGCATGACGAAGAAGCCACCGTTGATCCAGATGTCTGTACCGCTCAGAGGCAGCACTTCCTTCACCAGGCCTCCCGAAGAAACGCTGACGATATCGAAACTGGCGGTCGGCTGAACTAGCAAGAGCTGCGCCGTGGCATTGGTGTGCCGAAACGCCTCGATCATCTCCGGCAAGGGAGCATCGCTCAGACCGTCTCCGTAATTGGCAAGAAACATCTCTTCGCCCTTCAGGTAGGGCTCAACGGCCTTGAGACGCTCACCCACGTTGGCGTTCGCTCCGGTTTCCACAAACGTAATTGTCCAATCGTCGATATCACGATTGAGATAGCGCACATCCTTCCCGCCTTTCGACCATACAAAATCGTTCGATACTGCCTCGTCGTAGTGCAAGAAGTAGTCCTTGATGACATTGCCCTTGTACCCAAGGCAAAGGACGAAGTCTTTGTGACCGTAATGTGCGTAGTACTTCATCAGGTGCCAAAGAATCGGACGATTGCCGATTGGTACCATCGGCTTCGGCACATCATCAGCATACCCGCGCAGGCGCATCCCGACGCCACCACAGAAAAGAACAACCTTCATCGAGAACCTCCATTCACAAAACCGCGACGTTCGGAATCGGGACGACGAATCGCCCATCCCACTCGCGGATGAATTGAAGTTGCTGCTTGATTTCTTCTTTCAAATTCCATGGCAGAATAAGAACGTAGTCCGGCCGGCTCTCGCGAATCCGGTCCGGATGGTAGATAGGAATTCGCGTGCCCGGCAAGAATCGACCCTGCTTATACGGACTACGGTCAACTGTGTACTCGATCAAGTCCTTGCCGATTCCGCAGTAATGGAGGAGAGTCGCGCTCTTTCCCGGCGCCCCGTACCCAACGACCTTCTTGCCATGCCGCGCCGTACTCACAAGAAATTCGACTAGGGCCAGCTTCGTCTCACGGACTTGCTTAGCGAAGCTCTCATAACCATCATCCCGATCCAGCGCAGCTCGGCTCTCATTTGCCAGCACCTTGGTAACATTCAGTTGTGTAGTGTGGGTACAGCTTTCGGTTCGGCAGGCGTACACGCGCAGTGAGCCGCCGTGGGACTTGAGTTCGTCCACGTCAAAAACGCGCAACCCATGCGCCTCCATGATTTTGATCGTGCTGAGAAGGGAGAAATACGAGAAGTGCTCGTGATAGATCGTGTCGAACTCGTTTAACTGAATGAGCTGCAGAAGGTGTGGGAACTCCAGTGTGAGCACGCCTTCCGGCTTCAATATGATCTTGAGTCCCTCGACGAAGTCATTCAGATCCGGCACTTGCGCAAGAACATTGTTTCCCAGTACCAGATCCGCTCGCTTCCCTTCCGCCGCGAGCTGGGTCGCCAGCTCGGTTCCGAAGAAGCGGACCAGCGTGGGCACGCCCTTTTCCACGGCAACTTTGGCAACGTTAGCCGCTGGTTCGATTCCGAGCACCGGCACATCGCGCCGGACGAAGTATTGCAGCAGGTATCCATCGTTGCTCGCCACCTCAACCACAAAGCTATTTTGGTCCAGTCCGAAACGGTCCTTCATGGCTTCGCAGTAGCAATCGCAATGTTTCAACCAGGAATCAGAGAACGATGAGAAGTACGCATACTCGCTGAAAATCTTCTCCGGTGTCTCGTACTCCTCGAGCTGCACCAGCCAGCAGCTTTCGCAAACGTAGGTATGAAGGGGATAATACATCTCGCCGCGGTTCAGATCGTCTGACGAGGGATACGTCTCGCAAAGCGGCGAGAGCCCGAGATCGACAAACGTTCGGCGCAAGCCGCAACCGCAAAACCGGCATTTCTTGGCCGGGGGCACGTGTTCGGCTACAGAGGTTTGGATTTCCAGTGAAGTTGTGGTCGTGGTCATAATTTCCCTTTTTCATTGAACTCAGGCCAGCACGCGTGCGGCTTCGCGCTGCCGCGACCAGCGCAACGAGTTGTCCAGTTGTCCGCCCTTCTGCAACCGATGGATCTCTGCGATGCGGATATACCGCCCGCGCTGCGTGTCCTCCGTGGTAAGTCCCACTGCGCGAAAGGCCTCGTAAAGCTCCCCCGCGCCTTTACGCGCGGTCCATGCAGGACGGAAGTTCGGCAATACACTAGTGATCTTTTCACATGTCACTCGGTAGCAGCGCTTATCCGGCCCTCCGCCGGGTGCATACTCGATCCGGCAGCCTGGCACGGTTTCAGCGACGATTTCCGCCAATTCCCGGATTTGATAGTTCTCCTCGCTTCTCCCAACGTTGAACGTTTGGTTATGAACGATCTCTCGCGGCGCATCCAGCACTGCGACGACTGCGGCGATAATGTCCCGGATATGCGTGATCGGCCGCCAAGGAGTGCCGTCGCTCTTAATCAGTATGCGTCCTGTCGTGAAGGCCGATGCCACAAGGTCGTTCAGCACGATATCGAGGCGCAGCCGCGGTGAAACCCCGTACGCAGTCGCGTTTCGCATGAATGTCGGCGTGAAATTGTCATCCGCGATCGCGCTTACATCTCGCTCCACCAGCACCTTCGATTCTCCGTACGGGGTCACCGGGTTCAACACCGCCGTCTCATCCAGAAATTCGTCGCCCGCTGCTCCGTACGTACTACAGGAGGATGCAAACACGAATCGTTTCACTCCGGCGGACTTCGCCAGTTTCGCCAGCTTCACCGAGGCAAGATGATTGATGTCGTACGTCAGCTGTGCATCGAGGTTCCCCAGCGGATCATTGGAAAGGGCGGCCATGTGGACAACGGCATCGAACCCCTCCAGATTTCCCCGCGTCAGCTCCCGAACATCCTTTCGGAGTTCCGGAAATATACCTGGACCTCGCCCGAAGTCGCACCCATCAAAAAGTCCCGTATCGAGCCCGGTCACCTCGTGGCCGGCAGCTGCCAACTCCGGCGCCGCAACGGTCCCGATGTAACCTCGATGCCCTGTAAGTAAAACCTTCATCTTGCCTCCTGTGATTGGCTCGATTGAGCAGCTGCCTTGTTAGTGCCGAAATCTGCAGAGATCGTCTGCGTCACGTGACTGCGTGCGTCAAGTTGTATGGGAGGTTATTATCCGGCAACGGCCCGAGCGTTACGTTTTTTGGTAACTTACGGCTGATTACTTTAGTGCTAGGCTGAATTAGCGACACTTAGCAGGATCATTTCTCTTTTGGCGCGCCCGCACACTGAGAGCCCACGGAATTATGGCCTCGACCACGATTCACGGCCTCCGGCATCAGCAGGTTGGCATCGCACAACATGTTGGCAGCATCATGGATGATGGCGAATGGCAACCCCGACCGCTCTGCGATATCGAGCAGGGAATGTTCTCCATCCGAGAGATTCAGGACCCAGAGCCGTGCATTGATTTCGGGTTCGATCGAGGCACCCCCGGTAGAGCGGTATAAGTTCCGCTTGCCCAACTGAGGTTCGCAGAACGGGCTGAGGCTCCTGTATCGCTGGTCCAATTCAAGGATGTCGATGATTGCCGCACAAACCTGCAAGGATCCGGCCAGTGATTCCGGACGTATGAATTCCAGATTATCGCCCGATGTGTGATATTCGGGATAAGTGCCCCATACACTGCGCATGAGGCATCCGACCGGAAGGTTGAACCCTGGCGAGCAGTATTGCCGCTCATCATAGCCATAGGGAGAAAACTCCAGGACCGCCGATTCCGCGTCGGCATGTTGCAACACATGCGCTGCCGCCCGGTCGATCTCGGCATCTCCGCGGCGGCTCTTCTTATAATGAATCGCTCCTGCATCCCCGAGACCGCTGAGCACGAGACCGTTGCGGATCATGTCCGTCATGTGCCTATTCCGGGCCAGCCACGTGATCGCTCCAATTGTCCCCGGCAGGAAAAGGAAACGGTATGAATATCGGTGCTCCCACCTGGCCATCGACTCGGCCAGCGCCGTTGCTACCACGATGCCCGAGAGATTGTCATTCGCCAGCGATGGATGGCAGACGTGACACGAAAAAAGAATCTCCTCCTGCGATTCACCCGGAATATAGCATTCGCCATAGCTCAGGCTTCCATCTTCCAGAGTCGAATCGATGCAGACTTCGTACGTTCGATCTTCGAGTGATTCCAGTTGACGCTGCGTCAAGCACAATCCCCAATCTTCACGATAGTACGCCGTGCGATAGGGGATCCAGTCGGGGTGGTTCGGCAGGCTAAAAAGATGCGGTTTCAGTTCCGAGAGCGCCATCGTTGCATAAATCGGCGTGCTGTAGTTCAGAACGTGCAGTGTATGCTGCCGGAAATCAATCACCCGGCGTCCGCCGGGGATGGCGACATAAGCATCGCGGATGTTCCACTCTTTCGGAACTGTCCAGTCGAAGACTGTAGTTCCGCTCGGAACCTCCTGGACGGTCAATGGAATGCGCTGCTGAATTCTGGCCAGTGTCGCGCGAAGGCCGTCCCCCGTAATACTTCGGCAAATCGGGAATAGTTCCGCGGCAAACGCGTGCAGAGACCCCCGGTCCGCAGCGGTTCGATCGTTGAGGGATTGCGTCAAGCTCATCGCTGCTCCGCCACCTGGTTTTGCTGGCGTTCCAAGTAGTTTGTGATCAGTTCCGCAATCCGGTGGTCGCCCCGCGCATTGGGATGAATCAGGTCCACGAACCTCTCGGAGTCGAACTGCCCCGTTCCATCGATGTACGGGATTGCGTGTCGATTGAGATAACCCAGGAGAACCTCGCGGGAACGAGCAATGCGCGCACGGATCTTCACCGCCTCCTGTGGGCTCGCGTACTCCCGAATTAGCAGATCATTGACAGGAGTGATGAATATCACCAGGCGATTGTCGCCGCTCTTCAGCACCCCATCCATTTGACCAATCCAGTCCATGCGCCCCAGTTCATCCATATCCAGTAGCTCTTTCTCAAACGTCTCAAACCGCTTTCTCGCCAAGTCTCCATCCCGGTTCCAGACACGATCGCGGCGGGGCTCAATCCCATACCATTTCCTCTGGGGGAAGATGCAATTCATCATGATGTCGGGGTCCAGGATCACCAGGGGACGTCGCAGTCTGACCAGCGTCTTGGTAATCGCATCAGCGCCCACGAGCCGGCCAAACTCCCCTGGATAGTTGCCATTGGCCAATTCCGGATGTCTGAAAGGCAGAAACCGGGTAGGGACGATGTCCAGCACGACCGTCTTGTCACGCGCCCGGTCTTTCAGAAGCAGCTTGGTGGCATTCAGAAAGTCAGCGGCGTCAGCCCCGTTGAGAGAACCGTTGAATACGCGTTTGCCGGATGCTCTCTGAAGAACGTTTCCAAGCGCATCCTCCGGCCGGTCCACATACGCCGAGATAAAGGCTGAATCGCCCAGCAGTACAACGTCTGAGAGATCAGTTCGTGAATCCCACAACAGCCGCTCGTGCGGATCCTGATAGGCGCGCCAGTTGAAAGAGTGGTCAAAGACTGCGCTGACCGTGGCCGCGAGTAGATAGAACAAGCCAGCGCACAACAGCACTCGTGCGACCAGGCGTGGCATCTCCCCTTTCATATCAGAACTGGAAGTAAACGAATCCCATGTCATCGTAGATCGACAGGTAGAACAAACAGAGCAGCAGGCCATAATACATAGTCCACCGCAACCACAGCGGCTGATGCCGAATCCTGACCCTGCGCTGCACCACGCCGCCGGCTAGCATCAGCGTTACCGCGATGATCACCAATACGAAGCTACGCAATCCCTTCTCCATCAGGATCGGATCCCAGAGATATTTCAGATGCGTAATTTCCGGCGCGTGAGCGATCACGGCCATGACATAGGCCGGCATCCCCGCGAACACGTGGGTTGCGACGTACCATGCGTCCGCCGTCGAATTCGCCCGGAAGAAAATCCAGGCGAACGCAACCAGGTTAAACGTGACCACGACCTGGATCACTCGCCGCAGCGGATGCTTTTCCAGTCCGACGCTTGCCCACACCCGGTCTCGCCAGGGCTTCAGAAAAACTGAAGCGGCAAGATAGGTCCCATGCAGCGCTCCCCAGATGGCGAATGTCCACGCCGCCCCGTGCCACAGTCCCGAGAACAGGAACGTTATCATCAGCGCCGCTGCAACCCCGAATGTGCCGGCGCTCCTCCACTGTATCTGCAGCGGCTTGAATATGTAGTCTAGAATCCACCGCGAAAAAGAAATATGCCAGCGCCGCCAAAAGTCTGCAACCGATGTCGCCATATACGGCGCATTGAAATTCTGGGTCAAACGAATGTTGAACATTCGCGCGACGCCGAGCGCCATATCTGTATAGCCTGAAAAATCGGCCAAGATCTGGATTGCATACATATACGTCGCCAGCAGCAAGCTGACGCCGCCGAACGCGTGTACGTCCCGGTACACGGAACCGACGTAAATTGCCAAACGGTTAGCTACAGCTGCCTTCTTGAACAGACCCCAGGCGAACAGTAGCAATCCGCTTCGCACATTGTCATAGCTGCATCGATAGGGCGCACGCAGCTGCGGGAGCAGATCGCCCGCACGCTCAATCGGTCCTTGTAGCAGCTTTGGGAAAAATGCGAGATACAGAGCAAGATGACCCAAGTGCGTCTCGGGCTCCGCCGTCCCGAGATACAAATCAACTAGGTATGAGATCGCCTGCAGCGTGTAATAAGAGACTCCTAAGGTCACGAACAGATGCGACCAGAAAGCGTCGCTATGCGCGTCCGGGATCCGCCATTCGACAAGCCTTCGCAGATACTTGATCAAAAACAGAACTGCGATGTTTACGGCAATCCCGATCCAGAGATACCGAACGCGGGCACGATCATCGTCCACTTGAGCCAACCTCAGGCCGAGGAAATATGTGGACAGGATGACGACTGCGAGCGCCAGAAGCAGAAGCGGCGCGTTCAGGACCAGGTAGAAAGCAACGCTGGCCGTCAGCAAAACTGCCCAGCGCCAGCCGTCTGGGACAAACTGGTATACCAGCCAAAGCAGTGGCACAAACAGCATGTAATTGAGTGAATCGAAGAACAATTCGGATTCTCCGGGGCAATGGACCGAGGCGACTCGGGCAAAACTAGTTGCCGGCTGTGGCAGCTTTTAGCTTGGACTCGAGCAGGAGCTGCAGGTCTCCCACGTTTTTCAGCTTCAGCACTTCGATGTTCCTGAACCGCACACCAAACTTCTTCTCGACCGCGAGAATCACGTTTACATGGCTGAGCGAGTCCCATCCGGGGACCTCAGCCGCCTGTGTTGTTTCCTCCAGCTGCCAGTCTTCCAGCTTTAATGCTTCAAGTATCGCCCGTTTCAAATCGTTCCGAATCACAGTGTCCTCGCTTCCAAAGATGCGCGATCGGCCAGAATTCTCTCCTTGTTGGCTTTCCGGCTCGGCTTGCCGGCGGAGCTCTTGATGAGCCAGCGTGGCGGAACCAGGTAGACATTGCCGATCGTCACATCGATAGCCATACCCGCTTTCACAATCGCCAGGCGCAGCAAACGTTGCCTTACATCATCAGTGACCTCGGTCTCTGCAACCACAGCCACTTGCTCGCTCCCTAAATCGGCATTCTCTTCCCCGAATGCCACCACTCGTCCAGGAATCACCTCGCCGACTTTGCTAACCGCGTCCTCCACATCCTCCGGGTAAATATTGTTTCCGGCTACGATGATAATGTCTTTTTTCCGGCCGATGATGTAGTACTCACCATTACTCCTGAAACCATAGTCTCCGCTGTAATACCAACCATCGCGCACAACCTCCGCTGTTTTTTCGGGGTAATTGCGGTATCCGTCGAACATCGACACCGAGGAGATGGCAAACTCCCCGACCACGCCGTCCTCGACTTCGCGCTGATTATCATCCACGATCCGCACCGTGCATCCCGTAATCGGCGTACCGGAGGAAACGCAGATCCGCGCCGGCTTGCCATCCATGCAGGGCAAGACTCTTCCACGCGATAGCTCCGTCCTGTCAACGACCATGTGGGTGGGGGTGGTTTGGGGCGGCGTCTGCGTAACAGCGAAGGTGGTCTCCGCCATCGCATAGCAGGAGGAAAGTGCCGCCGGATCCAGTCCGTAGGGACGGAAGCGCTCGACACAGCGACAGTGACTTTCATAGCGCACCGGCTCACTGCAATTGATGATCATCCGCCAACTTCGAAGATCGATCCCGGACAACTCCTCTTCCGCGATCTTGTCTGCCATCATGTTCAAGGCGAAGTTTGGCAGCCACGAAATGGTTCCCTTCTCCCTGCTAACCGCCTCCAACAGGATTGACGGTGCCATCACCCACTCAAAAGGGTCGATTTGGACTGTCGCGATTCCACAGATCAAGGGCAGGTGGAAGGCCGCGATGAGACCCATATCGTGATACAGCGGCAGCCAGCTTACAATTCGGTCTGTTTCTCTCAGCTGAATTGCGGACGCATAGCGGTGCACGTGTTCGAGCACAGCACGATGTGATAGCAAGACCGGCTTCTGCAAACCGGTAGTACCCGATGAGTGCTGCAGCAAGAAGGGATCGCCGGCGGTTGACAAGACCTGCTCGCCACCCTGCGATTGGCCGCTTCCACACTGTGCTGCGGGAGTGTCTTCCGACTCCAGCGGAAAAAACAATCCTTTTATGGTGCTGTTTTCACCGCTTACGAGCGGCTGAATTGTCGGCTCGAGCGCACGTTCCGTAAAGATCCAGTCCAGACCCGAACGCTGCGACATTCCCTCTAGGCCCTGGCGGAACTTATCGGGATGCAGTCGCGGATTCGGATAGGCCAGAATTGCTGGAATGCCCCCAATGCTGCTGATTGCCACGTACAGCGGGTATAGCGCCTTGTTATGGCGCAGGATAATGGCGCAGACATCGCCTTTCTGGACGCCGGATGCCTTCACCCGCTCCGCCATCTCGGTGGCTACCCGTAGCAATTTCCCGAAGGTCCATCGGAAAGGCTCCTCACCCGCCAACCAGTGCACTACCGCGTCGCGATCAGGATGGGCGTCAGCATTCTGCTGCCATCGTTTCCACACTGTATCGCGCGCCTGGATCAAATAGTTCGCCATACTGCCGCTTCCCTTATAGAAAAGTGCAATCCCGTTCAGTCGATAAAGTCTGCGTAGGTTCGATCTCGCTCCGAGATGACTTGAACTGGCTCTGGCCATGAAATGGCAAATAAGGGGTCGTTCCATCGAACCCCTCGCGCCGACTCCGGATAGTGGAATTCCGACATCTGATAAAACACTTCGGTATCGTCGCGCAGGGTCAAGAATCCGTGTGCGCATCCCTCCGGGATGTACAACATCTTCCGGTTCTCGCCACTGAGCACCTCGCCAATCCAATTCTTGAACGTGGGTGACTCCGGCCGGAGGTCTATGGCAACATCGAAGATCGCGCCACTGGTGCACCGGACCAACTTCGCTTCGCCGTGCGGATCCGCTTGATAGTGCACCCCCCGCAAGGTGCCTTTAAGGGGATTGAAGGAGATGTTGCACTGCATCAGCTTCGGATTAAGACCCTGCTGCACGAATTCCCTCTCGCACCAGGACCGTGCAAAAAACCCTCTCTCGTCCTGATGCGGAACGAGCAGCACCTCAAAAACCCCATCCAAGCGTGTCGGCCGAAACTCCACTTTCAGTTCACCCCATGCTTCGAGAATCGCTGTAATGGCGCAGCGCTTGCTTTCGGCGGTTCGCAGTCGTTAATACTGTAGACAAGGTGTCCACCCCTCTCGAAAGCGAAAGCCACCTCGGGCGCGTGCTGCTCCCTCTCCTCTAATCTGATATTCACCGGTCTCCGCGGTCACCTGCATCCGACTGCATTGTCGCCATCATCGGTTAACTTCCGAAGGCAATGCAAACCAGAGATCGGATTTCGCCCGCAGCTCATCAAGATAATGCAGGAGCTCGTCGTAAACCTGCATTGCCCGTCTCTCCTGGACATAATCGGGATGCACGATGAAACTCACCATCCCACGCTTCGCAAGGATCAGCTCAGTCTGACGTTTCCAGAGGTCAATCGAGTACTCCCCGAGCAAGTGGAAAAGCGTGTAGTCCTGGATCGTGGTGACCGGCGCAAAATATGATCCCGGATGAAGTAGGGCATGACAGTGCAGCTGCCGCCGCGCTGCGGATCCAGTGGCGCTACATTCGGCATCGAGATATCGAACTGGAAATCCAGATCTTCATACCACTCCGGATTGCGATTAAGGACGGCGCCTCGAAAACCCTGTGCCCGGAACTCGCGTCCATAGCGGTTAATTCTGGCGGTTCGTCGCCGAAATTCTCCGCGCTCGAACAGTCGTCCGTCATGGTTCAAGTCCGGAACAGCAATTTCGAATCCCCGATTCTGGATACGGTCCAACATGGGTGGCGTGACGCTGTATCGGCCCTCCAGGAATCAGGTGAACAGACGCCCGAAGCCTATGTGCTTCATCGCGCGCCATCAGTTCATCACAGAATTGCAGTCGCTCTCCGTCTCAACGTCGTCTGACATGACTATGCAGCCCTGAGCCCCATGTGGCCAGTACCAGACCATAGGAACCCTCTCCTTTTTTGCGCGCGTAAAGACAACAACAGCAGCGTCAGGGAAAGCTCATCCACCGTCGTATCGACCGGCCATCGTGGATAACATCTTTCCCAATTCCGCGCATGAAGGCGTTGAATCCAGCTCCGTAACGTTCTGCCCAACGTCGGCCTGAGACCGTAATACACCCTTTTCTGAACGCGTTCCCAAGGGCCTAGCTTGCTTTGCGGATACCGCTCCCACAAGAGATTTCGGATGACTTCATCCGCTTCGAGCGGTAGCTTGACTCTACCTGCATGTTCAGTCGCCTCGTTCAGCAGATCCTCGATATCGTTGGTCGAACATCCGTTGACACGGCCCCGACTGGCTCGACCGTAGCAAATCGCCTGCCGTCCAAATCGAAAGAATCCCGGTGTTACACTCAGGGCCCCCCAAAACTGGGTACTCGAGCAGACTTGGCGAGCACCGAAACCGATTCTCTAGATAAGAGCTGACCATCTTTATGAACATCACGTTGCGGCGCTGTCCACAGCTTATCCGACGTGTCTGTAGACCAGCGAACCTGCCGACTGAGCATGCATTGCAGCAGCACGGAGACCAAGTTTCGCAGGCGCGCCGTCCGCGACAACAAGCCCTCACCGGAGCGTTCACCGATGGGCCATCGGATATACCGAATGCTCCGACGCTCCGTACCTAATCGGTCCTTGAACCGAATCAAACTTTCCTGCTCAGGATCGCTGCGCCCAAGATCCAATAGCCGGATGCCTTGCCCTCTTCGATTACTCTCCAAAGCAGCCACGGCATCGCCCCAGGGTGGTGATATTCCGCGTTCGAGCAGCCATACTTGTATACCAAGGTCGATCCATGCCGGAGCGTAACGATCGCCGCCATAGGACGACCCTTGAGCAGCGCCACCCGCACGCACAATGCCTCGCCCATGCAGCGGGCAGATTTCTGAACCAAGAGATCGGCTGCGGCAGCAGACGATGATGACTTCGAGTCTGGACCATCAATCCATAGAATTCCCGCACCAGTGCTTCTGAGTTTCCACTCTCGCACGCAATCCTGCTCTCTCGGCATGCTGGATTCTGCGTTGGACCGAATCGCGGTGCAGACGCTTGAACAAAACGCCCATCGAAGGCTCAAGGTCTAGCGTATGTATGAAGTAACTCCTTGCCTGGGTTCCGAAGTCCCAGAGGTCTCTAGAGAGTGGACGCAGCTCAACATACTTCCATTCGTGTTCCTGCTTTTGGCACTCGACCCATGTCAATTAACTCTTGCGTGCTGCCGGGCTCGCTCACGAGCGGCTCGCAATGGTCTGCAAACGGCAGCGAGACCAGGCGCTTTCCGGTGATCCGGCTCTTCACTTCGCAAAAAAGGAAGCCGTCGCGCAGAGTTTCGTCGGAGCCCGACGCAAAAACGAAGAAAGGCTCGTACCCGTAGGTGTCCTGTAATGCCTGTAACCATGCCCGTTGATGAAATACCGACGATTTGCTATGCGCCGCGGCGAAGCTGTCCCAGCGAGGATGGATCAGCGGATTTAGAGAACGCATTGCCACTGGATTGGTCCTCTGGCGCTCAGGACTATGGATGCACTTCGGCTTTCAAAGTCTCCGGTCGCCGCGACTCCTCCCGCGTCATCTGTGCAAGTAAGTGTGCCAGCGCCTTGAACATGGTCCCTTGTCCCCAATGAAACATCGCCGTCTTAATCTTCTTCCAGCCCAGATCACGATAATAAAAATGGCCATCCGGCCCTTGCATGTGCTCTACCGTCCAGCGCGCAACGCGCGAAGCCAGATCGAGACTGCCAAGGTCGCCCTCTGAAAAGAACGCGAGCGTATCGATGGACTGCGCCGCGCATTGGATGTCAATTGGCTGGGTGCGGTCGCTGTAATAGCGTGGCGTACCATCTGCCTCAAAGAAATGCTGGGCATAGTACTTGAAACCCTGCTCGAGATTCTCCTCGAATTCTTCGTCTCCCGTACTGCCGATGTACCGCTTCAGGCAGTCTAGGTTGTAACCCGTATGGAAGTTGTCGATCCAGTGATATTTTTCCGCGTCGCCGTAATACCAGCCGCCATCCGCGAGTTGACGGCTGCAGCTGTAGTACATCGCCTCACGCGCGAACTGCCTTGCTTTCTCATCGTGCGTGTGCGAGGCTACCCGCGCGAGCAGCGCGCCACCAAGCATGTTCGAGTTGTGAATCGAACTCTGCGCGAATGGAACGTAGCTCAGGCACATGCCCCGGTGCGTCTGCTCCCGAGGTAGGGTCTTGACCCATTCCGCTGTACTGGCAGCCACTTCGAGGTAGTTGGATGGTCCTAGGGTCTCGTATGCCTCTAGAAATGCTAAGCCGATCAGGCTGCTCCAAACGATCGTCGGTGTACAGCGCGGGATCGTGCCGGCGCGTGTCGTGAACGTAAAGTGATTTCCCCAGCAATAATGCCGCTGCCCGGGAGAACGATTTTCCATCAGCCACCGCAGGCATGCCTCGGCCCGGAACCGATAAGTTTCGTCTCTGTTCAGAGAGAACATTTTCAGGTAGCCCCACGCCATGTAACCCATTCCTTTGGTCGAGGTGTGTGGTCTGATTCCGATCCATGGCCGGATATGGAACGGTGTGCGAAGCACCGCTGCCGTCAGCAACCGCCGAAGAAAGTGCGAACCGAATGTGAAATTTCGAAAATAGGACAGATCTCCATCGCCAGGATCGTATGCACGGTAGTCGTGCTTTTCGACCCAGCGCACGACATTGGCAATGCTCGTCTGGATATCTTCGGGCCTCATGGGTGGGTGGCGCTCCGCGATTCCGCCAATCGCCGTAACAGGGCAATATACTTGGCCTTCTCGCTGGCCCAGGAAAACTTCTGCCGTAATGCTACAGATCGTTCCCGATAATGGAGTAGGACCTCTGGATCTTCCGCGATCCGGTCCAACAACTTGCTGAGCGAATCGGGATCGTTCCAGTCGAAGAATAGGCAGTCTTCTTCGCTGAAGTAATAACAGATGGCTGCGCTCCGCACAGCAATCACGGGCAGCCCCAATGACATATACTCAAGCAGCTTGAGCGGCAGGGCATAGTTTGTTACCGATGATATCTCCAGAGGAACAATCCCGACGTTACAGTCTCGAATATGCTCTGCGATGGAGTGAACCGGATAGCATTGGTTATCGAATTCCACCATGCTCTCTAGGCGGAGCGACTGGATCATCTGCTTCATCGGCTCGCTGAAGTCGCCTTCTCCGATGATCTTCACCGATATCCGTTCCCGATGCCGTACTCGCGCCAGCGCGCACAACAGCAGCTTTAGCCCCGATCGTTCAAGGATTGTCCCGTGAAATGCGACGCGAATCTTCTTCCCGATGCTGTACGAGTCCCGCAGCCGGAAAAGATCAAGGTCTGCAAAGTTTGCAATCACCTCGATGTGTTCCGGCTTCAAGCCATGCTTGAGAAGGATCCCGTCCTTCACCGGATCGTGCACAGTGATTATCTGGCTGCTATATGCCGCACTAAGTCGCTCCTGCCAAAGCAGCAGACAAAAGGCCAAGCCACGCTCCTGACCTCGATACTTCGAAGCAAAGGTATTGGGCATTGGGTCATGAATGTCGAGGATCACCCGCGTGCCGAACAATCTTGGAATCACCGTCGTAAACACCAGCAAGTCCGGCATGTTGTTGACATGGATAACACGATAGCCACGCTGAAAAAAGAGCCGTGTGACATGCCAGCAACAGCGCGCGAAAAACATCGCATACGCACCGAAATAAAGCATATGGCCGCCGCCGCGGTGCTTGCCCTGGTTCAGCCGAATGAGCCGAACTCCCCGCACGTTCTCTTCCGAAACGGTGCCCGGTCTTCGCAGCGCGAGGAAGTCGACCTCAAAGCCTCCACTAACAGCTGCTTCCGCCTCCCGGATTACACGCGGATCCGACTCATAGTAGCTGTACGCGACCATGAGTACTCTGGGCCTTGAGCTTTTCCTCATTGGATCGTGATGGAACGCACTGCTCCGATCAGAGCCTTGAACTGTGCCGTCAACTGCGAGTCCGCCAGAACATTTTCCGGATGCACCAAGAGAACGATTTCCCGCTCCCCCGCATGTTCGATGAGCCACTGCACCGGAAACTTTGCCGTATCCCGCCAGGCAGGTTCCAGCCAGAACGCGGAGGGAAATGCCAGCAACTTTCCCAAGCGGATAGCCTCGATGGTTGGATCTTCCAGATTCCCAAGAAACAGCCGCATGCTCGCTTGACCGGCCCATTGCATGTAACGTTCCGGCTCGTATGGCGCATAGTGATGGAAACCATACTTCGCCCCTCCCGAGCCATGTTTCGACATCGACAGGATTTCGCGGCTGCAGTGTCGCTCTAAAAATCGCTTCTCCGCAGTGAACATTGCAAACGATCTGGAATTCTCCAGATGTAATCCGATCTCGTGACCGCCCTCGTTCAGGAGTTCCACAATTTCTGCCGAAGGAAAGGTACAGCGCCGGAAAAACACATGCGCCGGCGCCCCGGCGTGATTCAACCATTGCAGCATGGTTCGCAACTCATCGAGATAACCAAAGCGCTCGAATTTGGGGAAATATAGGTCCGAGCTCAATTTGCTCAGCAGGTGCCGGTAGAAAGGTTGCCTGCCATAAGGTCGGTCAACATCAATTCGGATGATCAACGACATGGCTGCGATGGAAGAAGAGAAGTATGCGGGGCTGCCGCGCTGCAGCCCCGCTCCTTTGATCGAGTTCAGGTTAGTTCACCGTCGCTTGCAGACCTGTCGGAGCGGCGGGCCCGGTGGGCCCGGCGCTTCCGCTTTGGAGGGGATGCGGGTAGGTGTAAGGGGTGTAATAAAGCGACCAGGTATTAGTAGCAGAGCACTGGTATAGCTGCCCGTCCGGCCCCGCGTGCCGACTGTTCCATTCACCCTGATCGGTCGCCCAGTATGCAACACCCGTCGTGCAGGTGCTCGGACGACCAGCAATTGTCCCGTACCCAACTCCACTAACACCACTGAAGGACGGAATATAACTGTATATATCCCTATCGGAAACGATTTGTTCTTTCAGCAAATCGGTGTGGTCCACTCCTGTGGTGTCCGTACAAGCGTTGTATCCCCACGGGATCTCGTTAGTCCCGTTTACGTTCTTAAAGATGTACCATGGGGCTCTTAGCTGGGACGGAGCAGATCCAGCCCCGTTCCACAAGGATGAATCCGTAGACGCCCCGGGTTGATCACGACACAGATAGCCGTCTTTTCCTGCCTGATTACCATCGACGCTGCCCGTCCCATCACAAACACCGTAGTTCCCGAAGTCCCCATCTGGATGACCGCTCCGGCACGTCCGTACGTTGTCCACATCGAAGCCAGGCGAGTTCCAGTTACCGTTGAAAGTATTGAGGAAATACAACAGAGCCCCCCCGCGAAGCAGCGAGGTTCTAATGTAGCCGGACACACCACTGATGTTGAAGCTGTTCTCGTAAACTTCGTTCAAACGGGCTGCCCGGATACCTCCGCCCTGAATGGAATGGATTTCGACATAATGATTCGTGACAGTGTTGAATCGTGCCACGATGCGGCCACCGAGATTGCTGTCGATGAAGTTGCACACAGCGACACCACAACCATTCGACTGATTGATAAATACGTTGTCTTCCACGTAAACTGCGTGGTTGGTCCCCAAATCCAGCGGCTCGGCCCAACGGTGCATGCCACCGGTGCTTGTGTCCTCTCCGTAAAACACGACTCTGCCATTCGTGATGTTGTTGTTATCGATCAGACCTTCCGTGGCAGTCGCGGCGGAGCCCACGAGATAAAACATGTCGCCCCATGTGGTCTCGCTCATTGTGTTGTGATCGAAACGCCAAGCCTGGGAATAGTTAACGATGTGGTAGTTGCTCTGCAGTGTGAAGGTGAATCCACTGATCCTGGAACCTGAGTTAATCAGTTCGATCGCGCCGTTCGTGACTATAGTGTTTCCGGCTCCGCCACCGATGATGTTCAAAGACTTGTCCTGCACCGTGAGGCGGCCACCCCATGTGGCGCTGCCGTTAGCAACGCTAATAGTGTCACCGCTCTTCGCGCTGGCCACGCAGTTCGTCAGGCTGGATAAGTCCGGGGAGGAGGTCCAGTTCGGACTGGATCCCGAACATGTACAGAAGGCATTCGAAGAAACGAAAAGAATTGCGGAAGCGAAAAGGGGGGAAATGGCCTTGATTTTTGTGAATCTCATTTGATGATCCTGGGTCCGTTTACGTTGTTTTGCTTTAAAAGCCGCTTTCTAAACGGATTCAGGATTTACTCTAACGAGCCACTCGCGGCGTTTCAATGCACGGAAGGGCATCGGCGCTAGCTGAAAGTAGCAGGAAGCCGCGAAAAAACAGCGCATTCCACCATGTACTATTGGATAAACTCGATTCTAGCTGCATGAACTTAGCCTATTAGGGCTGGCTTGTCCGAGAGTTGCGCAGCACTCTCCGGCGAGTTTGCCGGTTCAACCCTTTCCAGCCAGATTTCGCGCCAGTATGGGTAAATGCTCCGGGGGCAGAATAAACGACAACCGCTGTACCGGCTCTGACAGATGACATTCTCAAGAATGATGCAGGGGTTCTTCATCTCCAGCATCTTTCCTGTCTTTTCATCGAGCAGCTTGGTCACCCGTTTCAGAACACGGTAGGTTCCTCCGCAGTATGGCACCATCTCCGCATCCCAGTACATACCGCGGTTCTTGCTGGATATATTGAGCGTCTTCAGGATCTCCGCGTAAGGCTTCACGTGCACACGTTCGCCAGGCTGTAGATTCAAAGAAGCGGCGGGCGTCGGCTCCTCGTCCGGGATGCTCCCGGTTCTGCGGGGGAACGCTGTTCCGCGCCACAACGGATAAAGTTTGTCGTATAACCACCGCATCGGAGTCCCGAGCCCAATCCCAGCCTGGCTGAGGTGGTAATAGCACGAGTACACGAACGACTTAAACATTCGCCCGAGTCCAACGTTTCCAGATCGATAGTCTTCGATGTACTGCCGGACATCCCACCATTCGAGGTTCCGCGTCGCATATGGCAACTGTGTCGCCTGACAGCGATAGACAGTTCCAGCTTCACTCTCTAACGATGCCGCTTCCCACACATCCGATTCCGAGTATCCGACAACAAGCTCTTCCGCTCCGCTTGGAGTTTGCGAGACTCCCTGCAAAGACACTATCTTCGAGGTCGCTTCCGAAACCGGCTTCAGCCAATCTTCTTTCCAGAACAGCAGGCAGCCGGCCTGGCAGCCACCGTGCCCCTCTCCGGTGCACCGGGTTTCGAGATGCACAGCGCGATTGACGCGACGCCCCCGAACCGGAAACACCGTATCGCAGGTCTTGTGTGCGCGCTTGTAGACCCGGAATTTCTGTCCGCAAAACACGAACATTTCCGGCATGAATGGCATCCCATCAAGTTGGCCGTCCTTGTCCAAGGTTCGTAGAATCTCCTCTTTACAGCGAACCTCCACCCAATCTCCTACCTTCAAGTTTGTCCCAATCTGTGCCATCTCAGTTGTCCTGCATGCCCGTAAGCTTCCGTCTTTGCACTATCTCGTTCAGGAACCGGGTTCCGCGCTTTGTCAATTGGAGAGGGTTCAGGAGCGAGCGGAAGGCTTCCACCCCGATGGCCCCCACCATCCGCGCCTGGCTGAAGTCGACTCCAGATTCTTTTAGTTTCGTTTGATGGAAATCCCAGAATGATTTGTTGCGGCCGAGGAAGACACTTTTGCCCAGGAACTTGTAATAGGACTTGACGAACCGCTCGCGGCAATCGGCTAACTCCTGCTCCGAAAGAAAATGGGGACCGTACTTCACGATGTTTTGCAGGATGCCGCCGTAATCCGTGTGCAGATCAGCGGAGATCCGGCTGAGTGAACCCGGGCGCACGCGGGTGAACGTCAGGACTTGGTGCACAAAACCAAAGTCATAGGTCCTCAGAAGATCGAAGCACGTCTCTGTATCGGCGTGTACATTCCCTTCGTTGTAAAAAGGATTCCGGCTTCGCACCACATCGGCCCGGTATAGGACGGAATTCTCCGAACCGAACACCGTAAGATTCTCGAGCAGTGTGCGGCGGCAGACCTCGCGCCCCGGCACGCACGTGCTCGGATAGGGCAATCCCGTCCATTTTACGTCGGCACCAGCCAGAGCATATGCTGCAACGATGGCCACGTTCGGGTATTGTTCCGCAACTGCGACCATCCGCTCCAGGCACTCTGGGAAAATCCAGTCGTCGCCCAGAACAATCTTGCAATACTTGCTATTCATGGGAATTTGACGCAAGGCAGAATTGAAATTGGCGGTCACCCGTAGGAATTGAGGATTGCGTACCACACTGATGCGCGGATCTCTTTCTGCATATCGCTGCGCAATTTCTGCCGTTCCATCCGTGCTGCAGTTATCGGCGATCGTGTACTCCCAGTTCTGATAGGTTTGCGCGAGCACGCTTTCAATACACTCGGCGATGTGCTCGGCCTCGTTATAGACCGGAGTGACAACACCCACCAGCGGTTGTGATTCAGTTCTCATAGCTCTCATGTAGGTTCCGTCGGCGCCGCATCAGCGGCAACGCATTTGCGTCAAGCTCGCCCAGCTCGCGCAAGCGCGTCAAGGTAGAAATTTTCATGACGTGCAACCAGCATGTCGACACTGAACTCGTTCCTCACGAATTCGCGCGCCTGCGCCCCCATCTTGCGCGCCTCCTCCGGCCGGATCAGCAGCCATCCAATCCGCTCGGCGAGGGCAGCCGGATTCCCGCGTTCCACCAGGAATCCCGTCTCACCTTCTTTCAACACCTCCGGGATCCCGCCGGTATCATACGCGACGACCGGCTTGCTCATCGATTGCGCCTCGAGCAGGACTCGCCCCAAGCCCTCGGCATGACTCGGTAGCACAACGATTTCGCTAGCAGCGTACCAATCACGCAATCTCTCCTGGCTCACCTCTCCGACGAAATGCACGTGTCCGGCGATATCGGGCGCTGCCGCAGCGTGTCGCAGCTCCTGGTGCAGCTTTTCGGAGTCCACGGCTCCCACAAAGGCAAGCTCGCATTCGATCCCATGCTGCGCCAGGATTCTGAGCGCCTGCAGGAGATCCACGTGCCCTTTGCCCGGCTCGATTCTAGCCGGCAAAAGGACCACCTTAGCCCGCGCCGCGTTCACAGGACACGCCCGGTCGTTACGGAAGAACTCCGCATCCACCGCATCAGAGAGATTCACGCATCTCCGCTGCACCGCTTCCGGAATGTCCCGCCCAGAAATCACTCCGACGCCCATCGCGCTCTCCATAACCTGCTGAATCCGCCGCGACCCCAGCCGTGCATTGGAGAAATGATGCATCAACACAACCGGAATGCGCGCTGCTTTCGCCCTGCGCACCACCGCCGGGGTGTCGTAGCTGCACCAGTGCACCGAAAGAAGATCAATCGATCCTGGTCGCAGAAACTCACAGAGCTGGTGACTGAAGATCGTAATCGGATACCGGAAATGCGACACTAGCTCTCTCACTCGTTCCCCTAGTCGCACTCCATGCCGATTCTCTCGCGTACTTCGTGAAGGCGTCGTTTGCCATATCGCCCGCACTCTTCCCGCGAAATCTGTGATCCGGGATCGTCCTTTCCGCATCGCCACAGGAATCCAGATAATCCGGCCCCGGCCGACCGCTTCTTCTTCCACCTGCTCCGGCGTGCTGCTGTCAACCAGATGCATTTGCAGTACCGTGAGCTGATTACGGCTTAGTAGGCCGTGATCGAGTTGTCTCAGGTATTGCTCCACACCTCCGGAGGTGCGCTTCCGGTATAGATGCGCGTAGCGCATAAGTGTCAACCCATCCAGTGAGGCCGGCCTAGTTGCGCTCGTGGCTATGCTCGCGTTCGCTGCGCTCTTCATCGCCGTGAGCTTGGAACTTGTCGGGAGGCTAGTGTTTTGTTTCGCGCTATACCGCCGGAGTCAGCCGGAGGGTAGCAGCCTGTTCTTCTCTGTTTTCCGGCTCAACCGGACGCTTAGCAATGCGCTGCACCGGAACGGCCATGGTGGCCAGAAGAAATACGATCCACACTGGCGTCATGGTTTTGAAGACGCCTTCAGTGAAGTTGTAGATAATGGCCATCGTAAAAAACGCGATCTTCATAGTATTCGCCTCAACATCGATACGGAACGAAGCCGCGATTTTTCGGTAACCCGCGATCATTAGTACCACGAGCAGGATCAGACCGACCCACCCAAGGTTCAGATAAACTTCGATATAACCGTTGTGCGCCTGGTTTAGCAAGGAAATGTTGAGTGCTCTAGCAATCTGGTCGAGACGTTTCCCGAGCCAAAAACTCTCGTATCCGGCACCAAAGAGAGGATTCACAGCAAATTTCAGGACGATCCTCCAGATATCGGTGCGCCCTGTCAGGCTAGAATTTCTTCCCAGTGCTTCCAAAGCGCCGCCCCCCACCCCCAGAAACAAAACGGCGAAACACACGGAAACGATGCTGGCAACTGTGGCGAGTAGAACGACCGGCCTACGAACATACGGACTGAAGCTGGTTGCGACCATCAACCCGCTAGCCAGAAAGAAGCACGCGAAAGAAGTCTTCGAATTCACAATCCAGAGAAGCCACGTAGCCATCACCAACTGGGTCGATTGGGCAACGAGTCTTCTTGTGCGGAATTTGGCGGCACGACTGGGGCGCGCGTCTATGCAGCACCACAATCCGGCGATTCCGAAAATCATGCATATCATCCCCAACGAATTCTTACCCGCCGCCACGCCGGTCCAGAATGGGGTACCGTCTTCACCATAGGACCGCCCCCAAGAAGGAAAGTACTTGATCAACAATATAGAAATCGGCAGAAGTAAAAATCCGACTCGAGTCAACAATCGCTTCAACGCGACGCACCAGTTCGGCTCAGTCAGTACCACAAGGATCATAATGACGTCACCAAGGCTGCGGAACCAGCGCTTGCCCGCAACCAGCCCGTAATCAGACCAGAGAACGCTGAGGCCGCAATAACAGAAGTAGATTAGCAGCGCTGTATTCGCCCCCAGGATTTGCGCGACGCGTTGCCTGCGATTCAACAGCACAATCACGCCCAGGAGCATGATCGTTGTTAAGATGTTGCGATCGACTGGGCTTCCTTCCAGATAACGATCGGCGGCTTCCACCCCACCGCTCCACTGCAGCCACTCGCTGACGTTGCGAGAACCGGCGATCATCAGCCACGCCCAGGGAATCCACAGGGAGGCGGAAGTGCGCAAGGTACGATCGCGGTTCAGCCAGAACATTACTGCAATCAGAACCGCGAACGCAAACGCGGCAATGTAGGAACTCATCGACGCACATCCATTCGAGGGTCGGCGACCATCCTTAATTTGACTCGAGCAGTGTCTTGGAGATCAGTTCCAGGGTCAAGAGTTTATGTATTTCGGTCGTGTAGTTGTGGGTACCGGCCAAATGCCCGGCAACGATCTCCTCGACCTTATGCCGCTGAAGATAAGGGCGCGACAGCGTGCGCGAATCAAGCAGAGTTGCACGGACGAAAGTCGCTAGAGCATCCCGATACCACGTTCGGAAGTGATAGAACTTGTTCCTCCCGAGAAAGAGCCGTTCAATGTGCAATCCCGAAAACAGATGATCGATGCGCGCTACCCATTGCGGCATGCCGTAGTCGTAAGCGTATTCGAATTTCGCGCTCAGGTCTCTGGCAGAGCGAATCGCCAACGATCCTAACCCGCGATGTAGTCCGATCGGCCCGCGGTCGCTCGGAATCTCGGCGAGCTGAGGGTTTCCATCGGCAATCAGGCGCTGCGAAACTTCCTGACTTAGCAGCGACTGCGGCGCCCGGAACACGGTTCGCACCAAGTCGTTGTCGAGAAAGGGCGAGCGAATCGAGAGCTGCGTCTGCTCGAGACACAGCAGGCCGTAGTGATGCCATGGCGCCTGCCGAAACACTGCGAACGAGAGCGGATGGGCTCGCACGACCTCGGCGTAGGTGCTTGCGGCAAGATCGAGCTGGACACGCAGATCGGTTGAGATCAGCCCCGGCGCCAGCGCGCCCGGCTTGAATGCACGAACGCGGCGCAAGACTTCGCTGCCGTAGTTCCCCGTCATCCGGACGGGAGCGATGTCTTTCGCTCTCTCATTGACGTAGAGGTCAGGAGAGTGGCGGACGTCGATGCAGCCATCGGTCAGGTACACAGCCCGCTCGGCATACCGCTGAAAGTTAGTCAGAAATTCCTGGCCGACCGGGATTACGCGGTGAGTCTGTCCGCACGACTGAGCAACTCGCCTGGCGACCGTGACATCCTGCGATTCGCGAACCATCCCACCAAATGAGTAGCAAGCTAAAGATCCCGGTGCAGACTTCTGCCAGGCCATAATCAACCGCGTGTCGAGGCCCCCAGTGAGGGACATCGCAACCGGTTCACAGCCATTGAAGTATCGCGGGAGTCTTTGGGAGAACACCCTGCGGAGTTCCTGATAGTATGCTTCCGGCTCCAACACCGGCTGTTCTTCCCAGTTTTTCGGATCGAAATAAGAAACTTGCTTTTCGAGTGTCGAACTGCGAAAACGCCAAGCTGAGGCTGGCGGCAGGACGTGAATGCCGTCAAATAGGCTCCGGTTCTCAAGGACACATCCGCAAGTAATGAACTCGCCCAAACTGCGCGAATCGAACTTGCGCAGTTCGGGACGTACTTTCAGAATCGCCTTAGCCTCAGCCGCAAAGTAGAACGCGTCGCGCCACTGGTGATAGTAGGCGCGGTGCATCCCGTAGCGGTCGTTAAAAACTGTAACGGTGTTCCTGATGCGATCGGCCAGCACGCCGTGAAAACGCCCGTTGAGACTCAGAGGAAAGTTGCGATCCTCATCGGCGAGGCGAACCAGGAAGGATGGCCCTTCATTTTCAAACTCATGTCCGCGCTCTTTGAATGAACGAATTGGGTTGTAATCGGAAAACTCTTCCCCGGAAAAAACAAGAACCAGCCCGCCGGCTTTGGTCCGCAGCGGCATGCCGTCGGCGAATGATCCGCGCCGCGCCGTCCAGCCAACATACACGCCGAGATCAGGATCGTTCCACGTACCCGTCACGTAAAAGGACTCGTGGCGCATCGACTCCATCATGCGCGACAGTTCGGCTTCCGCCTGCTGGTGCGGCATGCGTGTAATTAATCCAACAATGCCAGGCATGGTGACGGGCGCGGACGACAGCCACAAGCAGTTAAGCTGTGCCTTTCGCTATCTGAAATCTCTTCTTATACCAGCTTTCTCTAAATTGGCGCGCTTTCGCCATCAGACTTTCAGGCAGCCGATCGGCCAGCCGGTGGTGCAAACCGGCCCGAAAGGCGATTCTTCCGATCCCCGTAAGCGGCACGTAGTATCGGGGAACGTCGATTCTTTGAAACCCGTTGTGCTCCTTGAAATCCGCGATACTGCTGTGCTCTTTGCTACCGTACGCGAAACGCGAGTATACGAGGTACGCAATCCCGCGGTCTGCACAAAACTTGACCGCACGCGCTATCAGTGCATTTGTGGGCGATTTATCGCGCTGTGAAATCAGCGAAAGGATATTCATCAATCCCGCTTGTGTACGGGTCTCATCCCAGACGAGTTTCACGAATGCGATGAGTTTGGCTTCGAAATATGCACCGATAAACACGCTTCGATCAAGGAATGTAGCTTCTTCATCGAATACCGTCTGCACATCCTTTCCATAATGCGGAAACCTGCGGCCTTGACGAATAGGGCACTCGTTGTAGATCTCCCAGATTCCATTAACGAGGTCAGGACCGAATCCAACTTCGCGGATTACTACACCCTTCTTCTCCGCCTGCTTTGCTTTGTTCCGAACTCTAAATCCAATCTGCTTCGTCCACCACTCGTCAAATGTTGATACCGGCAGGGCAGCGAAGTTATCCCATTCCATGGGATATGCATGTCTCGGCTTGGTTTCCGGCAATCTCTGACGAAATGTGAACAAATCTATCCGATGCTGGAGCTTAGCGAGTTCCCCAATGACGAGTCTGGGGTCTTCCAGGAAGTCATAGCCATCTCCTTCCAGCTGCGCGACACGCAAGAAGCGACCCTGAACACGAAACTCTTTCCCACACACATTGAATCGATTTGTCACGTTGCCTCTTGCTTCTGGCGAAATTCTCCGCCGGATTCGGGGCCAACTACCCTGTTACGTATGCGTCACGAACGGGATTGATCCCGGCTAGGGCCAACAATTTGCCTAAGTGATCGCACAAACGGATCAGCAGCGACATGAATCGGTGATGCCCCAAGAGCAATGCACCCGGTAATGCGATCGCGTAAAGCGGAACGGCGATAACTGACTTCAAAATACTGGGGATCCCGAAACCGCTGGTGCGCGTCTGCATGGCTCCCCGCAGCAGCGCCCGCCGCAGCATGAAGCGACGCGTCCAGCGCACCGGGGGAACAACTTCATGCGCCACCGCTTCGTTGCACCAGATGAAACGATGCCCGTGCGCGATCATACGAGTAAAGAAATCCTGGTCTTCTCCGGCGCGGAACTCCGGATTGAAGGGCTGTTCCAGCCACTTAAAAATATCCCGCTTGAGCAGAACGTTCCCGGTCCGCCCCTTGCTCCCGTCAATCACGTAACCGGTCGGATACGTCGCTCTCTCGTAGAATCTTCCCTTAACCACCCAGGCCGGAGCCTTTTCCTCAAAAAACGGTTTCACTGGGCCTAGCGCCCCATCCACTTCATATTTCTCGAGTGCTTGGTAGAGCGTCAGCAGCCAGTCCCCGGACGGAAACTCGTCATCATCAATAAAAGCGATGAAGTCTCCGCCCGCTGCGCGCACGGCACGATTTCTCGCCAGTGCGATATTCTGCTGCGGTTCAACCTCGTAGCGAATGGGAATGTCAGTTTGCGCCGCAAAGCTGCCCACCAAGGCTTCCGCAGACCGCTCGCGATCGTTGTCGACGGCTACGATGGAGAACGTGAATCGGCCGTCGGTTCTCTGGTGAACGAGTCCTTCTAGCAGCCGCTTCAGCAAGTGCTTCCGCATATAAGTGCAGAAACACACGGAGATGTGATGCACGGCCGACGCGATGGGAAGGCCGGCATTAAGATGGGTCGCTGTATCCGCCCGCGTCATCTCAGAGTACCGGGGAAGCGTGTTTGCCCGACTCCGCAATCGAGCTGTGCCTCCCTCACAGAATGAGCCGTTTCAGCCTCTGCATCTGTTCCCGCCGATAGAATCGGACCAGTTCGCCCGAGACTGGCCGCTGGGCTCGCCGCAAGGCGGATGCCGTGTACCCCACCAGCAGGGCCAGTCCACCGACGATCCAGGGTTTTCTTGTCATCTGATATGCCACGCGCGAAACTTCCCACAGCGGATGATTGCCGATGGCATAGTCCTTTTGTCCGTTTTTGAAACGCGCCGCCACCACCCCATCCTGCGCCGTTCCCATTGTGCGGTGGTGATAGCAGATCCTGTCGGTGAACGTGCGCGTCTTCCAGCCGTGCATGCGAGCTGAGATCACCGCGATATGGTCGATGCATCCGCCCTTCACCGCCCGATAGCCGCCGATCTGCTCAAAACACCGGCGGCGGAACACCTGGCAGGCGCCGGATACATGTTCAATGCTGGCAAAGCGGTAGTCGTATGTGGGATTCGAGCCCTCTTTAAACGGTGTTCCTGCTAGTCCCAGCCGATCATCTTCGACGAGCTTCCCCAGCAGAAACTCGAAATAGTCTTCGGCAAATGAAATGTCGGCATCGAGACTGATAATGACATCAAAGCCGAGGTTTCTTACCGTGTTGTACCCGGCGCTGAACGCGTGTACTTTGCCGGCGAAATGGCGCTCCTTCCGCTCCGGCATCCGCAGCAACTCGATCCACGGATGCTTTCCCGCAAAGCGCCGCACGACATCATCCGTTCCGTCCGTGGATCCGTCGCTCACAATCAACCATTTCAAGGGCAAGAGAGTCTGAGACACAACCGACTCAAGCGTCAGCGCAATGAATTCCGCCTCGTTTCGAGCGGGAGTGATGACCACGTACTGGAGCGGCATAATCAGTGTGACGCTGGAAAATAGTGCCGAGACAAATCAGGGACGCATTCGCCCGAGCCCTATCTGCATCCTAAGCGCGGGCGAGTTCGGCTTTAGCCTCGGTGCGCCGCTGCAAGAACTTGGCGATCAAATCGACCACGTATCTCGTCTGCTCGTCGGTGAGTTCCGGATAGACCGGGATCGCGAGAGATTCTCTAGCGGCCCGCTCGCTCTCCGGGAAAGCGCCTTCCTTCACACCTAGATAGGCGAAGCAATCCTGCAGATGCATTGGAACCGGGTAGTACACCTCCGTGCCCACCCCTTTCTCCTTCAGAAAGCTCTGCAGCCGATCGCGCGATGAGCTGCGGATCACATACTGGTTAAAAATGTGGCGATTCGTTGTAACGACAGGAAGCCCAATCTCGACGCCGGCCTCGCGGAACAAGCGATCGTATCGCTGCGCATTTCGTTGTCGCGCTGAGGTCCAGAAATTCAGGTGAGGCAGCTTGGCCGAAACCACGGCTGCATGGATAGCATCCAGCCGGAAATTTCCTCCCACCACACGGTGATAGTACTTGGGCTTGGCACCATGGCCACGCAGCACACGCACCTTCTCGGCACGTTCGGCGTCGTTGGTGACAATCATGCCGCCGTCGCCAAAGGCGCCCAGGTTTTTCGATGGGAAGAAGGAAAAGCAACCGTAGTGGCCGATGCAGCCGGCACGGCGGCCTTTGTACTCGGAGCCGATCGCTTGAGCGCCATCCTCGATCACGATCAAGCCGTGCTTTTCGGCAATGGCCATAATCGGATCCATGTCGGCCATCTGACCGAACAGATGGACGGGAATGATGGCGCGCGTCTTCTTCGTAACCTTTGCCGCGATTTGGGCCACATCGAGATTGTAAGTAGTCGGCTCGATGTCGACGAACACCGGGGTGGCACCCAGACGCGAGATCGCACCCACGGTGGCGAAGAAGGTGTAGGGTGTGGTGATGACCTCATTGCCAGGGCCAATGTTTTCGGCCATCAGGCAGGCCAGCAACGCGTCGCTACCGGAAGATACACCGACAGCATGCGAGCACGTGGAGTAGGCGGCTATTGCCTTTTCACACTGCTCGACTTTGGGTCCCAAAATGAAGTGCTGCGACTCCAACACCTCCTGGATGGCGGCGTCGACTTCATTCTTGATCGTTGTGTACTGCGCTTTAAGATCGAGCAGCGGAATATTCACAATTTGATTCCTCTTTAAATTGCCGATATGACTTATTGCCAATGCTTAGTTCGGCCGGCAGGGAAACATCATCATCGAGATCGAGGCAACGCAAATCGCCCGGCTCAACTTCCTTGTAGCGATAACCGCTTTCCGGGCAGACCATGACGCCGTTCGCGTCCGGAGTGGCAAGCCGATGACCGTGGCGACTCATCCACCCAACCTGTCGCGCGGGGTTGCCTACGACGAGCGCGAAGTCGGGGACATCCTTGGTGACAACTGCGCCGGCGCCGACAAAAGCATAGCGGCCAATGGTGGTGCCGCAGACCACGGTTGAGTTCGCGCCAATCGTGCAGCCACGCATCAGGCGAGTCGGCTCGTAGAGCGAGTGCCGGTTCACCTGTGAGCGTGGATTGCTGACGTTGGTGAGCACACATGAAGGACCCAGAAACACATCATCTTCGATGAGCGTGCCGGTATAGACCGAAACGTTATTCTGGAACTTGACATTGTTGCCGATCACGGTGCCGCCGTCGATGTTCACGTTTTGCCCAATGACGCAACCTTCGCCAATCTTGGCGCCGTTCATTACGTGCGAGAAGTGCCAGATCTTGGTGCGCGCGCCCACCTGGGCTCCTTCATCGACGTACGCCGACTCGTGAGCGAAATAAGGGAGTTCGATCTGCTTGGCCGCAGCCTCCGGTTCCAGCACTACACCTTCATTGCCCAGGGCGCGCTGGCAGGCGTCGAGCACGCGCAGCACGCGCAAGCCTTCGGCGCCATCACTCACCGGCGTGCAGCGGCGGAGCACGCAGTCGAGGAAATGCTGGCATTCGGCGCGCAACGGCTCTCGATCTTCGAGCGCAACCACATCGGCATTAGCTTTGACTGCGGTGGGAATACGGTTCTTCCACTCGACCTTATGTGGATAGAGGACCAGTTTGTGGTCCGCGGTGTCGTCGAATACGGCCATCTTCTCCGAGCCTACTACCACCAGGCGCTGCTCCTTAATGGGATGAAGCCAGCTGACGAAGATGTGGGCCTGCACGCCGCTAGGAAACTCAAAGTGGCTGAGTGTGACATCGGTGACATTCTGATTGAGGTAGGCGCTGCCGCGGCAGGAAACACGCGCCGGCATTTCGTCGAGCAGTGACAACATCACTGAGATGTCGTGGGGCGCAAAGCTCCACAAGATGTTTTCTTCGGTCCGGATTTTGCCGATGTTAAGTCGGTTGGAGTAGAGATAGTTGATCTTGCCCAACTCGCCGTCTTTGATAAGGTGTTTGAGCTTCAGGATGGCGGGATGGTAGTGCAGAATGTGGCCCACCATGAGAATGCGTCCGTTGGCTCTTGCGAGTTCCAACAACTCCTCGCCGTGTTTGACGTCAATGGCTAGCGGTTTCTCGACCAGCACGTCTTTGCCAGCGAGCAACGCGGCCCTTGCCATCTCGTAGTGGGTGATGGCGGGGGTAGCGAGCGCGACTGCATCCACTCCCGGATCGGCCAGCAGCCGAGCATAGTCGGAGAAGAATTTCATTTGCGGATAGCGGCTTTTGCACATCGCTTCGGCCAGTGGATCTAAATCGCAGAGCGCTCCCAGAACACCCAGTTCATGAAAATTGCGAACTAAGTTCTTGCCCCAGTAGCCGACGCCTACAACGGTGACGCGGATGGGGTGGTTCTTCGACAATGTCTTCTCCATATCAAGCCTTTCCCGGCAGAGCCAGCAGCTCTGATTCACGTTCGATGAGTTCGATGCACTTGTGTTCCGCCTTGTTTGCGTAAAGCGACGGGCGAGCACTGGGGAACAAATAAATCAACCCCACGAAGAATGAATCTGAAATCTGATCAACGAGTCGAACCTGGATAGTTTCAATTCACCCCACTTTGTTGTTGCAACCCAATAGGGACGATCTTCGCGAATTTGCTCCTGTTTACTGATAGCCTTACCGCGGGGTGACGGCCAGGCCCGCGACAAATCGATGCACGGAATCAACCACGCGGCCGCATTGTTCCGAAGTCAATGTGGGGAACATCGGCAGCGACAAGACTTGGTCTGCCGCTTTCTCAGCATGCGGAAAATCGCCGCGTCGGTAGTTCAAGTGAGCGTACGCCTTCTGGAGATGCAGTGGAATCGGATAGTGAATTCCGGTTCCGATATCGCCGTCCTTCAAGAAGGCCATGAGGCCCTGGCGATCATCGGTCCGCACTACATAAAGATGGTACACGGCCCGCGACCACGATGCCTCATACGGAGTTTGCACCGGCTTGCCAGCTTGTTCGAAAAGCCGATTGTACTCGTGTGCATTTGTGCGGCGCTGCTCGTTCCACTTGGCCAAGCGCTGAAGTTTTACATGAAGCAGCCCGGCTTGGATTGCATCCAGCCGCCCATTGTAGCCCTCAAAATCGTGATGGTACTTCCTGTTTTGGCCGTGATCGCGGAGCATGCGGATGTTGGCAGCTATAGCTGGATCGTTCGTCGTCACTGCTCCTGCTTCGCCACAGGCTCCGAGATTCTTGCCAGGATAAAAGCTGAAAGCGGCGACGCGGCCCATCGAGCCTGCCCGGAGCCAGCGGCCCTGTTTGCGCGAGAAATATTGGGCGCCGTGCGCCTGACAGGCATCCTCAAGCACCATTAGGTTGAACCGATCTGCCAATTCCTGTATAGCGTCCATGTCGGCCATCTGCCCATACAAGTGAACCGGCACTACCGCAGTAACGGGTCGCCCACTGCGGATACTAACTACTCTGCCGTACGGGTCTTTTATGCATCCTTCTTCGAAGTATTGCCGCAGCTTTTCGGGATCCATGTTGTACGTGCGGCTGTCGATGTCGACGAACTCCGGCAGGGCGCCGGCTTGGGATATGGCTTCCGTAGTCGCGATGAATGTGTTCGGAATGGTCACCACGACGTCGCCGTTCTTGACTCCAGACGCAATGAGGGCGAGACGCAATGCATCGGTTCCGCTATTGACAGCTACTGCATGGCTAGCGCCACAGAAGTCGCCAAACGATTTTTCGAATTCTGACACCATTGCACCACCAACGAACCCGGCCGTCTGCAGTACCCGTCGGAATACACTCGTCAACTCCGACTCAAGTTCAGCGTGAGGCGTGACCAGATCAAGAAAAGGGATCTGATCAGACTTCTTATGAACACTGCTCACTTTATGACCTCCACCGCCCGATTGGACATAACGCAAGACGCGGGCTGGATTTCCCGCTACAATGCTATGGGGGGGGACATCCTTGGTGACAACGCTGCCGGCACCAACGATTGCGTCCTCACCGACGGTAACGTTGGCCAAAATCGTAGAACCGGAACCGATCGAGGAGCCCTTCTTTATCAAAGTTCGCTCGACCTTCCAGTCTGCTTTCGTCTGGAGAGCACCATCAGCTGTTATTGCCCGCGGATAAGTGTCATTGATAAAGGTGACTCCGTGGCCAATGAAAATGTTGTCCTCGATCGTTACGCCCTCGCAGATGAATGTGTGACTTGAGATCTTACAGCGCTTGCCTACGGTGGCATTCTTTTGGATCTCGACAAAGGCGCCAATCTTGCTCTCGTCTCCAATTTCACAACCGTAGAGGTTGATGAACTTGGACAGTTTCACATCCTTACCGAGCTTGACGTCTGGAGAAATGCAAACGAACTTGTTCATAAATAAACCAACGCTCCACGTTCTCGAGTTGATTTCGAGGAAGCCTCGAGCATTTTCACTACTCGTAGCCCCGCCTTACCATCATTAATTGGCGTCTCACCCTTGGTGATGCAATTGAGGAAATAGCCCAATTCATGAGTGAGCGCTTCCGCCCGTTCCAGCCGCGGGGCCCACATATCGCCTGAACGATAGCTAACAAGCAGGTTGTAGACACCTTCGCGGCTGGTGACAGTGACGCCTTTGTCGTAGACCTTCACTTGCTCGTCGGCCGCCTGGTCATTCCAGACCAGCATCTTCTTCTCTCCTCCGATCAATGTCGTCCGTACCTTCACGGGCGATAACCAATTGACATTGATGTGCGCGATGATCTTGCCCGGAAAGTAGACTGTGATGAAGGCAACATCTTCGTGCCCGTTGAGATGGCTCTCGCCCGCGGCAAGGATGGCTTCCGGTTGTTGTTGAATCAGGTGGTCCATGATCGAGAGATCGTGCGGAGCGAGATCCCAAATGACATTCACGTCGTGCTGGAACAGGCCAAGATTCACACGGGTGGAGTCGTAGTAATAGAGCTGACCGAGAGCATTCTCATCAAGCAACTGTCTGATTTTCCGCACAGCGCCGGTGAAGAGGAACGTATGGTCAACCATGATCTGCAGGTTCTTCTTCTCAGCCAGTTCGATCAATTCCTCGGCCTGTGCCACATTGCTCGTAAAGGGCTTCTCGACAAATACGTGCTTGCCATTTTCAAGCGCTGCTTTTGCTAGTGCGTAGTGAGTCCAGACCGGCGTTACGACCGCGATGGCATCGATCTCTGTGGAATTTAGCAATTCCGTTGGATCGGCCGAGACTTCAATATGTGGATGAGCTTTTTGAACGCGTTGCCGAGCCATTGCGCTCGTATCGCACACGCTGCATAGGTCGACTCCATCCAGTTGATCGAGATTCCGAACGACATTTGGGCCCCAATAGCCGTAACCAATTACGCCGAATCGCAGGAGCCCATTGCCCTGCTTGTCTCTGGAGAACGGGCTTGCGGTATCTGTTACATACGTAGCCATAGTGACTCCTCTTACGACGTAGGTAGATATGGGGAGGGAAGGACTGACACCGGAGGCTAGTGAGCACCGTCACCGGCGACCACAGCGAGTGGAGTGCGGAGCAGAATCTTAATATCCATCCATGGCGTCCAGGCACGCGCGTACCGGAGGTCGAGGCGAACCATTTCATCGAATGTCACGCGACTGCGGCCACTTATTTGCCAGAGCCCAGTAATTCCGGGTTTGGCTTCTAGGAGTCGACGGCGGTGCCACACATCGTAAGCCTCGACTTCATAAGGGATCGGAGGCCGAGGACCAACCAAGGACATTTCACCTTTCAAGACGTTGATGAACTGCGGCAGTTCATCCATGCTGGTCTTCCGGAGGAATGCGCCCACTTTGGTAATCCGAGGATCCGCGGTCAGTTTGAAAACTCCCTGACCATCGCCGGTTGACTCGTGGCGTTCCGCGTTTCCGGAGATCAGGCGTCTTACGTATTCCTTGTGAGCGGTTGCGTCGTTCCCGACTTTCATCGAACGAAATTTGAGGAACACGAACGGCTTGCCATGTTGCCCAATTCGTGTCTGTCGAAAGAAGACCGGCCCTTCCGAAGTCGCTTTGATGGCGATGGCGATTGCAGCGCACAGTGGAGTCGCCACGACCAATGCCAGTAGACTTCCCGCGATGTCCATCGCACGTTTCAAAATGCGGGAGGCTCGCTTGTTAGCTTTCTTCTTGGAGAGATCAGGATAGAATACCGGGTTGCTCGGCTTGCGAGAGTCAACGTCCCAATCTTCTGGGAACACGTGGAATGAGATCCCGATGCGGCTGAACTGTTCGAGGTCGGGGTTCTTTCGCAGAATGTCGCTGAGCCTGGAAATCATGGTGCTCACGATTGTCTTGCGATCTTTCACGCAGATCTCGGTAAACATGACGCCAACTATCCGGTTGCTCTCGTACCAGCCGACCACATCCGTTTCCCGAGTCGAGGTCAGAAGGGCGGCCAGCAAGCGGCTCACGTTCTTTTCGCCGCTCTCTGACGCAAGGTGATCGCCCATGTCAAGCAGCATAAGAAGGATGGGTTTGCGCGAGCGCTCAGTTCTTCGGCGTTCCAACAATATTACTCGGTGGAACGTTTTCTCGTTGAAGAAATCGCGTTCCCGCAATGACTGGCTTTCTTCGCCAAGAGGATCGTTGCCGACGCCAGCAAGTGATCTATACAAGTTCACGACAATCTCTCCTGAAATCTGCTTCAAGACGGAATCTTTGAGTGGAATCTCGCGAAGGGGGAAGCACGAGAAGAAAACGTTTTGTGTGGAGTGGATTTCCCTGCCTACTTGCTGGCTGTTCCTGCTTCGGTACGCGTCCCTGTATACGCCCCGTAATAGTTAGTAACACTCGAATCGGTACACCCGTTCATAACGACGCCCAGAAGGTCCGATTTCTTGATCATTTCAAGACCGCGCTGCAACATTGCCTTTTGCGTTGTTCCTTGTCGCGCCACTAAAAGAATTCCATCAGTCATCCGCGCCCAGACAGTTGTGTCGGCAAGTGGAAGTAAAGGGGGCGAGTCCACGATAATCCAATCGAACATGCACACAAGCTGACCCATCAAACGCGACAAACCTCCGGACTGCATGAGTTCCAGCGGATTTGTAGGAAGAGTTCCGGCCGGCAGCATCCAGAAATCTGGGCCATCTAGACGATAGATATTGCTTGCGGTGGAGTGATTGCCTTCCAACCACTCTCCCAGTCCGGATAATCTACCGACCCCAAATTGCTGGGCCAGAGAGGGCCGCCTGAGATCTCCCTCGATTAGAAGTACTCTTTGTTTCCTCCGTGCCAGCACGCCGGCTACATTGGCGGAAATAAAACTCTTTCCTTCTTCAGGAATGGTGCTGGTCACGAGCACTTTCTTGATCGCCCGGGTCTGTTGTAGATGTCTGAGTCGCACACCGAGAAAGCGGATTTTTTCCGCGGCAAGACTGTCGGGTTCGGTGAAATAAACAAGTCGACTTGAACTCATGAGACTGACGGTGAGACTGGGGAATTTCGACAGTTCATGGGTGGCAGTGTTTCGGGTTACGAGTTCGTCAGCAGTTTTAGTTGACGAATCGATAGAGGGAATACCCAAATCCGGCGAGGCCTCAGCGCTTTGCGGCTTCGCGATCGCGCCCTGTTTCGCCTCAAAGACCTCAGTCACGACCGAGATCAGGTCGGGATACTCAATACCCGCCTGCTCTAACCCCGACCGTTGCAGCGCGTCAAATATATGGCTCATCTTCTCTGACTCCCACGTTTCGAACCACTTCCCGCAATTTTGCCCCTCCGGATTGAGTCTGCCGCAAAGTCGCATACAGATCGAGCAGGGTCTTTGCTGCGTCTTCCACTGTCCTCAATGACTGACTGTCGACGGTATCGGGTAACGATGTCGGGTGGGCGATACTGAGACGAAAATCCATCGCAACTTCTTCGATGATGTCGGGAGTTATCTTTGAGGCCCGTCTTGAGTAGCCATACAACAGCGCATTCTCGCAAAGCGTGTTAATTACCCGTGGTATCCCGCGCGAATGGCGGTGGATCTCGAGCACAGTGTCAAAAGGAAACAGAGTGTCGGGGTTCGCATTCCCTGCCACTAGCAAACGGCGCCGGATGTAGCCTTCGATCTCTTCCAACACTAGGGGGCAGAGATGACAACGCAGCGCAATTCTCTGCTTCAATTGCCGTAAGTTGATCGAATCCAGCTTTTCATCCAGTTCGGGCTGTCCCACTAACAAGATCTGCAGCAGTTTCTCTTCGGCTGTTTCCAGATTTGTGAGCAGCCGAATCTCCTCTAGTACTTCTTCGGAAAGGTGATGGGCCTCATCAACCACCAGCACTGTAGTGAGGCCTTTCATGAACCGCGAGACGACGAAACTGCTCAGTTTCAACAATAGCTCACTCTTTGTCTTTGCCGAAATCGGAAGCCTGAAATCGCCTGCTATGTACTGCAGGAACTCAGTCGGCCCAAGACGCGAATTGAATAGGTACGCATACTGGACGTCACCTAGTTTCAGAAGTTGCAGCAGACTTCGAATCAACAGAGTCTTGCCTGTTCCAACTTCGCCCGTGAGGACCACAAAGCCCTTGCGGCGCCGCACTCCGTAGTAGAGAGTTGCCAGTGCCTCGTTATGCCTTTTGCTCATAAACAGAAAAGACGGGTCCGGCGTAATCTCGAACGGATTCTTTGTTAGACAGTAAAACTGTTTGTACATATAGGCGGTTATCCACGCAGATAACTGAACGCCGAACCTAGTAATATGGCAGCAAACACCAAAGCCGCCGTTGCCCATCCAAACCACAAGCGTCGCCGCGCCTGATGCTCGTCGTTGACACTGATGACCGCAGGAATTTCTGCAATGACGTCGACTGGCAAGAGTTGTTTAATCTCCTTTTCTGTGTGCAGACGGTCATCGGCCATTTCAAAACCGCCGACAATTGCGAACCCCATCAGGAGGCCAACAACCAAGCCTATGCCGCAGAACTTGAGCCGATTGGGGAACTCAGGTTTCTGGGGAAAGCTTGGCGGATCCACAACCCGGAACCGTTCGCCCTGCTGGAGCAGTTCCATGCTAGTTGCCATGCTCGATTCGTTCTTCTTCTTCAATAAGGCGTCGTAGTTCGCCTTGCTCTGATCGTAACCGCGGCTTAAGTCTGCCAACTGCTGCTCTCGAATGGGCTCCTGGTTCAACCGCGACTGATATTCCTCAATTTTGAGCTTGAGTCCTGCGATGGCCTGTTCTCGGTTGTTGATTTCGAGCTGATTCGATTGCAACTGGCTCTCGATTGGAGCCAACATCGTTGCTTTTGTCGCCTCCATCACCGGGTTCTGGGCGCCAGCCGGAGCTGGCTTCGAAGACGGGGTGCTCAGGTTGGCTAACAGTTGCTCGCGCAGTTTTTCGGTTGTAGCGATTTCTTCCTTCAGCTTTCGAACGTCTGGGTGCTTACTTGTGTATCGCGCACTGAGGTCCGTGAGTTGCGTGTGCAGCTTCTGCAATTGATCATCAAGTGCTGATAAGCCCATCGGATCTTCCGAGGTCTTGACCGGACCCTGCAAAGTTCGATACTGATCCGAAAGGCTCTGCAGATAAACCTTCTGCTGCCGGGCAGAGTTCAGTGCATCCGCTGCGCTCTGAAGTTGCGACTGCAATCCCTGCAAAATCTGAAGATTGCTGTTTAACTGTCCGGGCATTTCTCCGACGTGTTGCGCCTTGAACTGGCGGATCTTCTCTTCTTGGGCAGTGAGGTCTTGACGCGCTCCTTCTAGTTGATTCTCGAGGAAGTGCGTCGTGTCTTCCGACTGGCGCTGCCTCACCTCAAGATTTTGATTGATGAACAAATTCGTCAGCTCGCCAGTCACAGCCTGTGCCACGTGAGGATCGCGCGATTTGTATGACACATTGAAAGCGGTGATCTGATTCCGGGCGCCGTCGCGGACCAAATCGATATCGATGTCCTTCCGCATGGCTGCCACTTTGTCGTCAGGAGTTGGCTCGCTTCGTTTCCCGGAATAGAGATGGAAACGATCGATGATGTGCAACAGATTGGTGCGACTCAGAATTTGTTGCGTGATACTCTGCATGCGCTGCTGCAGATCATCACTGACATTCGGCGTTACGTAGTCCTTGGGCATCGAAGGTTGCTCGACCAGGATCAACGTGCTCGACTGATAACGCGGCGGTAGAACCCAGCTCGCCACCCATACGCAAGCCCACCCCAAGAAGAATGGAATCAAGAAATGAAGGTGGCGGCGCTTCGCGATTCCGATGCAGCGCTGGATATCTAACGCTTCGCCGCTCTGCTTTTCTAATTCATCAACCATGACCTATCTTCCTAGTGGTTTGGAGAATTGATATGAGATTGAAATTGACTCGCGATTTGTGTTTGGCGTACTCGAAATTAGCGAGATGTCATTATAACTCTGGTGAACCCGCGTATATCCGAGTTGCACGCTGACGTGCTCACCGATCATCTGCTGCAGAAAGGCAGATCCGGACATCGAATGCCCGTTAGACACTCCGAGCAGGACATTGCCGATGATATTGTTTTGCGCGTAGCCCCCGCTCACCGAACCAGTCAGCGTCCTCGTAAGCCGCTGACGCACGGAAAGCGAGCCGATATCTTGATTAACTGCACCACCCAGTCCTCCGCCGGCCGAGATGATGTGCGCATAGCTGAGCGCGAAACTCGTAGACTTCTCCTGCCATCCCAGGCTTCCTCCGCCGCTTCCACTCCAAGACATCAAAGGGACGTTCGGAGCGGGCAGGGTGGTGTCCGAATATTGCGGCCCCCCGAAAAAGGAAATCGTGAGTTTCGAGGAAGTTGGGGCAACGGTGTAGAACAGCAACACCGCTTGCGTTTGCGTTTCATTCTGCCCCATTGTCGGATAGGCCATTAATCGCTGAAATGTGTACGTCACGCCGATGTATTGCTCGCTGCCGAGACGATGGGAGTAGAATGCAAGGCCGCCCTGAGAACTAGAGTCCGCCAACCCTGGAACCTGCGCCTCGTTCGGATAATGAAGATGTGAGAATGTACCACTAGCACCGACCATGTCGTTCAACGCAAACTGGTAGCTGATCCCAACATTACTGAAGTTGTTGAGTTGGTCAGCGACCGGAACAATGATGGAGAAATTCGGAACTTGGACACCTCCTGATACGACTCCGCGAGAGAAGTCCGCTGACTGATTGAATACGTTCGAAGTCTTCTGAAATTCGTCGTGGGCACTGAACGTTACGTGTGGGCTGAACCGATACGCGAAGTCAATGAAAGCGTTATGATCCGCTTGGTTTCGCGAACTCGTGCGCTGATAAAACGTGAATCCAGGTGCGTAGTCCAAAACCAAGTGCATTCGGGTTGTGGTCTCATCCAGAGCAATCAACGGCGTGACCGAGTAGCTGATGTCACTCAGTGGAGTCGCTCCGCCCAGCACATTATCTGTGTACGCGCTGGTGAAAGACACTCCACTTCTCAGATAATTCGACCGTTCTTGTGAGCCTAACGTAATGGGATACGTCTGTCCGCTTACAGGTGGAGGCGTCATCATCCGATCGCCGTTTCTGTCGGCATTGTATGTTTCTGGGGGTATAGCGCTGTTGTTAACACCGACCATCGCTGGAATGGGTTGCTGCGGAGAAATGTCGTTTGTTTGCGCGCACATCTTTCGCGAACACACAGCTAAGCTGAGGGTGGCCATGATCGCCCAGGCCAGGGCTGGGTACAGTTTCTGATCGAAGTTCATCTCACGGGACCACGATCGTATCGCGCGGTTGGAGCATCACATTTTGCGACGGATTGTGGCCTTTGATTACCTCTTTGTAATTGAAGGGCAGATGAATCTGCGTTCCGTCAGGATTCTGTCGTAATACGTAAATGGATTTGCGTTTGGCAAAGTCGCGAAAGCCGCCGGCCACGGCGATTGCATCGAGAACGGTCGTCGCGCTCGCCAGGGAGTAGGAACCCGGCCTTGCGACCTGGCCCATGACATTGAACTTCTGGCTGTTGATCTGCTGAACGATTACGGTCACCTCCGGCTCCGAAATGTAATTCTTGAGCCGGTCGGCAATATCTTGTTCCAGCAGTAGCGGCGTCCGGCCTGCGGCCTGCAGTTCTCCCACCAGCGGCAGTGAGATCTTTCCGTCGGACCGTACGGGGATCGAACGTGAGAGATCTGGTTCCTTCCATACATTTACCGCCAGCATATCGTCATTACCGATCACAAAGCTGTCGTTATGGGGCTTGGTTCCCGAGCTCACCAAGGTTTGATCCGGGGTTACTGTTGCCGCAGGAGCTTTTGTACCGCTCTTTGGACCTGAATTCGCCTGTGCCCATAACGAGCTCGACACCAGTACACAGACAACAAGGATGGCCGTCGCGCGAATCCACGATGTGCATTTTTTGGTGCTCATGGCTTACTCCTTTAGAACTGCCTCCACATGGCTTCTCGATTGGGCTTGCCATGTTTGTCTGCGGCTCTAGCGGGCAGTTCCGTACAGGGGAACACACCTCGTGTCAGTGGCGAGAGAAAAGACACGGAGGCGCTAAGATGATACTGATCATTTTATAGAGCAGCGCGCGATAGCTGACCTGCAGAAGCCGCGCTGCCGCCTTGCGATTCCATCTAGTCTTTTGCAATGCAATCTCGATCGCATTTTTCTCCGCCTCGGACTTCACAGTTTGAATAATCGATTTTAGGGATTTCGGCCGGCACTGACCGCCTTCAATCTCTTTGTCTGGATCAACTTCGCGTGCCCCGTTGCCTTCAGCTCGCGGCTTTGGTGGAAGCAGCGCCCCGCCTTCTCGGATCCTGGTCAAGTCATTGCCTATTCCGTTGTGGGGAAGATCCTTATCACCAACCACGAGGTATCGCTTTACAAAAGGCCTCAAGCTCTTTGAGGTTTTCCGGCCAGGTGTAATTTCTGCACGCACTGATAGGGCAGGCGAGAAAGTCCGGGCTGCCAGCCCGTACTGCCTCCACAGTCTATGCATCAAGTGGTGCATCAGGACGATGATTTCGTCTCTTCGCTTCCTTAGTGGCGGTACGTTGATCGTAAAAGCACCGAGCTTGCAATACAAATCCTCTCCGCAGTCGCCGTTCTTCCAGCGCCCGGTCATTGTTCGCACTCGTGGTGGCAAGTAAGCGAAAATCACTTGTTGTACACTTAATCGTGCCCGACTTGAGGAGCGCTCTATTCTGCAGCAACTTCTAAGCCAGGGATCGTCGAATCGCATCGGCGGAGATCACGAGTGTCTTGATCTACATTGCGTCAAACGAGGATACCTTCTACTCCCCCAAGGCTTCCCCACGCATTCGTACGCGTTGCCCATCCTGACGAGTCTGCAATGGATTCAGCTGTGAGTCTCCCTGCAACCTGCGTACGCTTTTGGAACCCAATCTACATCGAGGCAGCCGCAGCCTGCTCAACTCCAGCGGATCCCAAGACAAGCCCTGACTGCTTGCGATCGACAGCTACAACATCGGTTGCGTCCACTTCCACAGCAATAGAACGCATGATCATTTCAACGGAAATCACGACTCGAAACTGTCCCTGATGCCGCAGCAGGATTCCGCGCGTCCCCAGCAAGGGGCCGCGGCATATTTCTACTCTCGATCCCACATTTAAATAGCGATGCGGCTGCGCATGTATGCCAGCTGACAGTCCGCTGCGCAGAGCGTGTATTTCCGCATCGGGCAAAGCTGCCGGAAATCCTTGGAAGGTCACCAGTTGGACAAGTCCTGGCGCCTGTAGCACGCGCAACTTATCCCGCAATCCCATGCGCACGAATACGTAACTGGGAAACAGCGGCAGCTGCACACGGTGGCGGCCGTTTTTCCAGCGGTGCACAGTTTCGTAAAGGGGCAAGAAGCACTCGACGTCTCTCTGCCGCAAATGCTCCGCAACAGTCTTTTCGTGCTTTGCCACTGTGTAAGCCGCATACCAGAACAACTGCGACTCGGTCTTGCCCAGCTGTTGCTCTGCGAGCGACGCGTTTGATATCGGTTCAATCATGTCCGTCGGATACAGCTCCGCCACCTCAGTTCGATATCTAGAAACAGGTTAACTGTAGCAACGACAATAACTTACAAGTGATTCGAGTGAAATCTGAGAACCTGGGACATCAGCAAACTGGCGTCACTTCTCCAAGCCGTGATGCGCGAACTCGGGATACACGGTACGCTGCAATAGGGAACTCTGTCTCATTTCAGCGAGTACCGCAAATCCTTCGGGTTCGACACGAACAACACGACCACGTGTCTTCAATCGCGCTCCAGGTCCGGCAGCCAGCAATCGGGGGAGGGAAAACTCCATTTGCAAGGTGCTGCCGATCGTCAATCGTTCAGGGGAGATTACAAATGCTCCCGAGAGACTGCAGTCCCGCGTCTGGCCTTTGCCGTAATGGACACGATCATCTTCAGTCTCCCAAGAGAAAGTCACAGATGCCGCCAGTCGATATCGGTTGTGCTGCCGTTGATTCACAGGAGCCCAGCTGCTTCTCAACCGCTCGGTGACAAGGTATCGTGCGCGCCGGTATACCTCAAGACTCACAAAGTGGGGTATCGACTTTTCGTCGCTCGTGCATTTCTGTGACCCTCGCGATAGCGATCCCATTGGAGAGTTGCCACAGAACTCCAGGAGCATCGAATCGTCCACTAAAGTGGACAGCGGGATTTCTCGGTATCCCGGCTGCTCCAGCCAGACCGAAAAATAAATGCGAGCAAGCGCAAATGTTTATAAGAGGTTGCGTGGGCGTCGCCAATAAACTGTGACCAGCGTCACATACAATTTTCAGCGAGATCGCTACCATTTACGGAACTCCAAGGGACAAACGCAGCGCCGTTTCTGCGTTCTGTAAATTGTGAGTAAATTCGAAGTTCTTACGGTTGCGCTCAGCAAATCGCAGCGCTAGGATTCAACTCGCCCCCGGACGCCCTAACCCCCAAAGGACGCTGCCACAGGAAGGTTCCAGATGAGTACTCCTTCCGGGCTAAGTCCCGAAGAAATTAGCGTACTTGTAGCGGATTCAAATCAAACTCAATCGCAACTACTATGTGGTGCCCTGCGTCGTCACGGAGCATTCAAGGTCTCGCAATGTCGCGCCGAATTGGCAGAATGTTTGTCGGTTCTTGAAGCGGATCCAGCCGACGTGCTTGTGCTGGCCGATGGCCTCACCGATGACCGGGATCGACTCTATGAATTACTCCGCGGCGTGCACTCAGGTTTTCCCAATCTCGCGATTGTGCTTCTGCTCGACAATTACGATCGCGAATTAGTCGTCAACTCTCTGCGTGCAGGTGCGCGTGGTTTGTTCTGTCTCGCCTCCCTGCCTTTCAAATCGCTGTGCCGCTGCATCACGAGTGTCCATCAGGGACAGTACTGGACGAACACCGAACAGATGCGCTATGTCATCGACGCTCTTTCGATCGGTCCATCGGTGCGCTTGATCAACTCGCGCGGACAAGTCGTGCTCACCGCCCGCGAGGAGCAAACCGTCAATCTCGTAACCGAAGGCCTGAACAATCGCGAAATCGCGCGAGAATTGAACCTGAAGGAGAATACCGTCAAGAAATCACTATTAAGGATTTATGACAAGGTAGGTGTTTCGAACCGGGTCGAACTCGTACTCTATGCCTTGAGCCATTGGCAGGCACGCACTTCTGATTCCGCGCAACCGACAGGGATGTCAGGTTCTGTGCAAGAAGAACGACCAGTGTAGAAGCGCGGCGGGGCCCCGACGGAAGCGTAGGAATGAATCCGAGTGCCTCGCACCTGCGCCGGCGGAGACCCGCGCGAGTGTCCTTGGGTGACTCACGATGGTTGCTGAAGAGGCACTGAATCAATTCCGCCATCATCGGGCTCTGTCGTAATTTGTGATGGGGCCCAGCTTCAACGGCGAGCCCGCGAGTGCTACCGCATATTAGCTAGTTCAAGTCTGAACTGGGCATAAACCTATAGAATCGGTCGGCCCCCCGATAACCGATTCTATAGCGTTGTAACTTTTGTGCACACAACAGCTGCATGCGGTTGCGGCCAAGAGAACTTCACAAGCTTTTTCAGCTCACAGGGTTACTGCAGAATTGCGATTCACGGCTGGTCATTGGATTCGCAGCGGCGTCATTCTTTTATCAGCTTACTGGCGGCTATTCTGCGGCTCGCATTACTGGTGAGCGAGGAGACCAGGATTATGCACGGCTCCCATGACCGCAGCGGATGTGCGTGCCGCCGGTTCTCGTGACCTGTGATTTTCTTGGGAGCGCCGATAGGCAAGTGAATGCCACGGCGGAGCAGCCCACTAGTGTCTATGATGCTTACTCCGAAGAGTCGCTCGAAACCGAGGCAGCTGACTCCAATGCTCCTGCAGTAAAGACTGCAGCCTAGTGTGGAGATGCATCATCACTTCGGTGAAATCATTACTGTTTACCGTTAGGTCGTAGAGCAATTCATGAGTAGTCGTTCTGAACGTTTGACGGCACTTGAGACGGGTCCGCTCGGGCCGGGTAACACGCATCTTCTTCTTTGGTGTCCACGCGCGATTTAGGATTCCTTCGTGCCTCACGATTACGGAAATGGAACAGCTACCTGCACCTTATTTGAATGGGAGCTTTCCATTCCCATTGAGTCCACTGCCGTTGTGGCGTAGTAATAGGTCTGACCGGACTGAACCGTGCTGTCGCTATAGCTCATGGATATATTCAGCGCCGCATTGATACGCGAGTACGAGCCGCTGGCCGACGTGGCCCGGTAGACGTTATATCCGGCCACAGAAGTAGAAGTGCTCGCATTCCACGACAGGTCGACTTTGTGTTGAATCGTCGCACCCGAGCCTGTAGCTGCTTCGGACGCCGAAGTTGAATTGTTGGCGATGAAGGAGAGGTTCGCAGAAGCCGTACCGGTGGCGGTGGGAGCAAATGTCACTGTGAAAGGCACGCTCTGGCCGGCGGCCAGAGTCACAGGCAATGTGAGTCCTCCAATGGTAAACGCAGAGCTGCTTGAACCGACTGACGACAAGGTTAAGCCGGCGCCATTGGCGGTCACACTCCCGCTCTGAGTTTGGGTGGTTCCAATGGTGACACTGCCGAAGCTTATGGAACCGGGTGTTACGCCCAGTGTGCCGCTGGTTGAGCTCGCGGAGCCGCTCAGCGCGATCGCAATGGATGGATCCGACGCATTCGAGTTTATCGCAAGACTGCCGGTGTCTGTTCCGGCGTTGGTCGGCGAAAAATTTATCGTCATGTTCGCGCTCGAACCAGCAGCCAAAGAATACGGAAGAGACAATCCGCTCACTTTGAAACCGGTGCCGGTGACGGTGGCAGCCGAAATCGTCAGACTCTGGGCGCCAGTATTGGAAAGGGTAAGCACCTTGCTCTGGCTGCTGCCGACGGCGATGCTTCCAAAGCTCAGACTGCCCGGAGCGCTCAGGTAACCCGGCCCACCAGCCCCGGTTCCCGCCAAGCCGCTGGTGATGCTGCCGGAATGGCCAAAACCTTTGCAGTTCTTGTTACACCAGGTGTACCAAAATGCCACGTTAAGGCTGCCGCTCGCCGCTCCTGTTGCTGGTGGGCTAAAGGAGACGGACAGGTTCGCTGTTTGACTCGGTTGCAGCCTGATGGGGAGATTTGGGCCTACGAATTTGAAAGTACTCCTGGAAGTCGTGACTTGAGAAATCGTAACGGTCGCCTCTCCGTTGTTTGTTACGGAAATGGGCATAATCTGGCTGCTGCCAACAGCGACGTTTCCAAAGTTAGTGCTGGGCACGGAAAACGCTTTATAGATGAAGGTGCTTGCGTTTGAAATCGAGGAGAGTGAAACAATCAGGAGACTCCAATAGGCCAGTCTCAGGGGGGATCCAAGACGGTTCATGTATTTCGCTCTCTGTACGCGTGCTCAGTCAGCACAGCTGGGGATTTAGTGGAGCTTCGGGTTTGCGCCGGAGTAAATCCGGATTTCAAACCACTGGTTCCATTTTTTTACTTTAGGAAGAGATCCGAATAGGTCACCAAAGGATTAGGCCATGTGATGCCGGAAGTACATCGGAGGAGACCTGCGCCCGAAGCCACGCACAGGACTCAAGCTGCTATTAGGGACAGCGCATCAGTCAATCCCTGCTTCTTTTCCTGAGATTTTCGAATTCGGTCTTCCAGACGAATCAGTAGGCCAGGAGGCATCAACCGCGATTATTGCGTGTTGCTCTATTAGCGGCAACCGGATTGGTTTGCGCCACACCTTCGCAGTGCTTTAGAGGGGATCTGGGCATCGGATACCACGTTGGAATACACAATTTCTTCATTGCTCATATTCACCGCCGTCGATGCGTAGCAATATGACGTTCCGTTCGCCACCGAGAAGTCCGTATTAAGTGTGCCCGTATCGAGCACAGAGTTTATCTCGAATGGGTCGGCTATGGCCAAAGATCGCGAAGGTGCATTGCTCCAAGGTGTAAACGGCCAGTACAGGGAGCCAACCCTCTCGCGCTGTACTCCGCGAGAAAGTCATCGGACGATAGACCCCCATGCCTTGAAAATCCCCGCCCCGAAGGGGCGGAATCTACACTAACGGAGAACGCCGCTCCTCCATTTCCCGCTGAGCCAAAACAGCCTCCAATCAAACGCAGTCTCAACTTCTCTGCGGTGCCCTCCGCCGTCAAGGCACTTTCACAGTAGCCAGTGTTCCTGCCCACTTGTCAGAGTGTTTATCCGTACTTGAAAAATGATGCCCCCCGATGTAGTTCTGCTCGCCGGCGTTCTCGAGTGTCTCGGTCGGCTGGACCAGCGAGATTCGTGCGCGTCTGTGATATAGTTCCCGTCTGTTCCTCCCCCTTGCGTTGCCGCGTTCCTGGTTCCACAGGAAAAACATAGGAGTGGGCCCATGAAGTTCTCAATTTTTCGACCAATTTTGGGAGTCGCCTCTCGGGTTCTTTTCCTCGGGCTGCCTCTGCTTGCTATTCCGGGACAGGCTCAGACTCGAGCGTACGTGACTAATACGTCTGGAACCGTCTCGGTCATAGACACCATAAAAAACACCCTAGTTGCAACGATTTCTGTCGGCACATTTCCTGCCGGGGTAGCCATCACGCCAGATGGAACCCGAGCTTACGTGGCAAACATCTTAAACTCCATTTCCGTCATCGACACCGCGACCAACGCCGTAGTTGACACTATTCCTTCTGGACAATTTCCTACAGGGTTAGCGATCACTCCCGACGGAACCCGCGTCTACGTGGTCAATCAGTTTCAAACCAATGGCCAGAACACAGTCTCGGTAATCGACACTAAAACAAACACCATAGTTGCGACGATTCCTGTTGGCCTAGGCCCTGTCGCGATAGCTATTACTCCAGACGGAACCCGTGCCTACGTGCCCAATCAACAGGACTTCAACATCTCCGTCATCGACACCGCTACCAACACCGTGGTTACGGACATTCCGGTCAACGGCGCTGCGGGAGTAGCTATCACGCCTGATGGCACCCGAGCCTACGTAACTAGCCCCGGAGGGGGCACTGTCTCCGTCATCGACATCGCGACCAACAATGTGGTTGCGACCATTTTCCTTGGTGGAAATCAGAATCCATTTGGGGTCGCCATTACTCCTGACGGAAGCCGCGCCTACGTGACGATTAATGCCCTAAACCTCGTCTCGGTTATAGACACAACGATCAACACCGTGATTACGACCATTCCTGTTGGGCTAGGTCCAATTGGAGTAGCCATTACGCCAACTGGAACCCGCGGCTACGTGGCGAATAATGACTCTAATACCGTCTCGGTCATTGACATTGCTAACAACGCTGTGACTGCCACACTAGGAGTTGGAGCTGGCCCCAACTCGATCGCGATCAGCCCCGGAATTGGCCCTCCAATTAACAAAGATCAATGCAAAGATGGCGGCTGGCGAAGCTTTACGATACCGAGAGCATTCAAGAATCAGGGTAACTGTATCCGCTTTGTCAACACCGGCAAGTAGGCGTTTTTGCGCGGAATCTTGGATGGCGGTGCGTCACCGCGTGGATGATATACAGTTTATCCCTGTCGAGGCGACTTTCACTGGGAGTGGGTCTTGGGTGTAATCGCCTCTTCGCACCACTAGGGAACAATGACTTTGACCGCGGCTGTTTTGCGGCTTTCATGACTATGGATGTCCACTGCTGTCGCCGCGTAGTAATACGTGCTGCCGTTGGATATGGTCGAGTCTGAGTATAAGGTTGACGCAATCAGGCTCACATTGACCTTTTTCCACGTAGCGCCGTCCGGGCTACGATAAACGTTGTAGCCAGCTATGCCGCTCGAAGTCGAGGCCTTCCAACTCAGGTCCACGACATGGTTGGCAGTCTTTTGGATGACGGCTTTATATGCGACATGCGAAGTGCCTCCGCCACAGCCAGTGACCTTCACGGAGAAGGAATCGGTGCCTGCCGTCGTCGGAGTTCCACTGAGATGCAGCGATGTCGTAGTAGTGGACGTTTTCGCATTGATGCCAGCGGGCAGTGCTCCGGATGAAATGGCCCATTTGTAAGGAGTGCAACCGCCGCTCGCCTTTACAACCGCTGAATATGCGGTGCCGACAGTGCCATTGGGCAGGGTGGTGGTGGTGATGCTAAGGGTGTGGGATTTCGTCGCGATGACGGCTTTATATGCGACCCGCGAAGTGCCTCCGCCACAGCCAGTGACCTTCACGGTGAAGGAATCGGTGCCTGCCGTCGTTGGAGTTCCAGTGAGATTTAGCGAGGTCGTGGTGCTGGGCGTTTTCGCAGTGATGCCCGCGGGCAGGGCTCCGGATGAAATGGACCATTTGTAAGGAGTGCAACCGCCGCTCGCCTTTACAACCGCTGAATACGCGGTGCCGACAGTGCCATTGGGCAGAGTGGTCGTCGTGATAGCGATGGCGCCAAAACAGCGCGCGCCGAGCAAAAGCAGGAGAAAGGAGAATAGAGAAAATTTCACAAACCCATGCTGCCGGGCGATAGCGATTCCCGACAGTCACAAAGGTTCAGAGACTGCATCTACGTTCTTATAACCATAATGAATCCGGCAACATCCACTCAAAACACAAAAGTTCCCACACTCCCCATTATAGGAATCACCGGCCGGAAACTGGTTCGGATACCAGCAAACATCGAAAAGACCGCAATTTTCACTCCAAAAATCCCAGGTCAGGATTTTGAGCGCGTGTATGAGTAGGTCATAGAAGTCAAGACCGACGTGGTGGCCCTCCTAACACAAACTGACTTCGCTCTCTCCCAGTCTTCTCAGAAGTTTCGCCCGACGCCACCCGCGTTACCTGGTTCTATCCGCACTCTGAGTGGGCTGCTTGTGGGCTCGGTGCATGTTGGGGTCCGATCGAACCACGAGGTCCCTCACCGTAGTGATGGGCTTCGGGTTGCTAGGCCTGCCATCTATCGTGCGATCTCCTGGACCAGCGCTCAAAACGCAATCACCCGAACAAGGCACGGATGTCGTCTTGGCTAAGACTCCGGAACAAAGTCTTGGGTGCTACCGTCACCAACTCCGTCTGCTCTGATTAATTTGCTCAACAGAAACTTGTTCTCTCGTTATTGCTGTTCCTCGCTCCCCCCAGGCAGCCGTCATCCCGTTTGGCAACATGCTATGGCGCAGGATTCATCGGCTCGGAATTAGAGCGGCATCTGGCTGCTCTCGGGGCCAGTGTTCGTGTTGTCGACAACCTGGTGAACGGACGCCGCGAGAATCTCGAGGGCGTGCTAAGCAATAACGTTGAACTCACCGTTGCTGACATTCGCGATCGGTCATCAATCTCTTCGCTGCTTCGCGAGGCGGATATCGTCTCTCACCTTGCCTGCCTCGGCGTGCGGCATTCGATTCACTCGCCCCGAGAGAACAAAGAAGTGAACGCTACTGCGTACTCTGGGCCTCCGAGATATTGCATGCAATACCGGCGTGAAGCGTTTCGTGTAGATCTCGACCTCTGAGGTTTACGGAATGGTGACCACCGCTCCCGTTTCTGAGACCATTCAACTTGGCCCATGACCATCTACGGCGCCTCAAAGCTAGCGGGCGAAGCCTACACACATGCTTTTTGACACGAGTTTCATTTCCCGACGGTCGTGTTGCGCCCCTTCAACGGCTACGGCCGGAAGGCCAATGGTCATTTTCGGCGACGGCGAGCAGACCCGCGATTTCACCTTCGTTAGCGATACCGTTGCAGGCATTCTCGCCGCCGGGCTCTCTGAAGTTGCGGTGGGACAAACGATTAACTTGGGAAACGGCAAAGAGATCACGATCACACGACTTGCGACGATGATTGCCGAGGCTCTCGCCCGCCCTAACGCCGAAATCACTTATGCCGAGTGCCACCCCGGAGATGTCGTGCGGCTGCTATTTGATAGTTCGAAGGCCAGGAGTCTCTTCGGATTCAAAACGACCGTCAGTTTGCGTGACGGCCTCGCGTTTCTGCGGGACTGGTACTCTACCCAGCAGAAATCGCCAGAAGAATTGTTCGAGGAAGAAGTTCTTCTGGTCGTGGCATAGCAATATGACGCACCATTCCTGACTTGAGAATCTGTGTACGACGTGCTCGTGATCAGTAGCGAGTTAACCTTGGCGAAAGGGCCGCAAGAGTTGCTGTAGTCCGCACGATAGATGTTGTAGCCGCTGACGTCGGTCGATGTACTGGCGACCCACGAAAGATCGACCGTGTGAGTCGCTGCGCCTCCACCAGTTGGAACCACGTTTCCCGTCGATGTCGAAGATCCTGCGCAGCCAATCAGGATTGCAGTTGCCACAAGGTCGAGGATCCCGATGCCGGTTCTGGTAATGGACGTCCGCATCCTCCGTCGTTCGTCCCGCAGTAGCGGAGGGACGAGCGAGGACTCTGATTGACTCGTGCGCCGCAGTAAGTTGAGTTTCACAGCTTAGAAATGTCGCAAGGCCCCGGTTTCACTCCTGATTCAGGAAGGGACTGCAAGTGCTGCCGCATAGCAAGCGTTGCATCCCGAAAGGGGAGTTGCTTTCCGGGATCCGCGAGAGCGAACAGCCGGATTTTACCACCGTTGCGCAGCGAGAACCGGGGATAATTTGGCTGCACACAAACTCACTTGGCGTTTCCCCAACCAACTTCTGTTAGTCGGATGGCCTATAGTGCACTTCAAGGTGGCACGGTTTTGCCCAGCGTGATGAGATTTTGGATTGGAGCGCTCGCCCCGATCACTACGAGACTGTCGAAAACAGACAACGGTGCGATAGATGGCTGCGGAATATTTCCCGTCATCAATGACTTCTCCTGGCTTAAGCCTTGAGTCTGCCAGAGCTAGGTCTTTGCCGCCCGGGTAAAGTCCTGCACCCATCTTGCACGCGGTCGAGTTGAAGTGGCGCGCGAATAAACTCAGGACATGTACGAAAGATCGCCTGAGATCCCCCTGCACAGGCGAACTTTTTTATTGAGTGGGGATCTGCACGTTGGAAAGAATGTTCGAATACCCACTCTCCACATTACTCGTATCTACCGCGGTGGTCGCGTAACAGTACGAACTTCCATT
>Ga0126381_100000170_pt1 | contig 71191 bp, 52 predicted proteins | sample PanSoiMetPlot_28_FD_96465 | JGI IMG/M metagenome (GOLD analysis project Ga0126381, IMG submission 96465) | Tropical forest soil microbial communities from Panama - MetaG Plot_28 | ecosystem: Environmental > Terrestrial > Soil > Tropical forest > Bulk soil | place: Panama | collected 2016-02-17 | reverse complement strand
TTCGCGTCCAGTTTCGGAAACACGTTGTCGAATGTGGCGGGTTCCATGCGCTGCTGCTGGCCGCGTCCGCCACCTGCAGGTGGCGCGCTTCCGGCGGGCCGCGGGTACATAACGAACGCGCTGCTCATGCCCGCCACATAAGCGAATTTGTCGATATGGTTCAGTCCGATGTAGAACGTCTCGGCGCCTCCCATCGAAAGGCCGGAGATGGCCCGGGAATTGCGATCCGTCGCGACGCGGTATTGACTCTCAACCATCGGCATCACCTCTTCCAGAAGCGCGCGCGAGACATCCTGAAATTGCTTCTGGGGATTGGCCATCACCGCGCCGAGATTTGTGTCCGGATTCGGGGTACCGTAACCCAGAGGATTCACCATGATCATCGGCTTGGCCTTGCCTTGCGCGATCAGGTTGTCGAGGATGATATTGGCGCGGCCGGCGGTAGTCCATCCGCTGGCGTCATCCGTGAATCCGTGGATCAGATAAAGCACCGGGTACTTCGTCTTTCCGCTCGGATCGTAGTTCGGCGGCGTGTACACGTAGAAATCGCGCTGGTCGCCGATGATGGCGGATTTGTAGAAGTGGTGGTTCACCACGCCGTGGGGCACATCGTTGAGTTCCCAACTGAGGGACGAGGGGCCCGGGACGTGAACGAAGCTTTGAAAGCCGCCGGTCACGATGCTCTTCACCATTGGGTTCGCCGGATCGGAAATGCTGACGCCATCCACTAAGAAGTTGTAGGGATAGTAATCCGGCTGCATCGGCTGCGTGGTCACGGACCAGACGCCCTGATCGTCCTTAGTCATTGCGACGCGGCCGTTCAGCGTTACGGCCACGTCATGCGCGTCCGGGGCGCGCAGCCGGAAGGTGATTCGGCCGTCCGATGAAACCTCAGGCGATTTGACGCCGGGCAGGCCGAACATACCGCGTCCGCCTCCTCTTCCTCCGGCAGGCGGTTGCGCGTACAAAGGAACGAGGGCGCACAAAACCGCCCCAGCAACGAGAATGGTCTTCATCGAACTCCTTTCAGGAATTGAAATTGTATACAATCGGCTGGACTGAGGGAAAGCATGGCCGCGAAAATCTCACAGAATGACTCTCAGACCTTGCGTGCCCTGCTGGATCTCCGCGAGATGCTTCTGAGAGGCGATTTTCGTCCCGGCGAGCGCATTCTTGAGGTGCCGCTCGCGGCGCGCCTGCGCGTTTCGCGGACTCCTCTGCGGATGGCGCTCGCGCGACTGGAGAATGAAGGATTCCTGGAAAGCCGCCCGACGGTCGGTTATGCGGCGCGCGAATTCAGCGTTCAGGACACTCTCGACGCGATCGAGTTGCGAGGCGTTCTCGAGGGGACTGCCGCGCGTCTTGCCGCGGAACGTCTGGAATCGAAGCAGGAGTTGTCGGTCATGTTCGACTGTGTGGAGCGGCTTCAGAAGCTGCTCGGACGGAAGCGCGCCGGTATCGATCTGATCGCGCGGTATGTGCCGTTGAACGCTCGACTCCACGAGCATCTTTACCAATTGGCCAAAAGCGCCATGCTGCGGAGGGCCATCGACCGTGCGCTCGCATTGCCTTTCGCTTCGCCCAACTGCTTTGTTACTTCAGAGGCGGAATCGCGCGACGTGGCTCAGGCGCTGATCCTTTCGAATTCACAGCACCTCGCAATCTGCGAAGCCATCGCCAACCGCGAAGGGTCTCGGGCGGAGGCCGTGGCGCGAGAGCATTCCCGAATGCTCCGGCGCAGCGTCGGATTGGCGCTCAAACAGCGGCGGCCGGACCTGATTCCTGGCGGTTCATTGATACGCATCGCCGAGGCCAGTTGATCATGTATACAAAACGGCCGCCCGATCCCCAGTTGCTGGAATATCTTGCGCGGTACGATCCGCACGTGTCGCGTTTGGCTCTTGCGCTGCGCGAATTAGTTCTGGAGGAGGCTCCGACCGCCAAAGAGTCGTTTTCGAGAGGCTACGCGGTCGGAATCGCATTTTCTTTCACTGGCAAGCCGATCAAAGACGGCTTCTGCCACGTCGTGACCTACAGCAGCCATGTGAACCTCGGGTTCAACCAAGGCGCCAGCCTTCCAGACCCGGACCGAGTGCTTGCCGGCAACGGCAAATCGATTCGGCATGTCACGTTCCATAGCGAAGAGGATCTGAACCGGCCATTCATCCGCCGCTATCTGGACGTCGCGATTGAACGCGCGCCTGGCGCACCCTAAAGTTAAGCCGCGACTTCGAGCGCTGTTTCCGGCGGCTGCTGGTCGCGTACCTCAGTTTCAGCCTCGGCGTGACGGTAGACGAAGCGGCACATCAGGGCGGTCAGACCGGATCCGCAGGGGCACGGAACGTTGCGTGGCGAGTGCGACCTCGGAGGAGCGATCGGTTTGGGCGGGCCGATCTGGTTGGGCAGGACGGGCGAATTGGCTTCGTCTTGTAAAACGGCTTCGTTTTGAAGAACAGCCTCGTCCTCCGATGAGCGGGCGTCGGAATTGGGTTCGTTTTGCGAGATCGTCCGCGTCGAGCGAGTGGCCTGGAGTTTGTCCAGTTCAGCTTTGGCGCGGCGCATGGAGTTCTGCGCCTGAGCGCGAGCGCGATCGACCGAGGCCTGCGCCGCCATGGTGTCCTGGTTGATGGCCGGGTCTGCGGGCGGCAGATCTTCCTGGCGCTGGGCGTTGCTGTCCTGTTGCATCCACTCGGATCGCCAGCCCAGCCGTTCTTCAGCCATCGCGCAGCGGCGCAGGCGCCATACCGCGCGGACGTATTCGGCGGCAGTGGCTTCTTCGAGCGCGCCGACGGGATCGAGTTCGAGCCACAGACGTTTGCAGAGAGTGTCGTATTCGAGCTCTTCGCCAGGGAGAATGCAGTTGTTGGTTGCGAAGAGGCCGAATTTCGTGGCGTTACGGGAGGAGGCGGACTTGCCTGCCGCGGTGGACGGGCCGGTGCTTGCCTGAGCATTGGCGCGGTTGGCTTCGCACTGAGCTGGAGATGCCATGGTGAATCCTTTCGAAGATAAATGCCGGAACAGCGTCCGGGAATTGACGGTAAGTAGGACGGTGGGCCTTCGGGTATCCCGAGCACGGCGTAGCGTCCTGTCCTGACGTGAGGGTAGGGGATGTTTGCGCCGAAGACAGCTGGAGGCGGGTCTATGTCATTGGTGGGAGCGGAGATTCAGTTTGCAAGAATTTCGGAACGGACCAGCGTCTTCTTTTGGCCGAGCACGAAGATGCTCCTATCCAAACGTTAATCGGGAAGACGTCAGTGAGCTTCGAACCGCCACCAAGTGAAGCCGAATCGGTTCTCCGCCGGGTTAAAGATCGGGGTTACCGCGCCGATTCCAACATTGCTCAGGAATGTGACGCCGACGTACTCGCCGGCAGTATTACGCGCCGGCGGATTGCCACGGCTCCAGCTATCGAGGAGGACCGGCTCAGCCTCCAGGAGACGGGGTTTGTCGCGCGATGTAGCGTCGATTTCTCCCACATGAAGCCGCAAGCTGGCATCGCGTCCTGAGAACCAGGAGACGGCCAGTTCGCCGCGTCTGCGCGCGATGAGATAGGGAAAGTAGGCGGGCTCTTCGCTCTTAGCCAGATTCCAGGTGGTCCAGGATTCACCGCGATTCTCCGAACGGGCCAGCCAAAGACCCTCTGCATTTGTCCAGAAAGAGTAGAGCCCACCGCTCGCGTCCCAGGCGAGCGGTTCAACCCAGCGAGGCGGGAATGTTCGAAGGTTTTCACTCCACTTGTGCTCGCCGGGAGCTGTACGGTCCTGCCAAGACTCGCCGCCATCCGTACTGATAGCGATTTGGTCCACTGCGGGCGCGAACCTCGAGCCCGCAGCATAGAGCGGCGAGACACGCACGGCAAGCTCCCCGCCTGGCCCCACAGCCAGATGGCTGGAACCGCCGGTCGATAAAACCCGTGGCCGCTCCGACCAATTAACACCACGATCGCTGCTAACTGCGTGGTGCACGCCTGTGCCATCGCTCCAGACCACGTGCGCAACACCGTTCCGGGCTACACCCACCCAAGGGCGGTCAGCGAATCGCTCCTTGGTGAGTACGCTCCACCGCCATGTCTTGCCGACATCCCGGCTCACCGCGACCGAGACCTGCGAGCCTTCCCTCCTGTCGCGATCAAACAGCAGGTTGGCGAAATAAAGCGTGCCATCGCGCGCAATAGCGAGAGCAACGTCGGAGTTCCCGATGGCGCCATCCGCCTCGGCGCCCACATCCACTCGCGTCCATGTAGCGCCATGATCGGAGCTTTTCCAAAGCGTGGGGCGAGGCGGATTGCCGTAGGCTGCGGCAAACAGTGAGCCGTCGGGATGCTCAACCACCATGGGCTCGCGGCCAGCCACATCCACGTGGTCAACGCGTGCAGATACAGTCAAGGTTGACGCGGCGCGCGGCACCTGTGCGGCAACCTCTAGAACAATCACGGCGAGGCTGACCATCACGATACGACGCAGCATTGTCGATAAATCCTCTCTTTCCTGGACTCTTAAGCGTCGTTGAATTCTCTGCGCGCAATAAGAGCAAGACCTGGAAATGCCGACTCACTCATAACCGACTCCTGACAGAAACTTGTCCGCTGTGCCGGACCATGCATCGAAGCCATGGCCCTGTCACTTCAGCAGCGAAATGGTGAACAGGAATGGCATACTGAACTCCCCCGCGTTGACCATCGTATCCTTCGATGTAACCAGTAAAGTCCCGACCTGGGCGATCGGAGTGCCGGTCTGTCCGGGGCCCGTTGCGGTGGGATTCGGATCGGGATAGGCAGTCCAGGTTTCAAAAGTAATGTCGGGGCACGTTGCGGTATTTGCGCCGGCCGGACAGTGGTGCACGATGACCAGAGAGTCAGTGTACGGGAGGTTCTCCGAAGCTAAGTCTCCCACGCCGGTGGATGGGGCGTCGGGCGAAGGATTCAGCATCCGGAAGGCCGGACTGCCGGGTACCGGGACATTTGTTCCAAATCGTGTTGAAAACGTATACTCATCGTTGCGTGTGAGCCCGGGAGGAACGAAGAAGATGTTCCGGACATTGAGACCCTTTCCGGTTTCCGTGCTGCCACTGAGAGCCCAGGATGGCGTCGCCGAGTTCGTCGCCAGGATACCTGCAAAGCTGAAGCTCAGTGTCCGGGGCTTGGTCAGTAGCAGCGTAGCATCGGTGGTCCCGCTGCACACGTTGATGACGGCTTCAACTCCGGGTTCGCCGTTGACATAAGGCGACCCGTCGCCCTGGATTGCCGCCGTCGTACCGTCCACATAAAGGGGGTTAATCACCCATTGAACGCCGGGGTCCGTGCACGGCTGGCCCTTCTGCGCCCGTCCACTCTGGATCGAGAATGCCAGTAAAAAGATAATCAGCGTTGTCTTCATAGTGCTCTCCTTCGGCTGCAATTTAAGGCGGCCTGATTCCCGCACTTGCTCCTACGTTTTTGGTCTGTCAAAGTGGATAGCGCTGTTCAGCGGAAAAAGGCGCACAGGAAAATTCCCCGATGGAACGGAATCAGGATCCTCAGCCGGTCGGCGACCTCACGGCGCTTCTGCGGCGCTTTGCAAACGGCGATCGGACTGCAGGCGAATCCGCCCTCCGGATCGTCGATGGCGAATTGCGAAAAATCGCGGCTCGTTACATGCGGTTCGAATCAAAAGCTCAGACGCTGCAGACTACTGCCCTCATTAACGAAGCGCATCTGCGCTTGATCGGAGCCGCGGGCATCCAGTGGAACGACCGCAGTCACTACTTCGCAGTCGCATCGCGGGTGATGCGCAACGTGCTTGTCGAGCATGCCAGATCCAAGGGGGCTCTAAAGCGTGGTGGCATTCGGTTCGATCTGGAAGCAGTTGATATCGCCGAAGAAGCATTGAACCCGGAGACTCTCGACGTCGATGTGGCTTTGGACGAACTCGCCGCGATCGCTCCACGCCAGGCACAACTGGTCGAATTACGCTTTTTCGGAGGCCTCTCCCTTGAGGAGTGCGCAGGCGTTTTGGGCATGTCTCCGCGCACTGCCGACAAGGATTGGGCGCTCGCGCGCGCCTGGCTGCGGCGGCGCCTCGGGCCGCCTGCTCACCGCAGGGGGATCTGAAAAATGTTCCACCGATTGGTGATCTGACGGTATACAACAAAGTTCAAATCCCGACCTGCGGACGCGAATTCCGCCGGAATGAGCCGTGCTCCGGGCAGCAACGCGACTTTCTGAGGTCCTCTGAACCCCTCGGGAGGGATGGACGGGAGCATCGTGTCGAGCCGCGCGAATATCCCGAGTACTCCGAAGCCCGGAGTCGAGCTTTCTGACTGTGGTCCGATTTTACCGCTGGGACCGAAGAAGCGCGATGGCCGGAAGTTCGCAATCGGCTTGTGATAGGTATCGGCGGACTTCGCTTTCAACCTCGGCTGCCTCATGCCTGCGCCCCTGCTTTCGATACAACTCGGCCAGCTTAAGGCGGCACTGGGGCCAGGTCCATCCTTCGAGGAGGGAGACGGCATTAGGCGAGATCTCAGGACCGATCATCTCGATCGCTTCCGCTAGCTTGCCTCTCCGCTCAAGAACATTCGCCGCTGCAAGCCGATACCAGAGGTAGGTGTACTCCGGCCCGTCTGCTCTGGGAACCGGCGCCATGGCCTTTTCAGGATGGCCCATGAGTATGGGTCTCATAAACTCGAGTCCTTCGGAGATCCATCGCTGCGCTAAAGCGGTCTCGCCGTACCAGGTCGCGATGATAATGTCGCTGGCGCGTCCGTCGCTTGTCGGACCGGTCTTGCGCAAGTCGAGTAATTGCGCGTTGGCGAGGTCGCGGTTGCCACGTACATACGCCACACGAAGGAAGCATTCGCTCTGCGTGGCGCGATTGGTGACGTGATCGCAAAGTACTCGGGCTGCCTCAGCCCTTCCGAGAACGAGGTTGGCGGAGGACAGAAAGAATTTATAGCGATCTGGGCCCCGCGACTCAGCTTGCGCGCTCACGCGAGCTAACAACTCGGCAGCGCCCTTCACATCGCCGTTCCGCCACTGGTCTGCGACCGGTTCTGTATCAATCAGAGATCGAGCCCATGGGTTGCTCGATAGCGGACTGCGTAGCAGGGCGGATTTCCAGTGACGACTCCTCGCCTCGTCAGGCTCGTCTCGTTTGTAGTACCACCACAACGCAAGGTCCCATGGACCAGCGGCGGCGGGACGAGCCGCCACAATCCGCTCATATGCGCTCATCTCTTCTTTGCGCATGCCGAGACGAGCGTAAGCGGCGGCGGCGTTGTTCGCGCCCCAGAAATCATCTGGATAGAGCTGGAGCAAGGCTTCGTAAGCGGCCACCGCCCTACGGTCCTCCTTCAGGAATGAGTAGTAACTGCCGAGGATGAACAATCTTTCGCGAGCGGATACGCCCGAAGCCAATTGGAACGCCGCCCGAAAGTGGGACGCCGCCTGCTCGTTTTGGTTTATGTTCGCGTACGCGTGCGCCGCATAGATGTGCGCAAGCGCGAACCGCGGATCCTCGCGTGTAGCCTCCTCGAGCAGGACGGCTGCGGCGGACCACTTTCTCTGGTTCACGAGGCCCATCGCGGAACTGAAGATGTGGAGTGCAGCAAGGGAGGGGGTTGTGACTCTCTCCAACGCTGGACGTGCCGGGAAGCGGTTGTCGGGCTCTCCGAGCTTACGGCGTAAATTTATCGAAAGCGTGCGTGCGATCTCCGGTAGCTCCGCTGCCGTTCCCGCTTTGTCTAAGGTCGCTATATTTCCGGTGGTCGGATTGAAGATACGCAAGGCGATTACATACCGCACTCCAAACTTCTGGACGGTACCTGTCAGTACGGCTTTTATACCGTCATCATGCATAGCCACTTGCCGGGCCAGGTTCTCACTAAGCGTTGCGTCCGGGCTCTCACGCATGAGTGTCAAGTCATCGCGAATCCTTTCCGGCGGCGCTACATTGACGTAACTCGATTGACTCAGCTCGCGTTGGATTGCGAATTCCATCGTCCCATCCAGCTGCTTTTCACCGGTTTCATTCTCGAATTGGGCGACTATTATCCAATCACGATTCTGGAACGATAAATGGTTGGTGGACCGTTCGTTCCGCGTGATAACCGTTGCAGCGAGCGTAAGGATTACGACAAACAATCCGGCCCAAAGCACTCTTCGAGAGGAAAGAAACGCGAGTGGCCGTTTCGGGCCGGAATCATTGCCCGCCGCTTTGCGGAGAATAAGCTTTGCCTCGCCGATATCCGCCAGCCTTCTCTCCGGGTCGCGCTCAAGACACCGGGCGAGAAGATCGCGGACCGCCGGCGGCGTTTCGCGAGGCAGTTTACCGAAACGAATCGGGGCTTCGAGCGCATCGGCAATCCCCGTGAACAGCCGCTCGCCCGTCAACATTTCCCAGAGCACAATGCCAAACGACCAGACGTCCGTACGCTTGTCGAGCGGTTGACCCATGGCTTGTTCCGGGCTCATGTACCCAGGCGTTCCCGCAATTCCGCCCGGATGGGTGGTTGTGCCGAAACCGGAACCGTTTCCAACTGGCGAATCTGCCGGCTTGCGAGTCACGCGCGCCAATCCGAAATCGAGAATCTTCACCACACCGTCGCCTGTGACCATGATGTTGGCTGGTTTCAGATCACGATGAACGACGCCCCGCGCGTGCGCATATTCGAGGGCCACCCCTATCTGGGCTCCATACTCGACGGCAATAGCTGGGGGAAACCGGCCGGATAGCGCCTTTCCTGGTACAAGCTCCATGACGAGGGCGCCGTCTTCGATGCCATAAATCTGTGCGATGTTTGGGTGGTTGAGCGATGCCAGCACCTCTGCCTCGGCCTGCAACCGGGCCATGCGTTCGGGATCCGCTGCGAACTCGCCAGGCAGGAGCTTGAGCGCCACATCGCGTTTGAGCAGCCGATCGTGCGCCTGGTAAACCTGTCCCATACCGCCCGATCCGATCAGTTCGCGGATCTCGTAATGTCCCACCAGATCGCCCGGAACGGCGGCATGGAAGCTGTGGGCAAACGCAAACTCGATTGCCTGTCTTGCCCCCCGGTGAACCGGCGCGTCCACCGGACTTACGTCCGGCAACGCTCCGAGCAGACTCTCCACTTCTGCCCTGACGAGCGCATCATGACATCGCATTTGAATGTATCGAGAACGGTCGTCCTCGCCTAGGTCGAGCGCTGCATGGAACAACTCACGGACGGATTCCCATTGCTCCGGGGTCATCGGGTGTTGCCGATTATAGCGAGTATCACTTTCATCAAGAGTTGTTTTAAAGGCGAACTGCGGCTGCGGTTCCAGCGAGCCGACTTCCGGGCAAAGCGCTCGGCAGCGTCGGAATCAGGCGCGTGAGTTCTCTCCTTCAGCGGCTCTTAAGAGTCGTAGAAGCCTCTTCCGCGCAAGAATAGCAAAACCTGGAAACGCCGGTTCACTCTTAACCGACTCTTGACAGAAGCTTGTCCGATCGTGGACCGGGAAATGATCCGATATAAAGTAACGACGCATGCGTACCGTACGCCCGTGGAGCGGCAGTTCCCGCAGGTTGACGCTGCTGTTTCTGGCGGTCCTGGTCCCGCCCGCGGTCACGCTCGTGTGGCTGGGAGTTCAACTGCTCGAACAGGACCGCAACCTCTGGAAACAGCGCGATCTCGAACGCCGGCAAACCAGCGCCGACGCGGTTGTACGTTCGCTCGGACTGATGCTCTCGGAGGCGGAGCGATGGCCCGGCGCGCACTCGATTCCCGAAGGCGCTTTGCGAATGGTCGTATCGTCCGGCGAAGCGCATACGGATCCACCCGGAAGGGCTCTCTGGCTCACGGGTGCGTCACCCACTCCGGAAGCCGATGCGCGCGGATTCGCGGACGGAGAGAAGTTCGAGTTCCGAGGAGCGGCAGAGCCGGCGCTGAACCGTTACGAGGAACTGGCGCGCTCGCCACAGCCGTCCGTCCGCGCGGGCGCTCTTCTGCGCATCGCCCGAGTCTACCGGAGCCGCGGGCGCACCGGCGAGGCGTTGCAGGCATATCGCGATCTGGCCGCGATATCCGGTGTTGCAATCGACGATGTCCCGGCGGACCTCCAGGCCCGGCGCGCGATCTGCGCCATTCTTGATGAGTCCGGGAGGAAGGCCGACCTGGCTCGCGAAGCAGCGTCGCTCCAGGCGGATTTTCTGGCGGGGCGATGGATGCTCACACGTGCGGATTGGGAACTCACGGCGGCACAGATCAGCCGATGGACGGGCCATGCTCTGACCGTCCCGATCGAACGTAAGGCGCTCTCCGAAGCAGCCGATTGGCTGCGCGAGGAATCCGGCCACCTGGATCCATCGGGCCGCCGCGTCGTAGCCGTGGATGCGCCGGTCACCGTACTCTGGCGCGCGGATGGCGCAAAGATCGCCGCCGTAGCAATGGCGCCTTCTCTTGTGCGGGCGTGGTTGAAGAATGCCGGAGCAGGCGCGAGCGGGCCCGTCAGCCTGACCACCGATTCCGGCCTCGTATTGACCGACGGGCCGCCGGTATCGGGATCGGAAGCAGTCCGGCGGACTACCGCGGAGGCGGGTTTGCCGTGGAACGTCATCGTCGGTCCGAGCGATCCGGCTCTTCAGTCCCAGGATCTATCCAAGAGGCGGGGACTGCTCTCGCTTGGCCTTGGCGCCATCGTGCTGCTGCTGGCCGGCGGCAGTTACCTGCTTTGGCGCGTGGTGCAACGCGAGCTCGCCGTGGCGCGCCTCCAGGCCGATTTCGTTTCCGCCGTGTCGCATGAGTTCCGCACGCCTCTCACATCCCTGCGGCACATCACCGAGCTGCTGGAGGAGAACGACGACCTTCCCCGAGAGCGGCGCCAGCGTTTTTATGCCGCGCTCGGCCGGAGCACGGGGCGCCTGCATCGGCTGGTGGAATCGCTGCTGGATTTCGGGCGAATGGAGTTGGGCCGCAAGCCCTACGAGTTGCGGCCGGCGGATGCCGGCACGATCGCCGCGCAAGTGGTTTCCGATTTCCAGAACGAGCCTGCGGCGCAGGGTTTTACGATCCATCTCCGGTTAGACGAGAAGGCCCCGCCGTTGCGCGCCGACGCAGCCGCGCTCACGCACGCGCTGTGGAATCTGCTGGACAACGCAATCAAGTATTCGGAAAACGGGCGCGAGGTGTGGGTGTCGGTCGGTGGGTCTGACGGCGGTGTGACGATTGCCGTCGAAGATCACGGGATTGGCATTCCCGCCGGCGAAAGGAAAGACATCTTCCGGAAATTCATCCGCGGCGAGAGGGCCAAGCAGCTCGGGATCAAGGGGACCGGCCTTGGTCTCGCCATCGTTTCACACATCGTAAGGGCGCATGGCGGCGCCATCGAGTTGGAGTCCGAGGAGGGCAAGGGCAGCACATTCCGTCTCGTGCTGCCTGCGCGAGGATAACGCATGGCGCGGATTCTGATCGTCGAAGATGAACCGGATATCGTACTGAGCCTGGAAGAAGACCTGCGCCGCCAGGGCTACGAGACAGCCGTAGCGGCGGACGGAGAGCGTGGCCTCGAGTTGGGGAAGACGGGCGCCTGGGATGTAATTCTGCTGGATGTCATGCTGCCCCGCGTGGATGGGTTCGACGTTTGCGCCGAGCTGCGCCGCGCGGGCGTCCGCACGCCGATCATCCTTCTGACCGCGCTGGCGCAAGAGGCGGAGAAAGTGGTCGGACTGGACGCCGGCGCAGACGACTACGTCACCAAGCCCTTCAGCCTGCGCGAACTCCGGGCCCGCATCCGCGCCCAACTGCGCCGCGGCGCTGCGGAAGAAGAGACGGTTTGCCGCTTTGGGGATTGCGAAGTGGACTTCGCACGCGCCGAGTTGCGGCGTTCCGGCCAGCCGGTCGAAATCACCGCGCAGGAGCTTCGCCTGCTGCGTATCTTCCTGGACAACCGCGGCCGCGTTCTGAGCCGGGACCAACTGATCGAGGCTGCCTGGGGCCGTGGCATTTCGATCACCGACCGCGCCGTGGATACGCACGTGTTTAACCTGCGGAAGAAGATCGAGCCCGTGGCTGCCGAGCCGAGATTCCTGATCGGCGTGCGCGGGCTGGGCTACCGTTTCGAAAAATGAGAATTGACGAAAACTTGACCGTACGCTACCGATCTCCTGAAGCGAGAATCGCAAACTGCATCCAGGAGGCTGAACATTGAGAACAAAAACGATGCAGATGGCGGCGGCGCTTGCGGCGCTCTCGATCGTGTCTATTACCCTGGCGGCCGAGATCAAGGCCGAGGTTGCGCTGCGCGCGGCCATGGAGCAGGAGACGGTCAAAGGCGATTTGAAAGGCGCCATCGAGCAGTACAAGAAAATCCTGGGGGCGTATCCGCAGGAGCGTTCCGTGACGGCGCGAGCGCTGCTGCATATCGGCGAGTGCTACGAAAAAATGGGCCAGTCGGATGCGCAGAAGGCGTATGAGCAGGTGGTTCGGGAGTACCGGGACCAGAGCGAGACAGCGGCGATCGCACGCGCTCGATTGAGCCGAACCGACGCCAGGCAAGGCGGTGCCATTTCTACCCGGCGCGTCTGGACGTTTCCTCAGGGAGCCGATTCGTATGGACAGGTCTCCCCGGACGGCCAGTACATTCCGTACACCAATTGGTCGGACAACGGTAACTTATTCGTGCACGAAGTTCTCAGCGGCTCGGAGCGCCGTTTGACCGACACCGCCGACGATCGATTCGGAGGATCGGGCGCATTCGCAGAGGAAGGAGCGTTTTCCAGAGACAGTAAGCAACTGGCGTACTCCTGGGAAGCCGGCAACAATGCAGGCGTGGAACTGCGTGTGATTTCCCTCCATGGAACAGCGGTACCGCAACCGCGCCGCCTTGTCGTCAACCAGGATCTGAAGTGGATCTCGCCGTATTCCTGGTCACCGGACGGCAAATTGATAGCGGTCTTTGTGCAGCGCAAGGACCTTAGCGCGCAGCTTGCTCTCGTATCAGTTGAAGACGGTTCTATTCGTGTTCTCAAGTCTGTCGGCTGGCATTTTCCCGCGGCTGCATTCTTTTCACCTGATGGCAAATACCTGGCCTACGATGCTCCATCCGGCGATGGCACTCATCAGAATGATGTCTTTGTAATTGCGACTGATGGGAGTCGGGAGATCCCCGCAGTGGAGGGTCCGAGCCGCGAGTCAGTCGTGGGATGGTCAGCGGATGGGAAGCGTTTGATTTTTACGAGCGACCGCAGCGGATCCATGGGCCTTTGGGATCTTCCTTTCTCCGACGGAAGACCTCAGGGACCGCCGCAATTGCTGAAGAGCGATTTCGGCGAACCCACCCTCATGGGGATGACGTCATCAGGCGCCCTTTATACCGGTATCTACAATCCCGGTCTGGTTACACCGGATCTTAATCTCGCGCCTTTCGATTTCGCGACGGGAAAATTTCTTGCGAAGCCGATTGTTGCGGTGCAGTCTCTGCTCGGAACCAATTTTCTCCCAAGCTGGTCGCCTGACGGAAAACAGCTTGCACACGTTTCCATAAGCGGTTCCCACGTCGCGATCGGCATTCGCTCAATGGAAACGGGCCAGAACCGGGAAGTGGTGCCGGCACCGAATTTCACCCCCAGTCGCGGCGTTTTCTGGTGCCTCACCTGGGCGCCGGACGCAAACTCCTTTATCGTCGGGGCGCAAGGAGATAGGCATGGGTTTGGGATTTTCCGAATTGACGCGCAAACGGGCGCTACTTCGTTCCTGGCCCCGTCAAACCGTCCTCGGTGGGCGATGCTATCGCCCGATGGGACCGCTCTCTACTATATGAACACCGGCTCCACGGTAAACAGCGACGAGCTGCCGGGCGCGGATGGCTCGGTGGTTGTTGTGAAGCGCGATCTTGCGTCCGGCGAAGAGAAGGAGTTAACGCGCCAAAAATATATGCCGCCGCTTGCCACCGTGAACCTTTCCCACGACGGACGCTATGTTGTCATTGGACCACCCACACGGCCACCGACACCCACGGTACCCGGAATCGTGGCTATGATCCCCACTTTCGGAGGCGCGCCTCGTGAAGTTACACAGCATGGCGCTATCACATCCGCGAACTTCTCCCCGGACGCCCGCTATCTCGCGATCCGCGAAATCAATCCGGCAAAAAAATCCAGTGCGTTATTGCTGGTTCCAGTTGACGGAGGCGACCCACGAACCTTGATGAGCGGGCCTGCGTCGCAATTGATTGTGCCGGTATCATGGGCGCCGGACAGCCGTTCGCTTTTCGTGAGCTTAGAGAAGGGTTCGCCAGAGGAGGCCAAATCGGAAATATGGCGGGTTCCCGTGGATGGGACCAGTCCTCAGAGGCTCGAGATCCGCCCTGATCAGATCGCCGGAGGGTTCATCCCCAGTCCGGACGGAAAGCAGGCCGCATTCTGGTCCGCCCTACCAGCGAGAAAACCGGCAGAAATTTGGGTGACCGAGAACTTCTCAGCGGTCTCGACCGCAAGAAAGTAAATGCTTCTGCTCCTCGCGGCCGCAGTGACGATTCCTCTCGGACTGGACCTTTACATGCCAGTGCCCGAGGACAATCCTCTAACCGCGGAAAAGATCGAACTGGGGCGGCGGTTGTTCTTTGACCGCCGCCTTTCGCGCGATGGTTCAGTTGCGTGCGTATCGTGCCACGATCCGGAGCGCGCCTATTCCGACGGCCGCGCCACCGCAGAGGGTGTGTTCGGCCATAAGGGGCGGCGGAACGCGCCAGCGCTCATCAACCGCGGCTACGGCCGCCTCTTTTTCTGGGACGGCCGCACGGCAAGTCTGGAAGAGCAGGTCCTACTGCCGATCCAGGATCCCAATGAGATGGACTTGCCCGTTACGGAAGCTTCTGCGCGCGTCAATCTCGCGCCCGAGGAGATCTCCCGCGCGCTGGCGAGCTTCGTCCGTTCGATCCTCTCCGGCAATTCGCGATTCGACCGATTCATCAACGGCGACCGCACTGCCCTTTCGGCTGACGAGCAGGCGGGATTACAGTTATTCCGTGGCAAGGGCGATTGCATCGCCTGCCACGTCGGGCCGAATTTTACCGACGAACGGCTACACAATACCGGTATCGCCTGGCGCGACGGCAAGTTCGCTGACTTCGGCGCCGGTCATGGCGATTTCAAGACACCAACTCTCCGTGAGGTCACGCGAACCGGGCCGTATATGCACGACGGCAGTCTGACAAGCCTTGACGAGGTGGTTGATTACTACAATCGGGGCGGCAATGCCAATCCGCAGTTGGATCCGGAGCTTCACGCGCTTCATCTCTCAGCGGACGAAAAGCGGAGCGTGGTTCAGTTTTTGCGCTCGCTTTCAACTCAGTAATGCAAACTGGCGAGATTAGGAGAGTCTCAAAATTGGCAGGCAGGATGCCGGCGCTCGGAAGCGATCCTAGTTGACGAGAGGCCGCCAAGTCCGGATGTGAACGGCGTGCAGCCGCAAAGCAACCCTATGAGGGTTACTCACCGGGTAGGATCGACGGCATTCTTTACAACCGTGGGATGGACCCTCGAATGCTTCCTGTTAAGGCGTTAAAGTGAATATCGCTAGCTACTGGATTGGGCGGCTGGAGAGCGCATTACTGTCGCGCACGAAAGGAGAGCCCGCCTGAGACTTCTGTCCGGCGCATCAAATCGGCGCTTCAGCTCCATCGCGGTCACCTGCCCTGCTTATGAGACAAAAGGGCCGCGTTCTTCCCTTGGGAAGGCGCGGCCCTGAAAAACAATCTATGAAACGCCGTCGGCTCAGGACTTTCACCTGAAAGCTGACAGGTCCAAATCAGAAGTACAGCTTGAGCGCCAACTGCAAGTTACGTGGCGTATTGATCTGACTGCCGGCGCCGGTCAGCACGCCGAAGGTCTGGCTTTGCAACTGCGTGTTGCCAGTACCGAAGCGAACGCGATTGAACACGTTGAAGGCTTCCGCGCGGAATTCGAGGCGCGTCTTCCACCCTTCGGGCCCGATGGGGAAGCTTCGGGTCAGCGAAATGTTCTCGTTCAGGTTCGGGAACAGACGCAGCTTGGGATTGTAGCGGGTCTCGTTTCCGAGTCCGATCAGCGATGTTCCCGAGCCCTGAAGCGGGAATGGCCCGCTCCCGTATGGCACGAAGAAGTTGTACTTGCCCGGATCGAACCCTCCGGCGAAGTTCGGCTGCCAGCCGGTGTACGACGTGACGTACGCCGGAACGCGAGTGGAACCCGAGTCGCCAGGAGCATAGATCGGAAGAGCCAGCGAAGTGCTCACGGCGACCGGCGTGCCGCTCGCATAAAGGAAGATGCCGGAAACGCGCCAGTTGCCGAGAACCCACGAGGCGGGACCCTTCGTCAGATACTTCTGTCCCTTGCCGAACGGCAAATCGTAGACAGTCGAGAATTTGAAGTCGTGGGTGACATCAAAGCCGCCAATCGACTTTTCGAGGCGGCGATCATACTGATCGGCCGCATACGTCGGACCACCACCAGCGCCTCCCCATGCCGAATCGGCGTCGGTCAGGAGCTTGGAGAACGCATAAGACCCCTGGAAGGTCAGACCGCCGGAGAGTCGCTTCTGAAACTTGAGAAGCAGTGCGTGATAGGTGGAGTGACCGCTGTGATCGCCCTGCCCGGCGTACGTGTCGATTACGTTGTACTGCGGGTAGGGGCGCAGAGCCTGCGCGACGGTTCCGGTAAAGCCGGGGTAGGGGAGCTTTACTCCCGAAGCGATTCCGGCAGCCGAGGTAATCGAACTGTTCAGGACGGTGATGCTCTGGGGAACCGTACCAAAAGCCGTTAGGTAACTGGGGCTGATCTGGTTGTAATCGAGCAGCGAGGCCTGCAGGTGCTCGCCCATGACGCCGCTGTACTGGATTTCGGCAACCATCGAACTCTTGATCTGCCGCTGGATGGAGAAGTTTATGTTGTCGTAAGCGGGCAGTTTCGTGGTTTCGTTGCCCTGGAACCAGGCGACGTTCGTACCATTCGAAACCGTGGGACTAATGAACGGCGGCGCAGTCCATGGCGGCATACCGTTATCGAGGATATAAGTGGGAGTGACGCCGTTGGTCTGATTCGAGAACGTTTGGGTCAGAGTGTATCCGGAATTGTGGGTCGATCCGCTGACGGAAACGAGCGCTCCGTAAGAGCGCGCATAAGCGGCGCGGATCACGGTCTTCTGATCGTAAGAATAGGCCGCGCCCACGTGCGCTCCAAAGCCCCAGGGCCAGAAATCGGCCAGCGTGCGAGTGCCTACGCAGCCTGTGCAGTCGCCGGAGAAAAGAACGGCTCCCGGGATATTTCCGGCTCCCGGATTCGGCGTGGTGGGGCCGAAGTCGGTCCATCGGTTCTCCAGGCCCGTCGGAGGAAGATTGGCGTCCCAGCGCAGCCCGAGGTTCAGGACGAGTTTGTTGCTGACACGCCAGTCGTCCTGGAAGTAGCCGCCGAAGTAATAGAACTGCTGGCCGATGAAACGAACAGTATCGATCTGGCCGCTGTCGGCATAACCCAGCAGGAACGAGGCGAAAGCGTTGCCGCCGTTGTTGGGGTTGGTGCTGCCCGGCAGACCGGTCTCCTGATAGCTGAACCCTACGCAACCGGCTTCGCACTGGCGTCCGAACCCGTTGTAGTGATTCAACTGATACATGCCGCCGAACTTGAACGTGTGATTGCCTTTGATCCAGGTGAAGTCATCGTTATAGGCGTAAACGGTGTTCTCAGACCCGTTGTCTGCCTGGCCTCCCCAAGTGCTGTAGGTGTTGCCCGTTCCGCCCGAGAACAGGTTCACCAGGTTCTCATTGCAGTTCGGTACGTTGCCCAGACAGAATTTGTTTTGCCAGTTCCCGATGTACTCCTGCGGGGGTTTGTGGTCCTGCACCCAGTTGTTGCCCCCGGCATAAAAATGGTTCAGCTTACTCGGGCTGAAAGTCCAGTCCCAGCTCATGCGGAACACGTCGCTCGACTGCGTCAGGTCGTTGTAGTTCGTATAGAGACCGGGGAGCGTCGCCGGACCGTCGGGACCGGGCGTTTGATGTTCGCGGTCGTGCCCCCAGTATCCGGAGATGCGCTGCTTCTCATTGAAGATGTGGTCCCCTTTAAGGCTGAGTTTGTTAACGGGGTAGATCTGCGTGCCCGATGTCACCAGATAGTTGTTGGCAATATACGCCGCAGTTCCAGGTGTGGCGCCGTTGTTCGGCGTCAACATGCCGCTCGTCTGAAACACGCCCAGGGCCTTAACAGCGGCCGGGCTCCACAGGCTCTTCGGAACGACATTTCCCGTAAACACCTGACGGGTTGTACCGGTCGAAGTCGTGACCTGCGTCGTCGGGTCGTAGATCGGAATCTGCGCTCCTGCCGCAGTGACCCATTTCGAGAAATCGCCGTTATACATCTCCGGCGTGGGGACAGTGAAAGTGGCGCCGTTGCCGCCGGTGCGGTTGCGGAAACCCTCGTAGGAGAAGAAGAAGAAGCTCTTATCCTTACCGTGGTAGACCTTTGGAATCCAGATGGGCCCGCCAACCGTGAAGCCGAAATCGTTCTGCTTGTAGATCGAGATCGGAATGAACTTAGCCGCGGAGTTGTTGAAGAAGTTGTTCGCGTCGAGATCGTTGTTACGGAGGAACTCGTAGGCGGAGCCGTGAAACTGGTTCGTGCCCGACTTGGAGGCGTATGTCAGATTGCCGCCGCCCGCATGGCCGTATTCGGCCTTATAGCCGTTGGAATCGACCGTAAACTGTTCGATGGCTTCCACAGACGGAGAGTTCGTGGCGACCCAACTCTTCGAAAGCGCTCGGCTTGTGTTCGTGGAAACGCCGTCGAGTGAAGTTCCGTAAGAAGCCGCCTGGCCTCCCCCCACTGCAAACCCGTTGTCCCCACCAAGGTTCTTGGCATCGGGAGCCAGCGACGCAAGGTCGAAGGGCGTCCGGACGGATCCGTTAACCACCAGTGGGAGATCGTCGACCAGCTTGTTCTGCAGCGTCACGCTGTTCTTCGCGTCTTCCGTCTGCAACTGAACGGCGGCCGCCTGAACCTCAATCGCCTGCGTGGAGGCGCCGACTTCGAGGGTGGCGTCAGATCTTATATTGCTCCCGGCGTCCACGGCGAGTCCGGTCGTTTGGGTCGGTCGAAATCCTTCTTTTTCAACTCGGACCGTGTATGTGCCGGGCTGAAGGCTGGGAACCGTATATTCGCCCTGTTCGTTCGTGGTCGCAGTAAGAGCGACATTTGTAGCAGCGTTAGTGACCGTGATCTTGGCAGCGGGAACGACCGCGCCCGAAGCATCACGAACCGCGCCGGTGATATTACCGCGTTCGGACTGACCGAACACACTGAAAGAAAAGAGCGAGAGAACAAGGGCGGCGCGCAGAACGCCTCCCCATCGACTTAGATGCATAGAAATCTCCGTTAGCGGGCTTCGTCAGCCCAAACCGCAAACCTCTGATTGCCTGCAACTGTAACATCGGAGATACGGAAAAGCAATGGTCCGACCAGGAGAAAGAACAGAAGACGGAGAAACCGAAATGCTTTCCCCGCGGCTCCCCGCCTGGGGGTAATCGATTAAGAATTAGGGGAAGACGAGAAAGAACGGAGGTTCGGCGGCCGAGGGGGTCACTTCTTCTCGGCGGCTTCGACGCGCGCCTGAGCGCGGATCATTTCATCGATCGCGACGGCCGGATCGATCGCCGATCCCGGAGGCGCCTGCATCGTTTTGGTCGCCTCGTCCAGTTGGCGCTTCGCGTCCTGAGGGTTGATCTCCTCGCGGAATTCGGCCGAGTCCGCGAGAACGCGTACGCGGTCCGGCAGAATCTCGACAAATCCGCCGTAGACGACCAGGATTTTTTCCTGGCCGCCCACGTGATAAGAAAGCACGCCGCCGGGTTTCAGTACGGAAAGCAGCTTGGCATGTCCCGGAAGAACGCCGATGAAGCCGTCGAGCGCAGGGACCTGCACATCCGCCACCTGCTCTTCGACGAGCTGGCGTTCCGGGCTGACGACCTGCAGCAGAAGCGTGTCGGGCATCTTAACCCTTCAGAGACTTCGCTTTTTCCTGAGCTTCTTCGATGGTTCCGACCATGTAGAAGGCCTGCTCAGGCATATCGTCATGCTTACCGTCCACGATTTCCCGGAATCCACGAATCGAGTCGGCCAATTTCACGTACTTACCGGGGAATCCGGTGAATTGCTCGGCGACGTGGAACGGTTGCGAGAGGAATTTCTGAATCTTGCGGGCGCGCGACACGGTCAGCTTGTCATCGTCGCTGAGTTCGTCGATACCAAGAATCGCGATGATGTCCTGGAGATCTTTGTAGCGTTGCAGGACGCCCTTCACCGCCTGCGCGGTGTTGTAGTGATCGTCGCCAATGATTCGCGGATCGAGAATGCGCGAAGTCGAAGCCAGCGGATCGACGGCCGGATAGATGCCGAGTTCGGCGATGGAGCGCGAAAGGTTCGTTGTGGCGTCGAGGTGCGCGAACGCGGTGGCCGGAGCCGGATCGGTGTAATCGTCGGCGGGCACGTAAATCGCCTGAACGGAGGTAATTGAACCGTTCTTAGTCGAAGTGATCCGTTCCTGCAGTTCGCCCATCTCGGTCGCCAAATTGGGTTGATAACCGACGGCGCTTGGCATGCGGCCCAGGAGAGCGGAAACTTCCGAACCAGCCTGAGTGAAGCGGAAGATGTTGTCGATGAAGAGCAGCACGTCCTGCCCTTCCTCATCGCGGAAGTATTCGGCGGCCGTGAGACCCGTCAGGCCCACGCGAAGCCGGGCTCCTGGCGGCTCGGTCATCTGGCCGTAAACCAGCGCGACCTTGGACTTGTTGTAGTCGTGCGGATCGATGACGCCGCCTTCCTGCATTTCGAGCCAGAGGTCGTTGCCTTCACGGGTGCGCTCACCCACGCCCGCAAACACGGAGACGCCGCCATGCTTCATGGCGATGTTGTTGATCAGCTCCATGATGATGACGGTCTTACCGACTCCGGCGCCGCCGAACAGGCCGATCTTTCCGCCGCGAAGATAGGGTTCGAGCAGATCGATGACCTTGATGCCCGTCTCGAACATTTCGAGTTTGGTGGACTGATCTTCGAAAGAAGGCGCGGGGCGGTGAATCGGGTATTTCTTCTGGGCGTTCACCGGGCCCATCTCATCGACCGGCTGCCCCAAGACGTTCAACACGCGCCCGAGCGTCTCCTTGCCTACCGGAACGCTGATCGGGCCACCCAAGCTGATGGCCTTCATTCCGCGCACCAGACCCTCGGTCGGCTGCATCGCTACGGTGCGTACGCGGCCCTCGCCGAGGTGCTGCTCGCATTCGCAGATGATGTCGATCGGATCCGGGACGTCGTAGCCCTCGCTCGTGATCCGGATGGCGGTGTGGATTTCGGGGATGGCCCCTTCGGGGAACTGGCAGTCGACGGCGGGTCCTGCGACCTGAACTACGTGACCGATGGTTTCGGTTGCTGTTGCCATTTTCTTTCCTTCTTCGATATTCCTGGCTTCGATATTCCTGGTTGCTTATTCCGCTGCAGCGGCCGCGCCGCTGACTACTTCGATGATTTCCTTCGTGATCGCCGCCTGGCGAACGCGGTTCATGCGCAGGGTGAGCGTATCGATCACTTCCTTGGCATTGGAGGAGGCCTTATCCATCGCCGTCATGCGCGCCGCCTGATACGCGGCCACTGTTTCGAGCATGGCGCGATAAACGGCCACTTCGACATAGCGCGGGACCAGGCGATCGAGCATTTCCACCGGTGGCTGCTCGTAAATGTAATCGGCCTGAGCGGCCGGGTCGTCCTGGCTGGGAACCTCGATGGGCAGTACCTGCTGGACCGAAAGCGTCTGCGCCATGACGCTTTTGAAATCGTTGTTGATGATGAAAACGGCGTCCGTTTCGCCGTCTCTATAGCGCCGGATGATCTCGCGCGCGATCTCGGCGGCGTCGGCGTAAGCCGGCCGGTTCAGCACGTTGATGTGGTCGGCGAGGATCTTCCCGCCGCGGCGCCGATAGAAATCGCGGCCCTTTCGGCCGACAAGCGCCAGCGATATCTCGGCGGAGCGGTGATCTTCGAAGAACTTCTGCGATGCCTTAAGCAGGTTTGAGTTGAACGCCCCGGCGAGCCCCGTGTCTGACGAAACGAGAAAGAGATCGACTCTTTTCAGCTCCCGTTTCACAAGCCAGGGACTCTCGGAGGAGTCGGAAGCGGCTGCTGCGAGGTTCATCAGCATCTCGCGCATCGCCCGCGCATACGGGCGGGCCGCAATGACCCGTTCCTGCGCGCGGCGCAGCTTGGCAGCCGAGACCATCTTCATGGCCTTGGTGATCTGCTGCGTGTTCCGGACCGAGCGGATGCGCCGCCGGAAATCGATCAGACTCGGCATCGCTTACGCCTTCGCGCCAGCAGCGGCGGGGCGGCCCCGTTCCTTCTTGAACTTCTCCTTCAGTTCGTTAATGGCGCCGGCGAGGTCCGCTTCGAGTTGCTTATCGAACGCCTTCTTCTCGCGGATCGAATTCAGCACCTGAGGGCGGGTGTCATCGAGGAACTTATACAGCTCGGCTTCGAACGCACGGCAATCCTCGACGGCCAAATCGTCGAGCAGGCCTTTCGTACCGGCAAAGATGATCGCGACCTGCTTTTCCACCGGGAGCGGCCGATACTGCGGCTGCTTCAGGATCTCGACCAGACGCTTACCGCGATTGAGCTGAGCCTGCGAGGATTTGTCGAGGTCCGAGCCGAACTGCGCGAAAGCAGCGAGTTCGCGATATTGCGCAAGGTCGAGACGCAGCGCGCCCGCGACCTGCTTCATGGCCTTGATCTGGGCATTGCCGCCGACACGACTGACCGACAGACCCACGTTCACGGCAGGCCGGATGTTCGAGTTGAAAAGGTCGGCTTCGAGATAGATCTGACCGTCCGTGATCGAGATGACGTTGGTCGGGATGTAGGCCGAAACGTCGCCCGCCTGCGTTTCGATGAACGGCAGCGCGGTGAGAGAGCCACCGCCCAGCGGATCGCTGAGTTTCGCGGCGCGCTCCAGCAGACGGCTGTGAAGATAGAACACGTCGCCGGGGTACGCTTCGCGTCCCGGCGGACGGCGCAGCAGCAGCGAGATTTCGCGATACGCCGCGGCATGCTTGGAAAGATCGTCGTAGATGCAGAGCGCGTGGCGCGAGCTGTCGCGGAAGTATTCGCCCATCGCGCAGCCCGAGTAGGGCGCGAGATACTGCATCGGAGCGGGGTCCGAAGCGCTGGCGGAAACGACGATGGTGTAATCCATCGCTCCGTTCTCTTCGAGCGTGCGAACCACCTGAGCGACTGTCGAGCGTTTCTGCCCGATCGCGACATAAATGCAGATCATGTCGCCGCCCTTCTGGTTTATGATGGCGTCGAGCGCGATCGCGGTCTTGCCCGTCTGACGGTCGCCGATGATCAGCTCGCGTTGTCCGCGGCCGACGGGAATCATGCCGTCGATGGCTTTAATACCGGTCTGCATCGGCTGCTTCACGGGCTGGCGCTGAATAACGCCGGGCGCAATGCGTTCGATGGGATTGGATTTTTCGGTGACGATCGGGCCTTTGCCGTCGATCGGCTGGCCAAGGGCATCGACCACACGGCCGATCAGAGCCTCGCCGACGGGAACCGACATGATCTTGCCGGTACGGCGGACCTCGTCGCCCTCGCGGATTCGCTGGTATTCGCCCAGCAGAACCGCGCCGACCTGATCTTCTTCGAGATTCATCGCGATGCCGGAGACGCCGTGACCGAACTCGATCAGTTCACCGGCCATCACCTTATCGAGGCCGTGAATGCGCGCAATGCCGTCGCCCACCGAGATGATCGAACCAACCTCGCTCACGTCGATGGCGCGGTCGTAATTTTCGATCTCCTGGCGGAGAATTGTTGTAATTTCGTCTGCTCGAATCTGAGCCATAAAAAGTTACCTTTACTTCACTGCGAGGCGCCGTTCGAGGTTCGCCAACTGACCTCGTACGGACCCGTCGTAAACCCTGGAGCCCAGGCGCGCAGTGACGCCTCCGATCAGCTCCGAGTCGACCAGGAACTGGAGTTTGACCTGAGCGCCCGCCATCCGGCCCAGTTCCGCCGAGAGGCGGTCACGCTCCTCCGAAGTTAAAGCCAGCGCCGTAGTCACATCGGCGCGAACAAAACCAAGGCGCTCGTCGAGCAGGACTTCGAAAGCCCCGATCACGTCGGGCAGCGCGGCGGCGCGGCGATGATCGCTGAGGACCAGCAGGAAATTGAGAATAATGCGGCTGAGCCCGAGACTCTGCCCGATGCGCCGGATCACCTGACGCTTACGCGCGGTCGAGACGGCGGGAGAAGCAAGAATCGTGCGCAGGTCCGCCGAAGACTGCACGGCGGCGTTGAAAGACCTGAGTTGCGCGACCGCGGTAGCCCCATCAACGCCGCCGTCTGTTCCTTTGGCAGGAGAGACGACGATATCGACCAGAGCGTTCGCGTACCGATTAACAACAGCGGAAGAAGTCATTAGAGCGGCGCTTTATGTGTTTTGAGCTTTGGCCCGGCCATTGGCGATATCGCCAATAAAATTCCGAACCAGGTCCGCCTGCACGTCGGGTGACATCCGGGCGCGCAGTTTCTGCTCTGCTAGTTCAATGGCGAGTTTCGCGGCATAGCGGCGCACGTCGAGCCGGGCTGCCTTACCCGCGGATTCGATTTCCTGCCCCGCGTGCTGTTCGATTCGCGCGAGTTCGTTTTCCGTATCGCGCGCGATGCGGTCCGCCTCGCGCTCACGATCGGCGGCCGCCGAAGCGCGAAGCTTTTCGATTTCGGAGCCCAGGTTTTTCAGTTGAGCTTCAACCGCCGCTGCGCGCGCGGTGGCGTCGGCCTTGGCCCGTTCACCCGCGGCAAGACCTTCCTGAATCTTGTGCGAGCGCGCCGCCAGCATGGGGCCCATGTTCTTAGCGATCAGATAGCCCAGAACACCGACCAGAATGAGGAAGTTGATCCAGGTCCAGATGGGGCTGATGCCGCCGCTCTCACCGGATTTCGATTCTTCCGCGAGCGCCGGGAGCGCTATCAGGAGAACACCCATCAGAAGAACACGCACCAGAAGAACACCGGGGAGTTTCTTCAAGCGACTCTCCTCGACAGAATGTTTTCCGCAATGCTGGAAGCGAGAGCTTCGCTTTGAGATTCGAGAGATTCGCGCGCGGCCAAGGCTTCCCTGATGATGCCTTCCTTCATCAGCGCCACGCGCCGTTCCGACTCAACACGCGCCAGGCGGGTGCGCTCGGCCTGTTCCTCGTGAAGCTTTCGCAGAAATTCGGATTGTTCGGCGTAAATCTCGCCGCGAGCCTTAGAAAGCGCGGCTTCGTACTCGGCGATTTTGGTGTCGGCCGATTTCAGGCTGTCTTCAGCGGCCTTGCGGGCGCCTTCTGTCAGCCGAAATCGTTCATCGAGAACCTTTTCGAGGGGCTTGAGATAGAGGTACTTAACGCAGGCTGCCAGGACGAGAACCAGAAAAAACGTAGGCAGGCCATTCAGCACAATCCCGCCTAAGTCATGCAGAGTTTTGTCCATTAGCTATAGGAAAGTGGAACTGCGAAGAGCAGGCTTAAATATTTACCGTATCATAGCGGTTTTTGTGGGGTCAAACCGCAGAGGCGCAGGTCGCCCGCGCTGGACGTCTGGGACGCGCCAGGCGGCGATTCGGCTTGCCCCGAAGTGGACGCGCGTTGCCTGAAACGCGTTACTTCCCGTTAGTATTTTTTCGAGAAGCCGTTTCGCGAATTGGTGATTTCGAAGTGGCCGTCCCGATGGGCCACGAGCTTGATCGTATTTGCGGCGTCGGGCTTGTCAGTCAGATTCGCGATCAGATCTTCCGAAGAATTGTGCTCCTTCCCTCCCGCCGTCGCGAAATGAAGTTGCCACACGTCGGCAAGGCCGGGGGTGTTATGCATGGTGTCCCACGCTTCAGCGGTACCCCCTTTAACGGCGCCGTTGTCCATGATCGCGGCCTTTGCGCGCAGCCCGTGCACCAGCGACGGAGATCCGCTCATGTTCATGCCGTGATGACTCGTGATGTAGACGTCCACATTTGGAACTTTTGGAGTCGGGCACATCAGATCTTCTTCTTTATTCCATAAGAGATCGCCCAAGTCGATCGTTTTAAAGCTCCCGAGCTGAATGAAGCTCCCGACGGACTGGCCGTTCTCGTCGTCGTTAATGCTCCGCTTCTGGAATGTCGCGCAGTCAGGATTCGTTTTGGCAGCGCCAGGCAGCGGCTTGTCGATGGTCTTACCGCCGGCGGTAACGATGGTCCACTGAACGCCTTTCAGCGGCAGTTTGTCGCCGGGCTTCACGACGATATGGTTTCCTTTCGCTACTTCCTTTTGATAAGCATCGAAGAGCTTCTGGCCGTTGGCATCATGCTCCACCGTCTGGCCGTGATCCACGAAGTTCCTGATCGGCAGTTTGCCGGCCAGCGCAGGAACGCCGCCTACGTGATCCAGATGGAAGTGGGTGATCAGAAGATAGTCAATCTGCGAAACGCCCGCCTGCTTAGCCACGGCGGCGATCCGGTCCGCGTCACGCCCGTTGAACCCCGCCCATCCCGTGTCCACCAGAACGCTCTCTCCTGCCGGCGTGACAAAGAGCGTTGCCTGGCCTCCTTCGACGTCTATGAAATACGCGGTCAGGTCATTTGAAGCGGCGAACAGCGGCGCGCAGAACAGCGCCAGTGACGCCAACAGAGTTTTCATCGACCAGAATCCTATCACGCGCCGTTCCGGGTCACTTGCCGAACAAATGAGTATGGCGTAACGTACATCTTAGTTAGGGACGGGTCAGCGGAACGGATGCCATTTTGCACACAATGCGGAAGCCAGGTCGCGGGCGGCGATCTCTTCTGCGGCAATTGCGGGAAGCGCCAATCGGATGTTGGCGCGACGCCCGGCGGCAGCCCACCTCCTCCGCCGTTCCCGCCGTACTCCTCAGCGCCACGTCCCGATCCGCTCGATGCCCTGACGCCTCGGACGGCCTCGATTCTCTGCTATATCCCGACAGTGGGATGGATCGCCGCGGTAGTGGTGCTTGCCGCCAAGAAATTCAAAGGTGACAAGATTGTCCGCTTCCACGCGTTCCAGGGTCTGTATCTCTTCGCCGTTTGGCTGGTGGTTCAGTGGGTCATCCATCCGATGATGAACGCCATTCCGGGAAGACCCGTTCGGATCGATCACATCCTCGACGCGATATTACTCGCGGTTTCCGTGTTTATGCTGATCAAAGCGAGCCACAATGAGGCGTACGTGCTGCCGATTATCGGTGAACTCGCTCAAAAATCAGCGCTTGAACAATAATGGACGAAATCGTACTTTCTTATTCCGGGAAACGCGGTACTATAACCATGCGGCGGAAATGAGCCGCATAACCGCTGATTTTGCCCGCCTTATTCCATTATCCGGCCGAGATTAGCTCTGAGAGGGACCAGCCTGTCCGCGTTGAATTGTGACTGGACAGCAACAGAAAGAGGAGTAGACCGTTGAAGAATATCTATGTCGGGAACATTTCGTTCCAGACGACCGAGCAGGATCTTGATGCCGCATTTTCCGCGTACGGACAGGTGGATCGAGTTCAGATTGTGAAAGACCGTGAATCCGGTCAGTCTCGTGGGTTTGCATTTGTGGAAATGTCGAATAATGCCGATGCGGACAAGGCTATGGCTGCGCTGAACGGGGCGGAGCTGAGCGGGCGGACCCTGACGGTGAACGAAGCGCGGCCGCGTGAAGCGCGACCGAGCGGCGGATTCGGCGGCGGGGGCGGCAATCGGTTTGCGGGGGGCGGACGCCCCGGCGGCGGCGCGGGCGGGAACCGGCGGCGGGAACCGCGCTGGTAGTCAGTTCCTCATTTTAGTTTTGTTCTGAAAAAAAAGGCCGGAAGGAGTTCCGGCCTTTTTTTCATTTCAGAGAGATTCGCCGCGTCAGCGTCGAACAGTTCCCGCCGAGCCCGACTTCACAGCGGGGAATGTCTTCGAGATGTGATCCTGCCAGGTGAGGTTTTCTTCGTCCGCCAGAGCCCAGATCAGACCGAGCCCGCCTGAGCAGAAGCTAAGCCAAGTCGCGGCCAGCCTCGCGGCGCGGGCGCGGCCTTCGACCGGCAGACCGTCGAAAGTGATCAGTTGCAGGTCCGTCGATCGCATACCGGCCGTCTCGCGCCCCGCGATCGCGAAGATCAGCCCGTAGAAGCCGGCGACGAGCGTGAAGCATGCGCCCACGAAAACCCAGAACAGCTTCCCCGTTCCGAACCCACTGCCCATCAACTGAGAAATCGCGACAAAAAGGCCGAACCCGATCATGATAAAGGCCGCGTCGATCGAGCTTGCCACGAAGCGATGCATCGGGGCCGCAACCGCCTGCTCGCAATCGACCTGAGCGGGCACTTCGTCGCGGAGCTTTCGCTGCGCCGGCGGCGCGGACAGAAAATCGAGTGCGGTCTGCTGAGCCGCGTTGCGCGCGGACTGCGGACGTCGCGCGGGCTGCGCCGCCGGAGCGCTCTGCTTTACTGCGGGAGCGGGAAACGGAATTACCTTCGGAGCGGCTGCCGGGAACAGTTCCGGCTGGCCAGGCATGGTCACCGTTCGTACATCGGGAATGACCGATCGATGCGCTTCGCGCTCGAGAGCCGGCGCGACCGCAAGCGCATTGGCGCCCACATATCCCACAGGCGCGGCGACAGCCATCCCGATGCGCCGCCCGCATCGAAGACACCGGTGATCTTCAGCGCCGTTGTTGAAACCGCAATGGCCGCACTGCATCTATACTTGTTTCACTTTCCGTTTGTCTCACTGCCCGACGCCGAACTTGCGACTCAAATTATGCCGTGTTACGGTTGCCAATTGAGGCTCGTCCCGCGAATTTCCGCTCTTCCTCTGGTTAACACAATCCGCAACGTTTGTCACGAGAATAGTGCTCGCCGTGGTGGCATTTTAACCCTGATTTTATTGGGCTTCGGTCAAATTGCGTCACCTCAGTTAAGCAGAACGCCGGCGGCAACTCCTCCGGCGGCCACGCCCGCGCCTGCGAGCGGTGATCAAGCTACGGTCGACCGTCCGGACTTCTCCGTTCGTCTGCCGCGCCCGGATGCTCCTCCGCAGGGTGAGGAGGTCTTTTTCGCCGATACGCAGGAGTCCGACCATGGCGTACGGCATTTCAGAGGCAAAGCGCGCATTGAGCTTTATAACGCGGTATTCACCGCAGACTCGATCGATTACGACGAGAACACGCACATTTTCACGGCGCGCGGCCACGTCTATTACCGTAACTACGATCAGAACGAGGTCATCTACTGCGATCGCGCGGAATATAACACCGATACGGAGCGCGGCACGTTCTACAATGCGCGCGGCTACGCGAAAACGAAAGTAGTGGCTCGGCCCGGCGTATTGATGACGCAGGCGCCCTTCTACTTCGAGGGCGCGTTCGCCGATAAGATCGAAAACAAGTACATCCTTCACGATGGCTTCATTACCGACTGCAAGGTTCCGAATCCGTGGTGGACGCTGCATGCGGGACTTTTCGACATCATTCCCGACGATCGCGCCATCGCTCACAAATCGGTCTATCACCTGAAAGGCCTCCCGGTCTTTTACTTTCCGTATTTCTATAAATCGCTGAAGAAAGAGCCGCGCAAGAGCGGATTGCTGACGCCGAACATCGGGCACAGCTCCACTCGCGGCTACATGATTGGTCTGGGCTACTATTACGTGATCAATCGAAGCCTCGATGTCACGTATCTCTTTCAGGCTTTCACAACGCGCGGATATGCGCATCACGTAGACTTCCGCGGCAAACCTACCCAGAAATCCGATTTCAACGTGATCTTCTACGGCGTCCAGGATCGCGGCTACGAATCCGGCGGAACGCTAATCAAAGCGCCCGGATACAGCATTACCGGCGCGGGCAGAACGGAGTTCGGCGACGGATGGGTGGCCCGCGGCGCCATCAATTACATCAGCTCTCTCGCGTTCCGCCAGCAATTCACCGAATCCTTCAGCGAAGCGATCTTCGCGGAGACGCATTCAACGGTGTCGGTCGAGAAGAACTTCGACTATTACACCTTCGCGGTGGCCGCGCAACGAACGGAAGATTATCTCAGCGCGACCAAGGGCGACTCGGTCATCATCCGCAAACTGCCCGAGTTCGACTTCACCGGGCGCGACCAGCAGATCGCATCGGGCGCACTTCCCGCGTGGTTCTCATTCGATTCCAGCTTTGCCTTATTTCATCGCGCGGAGCCTACGGTCGAACCGGGGTTTTATGAGACCAGCCAGTTCAGTACCCGCGCCGACATCCAGCCTACCCTGTTCACTTCATTTCATTGGGGCTCGCTCAGCCTCATTCCCAGCTTCACCATGCACGAGACCTTTTACGGACAAAGCCTCGTGAACGGCGCGGTCAGCAACACAAGCCTCACTCGCAGCGCGCCGGAAGTAAACGTCGATCTGGTGCTACCCACACTCGAGCGCGTGTTCAACAAAAAGACTTTTCTGGGCGACAAGCTGAAGCACGTGATCGAACCGCGAGCGGACTATAAGTACGTCTCGGGCATCAAAAGCTTTACGGACACCCTGCGGTTCGACACCATCGACCTCCTTTCGGATACCAATGAGGTCGAATACGGCATCACAAACAGACTCTATTCGAAGCGTGGAAACAGCGTGAACGAGCTGCTGACGTGGGAGCTGTTTCAGAAGAGATTCTTCGATCCGACGTTCGGCGGCGCTCTGATTCCGGGTCAAAGGAATGTCGTCCAGTCCGTGCTGGAGTTAACGGGCTACACATTCCTCAGTGGCCCTCGCAGCTACTCCCCGATCGTCTCGATCGTCCGCGGGTCGCCACGACCAGGCGTCAATTTCACCTGGGAAGCAGACTATGACCCGCTGCTTCATCGGTTCGTGAATAGTTCCTTCAGCGCGGACGTTCGGGTCAAGCGTTATTTCGTATCAGCCGGATCCGACCAACTGCGCCCCGATCCTCTGATTACCGGTAATGCGAATCAGTTCCGTACCACGGTCGGCTATGGTGACCCGAACCGAAAGGGATGGAATGCGGGTTTAACATCGGTCTACGATGTTCGGCTGAAGCAACTTGAGTACGGCGTCGCCCAAGCGACATACAACACCGATTGTTGCGGGATCAGCTTCCAGATCCGCCGTCTCGACTTCGGGACACGCAACGAGAATCAGTTTCTGGTATCGTTCTCGGTCGCAAATATCGGATCCTTCGGAAACCTCAAGAAACAGGAACGAGTCTTCTAAGCCGCTAAGGCTTGAGGTTCAGATACTGCGGCACGCCCTGTTCGGCAATGCCCAGGGCAGTTGCCAGGGCAATCTTCGCCGCGTTGTGAGCCGCAAGGCTGGAGATGTAGTTTTCATTGGCGGAGGCGAGCAACTGCTGCGCCTGAATGACCTCAATATTATCGGTGACACCTGCCGAGAACCGGTCTCTGGCCTGAACAAGCGTCTGATTCGCAAGATCCGCGTTCCGCTGAGCGACGGCCACCTGGTCCGCAGCAGAGTGTAAATCGAGCACGGCGCTCCTCACTTCGGAGTCGATGCGCCCCCGCAGGTCTTCTACCGCGGTCTTCTTATTTCGGAGCACGGCCTCTGCTTGTTCTACGTCACTCCGCGTTCGCCCGCCTGCATAAATCGGAATGCGAACGCCCGCGACTACGGAATAAGTGCCATGCGATTCCGCAAACGTCCTTCCCACAACTCCGTAGTCGCCTTCCACCACCACCTCTGGCCAATGTTCGGATTTTGCGGATTCCACGGAAAACTCGGCGGCGCGTACGTTAGCCTGGGCTGCGCGGTAATCGGGACGATGGTCGTAGGCGTCCTTGAGCAGAGTTTCCAACGGCGAATCCATGGCCGAGAAGGGCAGAGTGTCGCCCAGCGTGAATGTTTGGCCAGTCGGAAACCCGATCGCCCGCGCCAGATTCAGCTTGTCCTTTTCCACCTGATTCTTCTGCGCGACAAGCCGCTGCTCTTCGGTCCTTAACTCAACCTCTGACCGGAGCACATCAATGGCAGCCACCGTGCCAGCGCGCTTCTGATCGGTTGCCCGGTCAAACAGCGCCTGCGCGGTCTGAACTTCCGCGGTAATCGCAGTTACTCGAGACTCATCCGAGATCACAGACAAATACGCATTACTCACGGCCTGCACAACGAGATTCCGCGCGTCGTCGGCGCTCAGCTTCGCGGCTTTCACGCTTTCTTCCGCCGATTTCAGATTCTTCAGCGAGGGACGATCGTAAACCGTCTGCTGAACATAGCCGCGGGCGTTCTGATAACCAAACGGACCGACGATTGTAGGAAGCCCCGGCGCGGTAAATCCGAACGCTACGAGACTGCTTTGCGCGGAGTTCTGAGTCACGCCAACCGAGAAGTTCGGCAGAAGCGTGCTCAGCGTGCGCCGGCGTTCGGCCGAGGCGACGCTGACCACGTCATCATTCGTGAGAATCCCGAGGTTGTATTTCAGACCGCGCTGTATGGCGTCCCGGAGCGTCAGAACGATCGGCGTAGGGGATGCCTGCCCGGTCGGAACGCTTCCACTGAATCCGGTGTCGAACGGTTGGTTGAGTACGGGCGGAGGTCCGTTGGGAACGGGTTGCGGCGGGGGAGGGAGCTGTGCCCTCATTGCGGGAACCGCCAGGGCAAGGATAATCGCAAGTCGTCGTGTCTTCAAATGTCTTTATTTCCCCTGTCTGATTGTCCCAGCACGGGAAGCGGAGGCGCACAAATGAAAGTGCGCACTTGCACTGGTTTGATGGATGAGGCCGTATCTGATTGGTTGCAGGATAATGTGAACTACGTCACGACGAGTGATCTGTCGCCGGACGACTAACCCTCATACTGAAAAGGCCGCTTCATGAAGATCGCCATCGCATCGGATCATGCGGGTCTCGACCTAAAAAACATCGTTGTCGAGAATCTGAAAAGCAAGGGGCAAGCAATTAATGACCTGGGCACGCACACTCCGCAGTCGGTCGATTACCCCGATTACGCGGAGAAGTTAGGCCACGCCATTCAAAACGGCGCCGCAGACAGGGGCATTCTTATCTGCGGCTCCGGCGTAGGCGCCTGCGTTGCCGCCAACAAAATGCCGGGAATCCGCGCGGGGCTGTGTCATGACGTGTACTCAGCCCATCAGGGCGTAGAGCACGATGACATGAATGTCCTTGTACTGGGAGGCCGGGTGATCGGGCCGATGACGGCCGTGGAACTGGTTAACGCCTACCTGGCGGCCAGGTTCTCAGGAGAGGATCGCCACGTCCGGCGCCTCGGCAAAATTCACAGTCTTGAAGAACGCTTCTGCGATAAAGGAAAGGGTGCATAAATGCAGCTGGGAATGGTCGGCCTCGGCCGAATGGGCGGCAACATGGCCCGGCGTCTTCGGCGCGGCGGGCATGACGTGGTCACCTTCGATCTCGACGCGGCAAAGATCGCGGAACTAGAGAAGGAAGGTATCAAAGGCGCGAATACTGTCGAGAAATTCGTCGGCCTTCTGACCAAGCCGCGCGCGGCGTGGCTGATGGTCCCCGCGGGAGACGCGACGGAGTCGATGGTCAATAAGCTTGCTGGCCTGTTCGAGTCGGGTGACATCCTGATCGACGGCGGCAACTCCTATTTCAAGGACGACGTGCGCCGCGCCCAGGCTTTGAAGCCGAAAGGAATCCACTATGCCGATGTCGGCACCAGCGGGGGCGTGTGGGGGCTGGAACGCGGCTACTGTCTGATGGCTGGCTGCGAGGACGAAACGTTCAGGCGCATCGAACCCCTCCTGAAAACGCTGGCGCCTGGAGAAAGCGGCATCGAGCCCACCAAAGGCCGGGATACGAAAGGTAAAACCGCTCATCTCGGATACCTGCACTGCGGTCCGGTTGGGTCCGGCCACTTCGTCAAGATGGTGCACAACGGGATTGAGTACGGCCTGATGCAGGCGTACGGCGAAGGTTTCGACATTATGCGCGGCGCCAAGTCGTCACAGCTTCCTCCGGAGATTCAATACGACCTGAACGTCGGGGAAATCGCCGAACTGTGGCGGCGCGGCAGCGTGGTCAGTTCCTGGCTGCTCGATCTGAGCGCAATCGCGCTGGCGGAAGATCCGAACCTGGACAGCTACACGGGCTATGTTCAGGATTCCGGCGAAGGCCGCTGGACTATTATGGCGGCGCTTGAAGAGTCCGTGCCAGCCGATGTCCTGGCTACCTCCCTTTACGTGAGGTTCCGGTCCCGGCAGGAGCACACGTTCGCCGAGAAGATGCTGTCCGCCATGCGCAAACAGTTCGGTGGGCACGTCGAGCGCCCAACGGGCGAATAACCGCATGGCTGAACAGGATCCGGCGCAGGAAAACGCTTCGGGCCAGAGTCAGGGGCGCGCAGCGGACCGCTGCATCATGACGATTTTCGGAGCCTCGGGCGATCTCACCGCAAGAAAACTACTGCCCGCACTCTACAATCTGGCCCGCAACGATCTCCTGCCGCAGGAATTCGCGATTCTGGGATTTGCCAAGGACGATTTTCCCGAGGAGGAATTTCGCAATCGCGTGCGGGAGAATATCCGGACCTATTCGGGCGCTCCTCCGGATTGTAAGCTCAGCGAGTGGCTCGCCGAACGGAGCTATTACATCTCGGGAGACTTCAAGAATCCTGCCGATTACGTAAAGTTAAAAGACCGGATCACCCAACTCACGCAGTCGCTCAACACCGGCGGCAACGTGTTCTATTACCTGGCCACGCTGCCGCAGTTCTTCGCCGAGATCATCCGGCAGCTGGGCGAGCAGGGTCTGACCGCGGAGGATAACGGGCGCTGGCGGCGCGTCATCATCGAAAAGCCATTCGGCTCGGATCTGGAATCCGCGAAAGCGCTGAATGCGGAGATTGGCCAGGTATTGAAGGAGCGCCAGATCTACCGCATCGATCACTACCTGGGCAAGGAGACCGTTCAGAACATTTTGGTGTTCCGTTTTTCCAACGGAATCTTCGAGCCGGTCTGGAATCGTCGCTACATCGATCATGTGCAGATAACTGTGGCGGAGACGCTTGGAGTCGAACGGCGCGGAGGCTATTACGACCGCGCGGGCTGCCTGCGCGATATGGTCCCCAACCATATCCTGCAATTAGTCTCCCTCACCGCCATGGAGCCGCCTATTTCGTTCGAGGCGGACGCGGTGCGCGATGAGCAATCAAAAGCGCTGCACGCGATTACGCCCATATCTCCCGAAGACGTGCTTTCGCGCGCGGTGCGGGGGCAATATGCCGAGGGGGTGGTCGGCGCCGAGCATGTCCCCGCTTATCGCTCGGAAGAGTTTGTCAACCCGAATTCAAATACGGAAACCTTTGTCGCCCTGAAGCTCATGGTCGACAACTGGCGATGGGCGGATGTCCCGTTCTACGTTCGCACCGGCAAGCGCCTGCCGCGGCGAGCGACGGAAATCGTGATTCAGTTCCGGCGCGCTCCTTTCGTGCTGTTCCGCGAAACTTCGGTCGGCACGCTCACGCCCAATCTCCTGATCATGCATATCCAGCCCGACGAAGGCATTTCCCTGAGGTTCGGCGCGAAGGTACCGGGCGCGCACGTGAAAGTGGGCGCCGTGACGATGGACTTCAAATACTCCGATTATTTCGGCGCGGAGCCGAGCACTGGCTATGAACGCCTTCTCTACGACTGCATGATCGGCGACGCGACGCTGTTTCAGCGCGCGGACATGGTCGAAGCCGGCTGGTCCGTGGTTGAGCCCGCGCTCGACGTATGGAAGGCGTTGCCCGCTCGCGCTTTTCCCAATTATGGGGCGGGGACGTGGGGCCCGAAAGAGGCCGATGAGTTGATGCGGCGCGACAACCGGCAGTGGAGAACCGAATGAGTCGTTTCGGAACAACGCTCGCCCGGTTTGTGCTCGATGAGCAGACCCGGCATCCGGATCTCGATCCCGGAATCGGTCCACTCCTGACTCAGATGGCGTATGCGTCGAAGATCATTGCGCGTGAAGTGGGCCGGGCCGCGCTGGTCGGCAAACTCGGGCTGGTGGGCGAGCGCAACGCGACGGGCGACTCGCAAAAGAAGCTCGACGTTTTCGGCAGCGAGACCGTACTCGACGCGTTTTCTTCAACCGGTCTGGCCCATGCCATGGTTTCCGAAGAGATCGAAGACCTCACTCCCCTGCCAGGCGGCGAGCACAGCGATTACATTGTTTGCTGCGATCCGGTAGACGGGTCTTCGAATACCGATATCAATGGATCCCTTGGCACGATCTTCGGGTTCTGGCGGCGCATCCCCGGCGCGTCACTCTCGAAAAACGCTTTGAGAAAAGGCTCGGAACAGATCCTCGCGGGCTACGTCATGTACAGCACGAGCACGCTGCTTGTTTATGCGACGGCGCACGGCGCGAATGGATTCACGCTGGACCGCGAACTCGGCGAGTTCCTGCTCTCTCACGAAAACATCAGTTGCCCCCGCAGGGGACGGTACTACAGCGCCAATGTGGGCCACTCGCACGAATGGACCGCAGGAATACGTAACTATCTGCAATGGGTAACAACCGAGGATGCGGCGACTCACCGGCCGTATTCATTGCGTTACACAGGCGCTCTGGTTGCAGACCTGCACCGCAGTCTCGTGGAAGGCGGGCTGTATTTTTATCCGGCCGATCCCTCGCATCCTGGCGGTAAGCTACGGCTCCTTTACGAATGCGCTCCCCTCGCCTTTATCGTCGAAAAAGCCGGCGGCCGCGCATCCACGGGTTCGCAGCCTATTCTCGACATTACTGCCCGGACGATTCACGAACGCTGCCCTCTCGCGATCGGCAGCGTGGAGGATGTCGAAGAGTACGAACGTTTCTCCAGAACCTACTGAGCCGCTAGTTGACGCAGCACGTACGGCAGGATGCCGCCATTGCGGAAGTATTCGGCTTCCTGAGGCGTGTCCACGCGCGGAATGGCCTGGAACGAGATTTCCGTCCCGTCGGCCCCAATCGCCCGCACATCAACGCGGGACCCGGTCTCCACGGCCTTCTGCACTCCGCTGATGTGGAATATTTCGCGTCCGGTGAGCTTGAGCGTCGCGGCATTATCTCCCTGCACGAACTGCAACGGAAGAACTCCCATCCCGACGAGATTGGTTCGGTGGATGCGCTCGAAGCTCTCCGCGATGACCGCCCTGACGCCGAGCAGCGCCACGCCCTTCGCCGCCCAGTCGCGCGAAGAGCCGGAACCGTACTCTTTTCCGGCGATAATCAGGAGCGGCGTGCCCTCCTGCTTGTAACGCATGGCAGCGTCATAAATGAACATCTGCTCGCCACCCGGAAGATGGACGGTCCAGGTACCCTCGGTTCCCGGCGCCAGTTGATTGCGTAGCCGCACATTGGCCAGCGTGCCGCGAACCATCACTTCGTGATTGCCCCGCCGCGCGCCGTAAGAATTGAAGTCCTTTGGCGACACGCCCTGCTCGATCAGATACTTGCCCGCGGGGCTGTTGACAGCGATGGACCCCGCCGGAGAGATGTGATCCGTGGTGATCGAATCGCCCAACAGCGCCAACGTTCGCAGCCCGCTCAGATCGGCGATAGGCTGAGCCGGATCCACCATATTGTCGAAATAGGGCGGCTTCTTGATGTAGGTCGAAGTCTCGTCCCACTGATAGATATTTCCGGTAGGTACAGGCAGCGCGCGCCAGTTCGCATCCCCTTCGAACGCATGCTCGTATTCGGAATGGAACATGTCCGCATCGATCGTTGCGCGAATCGCCTCGTCTACCTCCTGCGGGCTGGGCCATATGTCCTTCAGGTACACAGGAGAGCCATCAGAACCGGTCCCAAGCGGCTCGGATCCCATATCGATGTCGATACGGCCCGCGATCGCATAGGCGACTACCAGCGGCGGCGAAGCAAGATAGTTGGCCTTCACCTGCTGATTGATGCGCCCTTCAAAATTGCGATTGCCGCTGAGCACCGCCGCCACCACGAGGTCGTCCTTTTTGACGGCATTCGATACGGCCTCAGGCAAGGGGCCGCTATTGCCGATGCAAGTTGTGCAGCCGTACCCCACAAGATGGAAATTCAGGGCTTCGAGCGATGGCATAACGCCGCCCTTGTTGAGATAGTCGGAAACGACTTTGGAGCCGGGGGCCAGGCTCGTCTTAACCCACGGCTTGGCCTTCAGCCCCTTTTCGACAGCCTTCTTCGCAAGCAGCCCCGCGCCCATCATCACGGAGGGATTCGATGTGTTGGTGCAGCTCGTTATCGCCGCGATCACAACAGCCCCGCTGCAAATCTCGGCCTCTTCGCCGTGAATCTCGACCGCGGACTTCTTCGACGGAGCATCCTTGAACGTCTCGCGGAAGCTCTTCTTGACCTCGTTCAGCGCGAGGCGGTCCTGCGGGCGCTTCGGCCCCGCCATCGACGGCGCCACGGTCGAAAGGTCCAGTTCGAGAGTGTCGGAGAACAGAGGATCGCGCGTGTCGTCCGTGCGGAACAGCGTCTGCTCTTTGGAGTAGGCCTCCACCAGCTCGATCAGTTGGGAATCCCGGCTGGAGGTTCTCAGATAATCCAGAGTTCCGGCGTCAACGGGGAAGAATCCGATGGTGGCCCCGTATTCCGGCGCCATATTCGCGATGGTGGCGCGGTCTGCCACGCTCAACTGCGAAAGCCCCGCACCGAAAAACTCGACGAATTTTCCGACAACGCCCTTCTTGCGCAACATCTGGGTGACCGTAAGAACCAGATCGGTCGCAGTGCAGCCTTCCGGCAACTTGCCATGCAGCTTAAAACCGACCACGGCAGGCAACAGCATCGAAATTGGCTGGCCCAGCATGCACGCTTCCGCTTCGATTCCGCCCACGCCCCAACCGACAACGCCGAGGCCGTTGATCATGGTGGTGTGCGAGTCCGTTCCCACAAGAGTGTCGGGATACGCGGTCACAACGCCATCGCCGCCTTTCGCGCGAAACACCACGGGCGCGAGGTATTCCAGATTTACCTGATGAACGATGCCGGTATCGGGCGGCACGACGCGAAAGTTGCTGAACGCCGTCTGCGCCCAGCGCAGCAGCATATATCGTTCCCGGTTGCGCTGGAACTCCAGCAGCGCGTTGACATCGAACGCGTTCTTCGTTCCGAACTCGTCAACCTGCACCGAGTGGTCGATCACCAGGTCGGCGGGCATCAGCGGATTCGCTTTCGAAGGATCCGCGCCCATCGCCGCCAGCGCGTCACGCATCGCCGCAATATCGACTACACAGGGAACGCCGGTGAAATCCTGCAGCAGAACCCGCGCCGGCATGAACGAAATCTCGCTCGCGTTCGGGCCGCTCACGCCGCGAACAACCGCGTCGATGTCAGACGCCTTTACCTTCCGTCCATCCTCGTTGCGCAGGAGGTTCTCGAGCAGAATCCGATGCGAAAAAGGCATGCGCGACACGTTCGCGACACCCTTCTCTTCAAGCGTGGCAAGACGGAAATAGCGGTAGTCAGTCCCACCAGATTTCAGGGTGGACTGCGTACCGAAGCTGTTCTGGCTCATTGGGTTACTTTCAATATATCGAACGGGTTAGCCCCGCCCGTTTCTCGCTAAACTGGTCTCGTGGACTCACGCCCGGCGCGCGGAGCGGCATCGGTCGAGCGTTTTTTTCAGTTTTCGCTGTTGGGTCTGGTAGGGACGGGATTCCTCGCCCTGGAAACGACTCACCGCATCGACCGCCCCACCACGATCATCACCTTAACCGCCCTGTTTGCCCGCGCAGCGTTCATTTCCGGTCTCGCGCGGTTCAACATACCGGGCAGGATCATCTCCGCGCTCGCGCTGGGTTATGTGGGATTTTACTTCGCCGATCTTGCGCTTATCTCGCAGGATTTTCTCACCGCCACTGTTCATGGCATCTGCTTCCTGGCCGGACTCAAGATTCTCACCGCCAACTCCGCCCGTGACTTCGCTTACGCGGGCGTAGTCGCATTTCTGGAACTGGTAGGCGCGGCGCTGCTGTCTTTTCAGGCCACATTTTTCGTCTACCTGGTCATCTTTGTTCTGTTCGCAATCGCTGCATTGGCGAGCGCCGAGATACGCCGCGGGCTCCGGCGGTCTCCCCGGATCGAATACTCCGCCCGAAACCGAATCGCGCCCCGCCTGTTCGCAGTCACCTGCGCTGCGGCGCTGGGCATCATGATCGTAACGGCCGCTCTGTTTCTGGTTCTTCCGCGCACGGCTCGCGCCGCAGCCCTGTTGTTCCCGCGCGCGCCTCGCCTCACCGGATACTCCGGAATCGTGGACCTCGGGCAGTTCGGCGAAATCGGCAGAGATGTTCGTCCGGTAATGCATGTGCTTCCGTACTCGGGAGCGCTTCCGCCGGGACTCAAATGGCGGGGCTCGGCTCTCAGCTACTTTGACGGACGGCGCTGGCTGGAACCCGTGACTTCCGGGGAAGACGTACCGGTCCTGCACGGAACCGCCGAAGTTGCGGGACAACTCCAACGCTCCCGCCGCGACGGCAGGCGCTTGTTGTATCGAGCCGACATCGAAAGCTCCGATACCGGAACGCTGTTCATCGCGGGAATTCCGGAATACATCAATGTCGCCGCGTCCCGTCTGGTGCGGTCCCGCGACGATTCCTTTCGCGTTCTGCCTGTTACCGGCGAAGATCTCAGGTACGAAATCTCTGCCCATTCCGGCCCCGCCCTTCCGGAGCCCCTTCATCTGGATGAACGGGGCCGCTATCTGCGTCTCCCGCCGATCGACACCCGCATCTGGTCGCTCGCCCGCAACTGGGCGGGGAATGGCGATGACTACGAGCGCGCGCTGCGTATTCAGGGCCATCTGCGCCGCGACTACACGTATACGCTCGAAAGTTCTCTGAGGCCGTTGCGCGATCCTCTGGCGAATTTCCTGTTTGTCAGCCGCCGGGGATACTGCGAATATTTTGCGTCTGCGATGGCGGTCATGCTGCGGACCCTTGGGATACCTTCGCGCGTAGCAACCGGATTTCAGAGTGGATACTTCAACGACGTCTCCGGGATGTACGTCGTGCGCGCGTCAGACGCCCATGTGTGGGTAGAGGGCTGGTTCGAGGATCGCGGGTGGGTGACTCTGGATCCCACGCCCTCCGCGTCCGAACGAAAACCGGACGGCCTTTCCGCGCGCATCAACATGTATCTCGATGCGGCGGACAGCATGTGGCGGCAATGGGTGATCGCTTATGACCTTGGCCGCCAGGCTGCTCTTGCGGCCGATTTCGCGCGTAGTCTGCGATCCTGGAATCGCGGATGGGCGCAATCGAATCTCCACCCGCGAGTGGATCGCGATTCACTCGTGCGAGCGGGAAAAGCCATATGGCCCTTCGTCGTTCCTGTGTTGCTGCTGCTCCTCGCGATCGTTTACGCTCCCCGCGTGGCCCAGCGGTGGCGAATGCGCGCGCTGCTCCGGCGAGTTGAGCGGTCCGGAGCCTCAGCTGGGGATGCAGCCGCGCTTTACCGCCGGCTGACGGAGATGCTCGCGCGCCGTGGCTTCGAGCGTCCGGCATGGACGACGCCTGCCGAGTTCGCCCGCCATCTGCCTCCGGACCAGCGGGAGCCGGTTGCCCGGTTTACCGCAGCCTACTACGCCGTGCGGTTCGGCGGAGATGCTTCGGCCGCCTCTCAGCTCGTGACAATGCTTCAGCAATTCGAGCGGCGATAGAATCGGGCGCATGAAACGAATTGCCGCGGCTGTGCTCCTCCTGGGATGCGTAGCCGGATGGACCGCCAGCCGCCCGGACGACGAAATCCCCTTTCTCAAACATCCGATCGACATGAGCCAGAACGAGCCCGCGGCTTTCGCGGACATTAATCACGACGGCCGTTTGGACATCGTGTCAGGGGAAAATTGGTACGAAGCGCCGTCCTGGACGCGTCACCACTTCCGCGACATTCTGTTCACGAACAACTACATTGACGATTTCAGCGACCTTCCGATCGATGTGAACGGCGACGGATATCCCGATATCGTGAGCTGCGGATGGTTTTCGAAAAGCCTCTGGTGGGACGAAAACCCGGGCCGCAACTCGGCTGCGAAGTGGAAACGCCACGAAATTCAGACCGGATTCAACGTCGAGTTTTGTTTCGCCGTGGATCTCGATAACGACGGCAAGGCGCATGAGATCCTGCCCGAATTCGGGAACGCCACCGCGCCGCTCTCATGGTACGAGCTGAAGAACGGCGATTTCGTGCGGCACATTGTGAGCGATAAATCCTACGGTCACGGAATCGGCGCAGGCGACGTCAACAAAGACGGCCGCACGGATATCCTCACGCCCAAAGGCTGGTTCGAAGCTCCTGATTGGAAGTTCCATCCTGACTGGGATCTGGGCGAAACCGGATTCATCTATGTCCACGATGTGAACGGCGACGGGCGTCCCGACCTTGTGACCTCGCTTGCCCACAACTACGGAATCTTCTGGATGGAGCAGACCGCTGACGGCAAGTGGAAGAAACACGTCATCGACGAAAGCTGGTCGCAGAGCCACGCGATGACGATGATCGACCTGAATGGCGACGGTAAGCCTGACTTCCTGACAGGAAAGCGATTCATGGCGCATAACGGGCGCGACCCCGGAGAACGCGAGCCGCTCGGCGTTTACTGGTACGAATACATGGCGCCGGATTCAACCGGCAATATCGAGTGGGTGAAGCACACGATCGATTACGGTGGGCGCACTGGCGGCGGAATGCAGATTCCCGTTGCCGATATCGACGGCGATGGTGACCTCGATTTCGCGGTGGGAGGCAAGAGCGGGCTGTTCCTCTTCGAAAACCTGACCAAGAAGAAGAGCCGATGACCAGTTGGCGGGGCGAATGGGCCGTTGTTACGGGAGCGAGTTCCGGAATCGGGCGCGCCATAGCCCGGCAGTTAGCTTCGGAAGGCGTGAACCTCGTTGTGACGGCCCGGCGGCCAATTGAAGAGCGGTTCGGCGACGTGCGGGTGGAATCCCTTCAACTCGATCTCGCGGAGTCCGGCGCGCCACAGCGTCTTTTCGAGTTCACGGAAGCCCGTTCGATCAAACCCGCGCTCCTGGTCAACAACGCGGGCTTCGGCGCGTATGGCGAATTCAGTGAAATCGATCTTGCCCGTCAGTTGGAAATGATTCAGTTGAACTGCGCCGCTGTGGTGGGACTCACTCATTGTTATCTCCCGGCAATGGTGGAACGCCGCAGCGGCGATATCCTGATCGTCGCCTCGACGGCCTCGTTTCAGGCGGTTCCGTATCAAACAACTTACGCGGCTACCAAGGCGTTTGACCTGATCTTCGCGGAAGGAGTCGCGGCCGAGGTCAAGCGTTTCGGTGTTCGGGTGTGCGCTCTGTGCCCCGGGCAGACAACCACGGAATTCCACGAGGTGTCGCACGAGCCCATCCCTAAGGCGATGAGCGTGCATTCACCTGAGGAAGTGGCGCGGATCGGGCTCGATGCGCTCAGGCGCGGAAGGCAATACGTGATCTGCGGTTTCGGCAATCGCATGGGTATGGAACTCCAGCGGATTGCGCCTCGCAGCGTCGTCACCAGCGTTTCAGAGCGTCTTTTTCGGCCCCGCGTCTGAGAGTGCACGGTTCACGCGTTCAAGCGCCTGCGCGCACTGAGCAGCATGCGGCGCAAGGCGGCAGGCATCTTCGAATTGGCTCTTCGCTTCCGGAAGGCGTCCCAGCGCCTCATGCGCGATCCCCAGTTCATATCGCGTGACGTAGTCGTCAACCGATGATGCCGCAACCTTCTGAAGTTCGCCCAGAGCCTCCGCATAGCGATGCATGTCAATGAGCGTGACCCCGAGATCGCGGCGCGCCAACCGATTGCCCGGGTCACTCGCGAGAATCGCCCGGAACTTCTGAACCGCTTCCGCATTTCGGCCCTCTTCCATCAGGACCAGAGCATCTTCGTAACGAAGTAGTTCCGGCAGCTTGTCCTTCGGGTCCGCGCCTCCACCGCTCGATGTCGTGTGAGGTCCCGGCGCGAGATATCCCAGCGATTGCAGGGCTTTGCGGTCGCGCTCCGGATCGCCTGATTGCGCCGGACCCGGCGCTGCTCCCGCGGCAATGACGCTCTTCAACTGCTCACGAAGACGCGAGGCTACAGAGGGCTCTGCCGCGAACAGATTTCGCATTTCATGTGGGTCCTTCGAGAGATCGAACAACTCGGGCCGCGGGGCATCGATGTACTTCCATCCATCGCTCCGAATCGCGCGCAGGGGAGCCCAGCCGAAGCAGTCCCGCCCGTAGGTGCTCTCGCTTACCGGCGGCGCGCCGCCCGTGCGCAGCAAGGAATGTCCGCGAAACGAAGCCGGTATGGCAATCCCGAGGAAATCCAGAACCGTGGGTGCGAAATCGATCAGCCCTGCCGGCTTGTCCACAACGGCGCCGAGGCGCGCCTTGCCCGCCGGCCAATGGACGATAAACGGAACATGCAGGGTGCTCTCATAAACAAAATACCCGTGATCCGATTCGCCATGATCACCGAGTCCTTCGCCATGGTCCGAGACGATCACGACCAACGCCTTGTCCCACCAGCCCTCGCGCTTGAGCGTGGCCGCGAAACTCGCGAGTAGTTTGTCGACCGACACCAGTTGCGCATCATAAGATCCCTCTGTATATGGCTGGTGCATGTCGAACAAATGCACGAACGCAAACACATTCTGGCCCTTGCGCGAAGCGAGCCACTGATCCGCTGCCCGGAGCACAAACGCCCCCGGCCGGCGCTCACGCACCGAGTAGGGGTTATGCGGGCCGCCCGCAAACAGCATCGCCCCGGACAGCCTCGAGAAAGCCTCGAAGCTGAAGGGGCTGTCATAGGTTTCAAAGCCTCGGTCGAGCCCCAGTTCGCGCTCCAGAAAGATACTTCCGATAAAGGCCCCGGTGCTGTACCCATGTCCCCGCAGTTCTTCCGCAAGCGTTCGAAGCCCGGCAGGTACGTGGCTCGCGTTCTGCTCCACGCCGTTTTCGAACGGATAGGTCGACGTAAACAGGGCCGTGTGCGACGGAAGGGTCAGAGGAATCTGCGATTCGGCGGCGCTGAAGACCGTTCCGCCGTTCGCATAGAGATTGAACCCGGGCGTGCGCGCGCCGATACGATCCGCTCGCAGCGTGTCGACAGAAATCAGGATGACCGGAGTCTGTGCGGCGCAGGTGGCCGCGATTATCGCGAATAGGCTGAGAGATCGGGAATATAGCATCCGACTGGCTGGGTCTCCGGTTTAGGCGCGCTCTTCCCGGCGACAATGGCGTCAAGCGCGTCGCGGAGGTCATGCTCCGTGGCTGCGCGTCTCGGCTTGCCGGGCGCTACATACAAATTGTCGATGCGCCCCCGATATCCGATGGTTTCATCGGATTTGACAATAATGGCTTCCGGAGTTACCGTTGCGCCCACGGCGGCGATCAGAGCATGCGAACGATCAACGATCCGGGGATAGGCCCCGTGCCCATATTCCCGGGCGTGCTTCTCCGCGTCCGCATCGTGGAGATTCGGTTCGACATACACGAGCGAACATCCCACACCGCGGGAAGCGTAGTCTTCACAGATCCTCCGGATTTCGTGGGAGTAGTAATTCGAAATCGGGCAATCGTGCGCTACAAAAAACAAGGCTTCGACTCTGCTCTTTTCGACTTTCAGAGGAAGCCGCTCGATCCCCTGCGTATCCCGCACGCGAATCATCGGGTGCAGAACAGCGCTCAGGGCAAACGCGGCAAGCACAGACCGCATCGGCTTCTTAGAAAACGAACGCGAGACCGCCGCGGAACGTGCGCGGCGTATTCACCAGAAGCAACTGCTGCCCGTTGGCCATCGCGACGGGGAGATAGCCCTGCGCCAGCAGGTTGCGAACCTCGGCGGATGCTTCCATGCGCCAGGGCATTCCGTGAGTCGGAAGCGGCTGCCTCAACATCAGGTTTAGTCCCGGCTCGGGGCGCGTGGCGTCGGTGGAGTATTGAGGAATCGGCATAGCCGCGGCGTAGTTGCACCATTGGTAACTGGTCACGAACCGCGTACGCACATGCGGAATTGTGCCGGAGGCCCGCAAAGTGAGCGCTGGTCGGTTATCCGCCTCCAGTGCTCGGCGAAGGTCGTCCGCCGATACAATCGCGGCGTTCTGGCGGGCGGTCAGCATACCGACGGTTCCGTATGTCACAGACACGCGGTAGTTCTCTCCTAACTCCTGAGTTACCGACGCCATGTAGCCGTACGAATCGAAAGATCCGCCATTGAACACGGCGCTGTTCGAGAAGAGGTCAGGAACAAGGTCGCCCGGAAACAGCCCCGTGGTCGGGTTTGCGATCGTCAAAGCCGTGTTGCTCACACGCTCGTTGTAGGCCGACACGCGAAATTCACGCGAACCGAGTTTCTGCGAAAAGCCTATCTCGTAATCGTCCCCACGCTGCACTCTCGCGCTCTGATTCTCCAGCGTTACGCGAGGCAGAACCGCAAGGGCCGCCAGATCCCGCCGCAGTTCGGCGTTCTGATCATCCGAACTCACGCCCAACTCAGGCCGGGAATTGCCCGAAGTCCATGAAACAAACATCTTCCCTTTGCCCACCGCATAGCTGAGTCGCGCGTACGGACTGAAATAGTGGAGGCGGTCAATGAAGGAGACGTTGTCCATCCCGAATCCGTACTCCGCCGTCAGCGAATCCGTAAGTTCGCTCTTATCGGAGTAGCTCACGGATAACGTTCGGAGCGATGGGTTGTCGCTCGCAGTCCCGGTACCGGCCTGTGTCCCGTGCAGGGGCACAAACAACTGTCGCATCGTGACAGAAAGCGCGGGATTCGTGCCGCCAAGCTCATGGCTGTATGTGGTCCGGATGGCAGTCGCCGGAGTTCCGGTCACAGCTCCGTAGCCCACATTCCCGCTCACCTGGACACGGTTGCCGCCATATATTGAGGTTGCGAAAGCGAACTGCGTCCCGAGATCGGCCTCGCCGACGTCGCTTGTATACTGCGCGCCGTCGCTGGCCGAGATCCGGACCATGCCCTGCGAGTCGCTGAAAATCGCCGCTCTGCTGCCATCCCCGGCCGGATTCGCCGGATTTGCCATAGCCGGGAACATCCGCAGAATCGGCCTCATGGAGGCGTTGGAACGAAGCGTCCACTTCCAGTCGTCGTTCATCAGCCCGCCTGGCGCGGGTACCGACGAAACGATCTGTACGGTGCTGAAAACGCGCGAAAGGCTGACCTCGAGCAGGCTTCGCATACCCGGCTTCACCTGGACGCGGTCGCGGATCGCAGGAACGAACGTCGCAAGAGAGACGCGGATGGAATAACTGTCGGGAAGAAGATCTTCGAACGAGAACGTCCCACCAATATCGGTGGCCGCGCGCTGCAGAACATGATCCTGACGATTCAGGAGCATGACGAGCGCCCCGGGTTGAGGCTTGCCGCCGGAGTCGGTTACCAGCCCGCCAAGTTGCCCCGCGAAACGAACGGTGGGAGCCGCCGATAAAGAGAGCGGAAGCAGGGACGCGGATATCGCGATCAGCGCCCGAAGGCTGCCGACTGGCGCCGACCACAACGGGTTATTCCCTGCGCGCCTCATTCAACCAACGTCCGAAATGACAGTCCGACTTCAGTTTACAATAAAATTCGCCGGTGGAAGCTGTATCGTCTGGTTGCCCCGTGTGTCCGTCGCCTTCACCTTCAGGGTGTAAGTACCGGGGGGTATGTTCTTCAAAGGAAGCAGTTTCTCCACCGTCACCTGGTTCGCCGACGCGTTCGGCACCTTGGACAAGTCTTCGGTAAAGTCCACCATCTTGTCCGTTGAGTTCACTTTGCTGATTTCGTAGCTAATCTGGCCGCTGGGCTTCTGCGTCTTCTCATCCGGCTGGAAGTTATACACCTGGAAGTAAATACCCAGCTTCTCGTCTTCCGATTTATCGAACTTCGCGCCGATTCTCGGCCGAACTTTGGTGTCGCCGATCGCGAATTGACCGCCGCCGATATTCTTCGTCGGAAGCTTTTCGATCTTGTCCGCCAGAATCAGGCTGCTCGACGCCAGTTTGTCTTCTTCGAAGTGCGGCACGTCGAGCGCGACTTCGTAGTTATTCATGTTGCCGCCGATCACGTCTTTCACGACAACGTTCAGCCGATAGCGGCCGGGCGCGAGGATGACTGGCTCCTGATAAATCGAGCGCTGTTTCTGATACTGGGCCAAAAGATCGGGAGCCATCGGGACCTCTAGGTCCTTCTCAAACGTAGTCACCGGACGCCGGGTCATGGTCGTGATGCGCCCGAACATGTGGAGGACCGACTTGGACACGCCATCCTTCGTCTGGAACTGCAGATCGCGATTATCGAACTGTACCGAGATATCAGTAAGAACGGAATTATCGGTAATGCGGATGTAGTCGATGCGCGCAACCATCGGCAGGATGTTATAGGTGATCCGAGTACTAATCGCAGCCTCGAGATCCTTGAACTTCACGGCTGGAGGCTTCTGGAGTTTCGCGTACTGCTCCAGACGAGTGAACTCGTCGTAGCTCGCCGGAGTGCCGCCGAGCGGAGAACCCAGGTGGGTACCGTCTGTCCGCTGGAACCGAGCCGTCTTGCTGCTCAGGCCCATCTGCTCCGCGAGCGTCAGGCCAGCGCCCGGAACATAGAGCAACGCGTCCTTTTCCGACGGGTCCATTGTCATACGGTACTCGCCGGTCATCGTCGTATCGACAAACTCGATCATGACGTCGTTGCCGATACCTTCGATATACCGGTAGCGCCAGTCTTCAAAAGGATAGGTCGAGGTTTCGCCGCCGCCTTCCGCCGCGGGGCGCTCATATGTGCCGCCCGAGGGGTGCGAATCGATTTCGTCAGGCGGACCGAAAGTAATATAGATACGGCCGCGATCGGTCTTCCACCCGGGGATTCCCGAAGCGTAGTGCTCATTCGCGTACGCGATACGGCGGTAGTGCTCTTCCTTGAATTCGTTCTCGATCGTGTCCGGCGTCGGGTCCCGGCGGAGCCAGAACTGCTCGACGAACTGCTCGCGCTCTTCGTCGGTGTTAAATTGCTTGAACGCCTTACGCTCTTCGTCGGTGATGATGTACGCGACGTCCTCGTTCAGCCATTTCTTCCAGGGGGTCTCCAGCTCTTTCTTGAGCGCCGCCTCCTTCTTCTTCCGTTCCTTGTCGGTCAGGGGTTTGGCGACGGTCTCACGCTTCGGATCGCTCTTGGCGGACTTCTTGGTTGATTTGTCGTCCTGCTGCTGGGCAATCGACGGCGCGACGATCAGAACGAGAGTCAGGCCGATAGACGAGACCCAAAGACCCTTTGAATTCATGAATTGTGTCCTCGGGAGGATATAGCTCTACCCAGTTTACCCCAGACGTGGTGGATAGGGATCGCGTTTCGAGCGCCTCGGACGCTATTCCACCACCTGGAAGCTGATTTTGGATCCGTCGGCGCCTCCAAAATATACACGCTCTGTCGCCTTGACGAAATCGGTCCTCAGGGCTTTCGGGATGTCCATGAATTTCTGTGGGTTACGGTCGGTCAGCGGAAACCAGGAGCTTTGGATCTGAACCATAATCCGGTGTCCCGCGCGAAAAGTATGAGCCACATCCGGAAGGGCGAAAACGATCCGGTCCGGCTTGCCGGGCTCGAACGGGGCAGGCGCCTCAAAGCTTTTCCGGAATTTTCCCCGGAATGGCTCTCCGCGTACGAGTTGCTGATACCCTCCCATAGTCGAAGCGGAAGGCGCCGCGGCCCCCGGCACCGGCGGCGGGATGTTGTAATCCGGCGTGTCGTTCGGGTAGACATCGATCACCTTAACGTCGAAGTCCGAGTCGGTTCCCGTTGTCGAGACCTTGAGGTCCACATTAATAGGTCCGAAAATCGTCACATCGCGATCCAGCGCCTCCGACTGATAGACCAGCACGTCCGGACGCGTGGCTGCGAAGCGCTGATCTTCCGTCATATAAGTGTTCAGCACTCGGGTATTCAGGGAGGGGACATAGGGAACGGGCCTGGAGGGATCCGACAGATATTCGTCAAATCCGGCTTTGGCCGGCCGATTTCGCGACAACTTCCCTTCCCCCTCCAGGTAGATCGAAGTTGGTTTAGATTCCGGAGGCGGCCAGACATCGAACTTCCGCCATGCATTCAAACCGGTCTGGAAGACGTAAGCTTTCGGGAACTTTCCGTCGCCCTTGCCTTTCAGATGATAGAGAAAAAACGGGAATTCGATTCGCTCTCGGTAATACTGCGCCGTTTTTGAGCCAAAATTTACATTGCCCAGGCGATCACCGTCGCCCCGCGCGAAACCGCCGTGATTCCACGGTCCCATCACCAGCATTTCCACCTTGGGCGGGTTGTTCTTCTCCATAAAGTAATGCTGGCGGAGGAGCCCCTGTGGGTCTTCCGTGTCATACCATCCACCTACCAGCATCACGGCAGGCTTGATGTCCTTCAGATACTTCCAGATCGCCCGGGACTGCCACACGTCGTCGTAACTCGTGTGTTCGATGTTCAGGTTCCAAAGCGGCTGCCGGTGTTTGAAGTATTTCTCGTCCGCGTTCGCCAATGAGCCCATCCGCAGGTAGAAGTCATAACCGTCCGGCGTGCCGAACTGAAAGGGGACCGCGGGCTGAGGAGGTTCCGGGTCGCCTTCGCGCCCGCGGAAACCCATATAAAAGTTGAATCTGTGCGCCAGCATGAAGGCGCCGTTGTGATAGACGTCGTCGCCCATGTAGTAATCGGTTACCGGCGCCTGAGGCGACACCGCTACGAGCGCCGGATGGGCATCGATCATTCCCGCCGTCACGTAGAAGCCCGGCTGAGAAATCCCGTACATCCCGACCTTGCCTGAGTTGCCCGGGACATTTTTCACAAGCCAGTCGATCGTGTCCCAGGTGTCGGTGGTTTCGTCCGCGTCCTTTGGACCATTTAACTTTGCTTTATGAGGCCGAATCGTGACGTATTCACCCTCGCTCATGTACCGGCCGCGAATGTCCTGGTAAACGAAAATGAACTTCTCTCGGGCAAACAGGTCCGAAGGGCCCAGGCTCGCGCGATACTGCTCCAATCCGTACGGGGCGACGTTGTACCCGGTGCGCTGCAGCATGATCGGATACGTAGCGTTGTCGGAAAATACGTCCTTCGGCACATACACCGATGTAAACAGCCGAACGCCGTCGCGCATCGGAATCCGGTATTCGAATTTCGTGTAATTTTCGCGGACGAGATCACGGTTCACGACGACAGCCGAACTCGCCGAACTATTGGGAGTCTGTGTGGTTGCCTGCGCGCGCCCGCCGCCTCGTCCCTGCGGACTGGCCGTAGCGGCTGCGATGAAAAGGAATGAAGCGAGTCTTGCCTGGCCCGTCATTTTCGGATCGGACCATCATACCCGAACGCTCGGTCGCGGGCGGGTTACTTACGCGGCGTGAGCAAGATAGAGGACTGCGGCGGCGTCGAGCGAGGAATGACACCGATCGCACTTCTGTCCGGCAACAACCTTCATTCGTTTCGGAAGAAGCTCAACGATCGCGGGAACCGTGTGGGTGCAGATCGGGCAGTGAACCAAACCTTTGGTTCTTTCAGCGGCGGGAACCTTCATACGCACCTCCGTCACTCGTAAAGATGCGCGCCGCGCGAAATTGGTTATGGCTTTTCGTTGCCTGCCGGTTGCGGCGTCGGAGTTGCGGTCGCTGATGCCGGGCCGCCAATCCGCTTTTGCACATCCGCCAATTGCTGCTTTGCCTGCATGAGGTCGGGCGCGTTGGGGGCCAGTTGGATGTAGTTGGAAATTTCGGCGGCGGCTCCCGCGTAATCCATTTTCTCGGCAAGTACCAGGCCTAACAGGTACTCCGATCTCGGGTTCTGGCGCCGGGGATCTAACTTCACCGACTCCCGCGCGCTCTTTTCGGCGACATCGTACTTTTTGAGGTTATAGTTGGCCACAGCATCCGCATACCAGGCCTGCGGGTAGTCCACCGGATCCAGTTTTACCGCGCGGTCGAGATAACCCGCGGATTCGGCCCATTCCGCTTTCTGCGCCGCCAGCAACCCGAGCTCGACATAGGGAACGACCAGTTTGGGATCACACTCGATCGCTTTCGACAGAGCTACCTTCGCTTCATCCGGCAATTGGCGCTGCAGCCGCGTCTTGCCGAGGCTCGTCCACGCGTCGGCGTACTTCGGATAGATTGCGACCGCCTTCTCGAAATCTTTCTGAGCTTCTTCGGGCTTGTTCTTCAACATCGACTCCAGCCCATGGGCATAGGCCTTTTTCGCGTCCTTCGGGGCAAGCATCGAAGTGGCGCTGATCGACGTGCCTTCGACTCCCGCAATGCGGCGCAGAACGATAAACCCGATGTCGGGCGAGTCGGTCGGGCGCCGATTGAAGAGGCTTACGCTGTCGGATGTGTAGCCGCCCACGCTGGCCCGCAGGTCGCAGTTCATCATTCGATTCCCGAACGGGTCCGCCGCGAGGGCATTCGATCCGCCGGCGGACTGCGAGCCGCCGAATCCGGCGGAGTTGGCCTGGCGGTTCGTATTGAACCCGGCGTCCGACGCATCTGAAAGAACCATATTTCGGTCGCCCCATTGGAAATTGAATCGTCCGCCCGCGTCGGTGTAAGCGACGGTTCGCGAGATTCCGCTGCATACGCGCTGAATCGTAATGTTCATCGGAACGGGCGAACCGTCCTGCATCACCACTTTTCCCGAAATGAAGACGGGACGGGTGAGATCGGCCGGTCGCCCTGCGCTGCTGCCGGAACTCACGTTCGGATTCAATGTTCCGCTGATATGCCCATCGGAGCCGGGCGTGGGAGTCGTGCCGCCCATACCCCCGGCTGCGCCGCCTTGCCCGGCGGCTGAGGAGGCCGCCAAAAGGGCGAGAAGAAATCCGGAAATCCTGCTCATCTCCACACCCCGTAACTGAAGTCGCCCCAATTATGTCATAAAGACGAACCTTTGTTGCAACGCAGGCAAAGGCGCCCCCCCGGGGAGGCCGGGTTGCTTTCCCGCAGACATTCACCGCGTTATCATGATGCGATTGCGCTCAATGCCGCGGGGACAGTCGTGAGCACGCTTTTTCTTCGTCGAAGCGAATTAATTCTGGTCGCGGCGGGTCTGGTCTTGCTCCTTGCAATCGCCGTCTTTTCCGGCGTGGATTGGGCAGGATACCGGCAGGACCGCGCCTATGTGCTGGCTACGCGGCGCATCGCCGAGGATACGAACCGAGTCCTGCTTGCAATCACCGAAGCGGAAGCCAGCCAGAGAGGCTTCCTTCTTACCGGCAGAGAAGATTACCTGCGCCCGTACCTTACGGTGCTGAGCGAAATGCCCGGCCGGCTGAAAGATCTCGACAGCGAAACGCGCGACGACCCGGACGTGAATCTTCGGGTCAAGACTCTGGCCGTTCAGGTAAACGATAAGTTAACGGCCCTACGCGCGGGAATCGACCGGAAGAGAGACAACGACGATGACGGCGCAATCAGACTGGTCAACTCCGGCCGAGTGGCCGCGCTGACAGCGGCTCTGCGGAGTACCGGGCAGGAGATTCGCGACAGTCTTTCGGCGCAGGCCGAAGACCGGGCCGCCCACGTTCGCAATAATACCGACCGATCGCATTTCATTATCAGCAGCGGAGCCGTGCTTCTGGTGATTCTGTTCGCTCTCGGCACAGCTAATATGAACACCGCGGCAGCGCGGCGGGAGCAGTTGATCACCACGCTTGACCGGGAGCGCCGTCAGGCGTCCGAGGTCCGCGACCTGTTCAAGACAACGTTGTTCAGTATCGGAGACGGCGTGGTCGCAACCGACCGTGAAGGCCGCGTGATCTATCTCAATCGGGTCGCGGAAGCCCTCACCGGCTGGCGTGAGAAGGATGCCGCGGGCGCGCAGGCCTCCCAGGTGTTCACGCTGATTGATGAAGCGACGCGCGAGCCCGTATCGAGTCTCGTGGAGGCAATTCTTTCCGGCGCTGCGCCTCCGTCCCACCTTCACACTCTTCTCGCCGGGAGACAGGGAAGCGAAACGCCGGTCGAGGAAAGCGCCGCTCCGATTAAGGCCCCCGGGGGCGAAGTGCTCGGAGCCGTTTTGGTCTTCCGCGACATCACAAACCGGCGCGCCACGGAACGAGAACGAGAGCGCCTCCTGATCGAAGCCGAGAAAGCGCGCCAGGATGCGGAGCGCCAACGCTCCCACCTTCACTCGCTGTTCCTGCAGGCGCCGGCCAGCATCAACATTTACCGCGGTCCGGATCATATCTTCGAGCTGGTTCACCCTCTGACCCGCGCCTTCTTCGGTGACCGTGGCCTTACGGGCGTTTCCGCCCGGATCGTTCATCGGCCCGGCGTGATTGAAATGCTCGACGCCGCGTATCGGTCCGGTTCGCCGCACACGATCCACGAATATCCGCTAAGTCGCCAGGGAGTAGACGGCTCGCAGCGGGATCTCTACATGAACTATTTATGTTGCCCGTGGCGCGACAACGAAGGCCTCGTTGCAGGCGTGATGACCCTCGGCATCGATGTCACCGAGCAGGTCACGATCAAGAATGCCATGCGCGAAACCGAAGAACGGCTTCGGGAGACCGCCAAACTGGAGAGTCTGGGCGTTCTCGCGGGCGGCATCGCGCATGATTTCAACAATCTGCTCGTCGGCATTATGGGCAACGCCAGTCTTGCTCTGGAGGTGATCGCTCCGGATTCTTCAGCGCATGCAATGCTCGACGGCGTCGTAAAGGCCGGAGAGAGGGCCGCCATGCTTACGCGCCAGATGCTCGCCTATTCCGGAAAAGGTCGCTTCGTAATCGAGCCAGTGGACATCTCGGCTCTGGTGGTGGAGATGTCGCCCCTGCTTCAAAGTTCGATTCCGCGCACCGTGGCGCTTGGAACGGACCTCGATCCCGCGCTTCCGCCGGTCGAGGCCGACAGCGCTCAACTGCAGCAGGTCTTCATGAACCTGGTAATCAACGGCGCGGAAGCCTGCGGCGACAAGTCCGGCGTCGTCTCCATCCGCACGGCGGCTCAATATGTCCATGAAGGACGCTCCGGCGGGTTCGGGCTTCCTCACGTGGAACAAGGCGAGTATGTCGCCCTCGAGGTCTCCGATACCGGCTCGGGCATGGATGAAGAGACCCGCTCCCGGATATTCGATCCTTTCTTTACGACGAAGTTCACAGGCCGCGGTCTGGGTCTCTCAGCGGTTCTCGGCATCGTCCGCGCGCATCAGGGCGCGATCGATGTCTGGAGCGAGAGCGGCCGGGGCACGACTTTTCGCGTTCTGTTTCCCGCAGCCGAGCGGGGGTGGGCAATCGACGCGGATCAGAAGTCCGAACTTTCGGCCTCTTACGGTTCAGGAACGGTTCTGATTATCGACGACGAACAAATGGTGCGCGACATGGGCCGGATGACTTTGGAGCGCTTCGGCTATCGCGTGTTCGATGCCGAAAATGGGCGAAACGGGGCGGAGCTATTTCGGCGATCCGCTGGTTCCATCGATCTCATCATCCTGGACCTCACGATGCCGGTGATGAGCGGCGAGGATACTCTCGCGGAGTTGCGGCGTGTTCGACCCGATATCGCGATCATCCTTTCGAGCGGTTTCAGCGAAACCGAGGCAAGGCTCCGATTTCAGGGTTGCGATCTCGCCGGTTTTCTGCAGAAGCCGTATACCGCCCTTCAGCTTGCCGAGATCGTTCGCGCCGCCGTTCCGGCCTGAGCATTCACGCCGTCCTACCATCGGACATGGACGATTGCTTCTCGCGCGCGCTCGATCAAGCCACGTATCACGCGCGCCGGCATCTCGCCGCTCTCGATGAGTCGCCGGTCGCGCCGATGACCGACCTTGCGTCGATGCGAGCGCGGTTGATTAAGCCCTTGAACGAAGGGCCGATTCCGGCCGATCAGGTCATCGGGGAACTAGTGGCGGACTCGTCCGGTGGGATTGTGGGCTGCGCGAGCGGACGGTTCTTCGCCTGGGTGGTTGGAGGGGCGCTGCCCGCCGCGCTCGCGGCCGATTGGCTCACGTCGGCATGGGATCAGAACGCAGGAATCTACGCCTCGGGTCCTGCCGCCGCGGTCGCTGAGGAAGCCTGCGGCGAATGGCTGAAGGATCTGCTGAACGTCCCGGTCGAGGCGAGTTTCGCATTGGTCACCGGCTGTCAGATGGCGCACGCGACATGCCTTACCGCGGCGCGAAACCATCTGCTTCGTGAGCGCGGCTGGGACCCGGAAGAACGCGGGTTATTCGGCGCGCCTCGGATTCGTATTCTCACGAGCACTGAGCGCCACGGTACCTTCCTTCGCGCGGTGCGACTGCTGGGACTCGGTAAAGGCAATATCGTCGGGATTCCGGTTGACGCCAACGGAATGCTACGCGCCGAGGATCTTGAATCCGAACTGCAGCGAGAGCCCACTGCCCCTACGATCGTTCTGCTTCAGGCGGGCGATCTCAACATCGGGGCGTACGATCCCTTCGCGACGCTGATTCCCGTCGCAAAGCGATTCGGCGCCTGGGTTCATGTCGATGGCGCATTCGGACTATGGGCCGCTTGCAGTCCTCGCTTCCGAAACCTTCTCGAAGGAGCCAGTGGTGCCGATTCCTGGGCGACCGATGGTCACAAATGGCTCAATGTCCCTTACGACTCGGGTTACGCCTTCGTCCGAGACCGCGCAGCACATATGGCGAGCATGTCTCATCGCGAGTCGTATCTCATCCACGATTCGGAAGCGCGCGACCAGATGGACTGGAATCCCGAGTGGTCTCGCCGCGCGCGAGGGTTCGCGACCTACGCGGCGCTGCGTCAACTGGGCCGCCAGGGAATCGCATCGCTGATCGAACGCTGCTGCGATCACGCGCGCGCCATCGTGGAAGGAATCGGCGCGCTGCCAGGAGCCGAGGTCGTCTGGACGCCGCAGATTAATCAGGGACTTGTCGCGTTCTCCAACAACCGCACCGACGAGATCATCGCCCGGGTCAATCGCTCGGGCGAAGCGTTCTTCGGCGGAACCGAGTGGCGCGGACGACGCTGCATGCGGGTCAGCGTGTGTAACTGGATGACTTCGGACTCGGATGTTAAACGAGCCGTTGAGGCCGTCAGGTCGGCTCTCCGGGACTAGACGGGCCCCCGCCCAGCATCGCCCGAATCGTGTCTAACGAGTCCGCATCCTCCGCGCGCTTATCCGTGCGCCATCGCGCCATACGGGGGAACCGCACTGCGATCCCCGATTTGTGACGAGAGCTAAGCTGGATCGCTTCAAACGCCAGTTCGAAGACAAGTTCCGGCTTTACTTTGCGCACCGGGCCGAACTTTTCGATCGTGTTCCGGCGGATCCAGGCATCCACCTGCGAAATCTCGTCGTTGGTGAGTCCCGAGTATGCCTTCGCGAACGGAACCAGGTCGCCCTTGTCCCACACGCCAAAGGTGTAGTCGGTCAGGAGACTCGCGCGCTTGCCGTTTCCCGGCTGGGCGTATATCAGAACGCAATCCACTGTATAGGGATCGATCTTCCACTTCCACCAATCTCCGCGGCGGCGGCCGACGCGATACGGCGATCCTTTGCGCTTGAGCATCACGCCCTCGACGCTTCGCTCTCGTGAGCGAAGCCGGATCGCCGCCAGATCGTCCCAATCGGCAAAGAGAATCGATTCCGAAAGCGCGATGCTCTGGTCCGCCAGTTCGCGCACGAGACCGGCAAGCGTGCCGCGCCGCGCTTCGATTGGCGATGCGCGAATGTCCTCGCCGGCCCATTCGAGCAGATCGTATGCAAGCAGTGCGACCGGAACCTCGGCCAGAATCTTCGGGCCCAAAGTCTTACGGCCGATTCGTCTCTGCATCTGCGTAAAAGGCAGCGGCATGCCGTCTTTCCACGGCATGATTTCCCCATCGATCGCCGTCCCGTCGGGCATCCGCTCGCTGAACGCCACGATCTCGGGAAAGCGATCAGTCGCCAACTCCTCTCCGCGCGTCCAGATGAACGTCTGTCCCGCGCGGCGAATCACCTGCGACCGGATTCCGTCCCACTTCCATTCCGCGAGCCATTCGGCGGGATCTCCCAGATCCTGAACGCTGCCCTCGATCGGGTACGCGAGAAAAAACGGATACGGCCGGCTCAGGTCCGATTCGGCGACATCTTTCGCGACGAGCTGCTCGTAAAATGCGGCAGTCGGTTGCCAGTCCCCCATCAATCGATGCGCGATCGTCTCGGTCGAGACGCCCGCCACTTCCGCGAGGGATCGCATCACGAGGTTCTGCGATACGCCCACGCGAAATTCGCCCGTGATCAGTTTGTTCCAGACGAACCGCTGACGCTCATCCATTTCGAGCCATGCGAACACCATCGATTCCCGCTGCTGTTCGTCGCTCCATTCGCGCAGGGGTAACAAACGTTCCTCGACCCAATAGCGAAGCGGCTTATCCGTGGACGAAATCGGCTCCGGAAGCAATAGGGCGATGGTTTCCGCAAAATCTCCCGTTGCGAAATAACACTCGCCGAAGATCCACTCCGGAACGCCTGTTTCCGCAATCGCCCATTCGACCAGTTTTCGCGATTCAATCAGGCGCTTGATTCGCCGGCCAATCAGAAAATGGATCGCCCATGCGGCATCGTCCGGCGGGGCGTTCCGGAAATACGTGGCGAGGGCTTCGATCTTCTCGTTGGTCTTCGTGGTTTCGTCCAGGGCTGAGTAGAGTTGCGCGAAGCCCTTCATGATTTGACCGTCATCTCATCGGGGCGTTCGCCTTCGTAGCGGGTATCAATCAAGTCTGCGTTTCTTTCGGACTCCCGAAGCCACCGAACCAGCGGACTGCGGTATCCATGCGTCACCAAAACCGTTTCGGCTTCGGAATCCGCGATTGTGGCCAGCAGCCCTGGCCAGTCCGCATGATCGGACAAAACGAACCCCCGGTCGATCGAATTCCTGCGCCGCGTCCCCCGAATTCGCATCCAGCCGGACGCCAATCCGGTGGAAACAGAACCGAATCTCTTCATCCATAGCGCGCTGCGCGCCCAAGGCGGCGCCAGCACAAGCGCCCGAGTCCAATCAAAGCCGCCCCGAACGTCCGCCTCTGGCAGCGTGTCCGCCAGCGCAACTCCACTCGCGCAGTAGATTCGATTGATCGGTTCCACGGCTTCATGACAGACAATCGGCCCGATCGTCGCGTCAACGCCCGCGAGTATGCGCTGCAACGCGCCGAGCGGGTCTCCGAACAGCACGCTGCACTTCCCGCGATCGTGGTTGGCCTTCCACCAATCGTCTATGGCTGCGAAGACATCACCGGTCTGAGGCCATCGATAGATCGGAAGTCCGAAGGTCGACTCGGTCAGAAAGGTGTGACATCGGATCGGCTGAAACGGCGCGCAAGTCGGGTCGGCGGCGCGTTTGTAATCGCCCGAAACCACCCACACTTCGCCGCGGTGATCGATGCGTATCTGCGCGGAGCCGAGGATGTGACCGGCTGGATGGAAGGATACCGAGACATCGCCGATAAAAAGGGGGACCCCATATTCCAGGCTTTCGATGGCGCACTCGGACCCGAACTGAAGGCGCAGCAGGGGCTCAGATTCGCGGACGCAGAGATAACGCGCCGAACCGGGGCGGGCATGATCCGGATGGGCGTGAGTGATCACGGCCCGGTCCACGGGCTTCCATGGATCGATATGAAATCCGCCGGCCTCGCACCAGAGTCCGTTGTCGTCGGCGCGCAGCAGCGGCATTCCTCAAGAGTGTACCGATGAGGAAAACGACGAGAACACCCGACATAAGGGAGTTGTAAACGTCGGGTTCGATTTCGAAAAAAAACTTTCTCGGCGCGGATTCTAACTTCACAATATTCAGTGCTTTTCAAATGTCAAAGATCACGAGAGCCAGACACCCGCGCTTGCGGACGGACATGTAGGTTTCCGATCGCAAGTGTGGCATGGAATCGCGCCGGGGTTATGCGTAAAGTGTTGATCGGTAGGGTGCAAATTGCTGTTATTGGCGTTCCCCGCGCCTGCCGTGGCCAACCTATTGCTCGTCTGAATCCCCGATGGCCTATCGAATTATGTTGCGCTCCAAGCTGTAACCGCGTTCTTAGATGCGGGCCGCTATGTCGCTGACGATCGCCAGGCGATCGGGCTGGTCACCCCTCGTATCGGACTGCTGCGGGTAAGAACAGAGGCTTGACATGCTGGTGGATGTCGAAAAGACGCCGATTATTCTGGAACGCGATCTTCGTGTGCCGATGCGAGACAGCGTCTCGCTTCTTGCCAACTTGTACCGCCCGCGCTCTGACGGACCGCACCCGGTCATCATTTCGGCTACTGCATACGGCAAAGACAAACTGCCGGATCGGCTGACCATGTTTTTCATGCGCCTTTCCGGCGTCCGCTTCGGCAGGCTGCACGATTCGCGTCTCACTGGTTTCGAATCACCCGATCCGGCCTGGTGGGTACGAGAAGGATACGCAGTTCTTCAGGCCGACGTTCGAGGCATGCACAAGTCCGAAGGCCATGGAGGCGTGCTCAGAATTCAGGATGCCGAGGACTATTTCGATCTGATTGAATGGGCGGCCTCACAGGCCTGGTGCACGGGCCGGGTCGGCCTGATGGGAGTGTCGTACCTTGCGATGTCGCAGTGGCGCGTGGCCGCGCTCCGGCCTCCCCACCTGCGAGCGATTGTTCCGTGGGAAGGAGTCTCGGATTTGTACCGCGAATTGGCGTTCCACGGGGGCATACCTGAGACGAAATTCGTTCCGACCTGGTTCAATAATCGGATCAGGCGAGGGCGTAATCGCAAGTTTCCGCTTGCAGAAGATTTTCTGCAGGAACGGGAGCGTCACCCCCTCGATGATGAATACTGGGCGGGCAAACGGGCGCCTCTCGAAGATATCGAAGCGCCGGCGCTGGTCTGCGCCAGTTGGTCCGATCATGGCCTGCATACCCGGGGATCGATCGAGGCGTTCGAGCGAATATCGTCCCGGCAGAAATGGCTGTTCACGCATGGGCGGAAGAAATGGGAGACCTTCTATAGCGACGAAGCGCTTGCCTGGCAGAAGAGATTTCTGGATCATTTTCTTCGGGGCGTGGATAACGGGCAGGAGCGGGTCCCGCAGGTGCGGTTGGAGGTTCGGAAAGCGTACTATCAGCAAACAGTGCGGCACGAAGAGAGTTGGCCGCTGGCTTCCATTCAGCCAACGCGGCTGTATCTCGACGCTGGCGCCGGCGCGATGCAGCGCATGCCAGTCCCTTCCATCGGTAGCGTACGCTACCGGGCAACACGCAGGCACAGTAAAGCATCGTTTTCGTTCCGGTTCGATCGCGTAACCGAAGTGATCGGCGGAATGCGGCTGAAACTCTGGGCCAGCACGTCGGAAGGCGACGATCTCGATCTGTTTATCGTCATTCAGAAACTGGACCGGAACAAACAGGAAGTCGCGTTTTCCGGTTACAACGGATACGAACGCGATGTCGTGGCCAAAGGATGGCTGCGAGCCTCACATCGGGAACTGGACGAGTTTCGCAGCACTCCGCTTCGACCATGGCATACGCATACCGGGATCAGGAACCTGCATCCCGATGAGATTGCGCCGATGGAGGTCGAGATCTGGCCGTCGGCTACTCTCTTCGAGGAGGGGTCTATTTTGCAGGTTGTGATTCAGGGACGCGATGCCGCACCTTACCCGGCGTTCGGCCATCGGAAGGTCGTCAATCGCGGCTGGCACAGCGTGTTCACGGGTGGACCCTACGATTCGTGTCTGACGATTCCCTTAAACACCCGGAACATCTGATGAGACGTGAGCTCTCGGGAAGGCTGCGTACGCCGTTCCTACCTCTACGCTTCCCGGAGATTCCTACTCACGTCGACGCGTGTGGCGCGCCACACCGGTAATCCCGCGGCCAGCGCTACGATGGCCAGTACGACGACGATGGCTAGCAGCATCGTGATCGGACTCCGCTCGGACACTCCGTAAACCATCGACTTCAACAAGCGCGCAGCGCTCCATCCGCCCGCCGCGCCGAGCGCAATGCCCGCGAATGCGAGACGCAGCGCTTGCCACCCGGCCCAACGTAAGATCGTTGGACGACGCGCGCCCAGCGCCATGCGGACCGCGATCTCGCGGTTGCGCACGCTCACCCAGTAATTGAGCACGCCATAAATCCCCACCCCGGCGAGCGCCATCGCCAGAGTTGCAAAGACGCCGAGCAGCAAGGTACTGAAGCGGCGCCGTGCGAGCGTGGCGCCGAGTTGCTCGTCGAAGGGTTTGAGCGAGCGGATGGGCAGATCGCGGTTGAGGGAACTCAGAGTGCGGCGTACGGCCGGGATGAGGGCGGCTGGATTGCCTTTGGTCCGCATCATGACCGACGCCGAATTCAGGAAGGCCGGGAAAGCACCGTCTTGCGCCCAGGGGAAAAACATTTGCGGTGGTTTCTCGCCGTCGAGGCCCATCTGGCTGACGTTCGCCGCGACACCCACGATCTCCACTACGCCGCCTTCGTTGTAGGGACCGCCGAACTTGATGCGTTGACCGATCGCGGCTTGCGGGCTGGGCCACCAGCGGCGCGCGAGATCTTGATTGACAATAGTCACCAGCGGACTGCCGGCACGGTCGCCTGGTCCGAACTCCCGTCCGGCAAGCAGGCGGATACCCATTGTGCGGAAGTACGAGACATCGGCGGCGAGGAAGAGGGTTACCGGGACATCGGCACGGGCCAGGACGGTGCGATCGAGCGGCGAATACCACCAGTCACCGCAGTCGCCGGCGCCGGGAGGGCAGGTGACGAGCGCCACGTCGAAGATGCCGGGCTGGCGGCGTAACGCATCGGTCAGCGTGACATAGAACTGGCGAACCTGATCGCTGGTTTTGTATTCGGCCAGCGAAACCTGAAGGCCGAGCGCCAGCAGGTCATGAGAGTCGAAGCCGGGGTCGGCATGCTGCGCCGCGATGAGGCTGCGAATCAATCCAGCCGAAGCATAGGAAAGCAGCAGGGTTACGGCAATCTCGCCGATCACGAGCGCGCCCCGCAGACGCTGACCTCTGATGGCCGAACCGGAGCCGACCGCGCCGTCGCGCAAGGCCGAGGCAACATCGAGCCGGCCCGCCGCCAGCACCGGCACAAGTCCGGCCAGCGCGGCGGTGCCAATAGTCACTGCGGCGGCGAAGCCGAGCACCGGAAGGTCGAGCGCCATCTCGGAAAGCCGAGGCAGACTTGTCGGCGCGAGAGCGATTAAGGCGCGCAGACAACCGAAGGCGATGAGTACGCCGAGGCCGCCGCCAAATAGCGAAAGGGCGAGATTTTCCGTCAGCAATTGCCGGGCGACGCGCGCGCGGCCCGCGCCAATGGATGTGCGGATCGCGATCTCTCGGGTGCGCGCGGCGCCGCGGACGAGCAGGAGACCTGAGACATTGGCGCAAGCGATTAAAAGCAGGAGCGCGACCGCCGCCATGAGCATGAGCAGCGTTTGGCGGACGTCGCCGACGATGCTCTCGGTAAGGAAGGCGGCGCTGGCGCGGTGGCTGGATTCCGGCCCCGGATCGGATAGCGCGAGGCGCTGCATGATCTCATTGAGATTGGCGCGCGCGGCGGAGAGCGTGACGCCGGGCTTCAGGAGCCCGATGACGCCGATGGACCCGTGGGCAGCGCGGCTAATCTTCCGGCCGACGACCGGACCGATCGGCACATAATAATCAGCGCGGCTCATAAGGACGCGCGCGGCGGGCCGCAGTACTCCGATCACCTGATAGGGGTTTCCGTTGAGCACCAGCGTGGCGCCGAGCGAAGCGGGGTCCGCTGCGAACGTCTTATTCCAGAATTCCCAGGTGAGGACGGCGACGCCAGGCGCACCCACTTGATCGTCGGCGTCGGTGAACAATCGGCCGAGCTGCGGTTGGGCGCTTGTAATGCGGAAGAACGAGGGCGTCACCATAGCGCCGTGTGTGATCTGCGCTTCGCCGCGACCGGTCATGGTGAAGTCCGCCTGTTCCGTCGCCGCCATCTCCTCGAAGGCGCGGTTTTCGGCGCGCCAGTGCCGATAGTTGATCCACGTGACACTGATACCGTTGGCTCGGCCCGCGACTTCACCGAGACGCACCAGCCGTTCGCCGCCGGGATAAGGCAGGGGACGCAGCAAGACGTTGTAGACCACGCTGAAGATCGCGGTGGTCGCCCCGATTCCGAGCGCGAGCGTAAGGATCACCGCGAGGGCGAATCCCGGCGAACGACGGACGCCGCGTAGGCCGTAGCGGAGATCCTGAACGAAACTGTCGATGCGTGGGAAGCGCCATGTTTCCCTAATGCGCTCGCGGGTGAGGAGCGCGTTGCCGAAGTGGCGGCGGGCTTCGTCGCGAGCTTCGGCTGGCGTCATGCCGGCTGCGATGTTGTCATCCATGCGCAATTCGATGTGCGCGAGGATCTCGCTGTCAACGTCGTTCTCTGTCGGAGCCTGCCGCCGGGAAAGCTTCGCAAACAGTTCTCGCACGATTGTCACTCCTCTGGCGCGAGCACGCGCGCCATGGCTTCGGCGAAACGGCGCCATTTGGACGTCGCCACCGCCAGTTGTCTTTTTCCCGACGCGGTCAGTTTGTAATACCGGGCGCGCCTTCCGTTGGGAGACACCTTCCAGGCCGCGTCAATCCAGCCGCGCTGCAGCAGCCGCTGCAACGCCGGATACAGGGACCCGTTATCTACCGCGAATTCGTTGTCTGATTGCTGCGTGAGGAGCTGCGAGATTCCATACGCATGATTCGACGCGCGCTGCAGGCAGCGCAGGATGAGCACTTCGAGCGTGCCCTGGAGGAATTCCAAGCGCTCAGACGGATGGTCTACGGTAGACATTCTATCTATTCTACGCGCGAGCACGGAGAGGGTTGGCAAAAATGTGGCGAGTGGGCAGGCTCGTAAGATTGACAACTCGCTCTCAGCGGATTCAAAGCGTGGTCATCGACGTCCCAGCGGTAGAGCCGCCACACTGACACTACACCGATCTCACAGCGGCGCTGCCTCAATACGTTGTGGGCGGGCGGCTCGTTCGACGGCTCCCAAGGCGCACCCGGCCGAATACTCACACGGCGCCCGCTTCCGCGTCACCAGCGTTGTGATCTGCCCCAGCTCAAATCGCCGAGAGATTCGTTCCATCCAGGCCAGTACTCCCAACCGCGCCTTGATGGCCATAGTCGGTCCTCCTCCGCCTGTCGAACGTTACGATCGACGTTAGCAACCCCGACCGGCGGAGTCATGCTGTGTTGCCGAAAACTACTGATGAGGCTCGGCGCGGGGAGGCTCGAAGCGTGCGGTTATGGTCGCGTCAGCATTTCAGTTAGTTTCGTTAATCTTCTTGTGTTAGGGGATAGGCGCTGTATTCAAGTCGCTAAACAGGCTGATTCCCACTGTTGCTCACCATTGCTCACTGACGCCATAAGTGTCGGGTTGGGGCCAACTTGCGGCCGGTGGCGCTTCAACGGTGGGTTATGGACCGTGAGCCCGTGTGGACGATCACGTTCGGGTCATTCCGGGCACAATGACACTCGTGAAATCACCACGCTCATAACAACTGTAATCTCGTACTCAGCCGGGTAGGAGGATTTACAACTTGGTAACATCTTTTTTTACTTTTATTCCTATACTGACCGCAGAAGTTATCTGACCGCGGTAGTTATTCGCAAGGGATCTGTGGTATGCGTTTGTCAGTACAATTCGCGCTGGCTATTTCGTCCATTCCGGGAATGACTGCACTACCTGCTGCTGTTCCCGGCAACGGCCATGTCCATCCCTACAGCGTATCTATTGCGCCGGTTATAACGTGCGCGTTGGTTAAGGGTCCGTTCTGGTGAGAAATTTCAGTAACTCGAAAAGGCAGCACAATCGGCTAGATCAGCTGACCGGACAAGTCAGTCTGTTCGCTAGTCTGGACCAGCGCTTCTCAAACTAGCGGACTGTTTCGATCATCCCGAAACCGCTCGCTTGCGCGCTTGGCTCAGAGTATCCCAGCCACGATCGCAATGGAGTGGTCACGGCTATCGGAGATAGGTCGCCGGTTCAGGCCACTGCTACGTATGGCGGTGATTCAGGGCCCCTCAACATTTGGAGTAAGAGTGGGTCAATGACGTATGCGCTCTCCCGTTATCGCATTGCAGACCATACGTCCCAGACCGGCGCAAAGCAAATTCTCTGGCCCGATGGGCCTATACAACCAGGAAGGAGATCTGTATGAAGCTGTCATTATGCGTGGTCCTGCTCGCGACTTCGGGACTTACGGTTCAGGCTCAGACTGTTGCGCCATCCAATGTCGTAGTCCCTCCGGGCTATGCTATGACCGCCGTCGCGACCGGCTTGAATTTTCCTACTGCCATCACGTTCCACGGATCTTCGATCTTTGTCGCGGAGGCCGGAATTATCACCCCGCCGGCCGTGAAGCAGGTCGATAATAAAGGCAATATCACTACCGTGCTGACCGCCAGCATGCTTCCGGCGGGGGTGCTGGTCTCGCCAGTAACGGGCATCACCTTCGCCGAGGGCTGGATCTGGCTGGTGCATCGCCAAACCGCGACATCGAACGACGTGCCGGTGGGCGCGATTTCGAAATTCATGCCGCACGATCCAGCCGGCACTTTTCAGACGGTATTGAGCGGCCTGCCGTTTTTCGGAGACCATCCGGGATCGTCGATTGTATTTGGCGGCAATGGGCGTGCTTACCTTATGACCGGATTACCGACCAATTCCGGCGTTGTGGGGCCGGATAATGGCTGGGCCGTCAGTACTCCGGCTCTTCACGACTTTCCACCGGTGGACATCGAGCTAAGCGGCTTCGGATATCAAACCGCCCCGACGTCCAAACCGTTTCCTCTGGACCCTACCGCTACGAAGATCACCGAACCTTTCATGCCATTTGGAGGTGGAATAGTTGCGCCAAATACGGTGGTGCATGCGGTCACACCAGCAAATCCGGGGAATGGCATCATTACGGCGGGCGGCGGCAGCGTCTATTCCTTTGATCCTCACGCCCAAAATGCCGCGTCGACACTGCGGCTGGAGGGCTGGGGCTTCCGCAATGATTATGGCCTAGGGTTCGATCCCTTCAACCCGAACCTGCTGTTCGTCAGCAACAACGGGGCTGATGACCGCGGCTCGCGGCCGATCGAAAATGACTGGGATGACATGTTCATCATCCGGATTGGACAGGGCGTCCCGTTCTTTGGCTGGCCAGACTATTTTCATGATCCGGTAACGCGTCAACCTCGCCCTGTAACCGATCCGTTCTTTTGCCCGCCAAGTCCGCCTTACGGGGTGTGCCCGCAGTTTGCCTTCTCGGATTCGTTTCGAGCCGGTCTGACAGTGCAGCCGGCATTCGCCGAGCTGGAAAATCATTCTTCCGCCAATTTGTTTGATTTCTCGCCCAATTCGGACTTCGGCTTTATGGGCGATATTTTCATTGCCGAGACGGGATCGATTCCGCCCGGTACCGGCGCAACCTCACTAATTGGCTATAAAGTGGCGCGCATCGACCGTAATACCGGTTCGGTTACCGACTTTATAGCTCACACGTCCAACGACACGGCTACGATCTTCGATCCAGCCGGCTTTAACAAACCCATCGACGTGAAATTCCAGGGTGTGAGTATGTTTATCGCCGACTTTGGAGTCTTCGCACCCGCGCCGCTCACACCGGGAAGCGGCAAGATCTGGATGGTCTCGAAGGCTCACTGAACGGTCGCGGCGCGATGACAACCGACCGGCGCGCCAGCACGCCGGCCCGGTAATCGCCCGACGTCCCGTCAGGCGCGACGACAGCGTCGCCCAATCGGGTGGCCCGCCGTCGCTCTTTATAAGCGATGCGCAGATACGACCCTTCTGCGCGCGATATGAGGACCATCGTTTCCCAGCGCCTCGCCGATCGCCGGGTGAAAGGAAAGACGGCGAAGCTGTCCCAGAAAATCGGGACTGGCGGAGGCAATCCATTATGTGCTCGAGCGCCGCCCTACGCTGATGCCGTTCGTGGATGACGGACTTGTCGAGCTGAAAAAAAATGCCGCCGAGCGGTCACTGCGAGCGGTTTGCGGTCGGACGTAAGAACTACAGTTGGATGGCAATCCGAGCCTGCGTGAAATCTGCCCGGCATAGGTGTTAAGGTCGTGCTGCCGTCGCCCAGTCCGGCGAGGAGGATGACCTATGACCTGCAGAAAAACCGCCACGACTGCCAGTTCGCCGAGTGAGGTAACGAACGTGCGACACTGGCGTACTCGCGAAGGCCCGTTCAGCACCATTTGGGAACAGGTGCGGCAGCAAATCGAAGAGAACCCTGGTCTGCAGGCCAGGACATTATTTGAGTGGCTGCAGAGAGAATATCCTGGCCGGTACCAGGACGGGCAGATTCGAACCCTGCAGCGGCGAATCAAGCCGCGTGGCCGATCTGACTGCCATACGTTCGAGACGCCTATTATTCGGGCCGTCGGATCTTATTTCTCATTGAGCGAGTTGGCGATGATGCGCCATTCCGGTGTCGTGCCGTAAGTCCGATGTTGGCTTACCTTGGTCATTCTGTCCGCAAGGCCTGCATGGGATCTATAGATGCTGCGCGGCCGGCAGGAACAAAACAGGCAATCAGTGTAGCTACGCAGAGAAGAATCGCAACCATAACGAATGTCAGCCAATCCGCAGTCCCCACGCCATAGAGCATGCCACGTAGATAGCGCGTAAGCGCAAATGAGATCATCAGGCCGAGAACCAGCCCCAAGCCCGCAAAGCGCAAACCTCGTCCCAAGACTTGGCGAAAAATGTCCCGCTTGCCGGCGCCGATTGCCATGCGAATGCCGATTTCATGAGTGCGTTGCCTCGTGGCATAGGCAACCACACCATAAACTCCGATGACAGCGAGGATCAGAGCCAACAGCCCGAATGAACCTGCGAAGGCTGCTTCGATGCGCTCGAAGGCATTCCCCAGCCGCATGTTCGCGGCGAGCGTAGTCTCGTTGAAGAGCGGTAACTCAGCATTCAGTCCGTGGACGGTTCGTTCCACGGAAGAAGCATAGGACAGAGGATCACCGGCGACACGCACATATAGAATCTGGCCGCTCCTGTAGCTCTGCAACATCGGGAGCAGCACCAGCGGCGCAGGATCGTAAACCAGGCGCCGGTATTTCCCGTTGGCGGCCACACCGACCACCGTCGTCCAGTGTCCGGCAACCTGCAGCCGCTTGCCGATCGGGTCTTGTCCTGGCCAATAGCGGTCGGCCAATGCCTTGTTAACAATCGAGACCGGCCGCGCGCCGGCATCGTCACTGTCGGTAAAGTCCCGTCCCTCGAGCAACGCGGTACGCACCGTTCGCAGGTACTCCGGCCCCGCCACACCTCTGTCGACCTCCATGGACTCGGTCTTCCCGGGCACATAGCCTTCCGGCTGGATAAAATCCGTATGGATGCTAAAACTCAGCGGCGCGAAATCTCCCACTGTGACAGCCTGTACGCCAGGCAGCGATTTCAGGCGCACGAGCATTTGTCTGTCAAACTCAATGCCTTGCGCTCTGGAAGTGCCCGTCGGTCCCAGATCAAAGTAGGCAAGAAATACGTGGTTGGGATCGAACCCCGGATCGGAGTTCTGTTCGCTCTGCAGGCTGCGGACGAACAATCCGGCACAGACCAGGAGCAGCATCGACAGCGCAATCTGTCCGACGACCAGTCCTCCTGCCAGGCGCGACTTTTGGATCCCTCCGGAGGTGCTGCGTGCCTCGTCCTTCAGGGCAGACACTGGAGCGAGGGCGAGGCGGGAAGCGCGAAGCGCCGGCAAAACGCCGGACACCGCGGCCGTGAGAAGCGAAATCATAAGCGTCGCCGCCAGCACCGTTCGGTCAACGCTTCCATTCAGCGTGAGAGGAAGCGTCGTGGGCGGCAGAAACGCAGACAATCCGTGGGCCGTCCACGTCGTCAACAACAACGCGAGCCCGCCTCCGGCCATAGCGATCATCCCATTTTCCACCATCAATTGACGCACCAGCCTCCAGCGGCTGGCCCCCATGGACAGGCGGATGGCCAGTTCGCGCCGCCGCGCCACCGAGCGCACCAGCAGAAGATTCGCCACGTTCGCGCAGGCCAGCAGCAAGAGCAGTAAAGCCAAGGCGAGAAGAATGGGCAGCGTTCCAGCAAGATAGACGTTCGCTCCAAAGGGCGACCGCCACAACGGATCGGAGGAGATCGCGTTCGGTCCCTGGTGCGCATCCGGAAACTGCTCCACGAGGCGCCGCATCAGGATATTCAGCTCGATTTCAGCCTGGCGATGATCCACTCCCGGCTTGAGCTTGCCGAGCACGTTGAGCCAGAAGGTGCCGCGATCCGTGATTCGACGATCGGAGCCCCAAACCTGCGAATCCATGCCAACCGGTATCCATAGATCGGACCGCAATCCGCTCTTGCAGCCCTGGAAACCCTCGGGGGCGACACCAACAATTGTGTACGGATGCAGATTGATATGAATGGTCTTTCCAATGATCGAAGGATCCGCGCCAAAATGGTTCTGCCATAAGCCGTAACCGAGCACCGCTTCCGCTGTACCCAGTCGCTCATTCGGCGCAGTCGATTCAAGCGATCGGCCCAGGATCGGGCGCACGCCGAGTACCTCAAAGTAATTCGACGACACCAGTGCCCCATAAATGCGCTCGGGCTTGCCCGATTCCGTGATCGCCATGTAGTCGTCGTGATAAGCGAGCAACCCGGTGAAGCTCCGCGCGCTATCGCGAAGATCCGCGAAGTCCAGGTACGAAAAGGGAGGCGTTGGATGCTCGCTTCTTTCACCCCGCATAATCGTGATCATGTCGCGCGTGTGCGCAATTCCGGGAATGGGATCGAGTAGAGTCGAGTTGATCCAACTGAAAATCGTGCTGTTGGCAGCGATGCCGAGCGCAAGGGTGACGATTGCAACGAAGGTAAAGCTCGGATTTCTGATCAGCTGACGAATCGCGAATTTAATATCGCGGAGCAGATTGTCGAACCATCCGATACGGCTTCTGAGATAGAAGCGTTCTTGCGCTGTCTGCGCGTTGCCGAACTCGACTCTTGCAATGCGACGCGCCTCTTCTTCGCTCAAGCCTTCGCTCTGTAACTCATCGGCTTCGAGCTCGAAATGCGATTTGATCTCCTCGGCGAAATCGTCCGCGCTTCTTCTGCGTCTGAACATGGCTAGACCTTCTCGCTGCTCGGTCGGCCATCCAGAATCAATCCCATCGCTCTCGTCAGCCGCTGCCATTCGCTGGTCTTTTCTACGAGCTGCTGGCGTCCCTTAGCAGTCAGCGAATAGAAGCGGGCCTTACGGTT
>Ga0126381_100000169_pt1 | contig 71268 bp, 81 predicted proteins | sample PanSoiMetPlot_28_FD_96465 | JGI IMG/M metagenome (GOLD analysis project Ga0126381, IMG submission 96465) | Tropical forest soil microbial communities from Panama - MetaG Plot_28 | ecosystem: Environmental > Terrestrial > Soil > Tropical forest > Bulk soil | place: Panama | collected 2016-02-17 | reverse complement strand
TCGGCCCTGAGAGCCTGTTCGAGCCAGTCGCCGTCGTCGAGTTCGTTCTTGCTCATCACCCTTAGCCTGGAGCCCAAGCGCCCAAAAGCGCCTTGAGCTTTTGCTTCGCCCGAAGAATGTGGGTCTTTACGGTGCCCACCGGGCAACCCAAGACCACTGCAGCCTCCTCGTGCGACAGGTCGTTATGATAGCACTGCACGATCGCCGCCCGCTCAGCTTCCGAGAGCACGCTCATTGCCCTTTCCATGTCCACGGACAGTGCAGCGCGATGCGACACACTCGGCGCCGATTCCCCTCGAGGGTCGGCGAAGTCATCGGGATCCGCGTCCTCGGGCATGGGCAGCTCCTTGAGTCTGCGAGCGTCCGCGAGAAACACGTTGTATGCGATGCGGTACAACCAGGTAGAAAAGCGGGCCTCCTTGCGGAACTGTTTGAGCTTGCGGTAGGCGAGCAGGAACGTCTCCTGGGCCAGATCGTCCGCGAGCGCCGCGTTGCCCGCGCAGAGCTTGCGCAGCGTGGCGCGGACGGTCGACTGGTGACGGCGCACTAGCTCGCCGAACGCGTGCCTGTCGTCGCTGACGACGACGCGGGCAATCAGCGCCTCGTCGCTGACCGGGGGCGCCGACATGAGCTATGCCTGCCTGCAGCTGCATACCTCCGGAGTCAACCCGCTCCGCTGTTAGCATTGCGTTGGGCAAGGTGACGATCCTCCAGCCACCAGAGAATGACATAGCCGATCCCCAGGAAGAGCAGTACCAGGCCGATCCAGTTGGCCGCGGCATCGTTGAAGAGCGAGTAGGCGCAGAAAGCCAAGCCGACGGTGATCATAACGATGCCCTTGCGCAGGTCGGACCACACTGCGCGCCGCCGAGTCGCAACGGCCTGCTGGATGACCGAGCCCCCTGGCGTAGCCTCCGCGGCTTTCGCTGTCTCAGGAGGCGGCAGGCCGGAGGACACAGCCTCCGCGGCCTGCGCCGGCGGAAGCACTCCCTTTTCCGCCAGTTTGAGCCAAGCCTCGTTTTGCATGCGGGCCTTGCGTAGCTTGTACCAGATGATCCCGACCAGCAGGATCACTGGCGTCAAGAAAATCGATCCGACAACCAGGAAAATAAGCCCGACGATCCACGGCGCGGTCTCCATGACGTGGGTGAAGGATTCGAAGTCGGAATCATCTTCGATCTGAGTGCGCGCGCCGCGCCGCTTGCCACGTTTAGTGGTGTCTTGCGCCGAGCTGTCGCTTTCATCCGCAGTTGCAGCATCGACCTGCGCCGGGGGCGATGGCGTTACCTGCTCGACCGTGGATTTCACCACCTTGTCGACCATGGTCTTGGTTACCGCCTCAGCTTTCGACTGATTGTCGGCGGCCGGCGTCGGGGCGGCGTAGAGCCACAGTGCAGCTGCCACCGCAAGCACACCGGCGTGAATCGCAAGCGGCGGCCGGGCTGCGACGCTGGGTAACGGATGCATCAAAACCTCCCTACGGGTGACATGACCCTTAGATGGCCCGGCAAGGGCCGGCGGATTCATTCGACTTTTGCAATGCGGCAAGGGGATCGGGCGGCTTGACCCCCCATGCTATCATTGCCCCCGAGCCAGGGCGGCATCTTGGCATTGGGAGGTTCATGTCGGTCCCGCGACTGCTTGCCGTGACTTTCGCATGCCTGTTGCTGGCGCTGCCAGTCCGTGCAGCGGACGACGCCGTCACCCTCAATTTCGTCAACGCCGACATCGATGCGGTAGTCAAGGCGGTCGCCGAGATGACCGGCCGCAACTTCGTCGTCGATCCCCGAGTCAAGGGCGTCATCAACATCGTCTCGGCGCGTCCGGTGCCGCGGTCGCTGGTCTATCCGACGCTGCTTGCGGCGCTGCGCCTGCAGGGGTTCACTGCAGTCGAAACCGATGGCCTGGTCAAGATCGTGCCTGAGGCAGATGCCAAGCTTCAGGGCGGACCTGTGGTCCGTGGAGGCAGCACCGGCGGTGGCGACCGGTTGGTTACCTCCGTCTACGTGCTCAAGTTCGAGTCCGCATCACAACTGGTCAACGTGCTGCGGCCGCTGATCACACCGAACAACACGATCGCGGCGCTACCCGCCGCGAATGCTCTGGTGATCACCGACTATGCTGAGAATCTCAAGCGCATCGACAAGATCATCTCGTCCCTGGATGTTCCGTCTGCGGGCGAGCCGATCATCGTTCCCGTCCGCTATGCCTCGGCGATCGATCTGGTTCAGGTCATCAATCGACTGATGACCGAACAAGCGGCGGCGCCGGGAGCGGTGGCCGACCCGCAACAGCGCGTGGTGCTGGTTGCCGATCCGCGCTCGAACAGCATTCTGATTCGCGGCGAGAACGGGCCACGCGTCGCGCGGATTCGATCGCTCATCGAGCAGCTGGATACGCCGGGTCGAGCCGGCGGCAACATCTTCATCATTTTTCTCAAGAACGCGGAAGCGGTGCGCGTGGCGCAGACGTTGCGGGCACTGTTGAGCGGAGGCAGCGACACGAGCGCACCATCGACGCCCCTCCCGCCGGCTTCGATGACAACGACGACCGGGTCCAACGCGCCTGCGGCGAGCGGCGCTCCGGCAGCCGCTGCGGCGGCCTTGAGCGCACTGTCGTCACCGTCCGGAGGCGGTGCAAGCAGCGCATTCAGCGCGGGCGGCGTCACCATTCAGGCGGACCCAGCCAACAATGCGCTGATCGTCATGGCGCCGGAGCCGTTGTACAACAATATTCGCGCCATCGTGGACAAGCTCGACACCCGGCGGGCGCAGGTATTCGTCGAAGCGCTGATCGTCGAGGTCAGCGCCGATCGTTCCGCCGAGTTCGGCATCCAATGGCAGTACTTGCAGGGGTTGAGCAACACCAGCACTTACGTTGGGGGCAACCAGAACTTCGGCGCGCCCGGATCGGGAAACAATATCATCGGCACCTCGGCGAACCTGGGAAGTGCGGGACAGGGCCTCAATCTCGGCATTATCCGCGGCTCGATTACGATTCCCGGCCTTGGCACGATCACCAATCTGGCGCTGCTGGTGCGCGCGCTTCAGACAGACAATACCGCCAATATCCTGGCGACGCCCAATCTGCTGATGCTCGATAACGAAGAGTCGAGAATCATTGTCGGCCAGAATGTCCCGTTCATTACCGGCCAATACGCACAGACCGGAACCACTGCGACCGTAACTCCGTTTCAAACCATCGAGCGGCAGGACGTCGGTGTGACGCTGCGCGTCAAACCGCAGATCACCGAGGGTGGCGGCGTTCGCATGCTGGTTCACGAAGAAGTGTCAAGTGTCTTTGATACGACCAATCCCGCGGGGATCATCATCAACAAGCGCTCCCTAGACTCGACGGTGCTCATCGACGATGGGCAGATCATTGTGCTTGGCGGACTCATCCAGGACAGCCAGACCGGCAGCACGCAGAAGATACCGTTCCTGGGCGACATTCCCATTGCAGGCGCGCTGTTCCGCTACGACACTCGCGTAAAGATGAAGACCAATCTCATGGTGTTTCTGCGGCCGACGATCATGCGCAATTCCGCCATGGGCGGGGCTATGAGCAGCGACCGCTACGACTACATCATAGGCGAACAAAAGAGCATCCGTACCGATCCGAACATCATCCCGCCTGTCCTGCCCAATCTTCAGGATCCGCAGCTACCGCCGACGCCGTTGCCGTCGTCGCCTGCAAACCCGGCCCCGATGCTTCTTCCCACTCCGTCGCTCGTCCCGCTGCCTTGGTACTTGCCAGTTGTGCCGCAGCCGACCGATCGCCCGACGCCTGAGCCCCCCAAGTAGCAGCGCTGTACCGACGCATGTCGACATCCACTGTACCGCCGGCCAAAGCTGCACCTGCCTTGCCGTCGTTAGCACAAAAAATTTCCTACTCCTTCGCGCGTGCCCATGGTGTTCTACCGCTACGCGAGGAGGACGGCAGCGTCGTCGTATTGACCCGTGCCGATACCTCCGTCGAAGGCGTTGCGGAGCTCAAGCGCGTGCTGCAGCGACCGCTAAAGATGCTCACCGTCAATCCCGAGCGCTTCGCGGCGGAACTCGCGTCGGCATACAACCAGGCCTCGGCGCCGGTTGCGCAGCTGAGCGACGCGCTCACGCGCGACACCGATCTAGCGCGTCTCTTGCAGGACATTCCCAAGGCGGAGGACCTGCTCGGCGCCACCTCCGAGGCGCCGGTCATCCGCATGATAAATGCGCTGCTGCTGCAGGCATTGCGCGAGCGCGCGTCCGACATCCATTTCGAGCCATACGAAGCGCGTTCGGTCGTGCGCTTTCGCATCGACGGGGAGTTGCGCGACGTCATCGAGCCTCCGCGCGCGCTGCACGCCGCGCTGGTGTCGCGGCTCAAGGTCATGGCCAGCCTCGACATCGCCGAAAAGCGCCTTCCCCAGGACGGGCGCATGGCGCTCAAGCTCGGCGACAAGAGCGTCGACGTTCGCGTTTCCACGCTGCCGACCGGCCCGGGCGAGCGCGTCGTGCTGCGCTTGCTGGACAAGGACGCCGCGCGACTGGACTTGGCCGCGCTGGGCATGAGCGAGGCGACGCTCGACACCGTCGATCGCTTGATCCGCGAGCCGCACGGGATCGTGCTGGTGACCGGGCCGACCGGCTCCGGCAAGACGACGACGCTATATGCGGCGATGTCGCGCCTGCCTCGCGGCGTGCTCAACATCATGACGGTCGAAGACCCGATTGAGTTCGCGCTCGACGGAGTGGGGCAGACACAGGTGAATCCGCGGATCGAGCTCTCCTTCGCCCGCTCGCTGCGCTCGATCCTGCGCCAGGATCCCGACATCATCATGATTGGCGAAATTCGCGACCTGGAAACTGCACAAATCGCGGTTCAGGCCAGCTTGACGGGTCATCTGGTTCTCGCGACGCTGCACACCAACGACGCGGCAAGTGCGGTCACTCGTCTCGCCGACATGGGGATCGAGCCGTACCTGCTCGCCTCGAGTCTGCTTGGCGTTCTTGCGCAGCGGCTGGTGCGCTGCCTGTGTCCCGAGTGCCGCCAGGCCGAAGCGCCAACTGCAGGCGAAGGGGCGCTGCTCTCGAAGCTCGCTCTGCCCACGTCGCAGAGGTTGTATCGGCCGGAGGGTTGCGCGGCTTGCGGGCAGTCGGGCTACAAAGGCCGCACGGGAATATACGAGCTGATCCTGATCGACGAAACAATGCGTCGTCTCATCCATGATCGTGCCGGCGAGCCTGCGCTGCGCGAGGCATGCGCCCGCGCCGGAGTGCGCACCCTTGCAGCCGATGGAGCACGCTGGCTCGCCGACGGAACAACGTCGCTCGCCGAATTGCTGCGCGTCACAGGTGCGGGAGCGTAGGACGGCGGTGAAGTCCGCGAGATCCCGGGTGTCCGCCGGGTCGATCAGTTCGAGGCGCGACGCCAGCTAGCGCGAGAGTCATGGCAGCGTTTCGCTACGAAGCAGTCGACTCCGCCGGACGTCCACGGCGCGGTATGCTCGACGCCGCGAATGTTCGCGCCGTGCGCGATCAACTGCGGGGAGACGGACTCTTTCCAACGGCGATCGAACCTGCGGTCTCGGCGGCGCGGCGAAGCGAAGCCACGCGACTCGCTGCGGCCCTGCTGGCACTGACCACCCGGCAGCTCGCGACGTTGGTTGCATCCGGAATGCCACTCGATCAGGCTCTCGCCGCGGTCGTCGAGCAGTCCGACCACCCCGGAGTAGGACGCACCTTCGATGCGATCCGCGAGCAGGTCGCCGCTGGCGAGCCGCTCTCGGTTGCGATGTCGCGCTTCCCGCGAACCTTCTCCGAGCTCTACCGCGGGCTGGTCGCGGTGGGCAGCGAAACGGGGCAGCTAGGCGGCGTGCTGTCGCGGCTCGCCGACTACCTCGAATCGAGGGAGGCGCTGCGCAACAAGTTCGCCATGGCGATGATCTATCCTGCCCTGATCACCGTGGTGGCTCTGGCGGTGATCGCCGCGCTGATGCTCTACGTGGTGCCCCAGATCGTCTCCGTGTACCAGCAAAGCCGTCAGGCCCTGCCGTGGCTTACCCGTGCTCTGATCGCGACAAGCGATTTCCTGCGCGCGACCGGATGGTACTGGGTTGGCGCCGCGGCGTTGGCGGTGATCGCCGCTATCCTGCTGCTGCGTCGCGAGTACTGGCGCGAACGCTGGCACGCAGCACTTCTGCGCACGCCCGTGGTTGGCAAGGTGCTCGGCGGACTCGACACGGCGCGCTTTGCCAGCACGCTGGCGATCCTGACGGGCAGCGGGGCGCCGCTACTGCGGGCGCTGGAAACGGCCGCGGCGGTGATCTGGACGATACCGATCCGAAACGCGGCGCGTGCGGCAGCGAGTCACGTGCGCGAAGGCGTGACACTGTCGCGCTCGCTGGCGACGGAGCGCGTCTTTCCGCCATTGCTGGTGCACCTGGTAGCCAACGGAGAACAGAGCGGTCAGCTGCCGGAAATGCTGGCGCGCGCGGCACGGGAGCAGGAAGACGACGTCGAACGCCGCCTGACCTGGGTCGCCGCGCTTGTGCAACCGATGCTGATCGTCATCATGGGAGCGATCGTGCTCGTCCTAGTCCTGGCGGTCATGTTGCCGATCGTGTCGATGAATCAGTTGATCCGATAACGCGGGCGATGGCGCACCTGGCCTGCATCCGCCGGTGAAGCTTCGTATCCGAACAGCTCTGAGCCGGCTGTGTCATCGTCTATCGCCGGTTCGAGCGCCTGTTGGTTCCCGATCGCTCTGCAATGCCAGCGTGTGGGAGGCGCCGCTTGAGACCCATGTTTCGGCTGATGGCTTGCTAAGGCCGTCATCGAGCGGCGCTTTCGACCCGGACTTAGCTCCCATCCTCGGCGAGTTCGCCTGGCATTCGTTGACAGCCGATTCACGCCTTGGCGAAGTGAGCGAGGAACACTACAGGGCCGTCGCCGACTTGCTGGCGGAGACCGGTCTTGCCTCGAAGGATCTGCGCGTGCTGGAAGTGGCGGCATACGCCCATACGACCGGTTACATGCTTCACAGTCGCTTGGGCGCGCATTGCGACTTGCTCGATATCTCCCCCAGCACACTTAAGCTGGGCCGGCGCATGGCTTGTGAGCAAGGTTTGCCGACCGAAGATACGAGATGCGTTGCTGCGGATTTCCACGATCTGCCTTACGCCGACGCTCAGTTCGACTTGGTCTACATCTGCTCGTCGTTGCACCATACCTGGCGCTGGCAGCGGGTCGTGCGCGAAATGATCCGCGTACTCTCGCCACAGGGAATCATGTTGCTGGACAACGAACCGTGCCGGCGTAGCTTCTGTCACTATCGTTTTCGCGCCAACAGAACGGAGCGATACGGCGACCTGGAGCGCGCGCTCGATCGCCTCGGCATTCTTCGGACCATCGCCGAGCCGTTTCCAAACACCCGGCCTGAGACACTTTTCGGTATGGTGGAAAATCAGACGATTCCCATCCGAGCGCTGTGCGGTAGCCTTGCTCAAAGCTGCACTCCGGTAGCGGTAAGCCTCAACTCCGATGTCTGTCTGGGGCCGCTCGAGTGGGATCTGATCGCGCGGCGAAGCAAAGGGATAGCGGCTTGCACGCTCTGGCTCACTGACGAAGTGGCTCGACGCGTCGAGGAGGCGCATGCCGAGATGAGCGACGCGGACCGCGGCATGGGCTTTGGCCTCCCGTCGCAAGATGAAATCGAGAGACTCTGTGCGTCGACGGCCGAGGCCCTCGTGAAGCTGCCCGCCGACCCGGACTCACCAGACTATCGCGTCGGCCTTGCCGATATTTTCGGCGCGTCGGTGCGCATAGCCGTTCGCAAGCGAGGCAACCGTGGCGAAGCGCCTGCTGCACGCCTTGTGCGCGTCTATCCGGAAGCGAACGACATCGTCCTTGCGTTTTCGCCGCGGATTGCTCGCCTGCTTGACACGCGCAGCGCTCTACTGCCGAACATCCAATCGAGCTCTGCAGAAGCTCTCACGGAAGTTTTTCCAGCGCCCGACTGGGCGATTGAGTCGGAGGGCGGCCTGCGCTGGCTGTCACCGCAGACAAGGCAGCCACGCTTGCTAGTTCCGGCGATCCGATCCGGATCGCTGCTCATCGTGGTTCGAATCTATGTGGCGGCCGATACGCAACCGTTCCGGATCGAACTGCGCAACGACGGAGATCAAGTGGCCGCGTTCGACGCCTATCGATCCGATTCGTTGCTGCTGACGCCGACGGTCAGCTGTCGGCAAGGTACACCGCTGCGCCTTTCTTTCAGTACTCGCCCGCTGGGCAGTCCACGCACGGGGGACAACCTGCCGTTTTTCAATCTTTCCTACGCCGGCGCTTTCCCTTTGTGATCCTCATCGACTGTTTTCGATCGCGAGAGCTGGCTGGCGATCGCCCACTCAACGTGCTCGCGCACCAGCGTAGACGGATCGCTGCGACGGGCGTTTAAAGCTGCAACGATCGCCTTGCTGTAACGTGCGTTGCCTAACCCGACGGCGAGATTGCGCAGCCAGCGCTCATAGCCGATGCGGTGGATCGCGCTGCCGCGAATCCGCGTCTCGAATTCATCTTTTGTCCACGCGAACAAAGTCACCAGGTCGGCTGCGTCGAGCCCGTTGCGGACAGCGAAGTCGGGCAGGGGGCTCAAACAAGCGTAGCGATTCCACGGGCAGACAAGTTGGCAGTCGTCGCAGCCGTAGACCCGGTTGCCGATGAGCGGGCGCAGGTGTTCGGGGATGCTGCCCTTGAGCTCGATGGTAAGGTACGAAATGCACCGGCGCGCGTCGAGCTCATACGCAGCGACGATCGCTCCAGTCGGACACGCGTCAATGCACGCGTGACAGCTTCCGCAATGCTCGGATGCCGCCGCCGTCAAAGGCAGCGGCAGATCGGTATAGATCTCCCCTAGGAAAAAGAACGATCCGGCGTCGCGAGACAAGAGTAGCGTGTGCTTGCCGCGCCAACCCACGCCCGACTTGGCGGCCAGCGCGACCTCGAGCACCGGTGCGCTGTCGGTGAACACGCGGTAGTGAAAGCTGCCAACCGCTTTCTCGATGCGCTGCGCGAGACGCTTGAGGCGCCCGCGCAAGACCTTGTGATAGTCGCGCCCAAGCGCGTAGCGCGAGATGTAGGCCTTATCTGGATCCGCAAGCACGGAAAGGCTATCCGTCGACTTGGGCGGAAGATAGTCGAGACGTGCGCTGATGACTCGCAGTGTTCCCGCTACAAGCTCGGCAGGTCGAGCGCGGCGTGAACCATGGCGTGCCATATAATCCATTTCGCCATGACGCCCGGCGCCGAGCCACTTCAACAGTCGCGTCTCTTCTTCGGAAAGGTCGGTGTTCGATATTCCAATCTCGGCAAAGCCCAGCTCGCGTCCCCACGCCTTGATGTTGACGGCCAAGGCATCGAGATCGAGAGGCTGTGTGACGGACGCTGATGACATGACGCGAGTGGAGCTAAGCAACGAGAACAATGAAGACGATTATAGAGGGGCCGCGGATCGAGCTTGCCGACGCGGCCGCTACACTGGGTGCCGGATCGCGTTTGGCATCGGGCCTCCGCGGCGGCATGGTGGTGGCGCTTTCCGGAGAGCTGGGTGCTGGAAAGACGACACTCGTGCGTGGCATGCTGCGCGGGTTGGGTTGGACCGCCCCTGTCAAGAGTCCGACCTACACCCTGATTGAGTCTTACGAAGTCTCCAGCTTATACTTTTATCACTTTGATTTTTATCGCTTCAGCGATTCACGCGAATGGGAGGGTACAGGCTTCGCCGAATACTTTCGTCCCGACTCGATATGCGTGATCGAATGGCCGGAGCGTCTGGGCCCTTGGTTGCCTCGCCCCGACGTCTGGTTGTGTCTGGAACACGCGCCCAGCGGCCGAACGCTGACTCTCTCGGCCGGAACCGAGATCGGTAGAACATGCCTCGCCGCGTATACCACGGGAACCGCATAACTCGCGTTTCTCTTGCGCGCCGCCGCGCGTTTCAATGGCTTCTGCTGCCCGCGGCGCAATGGCTGTTGCCTTCGACGTCCTCCGCCGCGACCATTGCCTCGGCGCGGGTGTGGCCGGCGCTGGAATATACGCGCCTCATTATCGAATCGACGACTCCCATCGCATTCCAATGGGTGGTGATGAGAAATCCGGAGCGCCTGGCGCTCGATCTCGAAGGAATTGAGCTTAACTTCGAGCTCGTGCAACTTCCGCAATTGGTCCATCCCAGTGATCCTTACATCGAGGCGATTCGAGTCGCATCGTTCAAGCCTGGGATGATGCGTATCGAGCTCGAGCTCAAGACTGCAGTCAATCCGCAGATCTTTGCGTTGAAGCCCTTTGGCGACCACGGGCATCGGGTCGTCATCGACCTCTATCCGCTGACGCCACCGGACCCCCTGATGGCGCTTCTGGAATCCGATCCGGGCGCCCGGGAATACAAACCCAGAGCGAGTGCGCCCGATCGCCAGCCGACTATCGAGCCTCCTTATCCCTCTAATCGGGGCGATACACGGCGTCGCATCGTCATCGCCATTGATCCCGGCCACGGGGGCGAGGATCCGGGTGCGATCGGGCGGCGAGGGACTTATGAGAAGAACGTCACCCTGTCGATCGCCCGCAAGCTCAAGGCGCTTGTCGATGCCGAGCCGGGCATGCGCGCCATGCTCACGCGCGACGACGACTATTTCGTACCGCTGCACGCGCGCGTGCAGAAGGCGCGGCGGGTGCAGGCCGATCTCTTCATATCCATTCACGCCGATGCTTTTTCGACATCGAGCGCGCGCGGCTCATCGGTGTTTGCCCTCTCAGAGCATGGCGCAACCAGCGCTGCCGCGCGCTGGCTGGCTCAGCGGGAGAACCAGGCTGACCTGATCGGCGGCGTCAACCTCGACACCAGAGATCCGGTGCTCGCCAGGACTCTGCTCGATTTGTCGCAGACCGCGCAGATCAACGATAGCCTGCGGGTCGGCCGCTCCGTGCTGGAAGGCGTCGGCATGATCAACACGCTGCACAAGGGCACGGTCGAGCAGGCAGGCTTTGCGGTGCTTAAGGCACCCGACATCCCGTCGATTTTGGTCGAAGTGGCGTTCATCTCCAATCCCGATGAGGAGACGAAGCTCAGGAGTGATCGCCAGCAGCAGCGTTTCGCCGAGTCGATCTTCAGTGGCATCAGACGCTATTTCGCGCAGCATCCTCGGCTCGCGCGTGGGTAACGCAAAAGCGCTGCCGAACCCTTGAACGTCTTTGCGGGCCGATCGCGTAGAATGGCGGCCCAATGATCAAGTTCTTCGTCTGGTTTCTCGCGTTGCAGGCTGGCCTGTTTGGTCTCGAGCTGACGCCGTGGGCTCAGCAGTGGTTTGTCGTTCCCTGGACGAACACCCTCGCCGCGATTTCCGCGAGCATCGTGAAGCTGTTCGACCCCGAGGTCATCTCACACGGCAAGGTTCTGCAGAGCACGAGCAGCGGCTTCGCGGTGTCGATCGAAGCGGGGTGCAATGGGGTCGAGGCAACCATCGTGCTGGTCGCGGCGATCCTGTCCTTTCCGGCGAAGTGGAGCCGCAAGCTGATCGGCCTCGCCGCGGGAGTCGTCGCGGTGCAGGGCCTCAACATTGTGCGGGTGATCAGCCTTTTCTATCTCGGACAATGGAATTTCAATGTGTTTGAGTGGGCGCATCTGTACGTCTGGCAGGCCCTGATCATGCTAGATGTGCTGATCGTCTGGCTGCTGTGGGTGCGCACCCTGCCGCGCGCCGCACCGGCTGTTTCGGCTTAGAGGTTCCCTAGATGCGGGCCTCTCTCGCGCGCTTTATTCTGCGGGTGGCTGCATGGCTCCCGCTCACATTCGCGATTTGGTATCTTGCGGCTCCATTGCTCGCCTGGCCGGTTGCATTGCTCGCCGAGCTGTTCATGAAAAGCGCATTTGGCGACCTCATACGGGGAGTCGAGCAAAGCGGAGCGCTGCTGACTTTCATAACCTCGCTGAAACCGGCGCAGGGCACGCTCCCCGGAGCCGCGAGAGCAGTGGTGTCCGCGGAGAGCAACGTCTTGCTCTTTTCCTTCGGGTTCCCGATGCTCGCCGCGCTTATTCTTGCGGCGCGCGAGCCGCATCTCGTGCGCCACCTCCTGGTCGGTTACTTTGTTCTGCTGCCGTTTCAGACCTGGGGGGTGGTCGTGGATGTGCTGAAAAACGTCGTCATCCTGGCGCCGCCGGCGATTTCAGCGCAAACCGGCTTCGACAGCTGGCAACGCGAGGTGATCGTGTTCGCCTATCAGTTCGGTAGCTTAATCCTGCCGACCGTCGCTCCGGCGATCGTGTGGGTGCTCATGCACCGGCGCTTTCTCGAGAATTTCGCGACGCAGGCACGCGGCGGGACGGCGCAGACACCATCGGCGACCGGCGCGGAACACTCGCGCTAGAGGCCGGAAGCCGCCGGCTTGCGTTCCGACTGGCGATCAGCTTCCAGCTGACGCAACACGCGTCGTTGCACCTTGCCGGTGGTTGTCATCGGCAGCGCGTCAATAAACTCGATCGCTTTTGGATATTCGTAGGGCGCGAGGAATTGTCGCACGTGACGCTGAATTTCCTCTTGCAGCGCCTGTGACGGCGCGTGTCCCGCCGCCAGAACGATGAACGCCTTGACGACGTTGCCGCGCGTCTCATCCGGACTGGGTACGACGGCGGCGTTGGCCACAGCCGGATGCCGCACCAGACAGTTCTCTATTTCCGAAGGTCCGATGCGATAGCCGGCTGCCTTGAACATGTCGTCGGCTCTGCCCTGATACCAGAGGTCGCCGTCGGCATCTCGCTTGGCGAGATCGCCTGTGCGGCACCAGTCGCCGGTGAATTTTCTCGAAGTCGCTTCTGGATTCTTGAAGTACTCGAGAAAGAAAACGGGGTCGCGCGTCCCGTCGGGCGCGATGCGGTTGACCGCGACTTCCCCCATCTCGCCCACGGCGACTTCGTTACCGTCGTCGTCGATCACCGCAATGCGATGGCCGGGATAAGGCCTTCCCATCGAACCAGGCTTCGCAGGCCACAACGAATGCGAGTTTCCGACGATGTAATTCATCTCGGTCTGACCGAACATCTCGTTGATCGTGACGCCCAGTGCCTGCTCAGCCCATGCGAACACGGTCGTGCCGACGGCCTCGCCCGCGCTCATGATGCTGCGCAGCCTCAGGTCGTAGCGAGTCCGAGGCTCAGGTACCGCTTTCATCATCATCTTGAGCGCCGTCGGGAACAGAAAGCTGTTTCTCACTCCGTACTTCGCCAACAGGCCTAGGGCGCGCTCCGGCTCGAAACGCCCGCGATAGCCGAGGATCGTACATCCGAAGTACAGCGTGGGCAGGAGCGCGTCCATCAGTCCGCCGGTCCAAGCCCAATCCGCGGGCGACCAGAACAGATCGCCTTGCTGCGGGAAGCCGTTATGTGAATGCATGAACCCTGGAAGGTTGCCGAGCAGGCATTGCTGCGGCATCAATGCGCCTTTGGGTGGGCCCGTCGTGCCGCTGGTGTAGACGAGCAGCGCAGGATCGGTCGCGCGCGTGACGAGCGGCGCGAACTCGGAGGCGGCCCGCCCGGCAAGCGAGTCCCAGTCGAGAGTCCACGCTTCCCGTGCGCCCGCGACCGCGATCACGTGGCGAAGAAGCGGCAGCCGATCGCGAATGGGGACCAAGTTGGGCAGCGAGGCTGGATCCACGACGGCAACTTTGGTTTCCGAATCGTTGAGACGGTATTCCAGGGCCTCGGGCCCGAACAGAAACGAAAGCGGAACCGCGACCGCACCAAGTTGATAGCAAGCGATGTGCGCAATCGCAGTCTCCGGGCGCTGCGGCAGGATGATCGCAACCTTGTCGCCGCGACCGATCGACAGCGCCGCAAGCGCGTTGGAGATGCGATTAGCCTGCTCGAGCAGATCTCTGAACGTCAGGCGCGACGTCGCCCCGCCTTCGTCCTCCCAGCACAGCGCGACGCGGTCAGAGTCTGACGCGTGTTCGCGGCAGACGGCGGCGCCGATATTGAAATCGGGCGGAACGTTCCATCGGTGCCGCGCGCAGATCTCGCGGTAACGATCGACGGCCATCGGCGGTTAGCGACTACTGCTGGAGTTGCTCTGCGACGCCTGATCCAGTGGTTCGACAGTCGCCCAGATCCAGTCGGGCTGCTGTTCGAGCAGCCGGCCGAAGGTGATGCGCTGCGATGACCGGGCGACACTCATGTTGAGCCGCTTGCCCGGCTGATACTCGCCGGCAGGCACGATCAGCGTCTGGATCGGGGTATCAGTGCTGCGCTTCTTTAGCGAAAGGAACAGGCCCTGGAAAATGCGGTTGTGGACTGTCGTCGCCTCGCCGTCGACAAAATAGTCGGCATCGCCTTTCTTGGGCATCGACAACTCGACTCCGACCAGGTTGTTGGCGATTATCTGCAGGCCGATCTCCGCCCGTTCGCTGGTGAGCCGCTTCATGCGGCGCACGATGCCCAGCGCCCACAGCGATTCTCCTTGGGCGCGAATTGCAACCAGAGTTCCCAGGGTTATGGCGTTGATCACCGTCATTGGCGCAACAAGGCGATAGCCGGTTTGTGAGACATCGCGAACATCCCAGGTGCCTCCCGCGGCGGCATAAGTAGCGAGCCGCCTGCGCGCGATCTCGGCCGAGCGTGCATTCTCGTTGCGCATGCGCCCGAAGGTCGCGATTTCCAGCGTTTCGCCGAAACTTCCCATGCGTGACCTCGGTTCGACCGCAGGACCGCTCTCCTCTTCCCGCAGGAAGCCGGAGATCTTGGCGAAGCCGACGATCGCGTCAACGTGGCCCGATGCGCTCTGGCGCTCGCCACGGCGGATTACCGGCCGAAACTCAGGGTCGACCTGTGCCGCAAGCTTGGTCAGCAGATTGAGCTGGTCAGCGCGGCGTGACGCCTTGTCCGACAGAGGGTCGTTGCGGACCTTCTGCTCCAGCATGACCACGTTCTGCATGAGCATCGCGTGCAGCGGTCGGGTGTCGAGAAACAATACGCGACCTTCCAGCGGCTGCGGGGTACGGCGCCGCAAGCCCGTGCGTTCGCCCAAGTCGACGTAGAAGCTCGACACCGCCTGCGGTTCGAGGTTGAGCCGAAGCGGCGCGCACCATTCGGAGAGTTGAGATGCCACCCACTCGACATGTCGGGGCGACATGTTGCCTGCGTGCATAAGGTGCAGCAGCAGAACTCTCAGGTACTCCTGCTCGATGGTGGTCAGCACGCCTTCCGGCAACGCGCCGATCGGCACGCGCTCGATCTGCGCGCTGCACGCTGTCTGGAACAGCGCGTGCAGATCCGCCCAACGCGCCGGGATCCACTGCTCGTAGCGGTACAGACGGATTTTGGCGTCGAGTCCCTGATGCATGATCTGGCGGGCGATCAGCTCGGGACGCAGGTTCTCCCACTTGTTGCTCTGTGCGTTGCCTGCGATATCGCGTCCAAAGGCCTGGTAGCAGAGCAGGAACCCTTGGGTCAGATCGAACAGCGCCTGCCAGATCTGGCCTTCGACCTTGGATGAACGCGTCCCGTGCTCGAGATACTGTGCGGTCAAACTTCGCCGCAGAGGGTCACTTAGGTGATCGAGATGAAACACGGCTTCGAGCCGCGAGGGCGTTCGGATGGCGTGACGCTCCGCCAACGCGCCAAGCTCGGTCAGAACCGCAGCATGGGTTCCTAGCGGATCGTTGGCGGGGAAATTGGCGAGCCACCGTTCAACGGCTTTCTTATCCGCTAAGGGGTCCTTGGTCGATTTTCCGAATCCGAACATACGCTTCCAGTGTAATCGAATGGCAAGGGAGGATATGGCCCTGCCCGGTCCGGCAGCCAGCATAAAACGAACCAGCTTCCGGAACGGCAGAGAAGCGTAGGCGTCCGAGCGCGCTTTGGCAACGCCCGTCCTTCGGCCCGCCCGGCCCGCCTCCAGGAGCCCAGCCATCCTAACCGATGCGGGGCGGGTACGATCCTTGCACAGTGCCTTTTGTGGTCAGCAGCTGGAAGGAGTCCAGGCGGCGGAAATCGACGGAAGCCCTTGTTCCGCAAGCACGAGCGCGACATGGGTATCCCTTCGACATAGACAGGTTGCGGTTTTTGCCCAGGGGCATGACGTGCTGCGGCGGCTTATGCCGTTGCGCGCCAAGCTGAAGGCGACAACTGATTTCTCATATACTTGTGGCACACAGGCCAAAGGAATTGTCATGGGAATCTTGATCAAGGCGCCTACGCGCCGCAGCGATCCGGCACCGCATTTGAGCATGGCTGCGACCGGCGGCGGCGAAACAAGAAATGCACTGCACATCCGAGAGGTTGTGCGAATCACCGGTTTGCGACGCGAGCAGCTCTATATGTGGCAGCGACGCTACGGATTTCCTAATCCCGCTCGCGACTCATTCGGCGATCGCGTCTACCCACCGGACCAGGTCGCACGGCTCAAGGTCATCAAGCAGTTGCTCTCTGAAGGTTGGCGAGCAGGCGCAGTGGTTCCGCTGGCTGAGTCGGCTCTGCAATCGATGCTCGGCATTGCCGTCGAGGATCCGGCGCCGCTGCCGAGCGAAATCGAAACCGCTGTCAAGCTCCTCGGCGAGCATCGCGTCGGCGAACTACAGAACCACCTGTCCAAACTGCTGGTGGGTCAGGGGCTGCGCCGTTTTCTAGAGCAGACGCTCATCCCGCTCAACGAAGCAGTGCACGAGCACGTCGTGCGCGGCGACATGCAGAATTTCCAGGAGCTGCGCTTTGCCGACCTCGCGCAGCGCTTGCTGCGCGACGTGACGCGGCTGGTGCGGCCCACCCGGGACGCACGGCAGATTCTTGTCGCGACGCCGCCGAACGATCCCAATCAGCTCGGCCTGGCGATTCTCGAGTTGCTGTTGTTCACCGAGGGCATCAATTGCCTGACGCTTGGCAGCGGCGTTCCTGCCCAGGAGGTTGCCGGAGCGGCTCACGCGTACAAGGTGGCCATGGCCATTCTGCTGTTCGATCGCGGCATATCGGGAAAGATTGCCGGACAGGAAATCCGTTCGCTACGCGCCGCGCTTCCTGAAGGTCTGCCGCTCATCGTCAGCGGGCGCGCGGTAAATCTGCTGGCGAAGCCGATCGCCAATGTACGTACGGCCGCGGATTTCAGCTCGGTAATGTCTGCCGTGCGCGAGCTTGGGGTCGAAAGCACTCCGCCGCAGGAGCTGCAGCAGCGCGCTTAAACGCGTCGGCAATGCACTTCTCACAGTGACCGCGCTTCAAGGCGCGGTCATTGCTTTCCAGGTGCCGTTTCGCGGGTCTCGCCCCAGGAACCCATCACTGGTCGATGCTTGATCCAGCTTCTAATCTTCCAGCAGTTCACGCAACTTTCGCCGATCGCGCTTGGTTGGTCGACCTGGCCATTTGGGCGCAGTTGCCGCCGCCGCTCGTCGGCGCAACAGCTCTTCTTCGCGCGCCGCTGTGCTTTCCGGAGGCTCCGCGTACAAGAGTGCAGCGGCTGCGGCATTTCCACGCCGATCCGAGATGGCGGTGACCAGAACATCCCACACGAGCCCGCCGCGGCGCACTATCACACGCTGCCCAGGCTTCACATCGTGCGCCGGTTTGACGCGCTCGCCGTCGACTCGCGCCTGTCCGGTGGTAATGGCTTGAGCGGCGAGACTGCGCGTCTTGTAGAAACGCGCCGCCCACAACCATTTGTCGAAGCGCGCGCGCTGATGCGCCAACTCGCCGTCAGCGCTCGCCCGCATGGCTCGCCATCCAGTGGGCCCTCGCTTCCGCGTCGCTGAAGCCCTCCACGCGCAACTCGCCGATGACGCGGTGCTCGTCTTCGGCGCTGCGGTTCTGCGAGAGCTTGAACTTGGGATCAATCCGCTCGATGATCATGCGAAAGGCGACGATCGCGCCCAGCATCGCATCCAGTTTGATGAGGGAGCCGTGGGGCGAAGGCTTGTCTTGCTTTGGGACCTCTGAGCGAGCCCCGCCGCTCATGTGGGACTTGCTCAGCGGTCCCTCAGTTTGAGGGTGAAGAGCGTCAGTGGCAACCCGGAGTTCTTGTCGAAGGTGGCACCGGCTTCGATCCCTGCCTCGGCCACTGCGGCCGCGCTGTCGAGCCGGCCGTAGAGGCTGTGCATGGCGCCCAGCGCGAATTCGCGTCCGGTGCCGACTGCCCAGAACTGGGTGTACTCGAAGACTTCGCGCATGGAATACACCCCGAAAATACCATTGGTGTTGGCGATAAGCGCGGTGATCTGCGTGGACTCGTAAGGATCGTCTTCCTCCTCCTTTGGATTCAGAAAATGCTGCTCCTTGAGGATGGGATGCAGCTTCCGGAAGGTTTCGAAGATCGAGCGCTTGGTCGAGAAATCCAGATCATCGTGCTTGGCCAAAAGACTTTCGAAGACCAGTTGATGCGCGGCGCTGCCGCACAGGCCGATATATGTGCCCTTGTGATGCACGATCTTGTCGTACGCGCGATCGAATTGTGCGGACAAGCGCGTGTCGCCAAACGTCGTCAGCGAGTCGGCGCCGATGGAGACTTCGCCGTTCTTCCGGACTACGACGAGTGTGGTCATGGAACCCGCTTACGCGAGAACACGCCCCGGAGCGGGGCGCTCGAGCGCTGGAAGTAAACGATTATACCGCGACGCTGCCGGCGATGCGTGGCGATGGCAGCATCGCGACCGGCGGCAGCTTGCGCGCGTTCCACGCGCCATGCGCCCACTGCCAGAATTCCGCGACCGTGACCGGCGGCGATGGAGGCATCGGTTGGTCGAGAAAGCGCCAAGCCGCGAGCAGCGCAGGCAACGGATCACGAGGCAGTGGCGGTGCCCGGGTCTGCTTGGAAAGTTTCTCCCCATGTGCGTCGATGACGATCGGGTGATGCAGATACGCTGGCGTGGTCAGCCCCAATTTGCGCTGCAGCCAGATCTGGCGAGCGGTCGATGCGAGCAGATCTGCGCCGCGAACCACATGCGTGATTCGCTGCTCGGCGTCGTCGACTACGACGGCAAGCTGATATGCGAACAAACCGTCGGCGCGCTTGACGATGAAATCTCCGACGTCGAGCGCAAGGTCCTGCTCCTGCCAGCCCTGCAACCGGTCGCGAAAGCCGATACGTTCGGCGTCAACGCACACTCGCCAGGCGCGGGTCTCGCGGCCGGTGGCGATACCGCCGCGACAAGTGCCGGGATAAATGCGCTCACCGCCGGCGCCCAATGGGGCATGCTCCAGATCCTTGCGCGTGCATGCGCAGGCGTAGGCAATGCCACCGGCGCGAAGATCGTCGAGCGCGCGCTCATACAGCGCGAGGCGGCTACTCTGGCGCTGCACGGCTTGATCCCATTCGAATCCGTACTCCGTCAGAGCAGTGACGATGTCTCCAATCGCACCGCTACGCGTGCGCGGGGCGTCCACGTCTTCGATGCGCAGCAGCCACTCTCCGCCATGTGAGCGCGCGTCGCAGAAGCTGGCAACTGCCGCGATCAGCGAGCCGAAATGCAGCGGACCGGTAGGAGAGGGAGCGAAGCGGCCGCGGTAAGGCCGTGCCGAAGTCACCTGGGCGCGGACGCGCCGACGTACTCGAGCGAGCCCGAGGCCGCCGTCGTGGCGGAGGGCTTCCACTGCCAGTGGCGCTGCATGGTGGCGAGCACGCCGGTGGGATATTCGCTTCTGCCCAAGCTGCCGTTATAGCGACCGAGGGCGCGATACAAATCGCCCTTTTCCATGTCCAGATAGTAGCGAAGGATGGTGCAACCGTAGCGCAAATTCGTGCGCAGGGTGAACAGGTCGTGTCCTTCATTACCGATGAGGCGGACCCAGAATGGCATCACTTGCATATAGCCGCGCGCACCGGCAGTGGACACGGCATACTTGCGGAAGTTGCTCTCGTACTGGATCAATCCGAGTACCAGTTGCGGATCGAGGCCTGCGCGCGTCGCTTCGTATTGCACGCTCACCAGGAAATCGCGCCGGGTCGGCCAGTCGGGAATTTTTGGTGCGAGCCGTGACGACATGTCGGCGAGCCAGGCCCAGCCTTCGACGTCGGTACCGAAGACCAGGCGCGGTGCGGGATAGTCGCTCACCGACCGATGCAGCGAATTCTGTACGTTGGCGGCAAGCATCTCCTCGACCTGAGCACCAGCGAACGCAGCCGGCGCGAGCACGGCGAGGCTCGCTGCGAACACGGTCTGGATCAGTACCTCCCGTTTGATCATCGGCAGTGTTTCAACTCCCTTTGACGAGACGCCCGCGAACAAACTTCCCGGCCTCTTCAAGTGGCACCCGAATCGGCTCGGAATCGCGCCTTCCCTGATATTCGATCTCGCCGCTCTTCAGTCCGCGGTCGCCCACTGTAATACGATGAGGAATACCGATCAACTCCAGATCGGCGAACATTACCCCGGGCCGCTCACCGCGATCGTCGAGAAGCACTTCGACGCCGGATGATTCCAATTCATCGTGCAAGCGATCAGCTGCGGCCCGGACGGATTCCGTGCGATCGTAACCGATCGGTGCGATCGCGACGCTGTAGGGTGCAAGTGGTTCAGGCCAGTTGATCCCCCGTTCGTCGTGATTCTGCTCGATTGAAGCCGCGACAATGCGCGTGATGCCGATGCCGTAACAGCCCATCTCCATCACCTGCGGCTCGCCCGCCGCATCGAGAAATGTTGCGCCCAGCGCGCGCGAGTACAGGTCGCCCAGCGCGAACACATGACCGACTTCGATGCCGCGAACGATGACGAGAGGACCCTTGCCATCGGGTGACGGATCGCCTTCGACCACACGGCGGATATCGGCGATGCGATCGGGCTCGCGGCAATCACGCCCGAAGTTCACTCCTCGCAGGTGGTAATCGACTTCGTTGGCGCCGCAAACGAAATCGGCCATTGCGGCGACTTCGCGATCGGCGACCAGCGGCATGTCTTGAGGGATGCCCACCGGCCCGAGATACCCCGCCGAACAATGCAGCGCCGCCTCGATTTCGACCTCGTTGGCCCATCGGAAGCCGGCGAGCCCTGCGACCTTGCCCGCCTTGATCTCGTTCAGAGTATGATCGCCGCGGATCAGCAGCATCTGCACCTTGCCTTCGGCGTGGAGCATGATGCATTTCACTGTGCGCGAAAGAGGCAGGTGCAGCAACTCCGCCACCTCTTCGCAGGTCGACTTGCCCGGTGTGGGCACTTTCTCCATCCTTTCCCTCGGCTCGGGACGCGGACCCGGCGCAGCCGCTTCAGCGAGCTCCACATTGGCGGCATAGTCGGAATTCGGGCAATACGCAATCGCGTCCTCTCCTGAATCGGCGAGCACTTGGAATTCGTGCGATGCAGAGCCGCCGATCTGCCCGGTGTCGGCGCGCACCGCGCGAAACTTGAGCCCGAGGCGCGAGAAGATACGCACGTACGCGTCGTACATTGCCTGGTACGACTTGAGCATCTCGTCCTTGCCGACGTCGAACGAGTAGGCATCCTTCATGATGAATTCACGCGAGCGCATCACTCCGAAGCGCGGACGGACTTCATCGCGGAACTTGGTCTGGATGTGATAGAAGTTGATCGGGAGCTGCTTGTAGCTCTTGAGCTCACGGCGCGCGATATCGGTGATCACCTCTTCGGACGTCGGCTGGATGACGAAATCGCGCTCATGCCGGTCCTTGATGCGCAAGAGGTCGGGGCCGTACTTGTCCCACCGCTTGGATTCCTGCCACAACTCGGCCGGCTGGATCACCGGCATCAGCAGTTCGATCGCGCCGGCGCGGTTCATCTCCTCGCGCACGATCGCCTCCACCTTCCGCAGCACGCGCAATCCGAGTGGCATCCACGTGTAGATGCCCGCAGCGAGCCGGCGGATCATGCCGGCACGCAGCATCAGGTTGTGGCTGATGAGCTCGGCTTCGGCCGGCGCTTCCTTCAGCGTCGAGAGAAAAAACCGAGATACGCGCATGAATCGACGTGCTTTTTCGACAAAGCGCGTATTTTACGGGAAAGGCCCGCTGCTTGGTTCGCGCAAGCCCAGAAGAAGCGGGTTGCGCCGCCGCGAGCCGGGTACCCGCGCGACGACGTTTCTTCCGCCCCGGCGCTGCAGCCGCGATAGCGCAACCCCGCGAAATCAGCGCACGACGATGACCGGCAGCTTCGAGTGTGTCAGTACCTTCTGCGTCTCGCTGCCCAGCAAAAGCGCTGAGACGCCGCGACGGCCATGCGAGGCCATGACGATTGCTTCGCACTTCTGCCTTCGCGCGGCGGCGAGAATCGCTTCCCACGGCGACGGCGAGATCGCCTGCATCGCGGTGAACTCGAGCCCAGCCGATTCCGCTTTCATCCTGACGGGATTCAAGATCTTGTCAGCTTCTTTTTTGCAAAGCGCGGCGTATTCCTTGCGCGAGACCGGCTCGTAGACAACGCCGTCGGCGTACGCCGGCATGGGATAGTCTGGAGAGGCGTAGAAAGCAGTGAGCTTTGCGCCCAGCGCCTGGGCCAGGTCGATGGCGTGTGCAACGGCCTTGCTCGATAGCTTGGAGCCGTCGGTTGCGACGAGGATGTGCTTGTACACCCTAACCTCCACGAAAAATTCGTTGTGCGGGAAACGATATTATGCCGCGTCCGTAGGCGATCGCTGTGCCGCGTGTGTCACGCTCGACGGCGTCTAGCCGCAATTCGCGCAGCTAGCTACGCGCGCTGGCCGGCAAGTTGCTTAAGCGCTCTGATGTCGAGCAGCTTGACGGCTCGACCCTGAGCCTGGATCAGCCCTTCCTGTTGAAAGCGCGAGAACAACCGGCTCACGGTCTCGAGTTTGAGTCCGAGGAAGCTGCCTATCTCCTCGCGCGTCATCCGCAGCACGAATTCGGTGGAGGAATAGCCACGTTGCCGATAGCGATGCGCCAGATTGAGCAGGAACGCCGCCAATCGTTCCTCGGCACGCATGCTGCCTAGCAGAAGCATGATGTTGTGATCGCGATCGATCTCGCGCGAAAGAAAGCGATGCAGGTTGTGTTGCAGCGCCGGGACGTGACGCGACAACTCCTCAAGGCGATCGAGCGGAACCGAGCAAACCTCGCTATCCTCGAGCGCGATCGACTGGCCCTTGTGATGTCCGTCGTCGATGCCGTCGAGGCCAAAGAGATCGCCGGCGAGGTGGTAGCCGCAGACCTGCTCGCGCCCGTCTTCAGCGAGTACCGTGGTCATAGTCGACCCGAGCTTGACAGCGTGAAGCGCGGTAAAGGAATCGCCAGCGCGATACAGAATGTCGCCCTTTTTCAGCCGTCGACGTGTAACCACTAGCTGATCGAGTTGATGCAGGTCGTGAGGGTCGAGGCTGTAAGGCAGGCAGAGTTCGCGCATGCTGCAATTACTGCAGCGCGCACGAAGATCATGAAGGGAGACTACCGAGGCCGGGGCGCTCGCTGCTGCTCTGGAATGTGGAGGTATGGACATCCTGCGCGGCGGGCACATGGGTCAGCGCCGCCCCGAGTGTATGCTCGTTTGAGCGGTTGTGCGCGGCGGGGTCGGGTATCCCCGTCTTTGATCCCCGTCTTTGCCATGCTCGGTGGTTGTTGCGCCGTGGGGTACCTCGCGCCTTGACCCGGGTGCCCCCTTTGGCTGGTCCTCTGAGCTGACCCTCCGGCGCGAGCGTGCGAGAATCCGCGGCGACACATCGCAGTCATGAACCCAGCGCTCCCGCCAACGGATATCGCCGACCCGCGCACGTTCCCGGAGACCACCGATCCGGTGCACGCGCCGTTGCTCGATCTCGCCGCCGCGAGTCTGGCCGCATCGAGTACTGTGCGCGCGTCGGATATCGACCGTGCTCTAGTTGCTGCGCTTGCGTCCCTTTTGAAGTCCGGGGATGGACTGCTTTTGTCTGAGTTGTTGGCGAGCGCACCCTCTTTCGCGGTGGCGCGACACCTTTGGCGGCGCCTGATCGAAGCCTGGAAGGAGGCGTCGCGCAGCGTCGGGAGCGAACAGCTGACGGCGACCCTGTTTGCCATGCCGACCGTGATCGTCGCTGCGGCCACGTCGAACGACGAAATTCCCCTGGTCGACGGCATCTTGAAAGACCCCGAGCAGGTTGCCGCGCTTCTGCGCGAACACCAGGCGCTCGGCGGCAACCAGAACTTTGTTCTTTCCGGGGCGATCGTGGCGGCCGACTCGATCGATGTCGCACACCTCCCGCTGCTGCTCGACAGTCAACGCCGCGTGCTCGCCGGCGATGGCGCAAACTTGGATCTGCCCCCTACGCCAATCGCCATCCAGGCTGGCCAGGAGGGCGTTCATCTTCGGTTTGTCATGGGTCACGCCCTTACCGCGGCGGAGCTCGACGTGCTCGCCAGCTCGGATACGTCCGGATGGGGACTCCCTTTCGCGGGCGAGCTTGGCCGTCAGCTCAGCATCCCTGGCGTTTCGCTCCTGGCGCTGCCGGGTGCCCCGCAAGCGCCGCCCGCGGCGTTGATGCATGGGCGTGCTGCCCAACGTGCGGTCGGAGCGCAGCTCTTCGCCGGCAATGCCATTCGCCGTCTGCGAGGCAGCGTGGGCGAGCCCGCGGCCGTCATCAGCGCACATCGGTGCTCGAGTGCGCCTGGTGGCGGCGAGCTCCGGCTGTCGCTTTCGAGTGTGCTCGACCCACGAGAGGCGCAGGGATTCCGCTGTCCGCTGTTTCCCACCGACTCCGTCGCCGATGTTGCGGCAATGCTCGTCGACCTGCTGCACGATTGCCGGGTTAGCGACGTCCGGGTGCTACCGGGGGTGCACGGCGACCGTGATCCGACAACGGGTCTTATGCTGCTGTTCAAGGCCGATGCCTTACCAGGAGCGCCGCCGCAGACGCGGCTCCACTGAAGCGATCTTCGGCCGAGGAACAAGTCTCGTGGGAGGGATTCTCCCGAGAGCTCGCACCTACTCCCGACGCCTGATCTTGGCGACGCCGCTCACCTGTTGCTCGACCTTGGGGTCGCCGATGTATTCGACAGCACCAGCGCCGGAAACCTCGACCTTGAGCTTGGACGAAACGTTGACAACGGCCTTGCCCGCTCCACTGACGCGTAGCACCGCTGTTTCGCTGGCGAGGTCCGCCGCCTGGTACGAGCCAGCGCCCGAGAGATCGACGAACTGAGTCCCGACCTTGCCTCCCATTTCGGCCTTCACTGCTCCGGAACCGTCCAGGCGCAGGCGAGTGGCCTGCAACTCGGCCACCCGGAGGTTGCAGGCACCCGCCAGGTCAAGCCGGAGATCGTCAGCCTTGAGCGAGTCGGCGCTCACCTTGACCGCGCCCGCCGCATCGATGCGCTCGATGCGGGTGAAGTCGATGGTGATCCGAGGTGTGCGCGTCCTTCCGCCGCCAAGCACCCAGTCCCACCAGTGCTGCTGCCCTTCGGGCGTAATGACCAGGGTGTTGTCATGAACTTCTGTATGGATGCGCGGCATCGCTTGAGAGGATGCCTCAATGGTGACCGCCTCCTTCGACCCCTGCCGCAGGGTCACGTCAGCCTGACCGTCGATATCGATCCGGGAGAAAGCGGGGAGGCTGCGCGTCTCGCGCTGCGGCTCCGCAGCTTCCACGGAGGCCGTTGCCGCGATCACGGCTGCCAATCCGACGATAACGAATGCTTTGACCATGAGGTTCGCCAACGGTGGTTGCTCTGCTTGGATGCTTTGGTAAGCCGCCGTGGATTTGCCTGCTCAGCTCACGCGGGGCGCAGATCGCGCAAGTAGCGCTGCGCGTTGTCGACGTATTGGGTGGCACTCCGGTAGAGGCCCGCGACTTCCTCGTCGGATAGAGTGCGCACGACCTTGCCCGGAGAACCGATAACCAGCGACCGGTCCGGGATGACCTTGCCCTCGGGAATGAGCGCACTGGCGCCGATCAGGCACTCCCGCCCGATCACCGCGTGATTGAGGATGACCGACTTGATGCCGACGAGCGAACCCTCACCGATGGTGCAGCCGTGCAGCATGGCCAAATGCCCAACGCTTACCGACGGCCCGATGATCATGGGGACGCCTTCGTCGGTATGCAGCACGGAGCCGTCCTGAATGTTGGAGCGTGCTCCTACCGTGATCGGCTCGTTGTCCGCCCGGATGATGACGTTGAACCACACCGAGGCACAGTCCTCGAGGATGACATCGCCGACGAGCGTGGCGTTGGGCGCGACGTAATGATGATCGCCGCGGAGCTGCACCTTGCGCGAACCGAGGTCGTATCGCATGACGAATGAGCTCCCTCATCATACGACAAAGGCAATCGCCGCCGGTGCCCCGGCTATAATGGCCCGCGTCCCGCGTTGCACTGAAGACCATGAGCCTCGACCGCGTTCCCGCCGGAAGCGACGTCCCGAACGATTGCAACGTGATCATCGAGATCCCGATGCATGGCGATCCTATCAAGTACGAAGTCGACAAGGAGACCGGCGCGGTTTTCGTCGACCGCTTCATGTCGACGGCGATGCACTATCCATGCAATTACGGATACATCCCGAAGACTCTCTCCGACGACGGGGACCCCTGTGACGTGCTGGTGCTCTCGCCAGTGCCGCTGATCACCGGAGTCGTGGTCCGCTGCCGTCCGATTGGCATGCTGAAAATGGACGACGAAGCCGGGGGCGACGCCAAGATTCTCGCCGTGCCGATCGACAAGCTGTCCGGGCTCTACAGGTCCATTCAATCCCCTCGTGACCTGCCAGAGATCACGACTCGCCAGATCGCTCACTTTTTCGAGCATTACAAGGACCTGGAGCCGGGCAAGTGGGTGCGCGTTTCAACCTGGGTGGGCGCTGAAGAAGCCAAGGCGGAGATCATGGCTTCGATCTCGCGTTATCGAGCAGGGAATTCCTAGGTCTGCACGATTCGGGTTCCCGCAATTCTGTCGTGCAGAAATCGCCGATCGGAATCGAGCAGCGCCCAGACGTAGTTGAAAGCAACCAGAGCGACCGCCCAGCGCTCTTGTCCGTAGGGTTTGAGCGCCATCCAGGCACCGATAGCGAGGATCGGCCCGATCCACCACGCAAGGTAGCGCAGAAGCGCCTGCGACACCGTGGGTGATACGCCGCCCGCACCCTCCAAGGCAAGACGCCACGCCTTCATCGCCAGAGTGCGCCGGCCTCCGGTCCATAGCCATAGGCAATAGGCTGCGAAAAAGGTGAACAGGCAAGCGAAGGACCCCGCTCGTGCGAGGGGCGAGAGACGGTTGAGGTAGCCAGAACCTGGGTCAGGGATGCCGGTGAGCGGGACGAGCGCGAAACCGAGCGCAACTGCTAACGCAGCTACGAGCATGGACTCGTAAGCGACCGCGGCGAGACGTCGAATGATGCTCGCGGGCGCCGACGAGGTCATGGCGGCCGCGGTCGAACCTGAGGCGTCGTCAACGCGACTGCTGTGAGGCCGGAGGCTTGGCGTTTCCAGCCGGCGCAGGGTTGCGCGCGCCAAGCTCGCGCCGAGTCTCTGGGGGAAGCTGCTGGTACTCCTGCCACTTCTGGACGACATCCTGGCGTTGGTCGGGCGGGAGCTTCTTGAGCGTCTTGTACTGCTCGCGTGCAGCCTGGCGCTGGGCCGGCGTCAGTTCGGACCATGCCCGCATCTGCTGCTGAACGCGTTGCTGCTCCGTGGGCCCCAGGCTGGGGTAACGCTTGGCAATGCCCAGCCATTTTTGCTTGCGCTGGGCGTCCAAGCTATCCCATTCAGACGCGAGCGGCGCGAGCGTTTGCTTATCGGCCGGCGACAACTCAGACCACGTCGGAGCCCGCGGTGTAAGGGGGCCGGCAACTCCGGGCGCGCTGACAAAGGTCGCCCCAAGGGCGGCCACGCATATCAGGGCTCGGAGTGCTTGAGCCAATTCTGGAATCCCCGGTCGAGGTAGGCTTCGATCGGCAGTTCGGAAGTCAGGATCGCAGCATCGGTTTCCTCGATGTCACGAGCCTGCTGTGCGGATTGCCAATACTGATAATAAAGAACGCCGCCAACAATGAGCAAGACGCCGATCCAGAGACGGACGTCGGCCAGAACCGGCCGCCCGGCCATAGTACCGCCGCCGGCGCCGGCGACCGCTAGCTCGGCGGCGCGCCTAGGATCGGCAAAGCGCGCCAGCGCGTCCTGACGACCTTGCTGCAGGCGATAGAGCGTTCCCGACCTAAGGGCCGCTGCGCCCTGATCGAGATAACCCGTTATTTTCTTTGCGATTTCGTGTTCATTCATAGCCTTACTCCCTTGGCCTTGAGCAAATCAGCCAATGCACGAACCGCCCTTGAGCAGTGTGTCTTTACACTGCCCTCTGAGCAGCCCATGGCCGCGGCGGCTTCCGCCACGTCGAGTTCTTCCCAGTAACGCAACAGAAATGCTTCCCGTTGACGCGCCGGTAGCCGCGACAGTGCGTTTTCCAAAAGTCCGATGATCTGACTTTGTTCCAGTTGCTGCGCGGGGTCGGCGGCATGGCTCGCGTCCGATTTCGCCGGCAGCGTCTCCAAAGGATCGAAATCATCCTCCTTTTCATCCTTCTGTCCGAGCGCCGATAGCAAGGTCGTCCAGGTCGAACGCACCTTCTGCCGGCGGAAATAATCATGGATGGCATTTTGCAGAATGCGCTGAAACAGCATCGGCAACTCCGCAACGGGCTTGCCGGCGTATTTCTCGGTCAGTTTGAGCATGGCCTCCTGGACCACATCGAGTGCTGCATCCTCGTCGCGAACCGCAAACATCGCCTGCTTGAACGCCCTGCGCTCGACCTCTGCAAAGAATGCCGAAAGTTCTTGGTACGAGGCCAGTTCGAATTCCTGCGCGATGGTGGAGTGCAGCGATTATAAGCAACAAGCGGCAAGCCCCTCCGTTCCCTCGATGGGCGCTTTTGTGTGCCGCAACAAAACCTTGACCAAAACCCCGCAAGTGGTTAGTGTTAAAGGCACGGCGGGATTCCGCCTGATTAGAGCACTGCAAAATCGGTCGTTCGCGTTCCGTCCGGCGGGGCCACAAGCTCTTCCGGAATACCCTGTGGAACGCAGCGGTCCGGGCTTTCTACCCGATTCAAAGCTTGGTCGGACGCGTGAACCCCGATCGCGTCCCTGGAGTTTGCAGTACCGGCACGCCTTTGGCGTTGCCGGGCTGAGTCATTTTTTCACTGGGGTGCACTATGCAATTGACCGGTGCAGAGATCGTCGTCCGCTGCCTGCAGGAAGAAGGCGTCGAGTACGTCTTCGGTTATCCGGGCGGTGCCGTGCTCAACATCTACGACGAGCTTTTCAAGCAGGACAAGTTCAAGCACGTGCTCGTGCGCCACGAGCAGGGCGCCGTGCACGCGGCCGATGGCTATTCACGCTCTTCGCACAAGGTAGGAGTGGCGCTGGTCACCTCCGGGCCCGGCGTGACCAATGCTGTAACCGGCATCGCGACCGCGTACATGGATTCAGTGCCGCTGGTGATCATCACTGGTCAGGTCCCGACACATGCCATCGGGCAGGACGCGTTCCAGGAGTGCGACACCGTCGGCATTACCCGGCCTTGCGTCAAGCACAACTTCCTGGTGAAGGACGTGAACCTGCTCGCGCTAACCATCAAAAAGGCGTTTTATCTTGCGGTCACAGGCCGGCCCGGGCCGGTGCTGGTGGATATCCCGAAGGATGTGACACAGGCTAAGGCGGAGTTCAGCTACCCCAAGACAATTGCACTGCGTTCCTACAACCCAGTGACGCGCGGCCATGCCGGCCAGATCAAAAAGGCGGTGCAGCTGCTTCTCGACGCCAAGCGTCCCATGGTGTATTCCGGCGGCGGCGTGATTCTCAATAATGCGTCGTCACAACTGACGCGCCTGGTGCGGCTCCTAGGTTTCCCGTGCACGAACACGCTCATGGGGCTGGGTGGTTTCCCCGGAACGGACCCGCAGTTCACAGGCATGCTCGGCATGCATGGCACATACGAATCGAACATGGCCATGCAGCACTGCGATGTACTGCTTGCCGTGGGCGCACGTTTCGACGACCGCGTCATCGGCAACCCGGCAAGCTATTTCCGCGCCGACCGCCGCATCATTCACATTGACATTGATCCGTCGTCGATATCCAAGCGCGTCAAGGTCGACGTGCCAATCGTCGGCTATGTTGCGGACGTGCTCGACGAGATGCTCAAGCTGATCGAGTCGTCGAACCAGCGGCCGGATCCGGCCGCGCTCAAATCGTGGTGGGCGGAAGTCAAGGAGTGGCAGCGCAAGGACTGTCTCAAGTTCGACCGCAGAAGCGAGCTCATCAAGCCGCAACTCGTCATCGAGAAGCTCTACGAGATCACCAAGGGCGATGCGTTCGTTACCTCTGACGTCGGCCAACATCAGATGTGGGCGGCGCAGTACTACAAGTTCGACAAGCCGCGACGTTGGATCAATTCCGGCGGATTGGGCACCATGGGCTTTGGTCTTCCCGCAGCGATGGGTGTCCAGCTCGCCAATCCCGGTGCGACGGTGGCCTGTGTGACGGGAGAGGCGTCGATCCAGATGTGCATTCAGGAGCTCTCCACCTGCAAGCAATACCACCTGCCCATCAAGGTCGTGAACTTGAACAACCGCTATATGGGCATGGTCCGCCAGTGGCAGGAGTTTTTCTACGGCAATCGCTACGCCGAGTCGTACATGGACGCGCTCCCGGATTTCGTAAAGCTCGCCGAAGCGTACGGGCACGTCGGAATGCAGGTCGAAAAGCCGGGCGATGTCGAGGGAGCACTCAAGGAGGCGTTCAAGCAGAAGAACCGTCTCATCTTTCTCGATTTCGTCACCGACCAGGCCGAGAATGTCTTCCCCATGATTCCCGGCGGCAAGGGCCTCACTGAAATGATCCTCGCCGAGGAGCTGTAACCCGCTAGGGACTCTTATGAGGCACATCCTGTCCATCCTGGTCGAGAACGAAGCGGGAGCGCTCTCGAGGATCTCGGGACTATTCTCCGCGCGCGGCTACAACATCGAGTCGCTCACCGTCGCGCCGACGGAAGACTCGACACTGTCGCGCATGACCATTGTCACCGCCGGATCCGACGACGTGATCGAGCAGATTACCAAGCAACTCAACAAGCTGGTCGAGATCGTCAAGGTCGTCGATCTGACCGACGGCAATCACATCGAGCGTGAGCTGATGCTGGTCAAAGTGCGTGCCGCGGGCAAGGATCGCGACGAGATGAAGCGTCTGGCGGACATCTTCCGCGGACGCATCCTCGACGTCACCGACAAGAGCTACACCATCGAGCTGACCGGTCCAGGCGAGAAGCTCGATGCTTTTCTCCTGGCGCTCGAACCGGGCGTGATCCTGGAAACGGTTCGCACCGGAGCATCGGGCATCGGGCGCGGCGAGCGCATTCTAAGGGTGTGACCCGTATCTTGCGGAACAGTACACCAGAGGGAGGCATGATGAAGGTCTACTACGACAAGGACGCCGACCTGTCGCTGGTCAAGGGCAAGAAAGTGACTATCGTCGGCTACGGCTCGCAGGGACACGCGCACGCACAGAACCTCAACGACTCCGGCGTCAAGGTGACGGTGGGATTGCGCAAGGGCGGTGCTTCCTGGGACAAGGCCAAAGGTGCGGGCCTCAAGGTCGCCGAGATCACCGATGCCGTCAAAGGTGCGGACCTGGTGATGATGCTCATGCCCGACGAGCACATCGCCGCGGTCTATCGCGACGAAGTCGAGGCCAACATTCGCAAAGGCGCGACGCTCGCATTCGCTCACGGCTTCAACATTCACTACGGGCAAGTCGTTCCGCGAGCCGACCTCGACGTGGTCATGATCGCGCCCAAGGCGCCCGGCCACACCGTCCGCTCGACCTACGTTGCCGGCGGCGGAACGCCGATGCTGATCGCGATCCACCGCGATGTCAGCCGCAAGGCGCGCGACCTGGCGCTTTCCTACGCCGCAGCAATCGGCGGCGCGCGAGCCGGCGTCATCGAGACCTCATTCAAGGAGGAGACCGAGACCGATCTCTTCGGCGAGCAAACCGTGCTCTGCGGCGGTTGCGTGGAGATGGTCAAGGCGGGCTTCGAAGTACTGGTCGAGGCAGGCTACGCGCCCGAGATGGCATACTTCGAATGTCTGCACGAATTGAAGCTCATCGTCGATCTCATGTACGAGGGCGGGATCGGCACGATGAATTATTCGATTTCCAACAACGCCGAATACGGAGAGTACGTCACGGGTCCAAAAATCATCACCGCCGAGACCCGCAACGCGATGCGAGAGGCGCTGGCGCGGATTCAATCGGGAGAATACGCCAAGGAGTTCATCCTGGAGAATCGCGCCGGAGCGCCTACGCTGCTCTCCAGGCGGCGGATGACGGCGCAGCACCCCATCGAGGTCGTGGGTGCGAAGTTGCGTGAAATGATGCCTTGGATCAGGAAGAACAAGCTGGTCGATCAAAGCCGCAACTGACCGTCGCATAACGGCCGCTGGCTTTGTTGCTGCTCGCTCGCGATCCTCATGTACCACACACGTACACTCCGGTCGCTCGCTGCGCGGCGCCTCGCCAGCGGCCGTCCTGCTCGGTCAGCGCGGAGTCGGCTTCCGAGGACTGACATGCGATATCAACGAGGTTGGGTCGGGCTCGTGGTGCTGCTGGTCGCGCTGGTAGTCGTCGGGTTGCTTGCGCAGACCATACTCAAGCAATACGGGCTCCTTCCGAGCGACCGGGTGACCGCCAAGGCTGGACCCCGCGGCGTTGGCCCGACGACGCCGGTCAGCCCCGATCCGACCACCACAACCTTCGTGCCCGGCAACGCCATCGAGCGTGCGCGCGGCGTGGAGAGCACTTTGGAGCAGCAGACGCAGGAGATGGGCCAACGCATCGACGCCCAGACCAAGTAGCGGCGCCGTGAGCAACTACCCGCATCCGGTCATCGCTCGTGAAGGGTGGCTCTTCCTTGCCCTAGCCATCGCCATCGCGGTCGCGGCGACCTACGCAGGTTGGTGGCTGCTCGCGGTGCTGGCGTGGCTGGCGGTGCTGTTTATCGCGCAGTTCTTTCGCGACCCGGGCCGTATCGCCCCGTCGCAACCCAACGCGGTCTTGTCCCCGGCCGACGGCAAGGTCGTCTCGGTCGGCAAGGCGCGCGATCCCTATCTCGATCGCGAGGCGCTGAAGATCAGCGTCTTCATGAACGTCTTCAACGTGCACTCGAACAGGAGCCCGGTCGACGGGAAAGTACAGGAAAAGTGGTATCACGCCGGATCCTTCCTGAACGCTGCACTCGACAAGGCTTCTCTTGAGAACGAGCGCTGCGCGTTGCATCTCGCAACCGTCCGCGGAGTCGATGTCGTTTGCGTGCAGGTCGCGGGCCTCGTCGCTCGACGCGTTCTCTGCTACGTGCAGCCGGGCGATTCGCTCTCGCGCGGGCAGCGTTACGGATTCATCCGCTTCGGTTCGCGCGTGGACGTCTATCTTCCTCCGAACTCGACCTCGAGAGTCGCGATCGGCGATATTGTCCACGCCACCACGACGATACTGGCCGAGCTCGCTTGAGCGCCACAGCCTGCTGCGTTGTGCTGGCCTTGCTGCCCTGCTACGCTTGAAGCATGCAGGACTATCAGCAGGAGCGGGCGCTCGCCAAGAACCGCATCCGCCGGCGCGGCATCTTCCTGCTTCCCAATCTGTTCACGACCGCGGCGTTGTTCGCGGGCTTCTACGCCATCGTTCAGGCGATGAATGGTCGCTTCGACCAGGCGGCGATCGCCATTTTCGTCGCCATGGTGCTCGACGGTCTGGATGGTCGCGTCGCGCGCCTGACCAAAACCCAGAGCGCGTTCGGCGCCGAATACGACAGCCTGGCCGACATGGTGTCCTTCGGCGCGGCACCGGCGCTGGTCGTCTACGAGTGGGCGCTGCGCAGCTTGGGAAAGCCAGGTTGGATCGCAGCGTTCGTATACGTCGCCGGTGCGGCGCTTAGGTTGGCACGCTTCAATACCATGCTCGAAGTTGCCGACAAGCGCTATTTCCAGGGACTGCCGAGTCCGGCTGCAGCGGCGCTGGTGGCAGGGTTCGTCTGGATCATCGACGATTACGCTATCGATCCGGAAACAATCCGCTGGAGCGCCTGGGTAGTCACGGTTTTCGCCGGAGTCACGATGGTCAGCAACCTCAAGTACTATAGCTTCAAGACGATCAATCTCCGGCGCAGCGTCCCTTTTGTCGTTCCACTGCTCGTCCTGCTGTTTTTCGCCCTGCTTTCGTATCAGCCGTCGATCGTTCTATTCGCCGCTTTCGTCGCCTATGCGGTCTCGGGCTACGTCTGGTCGGCGTGGCTCGCGCTCAAGCGCCGCAACGCCTCTGCGCCGCACGATTCGTTGTCCAAGTAGATCATCGATGTCGCCTCGCTTGTTGCTGCTGACTCTGCTGTGCGTCGCACTTTTGACAGTCGGCCAGATGCTGTTCAAGGTGGCGGCGATGCAGTGGCGTATCGACGGCTGGTCCTGGGTGACCCTGCGCACGTTCCTTTCCCCGTCGCTGCTTCTGGCGCTGGTCGTGTACGCGCTCGCCACGGTGCTTTGGGTTTTCATTCTGCGCAGTGTCCCTTTGACCGCCGCCTTTCCGCTTTACGCGCTGGTGTTCATCGTAGTGCCGCTCGCAGCTCATTTCTCCTTGGGAGAAGCGGTCTCGTGGAACACGTTCATCGGGGGCGCGATCATCGTGCTGGGCGTCGCCATCGCGGTGCGGTGAGATGACCGCCGGCGCGCCACGCATCGCAGTGGTGGTGCCTTGTTTTCGGGTGCGCCGCCAGGTCCTGCAGGTGATCGGGAGCATTGGCATTGATGTCGAGCGCATCTACGCTGTGGATGACTTCTGTCCGGAGCAAAGTGGAGCGTTGATCGAGCAACAATGCACCGATCCCCGAGTGCGAGTGCTTCGTCACGCGGAAAACCAGGGCGTGGGCGGTGCCACGGTTACCGGCTACCGGGAGGCCCTGGCCGACGGCGCAGACATCGTGGTCAAGGTCGATGGCGATGGACAAATGGATCCCGCGATGATCTCGCGTCTGACGCGGTCCATTGCGTCCGGTGCCGCAGACTACGCCAAAGGCAATCGCTTCTACGACCTCGAACACGTACGGGCAATGCCACGCCTGCGCCTTTTCGGCAACGCCGTCCTTTCGCTTATCAACAAAGTGGTCAGCGGCTACTGGAACGTGATGGATCCTACCAACGGCTTTACGGCAATCCATCGAGCCGCACTTATGGCGATTCCACTGGCCAAGCTGGATCGGGGCTATTTTTTCGAGTCCGACATGCTGTTCAGGCTCTACACGATCCGCGCGGTTGTTCGTGATGTGCCGCTGCCTTCGCGATACGGCGATGAGACCAGCAGCCTGCGCGTCGGCCGCGTCGCGGCCATTTTCCCGCTCAAGTATCTCCGCGCGCTGATCAAGCGGCTGTTCTACGCGTACTTCTTGCGCGACTTCAACGCCGGCACGCTCCAGTTAACTCTGGGATTGCTCATCGGGGGAGCGGGAGCGGTCTTCGGGATCGCCAGCTGGGTTCATTCCGCGATCACTGGAATCCCGGCGACGGCCGGAACCGTGATGCTTGCCGCCCTGCCTGTGCTGGCGGGACTTCAGTTCCTGATCGGAGCCTTGCACTACGACATCGGAAGCATCCCGCGAGAGCCGCTGCAGGGTCGTGCTGGAGACTTAAGCGACGAGCGCTGACCTATTGCGCGCGAGCCGCAGGTTTCACTGCGCCGTCCGGATGACAGCCACGGTGCGCGCAGCGCTCTGCCAGATCGGCACGGTGCAGCACTCGCGGAAGGCACCAATGATGGATGCCCCGGGAGTATCGGCCGTGTCGAAGACCGCATGCGTCAGCCGATAGCGCCGGGCAAGGGCCAGCAAATCGTCCGTAGAGGTGGCGGAGCTTACCGCCGGGTAGAACCGCAGATCGTGCCAGTTCGAGGCGCGCGAATACCCGACGTAACCACTCGGGCTTGACCCGTTGAGCACGAAGAATCCGATCCGCGCATCTGGGAAATTCGCGCTTAGATATTTGGCGACCGTTCTGTCGGGAGCAAAGGTAGCGACGTAGGTTTCTCGTGCAGCAGGGTCGAACGCGCACTCTGGACAGAGCATCGAATTTGGTACGTGCGCGGCGTACATAAACCGGATATCGAAGAGGCACAAGGCGCCGGCAGCGACGAACAGCACGATGCGGCCGCCGCTGCTCGCAACGAAATCGTTCAATGCCCATCCGCCAACGATCATGCCGAGGACCATGGCGGGAAACACATAGCGCAAATACGACTGTTGCGTATACACACCCACAAGGAAGACGACTGCCAGAGCCAGACACAACCATTGCTCGAACGGACGCCGTCGCACAAATGCGATTACGATGATGGGCAGCACCAGCAACCAGTGCAGGCCGATAGCGCCGTCGTAGCCTTCGATAAAGCGATTGCTCGCGAGGACCATGTCGTAGAAGCTCCACGGCACGAGTGACTCGTTGTACAGCGGGTTGTAGAACGGCGTGGCGGAATCGAAGTACGGCGAACGGAACACCTGGTTCATGTAAGGGAATATCGGGTTGCCGGTGCGTACCCAGGCGTTGGCGTAGGGCCAGGCGCCGATAATGGTTCCGGCGAGAATCAACATCCAAGCGCGGAAGTCGACGCTGCGCCAGCCCCGCTCGCGGCAGAAAACGAATACGGTCGGCACCAGCACCGGCACGAGCCAGAACAGGGTCAGCGCCTTGCACTGCATGGCTCCCCCGGCGAGCAACGCGATGCCGCACAAGGTTCCCGGAGACGGTTTGCGGATGTAGTTCATCGTCAGCAAAAGCGTGCCGAGCAGGAACGCAATCCACAGAGGTTCAACCAGTAATGACGCGGTGACTAGAAACGCTAGCGGCATCGATGCGATCAGGCAGACGATCGCCAGGGCTGGCTCGCGGCCGGCATGACGACGGACGAGTTCGTAGACAAGGCATCCCGCGATCGCCGCAAAAACGAGATTGACCAGCCTGGCGGCACCTTCTCCTCCGAGCATATATGCGCCGGCGAAGCTCCAGTCAGCGCCGAGCGGCATGACCGCCCAAACATAGCGTGACACTTCGAACGACCAGCGATGGTGTTTTGCCAGAAGCAACCCGAACTGCAAATGCATGGTTCCCGCGTCATAACCGACCTCCGGCTTGGCGACGACCAGCAAATGCAGCACGAGCAGCGTCAGCAGGAGCGTTAACCACGCCCGCTCGGTCGTTCGCGACGGCTCGCCAGGCTCGGTCAAGATCGAGCCGACTCGACGGAGCGCTGTGGCCGTTCGATTCGGGAAGACCAGGAGGGGAGCGAGTGCCGCGATCGCATAAACAGCTGCATAGTGGATCTTCATAGAGGCCGTCGCGGCCATGAGCCCGATCCACACGCCTAACCCGGCGAGGATGCATATCGTAGCCGGAAGGCGCGGCGTCTCCTCGGATCGCCGCGAATCGCTGCCAAGCAGCAACGCCTCGCCCAGAACGAACGCGCTGAGCGTTATGAAACCCACGGTCAGCACGACCGCGGGGGTGAGCAGCGCGGTTGCCACGAGGGGCCCGGTGAGAGCAAGCAGCTGCTTCGCATGACGCCGACGCAGGGTGAGTAGCGTCCAGAAGATCGCGATGCAGACAAGGGTGGCAACGAGGAAGTCCCGGGGGCGGTAGGTTATTGGAGCCTCGGCATTGAGCAGATCGAACGCGACATGCACGAGAATGACCGCGTTCGCCGCAAGCGCAGCGCTCAGAAGCATCCACTGAGTTCGCGACGGAGGTGCAACTCTGGCTTCTTCGGCCTCTATGGGGGCGGTGCGCATGGTCAGGGGGGCGACAGCCTCGCGTCGGGGCGCAGCTTTGCCAAGATCGGAGTCAGGCACAATAGGGACGTTTGCAACGCCACGACCGGCGAGGGTAACAGGAGACGGGCCGGGCGTTATTGCACAAGGAGAAAAATGCCGCTATAGTTTTCGTCATGAGCGGCCGGCATGCCTTGTCGTGTCTTTCCTTGATCGCCCTTCTCGGCGGTCTGCTGCTGCGCCTCGCGCGCAGATAACTTACTCCCCTTTTCGCAGTATCCTTCCCTGCCTGAGTCCGCGGCAGGAGTGTCTTACCATAAGCACAGCTTGCAGGAGCCGACGATGTCAGACCATCTGATCATATTCGATACCACCTTGCGCGACGGCGAACAGAGCCCCGGCGCGTCGATGACCAACGAAGAAAAGATGCGCATTGCCAAGCAACTCGAGCGCCTGAAAGTCGACGTCATCGAAGCCGGCTTTCCCGCATCATCGAACGGCGACTTTGCGGCGGTGAAGGCAATCGCCAACGCAATCAAGGACAGTACCGTGTGCGCGCTGGCCCGGGCAAACGAGAGCGACATCCGGCGTGCAGGCGACGCCCTGAAAGGCGCCAAATCGGGGCGTGTTCACACGTTTATCGCCAGCTCTCCCATCCACATGCAGATGAAGCTGCGCATGACTCCGGATCAGGTCCTGGAGCAGGCGGTCAAGTCGGTAAAATGGGCACGCGAGTACACCGCCGACGTCGAATTCTCGCCCGAGGACGCAGGGCGCTCCGACCCCGATTTTCTCTGCCGGCTGATCGAGGCGGCGATCAACGCCGGGGCGAACACGATCAACATCCCGGACACGGTCGGATACACCACGCCGTGGCAGTTCGGATCGCTCATCGCGACCCTGCGTACGCGCGTTCCCAACTCGAGCAGGGCGGTGTGGTCGGTGCACTGCCACAACGACTTGGGCATGGCGGTGGCCAATTCGCTATCCGCCGTGATGCATGGCGCACGGCAGGTCGAATGCACCGTCAATGGCTTGGGAGAGCGCGCTGGCAACGCCTCGCTCGAGGAAATCGTCATGGCGGTTAAGACGCGCAAGGACGTGTTTCCCTGCACCACGCGGATCGACACCACGCAAATCGTCCCTGCTTCGAAACTCGTCTCCGGCATCACAGGTTTCCCGGTGCAGCCGAACAAGGCGATCGTCGGCGCCAACGCATTCGCGCACGAGTCGGGAATCCATCAGGATGGCGTGCTCAAGCATCGCGAGACCTACGAGATCATGCGCGCCGAGGACGTGGGCTGGGGCGCCAACAAACTGGTGCTGGGCAAGCTTTCGGGTCGCAACGCGTTCAAGACGCGGCTCGGCGAGCTGGGCATCGACCTGGGCAGCGAAGACGCGATCAATCACGCTTTCGCGCGGTTCAAGGAGCTCGCTGACAAAAAGGGCGAGATCTTCGACGAAGATCTGCACGCGCTCGCATCAGACGAGCAGGTAACGCCGGAGCGCGAGCACTATCGGCTGATCGCGCTCAAGGTGGTGTCTGAAACGGGCGAGGTACCGAGCGCGCGGGTGACGCTCGCCTCGGGCGAGACGGAGCAGACGGTGCAGACACGCGGTGACGGTCCCATCGATGCGACGTTCCGGGCGATCGAGCTGATGGTCCACTCCAAAGCGAAAATGCTGCTCTACTCGGTCAATGCGATCACCACCGGGACCGACGCTCAGGGCGAGGTGACCGTGCGGCTCGAGAGCGAAGGGCGGATTGTCAATGGCCTGGGCGCCGACACCGATATCCTGGTCGCGTCGGCAAAGGCCTATGTCAACGCCTTGAACAAGCTGCACAGCAAGCAACAGCGGCTGAATCCGCAACTGGCCGCGTAATCGCCGGCGTTCATGGCTGCGTCAGCGCCTGTAGCCGATCCCGGAGAACAGGCGTCTCTGCCGGCGTCGCTGGCGATCGGCGGTGCGACCCTGGCGACCTGGCCTTCGACCCAGATCGTATCGCCCATGTCGGCACGGCTGATGGGCATCACGGTCTTCGCCGATCACGAGGCGTATCATCCCGCTTTGATCGACGCGACGCTTGCGGCGGAGCGGGACCCGCGCTTCCGCGACTCACTGTTCAAGGGAGGATGCGGCGTCAAGGTGCGAAAGATCGATGCGTGGGATTCTCCGGCGACGAAGCTCATCCACGCGCGAGCGCTGATGCTCGCACACCATACGCTCTCGAGGCGGCCGGTGTTCGCGGACGATAGCTGGGCGAGCGTGTATCGCGCCGGTGACTATTGCATGCCACACAGCCACCTGCGCTCCAATGCCAGCATTGTTTACATGCTCGATCCCGGCGACAGCGACCCCGATGAGCCTCTGGCTGGGCGGCTCTGCTTCGCCGATCCGCGCATCGAAGCCTGTTGTCCCGATGAGCCCGGTCGCGTGACGCAACACCTTATGCCGGAGATGACCCCGGGCACGATGCTTATCTTCGCCAGCGACTACCTGCACAACGTCAATCCTTATCGTGGTCGGAGGCCCCGGATTACGCTGTCGTGGAACATCACGCTGGAGCGGCTGCCGGGTCGGGCCGGCGAAGGCTGGATGTAACCTCGAGCGTCCGCGCCTGAGCTTCCAGAGATTCCTGCGGACGCGTTGGCCGCGCCTTCGAGGCCCTTCTGGATGGCCCGTTGCCACGGCCATTCTGCTATGATTCCGCACTGCAACATAGAGCCTGAAGCGCGCCCTTACCTATGCCTCTGGATCTCAAATGAGCGAGCTCGCAACCCCTGCCACAACCTTGAAAAAGCCGGGGTACCCGCCCGGCATCGAGATTTCCGGCCGCATCACGCCGGAATACGCCGAGATCCTGACCCCCGACGCGGTCGCTTTCGCGGCACGCCTGCAGCGCGCATTTGGCGGCCGCAGGAGCGAGCTGCTCGCCAAACGCGCAGCGAGACAAACGGACTTCGACGCCGGAAAGCTGCCGGACTTTCTTCCTGAAACTAGGGCGATCCGGGAGGCCGCCTGGACCTGCGCAGCGATCCCGTCCGACATTCAGGATCGCCGGGTCGAGATCACGGGGCCGGTCGACCGCAAGATGATCATCAACGCGCTCAATTCGGGCGCGAGCGTTTTCATGGCCGACTTCGAAGACGCGAACACGCCGAAGTGGGACAACAACATCCAGGGGCACATCAACCTTCGCGACGCCATTCGCCGCCGGATCGACTATTTGAGTCCCGAGGGCAAGGCGTACAAGCTCGAGCAGACGGTCGCAACGCTTTTCGTGCGGCCGCGTGGATGGCATCTGCCGGAGAAACACGTCCGCATCGACGGGACGCCGATTTCCGGCGGTATTTTCGACTTTGCGCTCTACTTCTTCCACAACGCCAGGGAGCTTGTCTCGCGAGGCAGCGGACCGTATTTCTACCTGCCGAAGCTCGAGAGCCATCTAGAAGCGAGGTTGTGGAACGATATTTTCGTCATGGCACAGGACAATCTGGGCCTGCCGCGCGGCACGATCAGAGCGACGGTGCTGATCGAGACGATCCTGGCCGCCTTCGAGATGGAAGAGATCCTGTACGAGCTGCGCGAGCATTCGGCCGGGCTCAACGCAGGACGCTGGGACTACATCTTCTCTTGCATCAAGAAATTCAGAAGCAACCACGACTTCTGTCTCGCCGATCGCGTTCTGGTCACCATGACCACGCATTTCATGAAGAGCTATGCCGAACTGCTGATCAAGACCTGCCATCGGCGCAACATCCACGCCATGGGCGGCATGGCGGCGCAGATCCCCGTAAAAAACGACGAAAAGGCCAATGCGGAAGCGTTCGCCAAGGTCAAGGCCGACAAGGAGCGCGAGGCGACTTACGGTCACGATGGGACGTGGGTGGCGCACCCGGGACTCGTTCCCGTAGCGAAAGAGGCCTTCGATCGCCTGATGCCTGAGCCCAACCAGATCGCGAGCAAAAAGCGCGACGACGTAAGGGTTGCAGCCGCGGACCTGCTTCGCTTCGAGCCCGAGGCGCCGATCACCGAGGCCGGGGTGCGACTCAACATCAGCGTCGCCATTCAATATATCGGCGCGTGGCTGGCAGGGCAGGGCGCCGTTCCGATTTTCAACCTGATGGAAGATGCGGCCACGGCCGAGATATCGCGCTCGCAGGTCTGGCAGTGGATCCGTTCTCCCAAGGGCAAACTCTCCGACGGTCGCAAGGTGACCAAGGACATGGTCACCGCGATGATTCCGGAGGAAATGCAAAAGATCCGGACTCTTCTCGGCGGCGCTTATGCCGAAGGCCGCTACGACGAAGCGGCCGGTATATTCGCCAATCTGGTCGACAGCGACACATTTGTCGAATTCCTGACCTTGCCCGCCTACGAGCGGATCGATTAGCCGCGCGAACAGTGAGCAGGGGCCCCCGCGCGTAGCACGGGGATGCGAACGACCGTGAGTCGCGGCTGGCGGACGACGAGCAACCCGGCATCACGCTGGACCAGCCAAGGAGGCCGCGGCGAGCCAGGTCCCCGCGCGTACCGAACAGCAAGCCAGGCTCCGCTGACCTCATGAATATACGAAATCTATCATAAGCATTCGAACAATCAATTAGACGAATCAAGCCCCGAAGCGCACCATTGCAGCCGGGGTTCCTGCGAATGATCTCGGGACCGCCGTGACTTGTGCTGCGCCAGGCTTGGCGCAGCGAGGCAAAACCAAAGAAGGAGTCGCACATGAACCTGAAGGGCACCAAGACACACGAGAATCTGAAGGCGGCGTTCGCCGGCGAGTCGCAAGCCAACCGGCGCTACCTTTACTTCGCCAACAAGGCGGACGTCGAAGGGCAGAACGACGTCGCGGCTGTGTTTCGTTCGACCGCAGAAGGCGAAACCGGCCATGCGCACGGGCACCTCGACTACCTGGCGATTGTCGGGGATCCGGCGACGGAACTGCCGATCGGCAAGAGCCGCGACAACCTCAAGGCTGCCATCGCGGGCGAGACGCATGAGTACACCGACATGTATCCTGGCATGGCCAAGGCAGCTCGCGGAGAAGGCTTCGATGAAATCGCCGACTGGTTCGAGACGCTGGCCAAAGCCGAACGCTCGCACGCCAATCGCTTCCAGAAGGCGCTCGACGCTCTCGCTGACTGAGCGTTGACACAGAAGCGGCGTCGTCAGGCGTCCGCTTCGTTGCGGTCGCATCTCTCGCCTCGTCCCACGCGGCGTGAAGCGACCGCAGATCACCGCTGCCGGTTTTCAAACTCATATGGCTACCCGCGAAGGCAGTCTAGACGCGCCGACGCGCCATCCAATCAAATGGCGCGACGCTGAGTACTATGACCCGGCCTCGCTCGAACGCGAGCTCGAGCGCGTGTTCGATATCTGCCACGGCTGTCGGCGCTGCGTGAGCCTGTGCAATGCATTTCCTACGTTGTTCGACCTGATCGACGAGGGAAAGACCGGCGAGTTGGATGGTGTCAACAAGTCCGACTTCGCCAAGGTGGTCGATCAGTGCTACCTCTGCGACATCTGCTACCTGGTGAAGTGTCCGTACGTTCCTCCCCATCCCTGGAATGTCGACTTCCCCCATCTGATGCTGCGTGCCAAGGCGCAGAAGTTCGAGCGCGGCGAAACGATTTTCCGCGACCGTCTTCTGACCAGCACCGACCGCGTCGGCAAGCTCGCCACAATTCCTGTGGTCGTGCAGATGGTCAACAAGGCGAACCGGACACCGGTCGCTCGCCGGGCGATGGAACGGGTGATTGGCGTACATCGCGACCGCAAGCTGCCTCCCTATGCAGCCAAGTGCTTCTCGAGACAGGCTCCGGCGTCGGTGGCGTGGCCGGTGAAGGACGGCGAGCGCACCCTTGGAAAGGTGGCGATCTTCTCCACCTGCTATATCAACTACAACGAACCGGGTATTGGGCTGGATCTCCTGCGCATCCTCGATCACAACGAAATTCCCTACACCGTTGTCGAACAAGACGTGTGCTGCGGTATGCCCAAGCTTGAACTGGGCGACCTGGAAAGCGTGGAAAAGCTCAAGAAGGTCAATGCCCCCCGGCTTGCCGGGTACGCCAAAGACGGCTTTGCGATCATGGCACCCGTTCCCTCGTGCGTGCTGATGTTCAAGAGCGAACTGCCGATGCTGTTTCACGACGACGCCGACATCATGGCCATTGCCGATGCGATGTTCGATCCGTTCGAGTACCTGATGCTGCGCGACAAGGACGGCATGCTCAAGCGTGATTTCAAGCATCCATTGGGGAAGGTGAACTACCACATTCCTTGCCACTCGCGGGTGCAGAAGAGCGGCCAGAAGACGCGCGAGATCCTGGAGTCGATTCCGGGGACGGCGGTTTCCACCGTTGAGCGTTGCACCGGCCATGACGGAACGTGGGGAGTGAAGACCGAGTTCTTCGACACTTCGATGAAGATAGGGCGGCCGGTGTTTCGGCAGATGGGCGAAAACGAACCTGATTTCATCAGCTCCGACTGTCCCATCGCCGGCCTGGCCATCGAGCAGGGCATCGAACAGGCGCAGGGCACGGCGGGCGCCACCAGGGCGCATCCGCTTACCTTGCTGCGCATCGCTTATGGATTGGAGTGAAACATGAAACCATCGACGACCACCGCCTACGGCACACGGCGGATCAGCCGCGACAGCTTGATGTCGCTGGAGACCTACGCCAGGGAGCGCAAGCTCTTTCGCTCACGCGTCCTTGCCCACAAGAAGCCACGCACCGTGCATCTCGGCGAGCACGTGACGCTTCTGTTCGAGGACGAGTTGACCATACGCTATCAGATTCAGGAAATGCTGCGCATCGAAAAGACCTTCGAGGAAGAAGGCATCCAGGACGAGCTCGATGCGTACAATCCCATGGTGCCGGACGGCGCTAACTGGAAGGCAACGATGCTCATCGAGTACGAAGATATCGATGAGCGCAGGGGCGCGCTTGCGCGCCTGAAGCGGATCGAGGAGCGGGTGTGGGTCGCCGCGGAAGGGCATTCGCGCGTTTTTGCCATTGCCGACGAAGATCTGGATCGCGAGAACGAAGAGAAAACGTCCTCGGTGCATTTCCTGCGTTTCGAGCTCACTCCGGAAATGATCTCAGCGCTCAAGCAGGGCGCGACGCTGGGCATGGGTGCCGATCACCCCGCCTACCAATTCACGCTCGCGCAAGTACCCGACGCGACGCGCCAGGCGCTGGTTACCGACCTCGCCTAGGGCCTATTGGCAGCGCTTAAGTCGCTGCAATGTGCGCCTCCCACGCGTCGCGCGTTATGCCGCGCACGCAGAACTCCTCCTGACGTCCGCGGTGGTCGCGTGTCACGCGACCTACCAGCGTGAGGCCGCATTTCTCCAGCACACGTCCCGACGCCGGGTTGCGCGCAAGGTGCGCAGCGGTGAGCTGGTTGCAGTCGAGGCATCTGAAAGTCACCGCGATGATCGCGCGGGCAGCCGCAGTCGCATAGCCCTGTCCCCAATAGTCGCGGCCGATCCAGTAGCCGAGGTTCTCGCGCTCGCCTGCCACCGGGCGAAGTGAAATCGCGCCGACCAGCAAGCCGTCCTCGGCGCGAGTGATCGCGTAGGTGTACTCGCGGCCCCGTTCAAGCGCATCCGCCTGGTCGACGATCCACGCCTGTGCCGTGCCGTCCTCGTAGGGATGCGGGATCAAGGCGGTGGTTTCTGCGACAAGCCGGTCACCGACGAGGAGCTGCACGCGCGACGCATCCGCGAGCGCGAACGGACGCAGGACGACCGGGCTGGAGGTGATTCGTTCCGGGAGCAACGAGCTGCGGAAGGTTTTGAGCGTCAATCGCGGAAATTTCCGAACTGGAGCGGAAAGTCAGTCACGGATTTCTTCACCAGCGCGATGGCGCTTTGCAGCTCGTCCCTTTTGGCGCCCGAGACGCGGACTGCATCGCCTTGGATGCTGCTTTGCACCTTAAGCTTGCTGTCCTTGAGCTGCTTGACAATCTTCTTCGCGAGATCCTGTTCCACGCCGACGCGGATGGTCACAACCTGCTTCACCTTGTCGCCGCTCATCTTTTCGATGTTGCCGTATTTGAGCGAGCGCACGTCGACGTTGCGTCGGGTGAGCTTGGCAATGAGGACGTCGGTAACCTGCTTCAGCTTAAACTCATCGTCGGCGTAGAGCGTGAGCTCCTTGTCCTTGTGCTCAACCCGCGCGTCAGAGCCCTTGAAATCGAAGCGCGTGGAAATCTCCCGGTTCGCCTGCTCGACCGCATTACGGACCTCAACCTGGTTGACTTCGGAGACGATGTCGAAAGATGGCATGGGAGTCGTTGTCGGTGATTCGACGCACTCTCGGTGCACTCTTGCGAGATTGCGCCAGGATTCCGTTGCCGTGGCCGCGCCTGGTTCGCTTCGCTCTTTAGGGGCGACACGCTAGAATCTGACAATTTTACTGCCGCCGCTTGATCCATGTCGCATATCCTGCAGAGCGTCCCCGTGGGGCAGAGAGTAGGCATCGCATTTTCGGGCGGCCTCGACACCAGCGCGGCGCTGCACTGGATGCGCACCAAAGGCGCGATTCCCTACGCTTACACCGCCAACCTCGGCCAGCCTGACGAGCCCGACTACGATGACATCCCGCGCCGCGCTCGCCAGTACGGCGCCGAACTAGCGAAGCTGGTCGACTGTAGAGCGGCTCTGGTCGCGGAAGGACTCGCCGCAATGCAGTCCGGTGCATTCCACATTTCAACGGCGGGCCTGACCTACTTCAACACCACTCCCATCGGGCGCGCGGTGACCGGGACCTTGCTCGTCGTCGCGATGCGCGATGACGACGTCCACATCTGGGGCGACGGCAGCACCTTCAAGGGCAATGACATCGAGCGTTTCTATCGTTACGGGCTGCTCGCCAATCCGGCACTGCGCATCTACAAGCCATGGCTGGACTCGGCGTTCATCGATGAGTTGGGCGGGCGCAAGGAAATGTCTGCGTACCTGGAGCGCGCGGGCTTCGGCTATCGGATGAGCGCGGAAAAGGCTTACTCCACGGATTCGAACCTGCTCGGTGCGACGCACGAGGCCAAGGATCTGGAGTTCCTGGACAAGGGGATGAAAATCGTCGAGCCGATCATGGGCGTGGCCTTCTGGCGTAAGGAAGTCGAAATCGCACCGGAGACGGTTTCGCTGCGCTTCGAAGAGGGCCGCCGGTCGCGCTCAACGGCAAGAGCTTCTCCGACGACGTCGCGCTGATGCTCGAAGCGAACGCGATCGGCGGTCGCCACGGCCTGGGCATGAGCGATCAGATCGAGAATCGCATCATCGAAGCGAAAAGCCGTGGCGTCTACGAGGCGCCGGGGCTTGCATTGCTGCACATCGCCTACGAGCGGCTGGTGACCGGAATCCACAACGAGGACACCATCGAGCAGTATCGCAACCAGGGACGCCGGCTGGGACGCTTGCTCTACCAGGGACGATGGTTCGATCCGCAGGCGATGATGCTGCGCGAGACAGCGCAGCGTTGGGTCGCGCGCGCCGTTATCGGCGAGGTGACGCTCGAGCTTCGCCGCGGCAACGACTACACCATTCTCGACACGACGAGTCCGAACTTGAGCTACAGGCCCGAACGGCTGACCATGGAAAAAGGTGAAGGCGCATTCTCACCGGAGGATCGCATCGGCCAGCTGACGATGCGCAATCTCGACATCGAAGACACTCGCGACAAGCTCGAGCTCTATGCAAAAACCGGGCTGTTAAGCGCTCCGGGTGAATCTGCGCTGTCGCGGCTGACAGGCGGCAAAAAGTAGCCAGCTTCAATATCTGCCAGTTTCAGTCGACCTTGGCGCCGGTCTTGACGATCACCGGCGCCCATTTTGCCGATTCGCTCTTGATAAGCGCCGCGAACTCCTCAGGCGAGCCGCCGATCAGCTCGAAACCTTGCGCATTGAGCGTGCTCTTGACTGCAGGATCCTTCAATATCGCGTTGATCTCGACATTCAGGCGTTCGATGATGGGTCGCGGTGTGCCCGCTGCCACCAGCACGCCGTTCCACGCGAGTGCCTCGAAGCCTGGATAACCCGACTCGGCGATGGTGGGCAGGTCGGGCAGCAGTGCAAAGCGCTTCGAGGTGGTGACCGCGAGCGCGCGCAGCTTGCCCGCCTGGATCTGCGCCTGCAGCGGCTGCATCACGGCAAACATCAGCTGCGTCTCGCCCTGGATCGTCGCCGTGACTGCGGGAGGCGAGCCGTTGAATGGAACATGAACGATGTCGACGCCGGCGGTCGATTTCAACAGCTCCATCGTCAGATGCGACGAGCTGCCATTGCCGACCGACCCGTACGAAAGCTTGCCTGGATTCGCTTTGGCATAGTCGACGAGCTCTTTCACCGACTTGACCGGCAACGAAGCGGTGACGGCCAGCACATTGGGCTGGCTCGATGTGATGACCACCGCCGCGAGATCTCTCTGCGGATCGTAGGGCAGCTTCGAATACAGATGCGGCCCGAACGCGAGCGGACCGTTGAAGGACATCAACATCGTGTAGCCATCGGAAGCGGACTTGGCTACAAAATCGGTGGCGGCAGTGCCGCCTGCGGCCGGACGATTTTCGACGACGACCGGTTGTCCCAGCCGGTCCTTGAGTTTGTCGCCGATGGTGCGCGCAAGAACGTCGATGGAGCTGCCTGCGGGCGCGGCGACAACGAACTTGATCGGGTGCGCAGGCCATGTTTGCGCAGACGAGGGCTCGGCGGCAGCCAGCGTCGCGGCAGCGACGACCAGCAATACGAAGTTGACCAGCATGCGCATTGAGCGACCCTTCAGCCTGGACTGTGACAGACGGCTTCGATGTTGTGCCCGTCCGGGTCGAGCACGAAGGCGCCGTAGTAATTCGCGTGGTAATGGGGACGCAGACCGGGTGCCCCATTGTCGCGGCCGCCCGCAGCCATCGCCGCCTTGTAGAAGGCGTCGACTTGTGCGCGCGTCTCGGCGCGGAACGCCACATGAATGGACGGCATGCCGGGCTTGGACTGACCGAGCCAGAAGTCGGGCTTGGGCGGCACGCCCAGGCCGGTCGCGTCGTCGAACTCCATGATGACGGCGTAGCCGAGCGGAGCGAGCGCCGCGCGATAGAACGCCTTGCTCCTCACCATGTTGGAAACGGTCACGCCGGTGTGATCAATCATCGTCGTCCTCTATACATTGACTCGGCCGCACACAAGATATTCGAGCAAGGCTTTCTGCGCGTGCAGACGATTCTCCGCCTCGTCCCACACTACGCTCTGTGGCCCATCGATCACTTCCGCGGCAACCTCTTCTCCGCGATGCGCCGGCAGGCAATGCATGAACAACGCATCCGATGCCGCCTGAGCCATCATCTCCCCGTCGACCATCCAGTCGGCGAACGCACGCTTACGCTCGTCGTTCTCCGCCTCGAACCCCATGCTGGTCCACACGTCGGTGGTGACGAGATGTGCTCCGCGGCAGGCTGCCAGCGGGTCGGCAAAAGAACGGAAATGACGGCTGTCGCGCAATCCAGCGCACTTCGGATCGACCTCGTAGCCAGGCGGAGTCGAAACATGCACGTTGAAGCCGAAAATCGCGGCCGCCTGCAGCCAGGTGTTGCAGACGTTGTTCGAATCTCCGATCCACGCCACCGTCTTGCCTTCGAGCGAGCCACGATATTCGATATAGGTGTAGATATCGGCCAGTATCTGGCATGGGTGAAATTCATTGGTGAGCCCGTTGATCACGGGCACGCGCGAATGCGCCGCGAAGCGCTCGATGATTGCCTGCTCGAAGGTACGGATCATCACCACGTCGACCATGCGCGATATGACGCGCGCGACGTCCTCGATCGGCTCGCCGCGTGATAGCTGGGTGTCGCCGCGGTTCAGATTGATCGCAATTCCGCCCAGCTGATTCATCCCAGCTTCGAAGGACACGCGCGTTCGGGTCGAAGCCTTTTCGAACACCATCGCCAGCGTGCGGTCGCGCAGCGGCTGGTAGATCTCGTAGCGCTTGAACCGGTCCTTGATCCAACGCGTCCGCTCGAACAAATAATCGAGCTCGCCTCGGTCGAAGTCCGAAAGCTGAAGGAAGTGTTTCGGGGTCATGGCGCCGAAGGCCCGAGGAGCCTGGCATCTAACTACTGGAAAAACAATATTTTAGCACGGTGGCACGCGAATTCGGGCAGGGGCCGTGCTGCCTGAACGCGGCGAACGAGCGCAAAAAAGGCGCCCAAGGGCGCCTTCTTCCGCATCGATCGATTCCGCTTAAATCAGGGCATCGCCTTGATCGCCTGCGCGAGACGCGTCTTGCTGCGCGAAGCGGTGTTCTTATGCACGACCTTCTTGTCGGCGACGCGGTCGATCACTGACTGCTGCACTTGGAACTCACGCGTCGCTGCGGCCTTGTCGCCGGCTGCGACCGCTCTTTTCACCTTGCGGATAGCACTGCGCAACTGCGACTTGAGGCTCGCGTTGTGCTGCCGTTTTTTCTCCGTTTGGCGCGCACGCTTCCTCGCTTGGGCAGTATTCGCCATGAAAAATCCTTCGCTTGCTTGGAGTCGGTCAAAAAGACCGCGCATAATAGCCACTTTTTGTGATCCGCGCAAGCCAAGTTCACTTCGTTTCGCTCGTGTCGTCGGATCAAATTTCATCGCTTGCGCGCTCTTCCGCGCGCGTCGCATCGCGCCGATGAATCTGCTCAAGACGCTTTCCACCGTCAGCGCGCTCACGCTGCTTTCGCGAATCACCGGACTCGCGCGCGAGAGCCTCAAAGCCGTGGCATTCGGCGCCGGTCTGCAGATGGACGCGTTTGAAGCGGCGTTCAGGCTTCCGAACATCCTGCGCCGGCTCTTTGCGGAAGGCGCGTTTTCGCAGGCCTTCGTACCGATCCTTGCCGAGTACCAGCGCTCGCGCGGTCACGACGCGACGCGCGAGCTCGTGGGCCGCGTCGCGACGCTTCTGGCGGTTGTATTAGTCGGTCTCTCCGTGCTCGGCATCTTTGCCGCTCCGTGGCTTGTCTACGCGCTCGCGAGCGGGTTCGCAAAGACACCCGGCAAGGTCGAGCTGACGGCCGAGCTCATCCGGATCATGTTCCCGTACATCCTTTTCGTCTCGCTGATCGCGCTGGCCGGCGGCGTGCTCAACGTCAATCGACGATTCGGGATTCCGGCGTTCACACCGGTGCTGCTCAATCTGTCGATCATCGGCGCGGCGATCTTCGTCGCGCCTCATGTCGATCCGCCGATCGTCGCGCTTGCCTGGGGCGTCGCCATCGGCGGCGTGGCGCAGCTCGCGCTGCAGATCTGGCCGCTCAAGCGTCTTCATATGCTGCCGCCGATGCGGCTCGACTGGCGCGACGAGGGCGTTCGCCGCGTGCTGCGCGCAATGGGACCGGCGATACTCGGAGTGTCGGCGGCACAGATTTCAGCGCTCATCAACACCCAGCTCGCTGCGTATCTGGGAGACGGAAGGATTTCGTGGATCAGCTACGCGGACCGGCTGATGGAGTTTCCCAGCGCACTTCTCGGCGTAGCGCTCGGTACCGTGCTGCTTCCGAGCCTCGCGAAGCACCATCACGATGCCAACCACGGGCAATATCAGGAGCTCCTCGACTGGGGATTGCGCCTAGCCTTTCTGCTTGCGCTGCCGGCGGCGCTCGCGCTGGCGCTGCTGGCCGTGCCGCTGATAACGACGCTCTATCAGTACGGACGTTTCACCGTCAACGACGTGTGGCAGACGCGCGCGGCGCTACTCGGCTACAGCGTTGGTCTCTTAGGTCTGATCGCGGTGAAGATCCTCGCGCCCGGGTTTTACGCGCGCCAGGACATGAAGACACCGGTGAGAATCGCTTTCCTCGCCGTGCTGTTCACGCAGACGCTCGCGGTCATTCTGATGTTTCAGATCGGCCACGCAGGCTTGACCTTGTCGACTTCGCTCGGCGCGTGCCTAAATGCGGCGCTGTTGTACTACATGATGCGTCGCGGGGCCATTTACGCACCGTTGCCGGGATGGAGATCGTTTCTCGCGCGCGTCATCATCGCCTTGTGCGTACTCGCAGGGGTCCTATGGTTCGCGGCAGGTCCCGACGACTTCTGGATCAACGCAGGCCTGTGGCCGAAGGTCTGGCGCTTGTTGCTGGTGATGAGCGCCGGGGCGGCTACATACTTCGCGGCGCTGTGGCTGCTCGGGTTCCGGTTGGCGGACTTCAACCGGCGCGAGCCGCCTTGACCGGGAATCGCCCAACCTACTAAAGCTGCTCGGCTTCCTTGCGATAAGGGCAGTTGGTCTTGACGCACTCGGCGTATAGATAGAGCGCGTGCTCGGCGATGTTGAATCCGCGCTCGCGCGCGATCTTCAACTGGCGCTTCTCGATCTCGGGATCGAAGAACTCCTCGACCCGCCCGCACTGCACGCAAACCAGGTGATCGTGGTGCCCGCCCTCATTGAGCTCGAACACCGCTTTGCCTGTCTCGAAATGATGACGCACCAGCAGCCCCGCCTGTTCGAACTGGGTGAGCACGCGATACACCGTCGCCAATCCCACGTCGAGGCCCTCGGCCAGAAGTTTCTTGTACACGTCTTCGGCAGTGAGATGCCTGACCTTGCTCTGCTCGAACAGGTTGATGATCTTGAGCCGCGGCAGCGTTGCCTTGAGCCCGGCGGTTTTGAGATCGTGAGGAGTGGTCATGAGCGCGTGGCGGCGACGCCCTTGGGCGTTTGCCTATGATATAGTGTTCAACCCCTTTTGGTAGTGCGACATTCCCGTCATGCGAGCAGTGCTCTGCGCTGTCGGCATCGCCCTCGCGACGTGCGGTTGCTCGTGGCAGACCTTGGGTGTCTACAAACTGGACATCAATCAGGGCAACTACGTCACTCAGGACCAGGTCGACCGGCTCAAAGTTGGTCTCTCCCGCCAGCAGGTCAAGACCGTGTTGGGCACCCCGTTGCTCGCCGATCCATTCCACGCCAACCGCTGGGACTACGTCTATATCTTCGAGCGCCAGGCGAAGGTGCTGGAGCAACGTCGGCTCGCGGTTTATTTCGTCGACGACAGGGTCGCACGCTGGGAAGGTGACGAGATGCCGCCACCGCCCTCTGAGGTCGCACGCGCTGGCGGCGGCGATGCGATGATGGACAAGTCGCTGTCTACGGCGCCAAAAACAGGCGAGGAGAACTGGCTCCTGCAACTGCTGAAGAAGCTCGGCTGGTGGGATTGAGCAAGCCTGCAGCTCGAGTCGTCATCACCGGCAGCGGTGGCCGCATGGGACAGACCCTGGTCGAGGCGTTGCTCGGCACGGACGATCTCGTGTTGGCAGGCGCGCTGGAAGTGCCGGCGAGTGCGATGATCGGACGCGACGCGGGAGAGCGCTTCGGGCGAGCAACCGGCGTGCTCGTCTCCACGGATGTCGCGTCTGTCCTGGCCGGCGCTGACGTGCTGGTTGATTTCACCCGACCTGCCGGTGCTCTCACGCATGTCGCGGCGTGCGCCAAGGCTGGCGTTGCAGCGGTGGTCGGGACGACCGGATTGTCCGAAGCGGATCGCCGGGCCCTCGCAGATGCGGCGCGCACGGTGCCCATCGTGTTCGCACCCAACATGAGCGTGGGCGTAACCATCCTGACCAAGCTGGTAGACATCGCCGCGCAGCATCTCGGCGAGGGCTATGACGTCGAAATTCTCGAGATGCACCATCGTCACAAGATCGATGCGCCATCGGGAACGGCGCTCGGCCTCGGCGAAACGGTCGCAGCCGCGCTGCATCGCAACCTGGAGAGCGACGCTGTCTACGCGCGGCATGGGGTGACCGGCGAGCGAAAGGCCAAGACGATCGGCTTCGCTGCCTTGCGCGGCGGCGACGTCGTCGGCGATCACACAGTGATCTTTGCCGGACCCGGAGAGCGCATCGAGTTGACTCACCGTGCTTCCTCGCGCATGACCTTCGCCCAGGGCGCGTTGCGCGCCATGCGCTTTGTCGCCGTCAAGCGAGCGCAGCATGCCACAGGGCTGTATGACATGCAGGACGTGCTCGGTCTGCGCTGATCGGCTTTCGCGATGTCCGTGCATTCCTTCGATCTGACCGGTCGGCGCGCACTGGTCACTGGAGCCGGGTCCGGCCTGGGGCTTGCGATAGCGCAGGGGCTTGCGAGCGCCGGCGCGAGCGTGGTCGTCAACGGGCGCAACGCCGACAAGCTGCGCAAAGCCGTCGACGGGTTGGCCACCGCTGGCGCGAGAGTTGAAGCCGCAGTCTTCGATGTCACGCAAGCCGCCGCAGTTGCCGAGGCGATCGCGAGTATCGAATGCAAACTCCCGATCGACATCCTCGTCAACAATGCCGGAGTCAATCAGCGCGCACCGCTGGACAGTTTTTCCGACAGCGACTGGCACAAGCTCATGTCCGCGAATCTCGATGGGCCGTTCCTGGTTGCGCGCGCGGTAATCCCAGCGATGAAGTCTCGCCGCTACGGCAAGATCATCAACATCTGCTCGCTCGCGAGCGACCTTGGCCGTCCGAACATCGTCCCCTACGCAGCGAGCAAAGGCGGATTGAAAATGTTCACGCGAGCACTCGCGGTCGAGCTGGCCCCATACAACATCCAGGTCAATGGGATCACGCCGGGATTTTTTCGCACCGAGATGAATGCCGCGCTGGTGGCCGATGCCGAGTTCTCGGCGTGGGTCGAGCGCCGCACGCCTGCAGCCCGCTGGGGTGATCCGCCGGAGATCGCGGGCGCGGCGGTGTTTCTCGCTTCGAGCGCAGCCGACTACGTGACGGGTCACCTGCTCGCGGTCGACGGAGGCTTCAGCGCGGCGTATTGATTTTCTCGCTACGAGCAAGCGGCGAAGTCGCCGCGGACGCTCGGGCACCGCAGTCGCCGACCTACGGGTACCCGGCGCGGCGTCGCTCGTCAACCCACGACTTCGTTTGCGGCGCCACCCGTCACGGTCAGCGCGGCGCACGGGCGCCGCCCGCGCTTTCGCCGCTTCTCGACAGCGGAACGCACATGAATTCGCGCGACGATTACCACACGTTGAGCGTGGTCGATGCGAGCGCGGCAGTGTGCCGCAATTGAAGCACGCTGCTCTGTGCGGTATAATTCAAAGCCTTCGGAGCGGGGAAGGTCAGCCAGCCTTTCCCGCTTCGCACGTCTGTCGCAGCCTATAGGAGTTTTGTCGTGTTGACCGCGCCCGTTCCAGCGATCCTAGCGCTCGCCGACGGGACGGTGTTTCGCGGCCGCGCAATCGGCGCTCACGCCGCCTGCGCCGGCGAAGTTGTGTTCAACACGGCGATGACCGGCTACCAGGAGATACTCACCGACCCATCGTACGCGGGGCAGATCGTCACGCTCACGTATCCGCATGTCGGCAACACGGGCACCAACGCGCAAGACGTGGAATCCAGGCGCGTCTTCGCCGCCGGCCTCATCATCCGCGACCTGCCGCGCCTCGCGTCGAGCTGGCGACGAGAAGGCGATCTCGGGGCGTACTTGTGCGACGCGGGCATTGCCGGCATCGCCGACATCGATACGCGCAAGCTCACGCGCATTCTGCGAGAAAAGGGTGCACAAAACGGCTGCATCATGGCCGGCGCCAAACGAGGCGATGTCGACGAGCACGAAGCGCTTTCACGGGCGCGTGCCGCGCCGTCGATGACCGGGCTCGATCTCGCCAAAGTGGTGAGCTGCACAGCGCCCTACGACTGGTCATCCGGAACATGGGCGCTGCGTGGCGGATATCAGAACCCGCCCAAGCCGCGCTTTCATGTCGTCGCTTATGATTTCGGTATCAAGCACAACATTCTTCGCATGCTGGCGAGTCGCGGCTGCCGTCTCACGGTGGTCCCGGCGCAGACGAGCGCGAAGGAGGCGCTGGCGCTCGCGCCACACGGCGTCTTCCTCTCCAACGGTCCCGGAGATCCGGAGCCGTGCGGCTACGCCGTCGAGTCCATCCGCGAATTCCTGCGCATCGGCATTCCGACTTTCGGCATCTGCCTTGGGCATCAGCTGCTTGGCCTTGCGGTTGGAGCGCGGACACTTAAGATGAAATTCGGCCACCACGGCGCCAATCACCCGGTGCTCGACACCGGAACGGGCCACGTGCTGATTACCAGCCAGAATCACGGCTTTGCCGTCGACGCGGCGACGTTGCCACCGAACGCGCGCGTAACTCACGTATCGCTGTTCGATGGAAGCCTTCAGGGGATTGCGCTCACCGACAAGCCCGCGTTCAGCTTCCAGGGACACCCCGAAGCGAGCCCCGGTCCGCACGATCTTGGATACCTGTTCGACCGCTTCGTTCGCATGCTGGAGCGCCGGGGAATGCAGGCCGCCGCCGAATGATGGACCGCCCGAATAGCGCATCGAGCAGAGATTCGGAAAGCGTCGCGAGCGAGCCGGCTGCTAGGCGGCTCGCAGCAAGGCCCGAGATAGTACCCATGAAGTACAGGGAGGGCCGAGCGAGGAAACAACAACCCAGCCGGCTCGCGCAGCAGCTTTACGAACATGCCTAAGCGCAGCGACATCGAGAGCATCCTCATCATCGGCCCCGGCCCGATCATCATCGGCCAGGCGTGCGAGTTCGATTATTCGGGTGCGCAGGCGTGCAAAGCGCTGCGCGAGGAGGGCTACAAGGTCATCCTGGTCAATTCCAATCCAGCGACCATCATGACCGATCCGGAGATGGCCGATGTTACTTACATCGAGCCCATCACCTGGCAGATGATCGCCAAGATCATCGAGAAAGAACGGCCCGATGCGCTGCTGCCGACTATGGGCGGCCAGACTGCGCTCAACTGCGCGCTCGATCTGGCGCGTGAAGGGGTGTTGACGCGCTTCGATGTCGAGCTGATCGGTGCGTCGAAGAAAGCGATAGACAAAGCCGAGGACCGTGAAAAGTTCAAGGCGGCCATGACTCGAATCGGGCTCGCCTCTGCGCGTTCCGGAATCGCGCACAACCTCGAGCAGGCGCACGAGGTGCAATCGTCGATTGGCTTTCCGGCGGTCATCCGGCCGTCCTTCACGCTCGGTGGCACCGGCGGCGGCATCGCCTACAACAAGGACGAGTTCGTCGAGCTGTGCAAGAGGGGCCTCGACCTGTCGCCGACGCACGAGCTGCTGATCGAGGAGTCGCTGCTCGGCTGGAAAGAGTTCGAAATGGAGGTGGTGCGCGACCGCAAGGACAACTGCATCATCGTCTGCTCGATCGAGAATCTCGACCCGATGGGCGTGCACACCGGCGACTCGATCACCGTCGCTCCGGCGCAGACGCTCACAGACAAGGAGCTGCAGTTGATGCGCGACGCGTCGATCGCGATCCTGCGCGAGATCGGCGTCGACACCGGCGGGTCGAACGTGCAGTTCGCGGTCAATCCCGACGATGGACGCATGATCGTCATCGAGATGAACCCGCGCGTGTCGCGCTCTTCCGCTCTCGCGTCGAAAGCAACCGGATTTCCCATTGCACGGATCGCCGCCAAGCTGGCGGTCGGCTACACCCTCGACGAATTGAAAAACGAAATCACCGGCGGGCAAACTCCAGCATCCTTTGAGCCGACCATCGACTACGTCGTCACCAAGGTACCGCGCTTCGCGTTTGAAAAGTTCCAACAGGCCGACGATCGCCTCACGACGCAGATGAAATCGGTGGGCGAGGTAATGGCCATCGGGCGCACCTTCCAGGAGTCGCTGCAGAAGGCGCTGCGCGGCCTGGAAACGGGCGTCGACGGATTCAATTTGAAGACGGTCGATCCCGACACCATCGCCGACGAGCTGGCGTACCCTCGGGCCGAGCGTCTGTGGTATGTCGCCGACGCGCTCGCCATCGGCATGCCTCTCGACCAAGTGTACGAGCACACCAAGATCGACCGCTGGTTCCTCGCCCAGATCAAGGAGATCGTCGACACCGAGGTCGCCATCGAAAAGCGGACGCTTGGTGAGCTGTCGAGCGAAGAGCTCAGCGCGCTCAAGCGCATGGGTTTCTCCGACCGGCGGCTTGCACATCTTCTCAAGTCGAACGAGAGCGAGGTTCGCGCCAGGCGTCACGCTCTCGGGATCAGGCCGGTTTACAAGCGGGTCGACACCTGCGCTGCGGAATTCTCGACGCGCACCGCGTACATGTACTCGACCTACGAGGAGGAGTGCGAGGCGCTGCCGAGCGATCGCAAGAAGGTAATCGTGCTCGGCGGCGGGCCCAACCGCATCGGCCAGGGCATCGAGTTCGACTATTGCTGCGTGCACGCGGCGCTCGCCCTGCGCGACGACGGTTACGAGACGATCATGGTCAACTGCAATCCGGAAACGGTGTCGACCGACTACGACATCTCGGACCGGCTGTACTTCGAGCCGCTGACGCTTGAGGATGTGCTGGAGATCGTTCATGTCGAGAGGCCCTTCGGCGTGATCGTCCAGTACGGAGGGCAGACGCCGCTCAAGCTCGCGCGCGACCTGGAAGGAAACGGTGTGCCCATCATCGGCACGTCGCCGGACATGATCGACATGGCCGAGGACCGCGAGCGCTTCCAGCAGATGCTGCATCGGCTCAACCTGCGGCAACCGCCCAACCGCACCGCGCGCACCGAGGCCGAGGCGATGAAGGCGGCGGATGACATCGGCTATCCACTAGTCGTACGTCCCTCGTATGTGCTCGGCGGGCGGGCGATGGAGATCGTGCACGAGCAGCGCGACCTCGAACGCTACATGCGCGAGGCGGTCAAGGTGTCCAACGATTCGCCGGTGCTGCTCGATCGATTTCTGAACGACGCTATCGAGGTCGACGTCGACGCCTTGTGCGACGGCAAGCAGGTGATCATCGGCGGAATAATGGAGCACATCGAGCAGGCGGGGGTGCACTCCGGCGATTCGGCTTGCTCGCTGCCTCCATTTTCGCTGTCAACTGATCTGCAAAACGAGCTGCGGCGACAGACCGTTGCCATGGCCGACGGGCTGAACGTGGTCGGGCTGATGAACGTGCAGTTCGCCATCCAGTTCCCAAAAGATAACGGTGGCAAAGGCGTGGTTTACGTGCTTGAGGTCAACCCGCGCGCGTCGCGCACAGTGCCCTACGTGTCCAAGGCGACTGGCCGTCCGCTGGCCAAGATTGCTGCGCGCTGCATGGTGGGTCAGGCGCTTAAGAGTCAGGGAATCTCGGGCGAAGTAGTGCCTCCGTATTTTTCTGTCAAGGAAGCGGTGTTCCCCTTTATCAAGTTTCCGGGCGTCGACACCATCCTGGGTCCCGAGATGAAATCGACCGGCGAGGTAATGGGCGTGGGCGAGAGCTTCGCCGAGGCGTTCTTGAAGTCGCAGATCGCGGCGGGCGTACGGCTGCCCAAGACCGGGAGGGTGTTCGTCAGCGTCAAGAATCCGGATAAGGCCCGGGTCATCGAAGTCGCGCGAACTTTAAACGAACTCGGCTTCACGCTGGTTGCGACGCGTGGTACGGCCGCGGCGCTGGCTAACGCCGGGCTCCCTGTCACGGCAGTCAACAAGGTCGCCGAAGGCCGGCCGCACATCGTCGACATGCTGCTCAACGACGAGATTGCGCTGGTGATCAACACGGTCGAGGAGAAGCGCAGCGCGATCCAGGATAGCTACGCGATCCGTCGTGCGGCGCTCAACGATCACGTCCCGACCTACACGACCATCGACGGCGCGCGGGCCGCCGCGCTGGGAATGCAGGGGATGCGTGAGCTGGTTCCCTACTCGACTCAGGCGCTGCACGAGCGGCTGCATTAACCGCAGGTTTGCGCTAACATTGACTTGATGGCCGGGTGCGGCGCCGCCGCCTCCGGTCTTTTTCTTCCATGAGCAAAGACCGAGTCCCTTTGACTGTCGCCGGAGCGGAGAAGCTCCGCGCCGAGCTGCATCGGCTGAAAACCGTGGATCGACCTGCCGCTATCACCGCAATCGCCGAGGCTCGCTCTCACGGCGACTTAGCAGAGAACGCGGAATACGACGCAGCGAAGGAAAGGCAGGGCTTCCTCGAGGGACGCATCGCGCGCATTGAGACCAAGCTCGCTCATGCGCACATCGTCGACCCGGCTGCGATCGACGCAGGGGGACGAATCGTGTTCGGCGCAACCGTCGATCTCGAGGATCTCGAGACCGGCGACGAAGTGTGCTACCAGATCGTCGGCAACGACGAGTCCGACATCAAGCACGGCAAAATCTCCGTCGAGTCACCGATCGCGCGTGCGCTGATCGGCAAGAGCGCCGGCGACATCGCCGAGGTCCAGGCTCCGGCCGGCGTGCGCGAGTACGAGGTGCTCGCGGTGCGATACCTCTAGCCGCGCGAGAGCCCGACGCAACGCTAGCTTTTGGTGAACGGCCGAAGGAGGAGGCGGCGTCTAACCGGTTCGGCGGCGCCGCCGGCTGTTGCCCTCTATCGGCTTTCCCGCGACGACGGCAGCGCGCGGACCCGTTCGAGGTGGGCGCGCAGGCCCTCGTGCCATGGGCGTTCGCGGGCGCCGGACCTGAGGTGTCGACTTGGCCATGGTTGCCCTTGCGGTCTTCTGTGACGGTTCGAGCGGACCACGCGACGGCCGCCGCTTGGATCGGTGGGCGACGCTCGATCCCCACTCGCGGACCACTCGTGCGTCCCCTTTTGCTGATCGCACCGTTCTCGGTGCGCCGCGCCGATCCGAATGCCGCTCAGAGTCAGCCGGAGCATGCGGCGATCGCGGCGAACTCGACGCGGGCTTCGGCACGGCCTCCTCGGGCTTCGGCCGCCAGACGATCAAAAGCTTGCCAAGGTGCTGCACCGGCGCGGCGTCCAGCTCGGAGCAGATGCGCTCCAGCATGGCTTCGCGCCGAACGCGATCGTCGTTGAACACGCGGATCTTGATGAGCTCGTGCGCGCGCAGATTGACGTCGATTTCGTGCAGGACGCCCGGAGTAAGCCCGTGCTGTCCGACTGTGACGACCGGTTGCAGGTGATGCGCTCTTGCGCGCAGCGCGCGCCGTTGCGGCGGCGACAGAACTGTCATGCGAGCGCAGGGAAAAAACCGTTCAACACTCTGCCGTATCGGAGGGCAGCCACGCGCGAGGCGGGGGTACTGCGCGCGGCGTCCGATGCGTCGTATGAGCCTTCAGATGGCGGCCCTTCGTCATTTGCGAGTCTTGCGTGGCTCGACCTTGGTATGCGGTTTCGAAGGCGAGTCGTGGGTCGGACGATAGTCACCGATTACAGTCTTCAGCGGACACACCGCAAACGCCGGACACTTCTTGCAGCCGACGGCGATGGCAACAGGGCAAAGGGTCATGGCGATACTCCTTGATCGTATGCACCGTGGAATTTCCGACGACGCGAGACGGTCGCGGCGGCCCACATCGCGGCCGAGGCGTTGCTCACCGCGCACCCAGCAGCTTGGCCGTCTTGGCGACCGCCTTCGGCTTCACCCAGAAGATTGCGCCGAAACGCCCCTTGCCTGCGGTTACCGCGTCCATGGCGGTGATGTTGATCCGCGCTTTGGCGAGCGTGTCCAACAGCTTGCCCAGTGCTCCGACGCGATCGTCGCCGTGGACCAGGAACCCCGTCTTCCTCTTGGAGACCTTCAGCTTGAGCTTCTTCGCCGCGCGGCGGAACTTAGCGCCGTTGTCGGGAATAAGATCGAGCTGGCCTTTGCCTCCGCTGGGAAATCCGGAGAACGCGAGCAGATTCACTCCCTCGCCAGCAAGCCCCGCTAGCACTTTCGCGCCTTGGCCGGCAGTGTTCGAAATCATCACATAGTAGTAGTCGACCTTGCGCAGAGTGTTGCTCATGATGTTCTCCTTTGCGGTCTGGATGTACGACCACTGATCAAATCACACGTGAGGCGCGTTTGTGGCTCAGCGGCCTCAAGCGAGTTTGTTCAGAGGTTCCTCATCGAACTGTGGAACCGGTGCGGCCCGGAGTCAAGGGGTGTCGCTTGCGTCGGTGGTGACTGCTATTCATTGCCTGGCGCGCGCAGTGAGAGCAGCCGCACGCCGAGATGCCGTGCAAGGCCGCGCCCGCCCTCGGCCATGACCTGATCGTGATTCCAGCGAAAGATCGGTGCGAGCATCGGGCTCAATAGATCCATCCAACGTTTTTTTGTATCGACGGTCCACTCGTAGCGCACGTGCGTCGTCGATTCGGCGGCAGCAAGGTGCCAGCGCCCGACCCCGCTCAAGTCGCCTTCAGCGGTCCCTTCCAGAAAAGCGGGACGGCGGATTGCCGACACACGCATCAGAAACGACAGGCGATACGGTAGCCGACTCGACCAGGTATAGCGTCGCAGTGCCCCGAGTCCGTCTTCGTCACCGGGTTCCATCTCCTCGACGGAAAGGACGTATCGCCACCAAGACGGCCATTCCGAGCTCGCAGCCAGGGCGTCCCACACCCGGTCGATGGACGCGTCGACATGCCAGTGCGTAGTCAGCGCAAAACGCTTCACGCTGCGATGTAGTTGGACACCTCGATGAGATTCGCGTCCGGGTCGCGAAAGTAGAACGAGCGCATCGGACCGGTTGCGCCCGTGCGATCGACCGGCCCGAGGATGATCTCGACCCCCTGCGCACGAACGTGGGCCATGGCTTCCGCCAGCGGCGTGAGCGTGATGAAACACAGGTCCGCCGAGCCCGGCAGAGGTCGCTCGGCGTGTGGCTCGAACTCCCGACCCGCGAGATGCAAGTTGATCTTCTGCCTGCCGAAGGCGAGCGCCTTCCGCCCCTCGCCGAAAGTCACGGCTTGCATGCCCAGCACGCGCTTGTAGAACTCGCAGCTCGCCTCGATGTTAGCGACGGTAAGAACGAGGTGATCGAGACGATCGATGCTCAGGCCGATCGGCATGGCGACGCTCATTCGGGCATCGACGCGCCCGACCCGCCCATCTCCTTGGGCACGTCCTTGAGCTTCGGCACTCCGTCCCTGATGGGCAGAACGCTCTCCTGATAATGGACGTGCACGCCGGGCTTGAACGCAAGACTGGGCAGCACGGCGGCATAAACGTCGATCAGGCCCATGCCCGGATGGTCGGTAAAGATGTGTCCACCGCAGAGCTTGCACCATTTCCGCGAGCTGCCGGAGCTTTTGTTGTAAGTGCCGATGTGCTCCGCCCCGCGAGTGACTTTGACTGCGTCCGGCTTCCACAGCGTGAATGCGTTGACCGGGCCGGCGGACCAGTGCCGGCACGACGCACAATGACAATAGCCCATCGCCGCCGGCTCGCCGCTCACGGTGAACTGGACTGCGCCACAGAAGCACGAACCTGCGTGACTCTTTCCATCAGACATGCGCCACCTCCAGGAGAGTGCCGCGCATGGCGCGGCGTTGGGACGTCATTTGGGGATCAATCGGCCGAAGAACTCTGCGAGAGCGGAACGGCGCTTAGGCTTGAGTTTGGGATCGAGCTCGAAGTAGCGGCGATCGACGTAGCACCAGCTCCAGGTCTCGCCGCGCTCGAGCGGAGCGATGATCGGATGCCCGGTCGCCTTGAAGTGGTTGAGCGCGTGAGCATGCTGGGAATCCTCGCAGCACCCGACGTGGCCGCAGGTGAGGCAGACCCGTAGCTCGTTCCAGCTGTCTCCTAGCGCCATGCATTCTTCGCACCCGCTCGTTTTCGGTGCGACTTGGCTGAGCTGAGAGAAGTGCTCGCAGCGTTCGTTCATTATTTCTCCACGGCTACGACATGAAGCGCGGAAGATCGTTCAAGCGCTCAGGCATTGCCGACAGGCAGCTCGGCCATCAGCGCCAGTTGATTTCCATCCGGATCCTTGAACTCTGCAAGCCAAAGCTCCGACTTAGGACTTCGATTCACCGAGTGCGGCTCGGCCACGAATACGACTCCCTTGTCCTTGAGCGACTTGAAGACTGCCTGGATGTCGCTCACTCCGAAGTAGATGGCGGAGCCTCGCTGCGCCTTCTCGCCCGCGGGCACAACACCCACGAGCAGACGCACCGCGCCGCACATGAAAAAAGCCATCTGGGGAGGTGCCGCGAAAAGAAACGGAATGCCGAGCACATCGCGGTAGAACGACACCCCGCGGTCGAAATCGTCAACGGGAATCATCAATTGTGAAACGACTGCATTGGCGAGATTCATCTGCTTCTTCCGAATCCAGGCCCTAGCCTGCCGCAGCGGCACGATCGACGCCGCGTGGAAAGGCGAGAGACCCAAGCAGTGTAAGCACAATCAACGAAGCGAAAAACACCAGGTGGTACCACACCGGAAAGCTCTGCCACAGCTGGTAGTGCACGGGAATGAACAGGACCGGGAGCAGGATAGCCAGCACCGTGACGGCACGGCCCCTTCGCTTGGTGATCCATGCGGCACTGAGTCCAGCGAACAGAGAGGCTACGGCCCCGACCAGCAGTCGAGCGATCATCATGCCCACCGTGAAGTTCATCGAGGGTTCCACTTGCGAATAGCCAGGCCACGCAGCGCGAAGGATAAGGTTGCCGATCGTGGCAGCGACAATCCACGCAACCAATCCCCCCGCGACGCCGATGATGGCTCTCACCGGCCTTGCGCTAGGCGTTTTCGGCAACGCAACGCGTCTGTGTCCATAGTGTTAGCAGGCCCTAGGTCCCTAGTTTAACGCGCTGCCACTCCCGCTTCAGAATCCGCTGCGCCAGCCCGGTGATGGTCTCGATGTCGGCCTGCGACTCCGATTCCAGCGACTCCTCGTGCTGCAGTCGGCCGATTGCGGCGTCGATGGCCTTGTACAGATGCTGATGATCGCTCTCGGTCGGATTGATGAGCAGTTGGATCTTAGATCGCACCAGCACCATGCGCTGGAGCTTATCGAGCAGACCGGGCTCGGCCATGAGTGCGTTCCGTCCGTGATCCCACTTGTCTTTCCATTTCTCCTTGACCACCATTGCGGAAACCATCAACGAGATGAGCTCGGCCAGCATATCTCGCAGTTCTTCGATCCATTTCTGCCGATTGGTCGAAAGAACGGTCGCACTGAACTGCCGCCTCGCCACAAAAAGGGTGACAAGCGGTCCCACAATCGACGCTACCAGCGCGGTGCCAGCGGAGATCATGCTTATCAGCAGCGGATCGAAGTTCATGACGAGGGACGTTCAGCCAAAGACCACGTCCAGCCGGATCGCGGTGACGCGGAAAGCGGCGAACGCGCGATCAACCGCCATCGGCATCGATCTCCCCGGTCAGCCAGCGCAAAGCCGCTGCTTCAGAGGTAAAAACGTCGCCCTTCAGACCCATGTCTGCCGCGGCTTTCGCGCCAAACCTACCCGGATCGATGTGCTCCGCGCGAGCCACAACCGCAACCATAACCGTGCCCTGCGCAGCCTCGGCCCAGTCCTGCGCCATCCAGAATCGCTCCTCAAGGGTGGGGTTTTGGACACCTTCGACTGCGCGCAAGTCGACCAGAAGCTTGGACACTTTTTTGTCCCGACAGAGCAGGATTGCGGCGGTGATCATGTCGACGATGCTGACAAGCGAAACCGCTCCGCTAGGGAAAAATTTGCACACATCGCCGACGATGGTGAACTGACTCGGCGCCAGCATTGGATCATCCGTTCTTGGCGCAAAGTAGCGCATTCCCAGCGGTCGGGGCGGGTTCCGCGTTCGAGCCGCCATCCCGGCAGCTCATGGTTACTTGCTCGCGGTGACCACAAGGAACCTCGCGGTCAGGCGTCGTCCAATGCTCGGTGCCTGCGCAGATGAGATCGCCCGGCGCACAGCAGCACAGTGGTTACCGCCACAGCGATGACCAGCGGGGACACCAGCAGCGTTGCCAGAGGGCTCCAGGTATCGGCGGGATCGACCCACTTGACGCAGAGATAGACGATCAGCGGGGAGCCGACGGCGGCGGCGAACGACGCCCCTCTTATTTTGCGAAACAGAAGCGCCGATGCGATGCCGATCAGCACCGGCAGAACAAACAAGACCACGAAAGGCGCCATCGCTTGCTCCAGCGCGCGTTGTACAACCTCTGTTCAGAGACCTTCCGGTCCCGACCAGTCGAATCGCATATGCTTGCTCGATCGACCGACCCGCTCCCAATTAAACCCGAACGCGGAAGCTTTGTCCGCGGTCGCCGTACCCTGGGTCGCGATCGTGCCTGGACCGACTTCCGCACCCGGGGGATTATGCACCTGCACCCGCGTGCCGGGCAGGCTGGTCGGACCGGTCAGCGCCTCGGCGCTGGCGAGGACCTTTCCGGGGATCGCTGCTCGCCAGTACGCGAGATCGTCGGCGACTTCGAACGTTATCGGAGCAAACTCTAGGCCGCGCACCTCGGCAATGGTTTGAGCGAACAACCCCGGCCAGCCGCCCGCGCGACCGCCGAAGATCATTCGCAACGCGTCTCGCTGCCGTTCATCGCCGCGCTCATCGATAAAGATTCCCATGGTTGCCTTGGCGCCAGCCCAGATGTTTCCAACGAAGGAGCCCAGGGCGATGACGTTCAAGCCGTCAAGGCCAACGTCGCCGTATTTGCCCACGCGGACATGCCAGGCGAGGACGCCTTCGCAGTCTCCTGTGGTGGGCGGCTGTGCGAAATAGCAGGGGCAGGGGATCGAGCACTTGCAGGTATCGAACCAATCGCCGGTGACGTTCCATTGTGGGATGCTCACGCTGCCTCCGTAGAAGCTGGATCGGGAGACGCATCAATATGCGGCGCCGACGCAGCGCGCCGTCATGTTCCGAGACCGTGCCGGTCATCATAGATCAAGTGCAAACACGCGGTCATTGGGCTCGACCGATCCGTGAGGATGGCTCTCTGGTGGGACTTCGCCGAAGCCCAATCGTTGCAGCAGACGGATCGAGCGCGCGTTTCTCGGATCGACGGTTGCGAACAGCGCCCGGACGCAGAAGTCCTGCGCGAGATGCGGCAGCACCGCGCTGCACGCTTCGAAGGCGACTCCATGGCCCCAGTGCTCAGGGGCGAAGACGAAAGCGAAATCCGCCGTCGCCGACGGGTGAATGGTGGCTTGCACGAAACCTGCGCAAGCGCCGGAGCGCAGGCGAACAATCCAATTCAACCAGCGCTCGACTCCGTCTGCCGAACGACCTTTCTCCAGCCGGGTGTAGCGTTCTCGCAACGCAGCTAGGGAAGCCGGAGGCCCGCCGGGAATGTAGTCGTAAATCGCAACGGCGGACATGGGCAAGAACATTTCCTCTGCGTGCACAGCAGCCAGCGGCTCGAGGCGCATGGTCGCCGATTCGATCGGACTCGTGGCGGCGGCACGATCGCCTGCATCAGCATGGGCGCGTTGATCCCCATCGTCGAGCGATCGGAACATGACGTACGCATCGACAAATCCCTTGTCCGCGTGGCGGAACGCTCGTGGCAGAGTGCCTACGATCTCGAAGCCGAGCTTCTGCCACAGCCGGATGGCGAACATGTTGGTCGACACCACGAAGTTGAACTGCATCGCCCGAAAACCGAGTCGACGCGCTTCCGCGAGACAATGCTCGGCCATCGCACGCCCCACGCCGGAGCCCTGAGAGCTTGGGGCAACCATGAACGCCGCGTTAGCTACATGCGATCCGAGTCCTGGCTGATTGGCCTTGAGGATGTAGGTCCCGGCGACCGCGCCGTCTGTCTCCACGACGAAGCAGTGGTGCGAGGGATTAAGCCAGTAGAGTAGCGCGTCGTTGCGCGAGATGCCCGGATCAAACACGTAGGTATCGCCGCGAGCGACGACTGCATGGAAGATTCCCCAAATTGACTCGCGGTCGGAATCTGCCGCCGCGCGTATGGTACGCATTGCCGTCGCGCCTCGAAAGCCCCGGCTATGGCGCCTCATCAATGACCGCTTCGAGGCGATGGCCATCGGGATCGAGGACAAACGCGGCGAAGTAATTCGGGCCGTAGGCGGGCCGAAGACCCGGGGCGCCGTTGTCGCGCCCGCCGTGAGACAACGCAGCGCGATGGAACTCGCTGACCGCCTCCCGAGTCGACGCGGCGAGTGCGAGGTGGAAGCCTGAGCCTGTGCCGACGTCGTCTTTGTCGCGCAGTTTGATCGCCAGCTTGTCTCCCCCGCCGGGATAGCCATAACCGACCGCGGTACGATCGGTCCAAACCCGCACGTAGCCGAGTGCTGATAGCGCTGCATCGTAGAACGCGGTCGAGCGCGCAAGATCGACCGTGCCTAGAGAGAGATGATGCAGCATTTGGCGCTCCTGAGCGCGCACCTGAAACGACAAAACCGGGTGAGAGATTCGTGGCTCAGCAGTTGCCCGCCGCCGCGATGTTACACGCCCTCACCGCCCTCTGGCCCATAGAACATCACCCAGACCCCGAAATCGTCCGAGAAATCCTCGAATCTATGCGGCACGCCCGCCTCGGCAAAGAGCAGATCTCCAGGCGCGAATGGCCTTCTCGACGTTCCGTTAAAAAAAACGCCGCGACCCCGGGCGACCACATAGATCTCATCGCGAGTGTGCGGCGTCTGCTGGTCGGTTCCGCGCGGCGCGTAATACTTCACCAGCAGCGTTCCGTGCCGGAAAAGCGCGACCGAGCGAACGGAGGCACGATCGTCGATACGGGAGGCCGCATCTGCAATCGGAAGCTGGAAGGTTGCGCCCGACGCAATCTCGTCGCTCATGAGTGGTCTCGTTGCTTAAGGGACTGGCCGCATTATGCGCGTGCTTTCGGCGCCGTCCCAAGACGCAGCCGCTCCGACAGATACTTCTCTACGTCGCCCGGTTCGAGGTGAATCCCGCAAAGGCCGATGTGACCATCGGGGCGCAAGAGATAGTAGGACGTCCCGGGAATCCTCGCGCTCGCGAGCTCGGCGTCGTTGACCGGATCGGCAGGGATTGCGTGCACATCGATGAAGCCGGCTCCTCCGACCGTCGCCGGAGCGGACTGCCCGATGACGATCAAGTGCAGTCGCATGTCGTCGATCTTCTGGTACAGATCTTCCACCGGACCGCCCGCGGCGAGCTTCAACTTTAGCCACGGAAAGCGATCGCCTCCGCGCGGTGCGTCTTCCGGCATCCGACCGAGCGACCGAGACAAGGAGCTCCACCGGTAGTGAATGCCGGTCTGCGACACGATCCGGAACGCCCAGGCCTGGACGCGCTTGATGCTCATGGCGAAGGCGCCGATGCGCGCCAGGATCTTGGTGCGGAACAGGCCCGCAATCGGGCTGTCGGAGACCGCAAGCCTGAACCCCCGGTCGGTGGTGTTCAGCAATCGTTGCGCAATTGGCACGCGCTCTTGTTCGTAGGAATCGAGCAGTGCCACGTCGGCATTGCCTTGCACCACTAGTGTGAGCTTCCACGCCAGGTTGTAGGCATCCTGCAATCCCGTGTTCATGCCTTGTGCACCGACCGGGCTGTGGATGTGCGCGGCATCGCCAAGGAGGAAGCAACGCCTGTCGCGAAAGCGCGCTGCTCGACGATGATGGATGCGATAGGTCGAGAACCAGGAACAGCTCTTGATAGACAACGAGGTGCCTGCTTCCTTGCGTAAGGAAGGCATCACTGCGGGGAATTCGAGGCCGTCGGTATTGCGCAGGTCCGGGGGAACGATGCCGACGATGCGCCAGTGATCCTTGCCGCGCATCGGGAACAGCAGATGAAAACCTTCCTGCCACAGGTAGACGTTGACTTCATCGGGAACCATGGTGCCGGTGGCTTCGGTGTCGGCGACGAAGAACACGTGCTCGTACGGGGCGCCCGGGAAACCGATCCCGTTCAATTCGCGCACCGCGCTGTGTGCGCCGTCGCATCCGGCGATCCACGCCGCCGTGGCTGTTCTCGTCGCCCCCCCGGGAAGCTTGAGCGTCGCCGCGACGTGATCCGTCATTTGCTTTAGCTCGACCAGTTCGGTGTTCCATTGCACGGACATCGGCCAGTCGCGAAGCCGCTCGCCCATGATTCGCTCGTTGTCGTCCTGCCCAAGGATCAGGATGAACGGGTAGGGAGTCACGCCGACACCCGCTTCGCCGAGCGGGACACGAGCCATCTTGCGGCCCTGAGCCCACAGGTTGGCGCCGGTGCCGCGCTTGCCTAGCTCGAGCGCGCGATCGGCGAGCCCTAAGTGCGAGTAGATTTCCAGGGTGCGCGCCTGCACGCCTAGCGCCCTGGTCTGGAGCGCCGGCCCCGCATGGCGATCGATGATCTGGCAGCGCACGCCGCGCCGGGCGAGCTGATTTGCCAGCATGAGACCGGTCGGGCCTGCTCCGACGATCAATACATCAGTGTCCATTCAGCCTCGAACCGTCAATATTCGACCTTGACCACGATGTCTGCGCTAGGCGAAGGAGAGAACGCAGCTTCGTAGGCAGCCAATTTACGGGCCATGATGGGGCTGCTCCATCGCTGCGGATTGCTCACGTAGATTCTGAACGCTGGAACGCGGCTGATGCGCTTCATCAGTTGCAATATGGAGACGCCTTCGACGATCACCGGCAGCGGCGTGGTGATCCGGCGCTCGATGATGCGGTTGATCTGGTCATCGAGGTGGAGCAGATAATCCTTGGCTGGAATCAGGAAAAGATCAGTCTCAATCAGGGTGACGTTGAAAGTCCACGCCAGGTAACGCCCGAGCGTGGTCTTGCCAACGCCGTCGCGACCGTCGATGGTGACGATGATGCCGGGCAAGCCGTCCATCATCGGCGTGAGCGCGTTCACGACTTCCAGGTATGAGGGCAGGACGATGGCCACCGAACACCGTGCGCAGGGCGCTAGAATCAGACTAAGCCGAACGATGGACCAACAGGTAAAGTTCCTGAGCGATCTCGGCGAGCGCGGGGTAGATGGCGAGCACGGATATCGTGCGTATCAACCAGGGCCGCGACCGTGCGACAGCGAGCCAGAGGAGCCCGCCCAGCGAAAGGAGGATCACCTCCACGAACATGATGAAGCCATTGGCCATGCCCCGCTGTGGATCACTCGACGCCGAAACCAGGGCGTAAACACCTATCGCAAAATAAACCGCGAGCAGGGCGGCGCTGATGGCAGCCAACCATCTGTCCACCTTTTTCAGATCGCTCCAGGCCATCGCGTTTGTCCGGAAACGGTGTCACGGGAGCGTCAGGCTCCTCAAAGCAGATGATCGGCAATCCGATTATGGCACGAGCCTCGATGCGAGACAGCAGTCGACTCAACGCTAGGGCCGCGCATCGTATCGAGGCAGCTGGTCAGTGATGTCAAACCAGGCTGCTTTGGACCCGACGAAGATGTGCCTCTCAGGCCGAACGCCGGGGTCGTCATCGACCGTGCCCAGCGCCAGAGCAAAGCTTCCCGGTCTTCGGGAGCTGATGAACTGCAGCGTCGAGCCGCAACGCCGGCAGAACGTCCGCGTCACTTCCGGGGACGACTGGTATGACGCTACCTCGTCGGTGCCGGAAAGGATGGCGAAATCACTCCGTTCGACGCGCGCATAAGTGCCGAACGCGGCACCGTGCACTTTGCGGCACATCGAGCAATGGCAATTCACAGCGGGCGATAACGGACCGCGGACTTCGTAGCACACGACGCCGCATAGACAGCTACCTCGAATCATTGATTGTGCTCCTGATGGCAAACGATCGGTGGCTGTGGATCGAGCCAAGTTGACGCCGGCTTCACGCCGACAGTGATTCCTCGCCCGAGATTTTCTTGTTCATGCGCACCGC
>Ga0126381_100000168_pt1 | contig 71279 bp, 61 predicted proteins | sample PanSoiMetPlot_28_FD_96465 | JGI IMG/M metagenome (GOLD analysis project Ga0126381, IMG submission 96465) | Tropical forest soil microbial communities from Panama - MetaG Plot_28 | ecosystem: Environmental > Terrestrial > Soil > Tropical forest > Bulk soil | place: Panama | collected 2016-02-17 | reverse complement strand
TTCCGAAGTGCCTGTACTAATCCGGCAGCCGAAAACCCACAGGCTGAAGCCTGTGCCACCATCGTCTGGCTCGACCACCTTCCTGCCAATAGGTAAAGAGATTTCAGAAACATCACACTAGCTGGTTACGAGCGCTTCTCTTTCCTGTTCGGTTGGGGCCTGCAAAGGAGCTTTGCAGTCCCCGCCTTCGAACCAACCGTATAGCACGGGGACGACCAGCAGGGTCAGTAAAGTGGAAGTCACCAGGCCGCCAATAACGACAATGGCAAGCGGCCTCTGTACCTCGGAGCCCGGTCCCTTGGCAAACAGAAAAGGGATCAGACCGAGCGCCGCGACCGTCGCGGTCATCATGACCGGCCGGAAGCGCATCAGGGTCCCCTGCAGCACCGCGTGCTTTCGATCGTGTCCATCCTCCCGCAGTTTGCGGATACAGGACACAAGCACGACTCCGTTGAGCACCGCGATTCCCCACAGGGCGATGAAGCCCACGGAGGCGGGGACGGAAAGGTATTCACCTGTCGCCCAGAGCGCGATGACTCCGCCGATGGACGCGAACGGCAGGACCGTGATGATCAGCGCAGCAAACCGCAGTGAGTTGAAGAACAGGAACAACAGGAAGAAGATCGCTCCCACCGTCACGGGCACGATGATCGAGAGGCGCTTCAGGGCGCGTTGCATGTTTTGAAACTGACCGCCCCATTCGACGTGATATCCGGATGGCAATTGCAGTCGCTGGCCGATCTTTTGCTGTAGTTCCGCCACGAACCCGCCGAGGTCGCGGTCCTTGACGTTAATGCCCACAACGATTCTTCGTTTGGCCATGTCGCGGTTGATCTGCGCGGGGCCTTCGATGACATCGATATCAGCGAGGCTTGAAAGCATTACGCTGGCCCCCGAAGGAGTGCGCATCATCAGACGGCGGATGTCCGTGAGGTTTTGGCGGAAATCTTCGGGCAGGCGGACGGCCGCCTGAAATCTTCGTTCTCCTTCATAGATTTCTGTCGCCACTTTGCCCCCGAAGGCGGTTTCAATGACTTCGTGGATATCGGAAGCGTTCATACCCGCGCGAGCGATGGCCTGTCGGTTGACGTTAATCGTCAGATATTGCTGGCCGCCAACCCGGTCGACTTTGGTGTCACTGACGCCGCGGACAGTGTTAGCGATGGTCATGACTTCATTCGCCTTGCGGATCAGCGTGTCGAGATCGTCGCCGAAGATCCGCACCGCTACGTCGGCGCGGACGCCGGTGACCATCTCATCCACGCGGTCTGAGATCGGCTGCGCAATCACCATGTTCACGCCCGGCAAAACCTGCAGGCGTTTACGGATTTCGTCGGAGATCCGGTCCTGCGTCCAGCCTTCGGGGCGCGTTTCCAGCGGCTCCAGGTTGGCGATGATATCGGTCTCGTTCGGTCCCGCGGGATCGGCGGGAGACTCTCCGCGTCCCAGACGCGATACAACGCTTCTTACGCCCGGAACCTCTTTGATAATCCGGTCGATCCGTTCTTCCATCTGCAGAGATTCTTCGAGCGAGATGTTCGGAACGCGGTCCACGTTCGGTGAAACGGTACCTTCCTTCATTTCCGGGAGGAATGCGGTCCCCAGATACGGAAACAGGGCGATCGACGCGGCGAACAGCGCCACTGCGGAAATTACGGTGGCCTTTGGATGATGGAGGGACCAGGACAACAGGCGCTTGTAGGGCGTCTTGGTAAGCCGCACGAACAGGGTGTCGTGCCCGGAGCCTCCCTTCAACAGCCAGAAGGCCAGAGCCGGTGAAAGCGTCAGGGAGACCACCAGTGAAACAGCGAGAGCAATGACGATCGTGTACGCCAGCGGCGCGAACATCTTGCCCTCCATCCCTTCCAGGGTCATCAGCGGCACGAAGACCAGAATGATGATGCCGACGCCGAAGATCACGGGCGTTCCGACTTCGGAAACGGCTTCGAGGACCGAACGGATCCGACTTTCGCCGCGGTGCAGCGGACTCGACAGACGCGCGTGAACATTCTCGACCACCACGACCGAACCATCCACCATCAACCCGATCGCGATCGCCAATCCTCCCAGCGACATGAGGTTGGCCGAAATCCCGTAGTGGTTCATCACCAGAAACGTGACCAACGGCGTCAGCACGAGCGTGGCGATCACAATGATGCTGGAGCGCAGGTCCCCCAGATAAAGAAAGAGCACCGCGACGACGAGGAAGATGCCTTCTTCCAGAACCTTGACGACTGTGTGGATTGCGGCATCGACGAGATCGGAGCGATCGTAGTACGGCACGATGCGCAAGCCGTCCGGCAGCATGCCTTTTTCGTTGATCTCCTCGACGCGAAGTTTGACTCGCGAGACCACGTCCCTCGCGTTGCCGCCCGCGATCATCATCACGATGCCGCCGGCGGCTTCAGTGGTTCCGGCCTTGACCATGGCGCCGTAGCGCACTTCCTCGCCGAGCTTAACTTCCGCAACGTCGCGCAGGTACACGGGCGTGCCGCGGCTTTCTTTCAAAACAATCGACTGAATGTCATCGACATTGCGGATCAGGCCGACGCCGCGGATCAGATATTGTTCCGGACCCTGCTTCAGAATGCCGCCGCCGGAGTTCGAGTTATTCCGCTGAAGTTGTTCAAAGACGTCCTGCACCGTAGCTCCGTAGTATTGGAGCCGTCGCGGATCGACCAGAACCTGGTATTGCTTTACATAGCCGCCGGTCGAGTTGATTTCAGCGACGCCGGGGATCGAACGCAGCAGCGGTCGAACCACCCAGTCCTGGATCGTCCGTCTCTCGACCAGTTCCTCCTTGGTGAGCCGGGCTTTGCCGTCCGATTCCTTCTCGAGGGTGTATTGGTAGACTTCGCCGAGCGCGCTGGAGACCGGCCCAAGCACGGGCGCGACGCTTTCCGGCAGCTTGTCTTTGACCTCCACCATTCGCTCCATCACAAGCTGGCGAGCAAAGTAGACGCTGGTTTCGTCGGTGAATACCAGCGTGATCAGCGACAGTCCCGGCTTGTTGAGGGACCGCATCTCGGTCAACCCCGGAAGGCCGGTCATGGCGATTTCCAGCGGGACTGTAACGAATCGCTCGACTTCCTCGGGTGACCTGCCCGAAGCTTCGGTCGCGATCTGGACCTGCACGTTCGTTACGTCCGGAAAGGCGTCGACGGAGAGATTCCGGCCGGCGTTCACGCCGAATCCCAGCAGGATCGCGCTGGCGACCACAACGACCAGCCGCTGTTTGAGGACTGCGTTGACCAGAGATCGCAGCATCAGCTCGCCGAGCCCTCGGTCATCAGACGTTTGCGCTCGTTATTGAGGTGGAATGCGCCATCGAGCACGATGACATCGTCCTGGCGCAGGCCTTCCACCAGTACGCGTTTTCCGCCGGACTCGTTCCCCAGCTTTACGCGCCTCATTCGGAACTTGTGCTCGCCTTCGCGGACGAACACGAAGTCATCGTTGTTCTCACGCACGACGGCGCCGATCGGCAGCAGCTTCTTTTTGGCGGCGGCATCGCGGATTTTGACCAGCGCGAGCATCTCCGGCTTGTAGAGCCCGTTTTCGTTGGGGAGGTCCATCCGGGCGCGCACGGTGCGAGTTTCGGGGTTCACCACCGCGCTCACAAAGGAGAGATGGCCCGAGATCACTTTTCCGGGGAAGGCGGCGATTTCCGCCTGCACGGCCTTGCCGGCGCGGAGATTGCCGGCGTTCTGTTCCGGTATGTCGGCGATGAGCCACAGAGCGGAAAGATCGCATATGACGAAAGCGGGGTCCGACGGTTGTACGAGCTGGCCGAGAGTGACCTTGCGCTCCATGACAGTGCCGTCGACGCTGGCCAGGATTCGCCCCTCGGAGTTGGCGGTGCGCGAGGAGGCGACGGCGTCGATGGATTCGGGCGACATGCCGAGCAGGCGCAGCTGATCGCGCGCGCTGCCCACTTCCGCGGTCGCCTGCTGCAACTCGGCTTCGCGCCTTTGCAACTCCGCCGCGCCAATAACCTCCGCTTTCAGCAATTGCCTGGCGCGATCAACCGCGCGCTCGGCGACCTGACGCGACGAAAGCGCCTTGATCAGCACGAACTGCTGTAGGCTCAGATCGTTGCTGTAGAGGGTCGCAAGTGGCTGCCCGCGATGAACGACCTCGCCCTCGACGACATGCAGCTCCGTGACGCGGCCGCTGACCGGCGAACTGACGCGCGCAATCCGGCTCTCATTAGCTTCGATGCGGCCCGCGATCTCCAGCGTGTCGGATACATCGCCTTCCTCCGGCGGTCCGACCTTCAACAGCGCGAGAAGATCGGATTTCGGCTCGATTTCGCTGGGATCGTGGGCCGCTTTCTGCGGCGTTAACGCCGTCTGGCTCGAGTGCGCCGCCGAGCAGCCCATGCTGCCGGCAAGCGCCAAGAGAGCAGTAAGTGTCGCCAGGATGGCGCCGTATGGTTTCAATTTCAGTCCCCTTAGCTTGTCGTCCGCAGGCGCTCGATCTCGATGAGCGCTTCCTGCCGGTTGTACTGGGCGTTCAGATAATCGAGACGGACGCTGCGCAGCAGCCGCTGGGCGTCCAGAACCTCGATGATTCCGCGCTCACCGAACCGAAAAGCTGCTTCCGCCGCGTTAAGCGCAGCCTCGGCCTCGCGCAGGGCGCCGCTCTGATACGAGGCGATCAGTTGGTTCGCGGTCTCGTACTCGCCGTAAGCCGTCTCGATCGCGGTGGTGAGTTCCAGCCGGCGCACGGTGACAAGAGCGCTGGCATGCCGCACGCGCGCGGAGGCTTCGGCGATCTGTCCCTGGCGGCGATTCCAGAACGGCAAAGAGATCGCCACACCGGTCCTAAAAAAGGTGAGATCCGGCATTTTTTCGAATTCGAGAATCCATGTAGGTTGCGGCTTGCGAAGCATCTCTTCCGCTTTGAGCGCTGCTCCCGCGGCCTTCACATCGATCTCAGCTACGCGAAGTTCCGGGTGCCGCGCCAACACCTCGACACGGAGTTGTTCGAGCGATGGCAGCCGCGTGTTCTCATCCAGCGAACCCTCTACATCAAACGCGCCTTCTAACGGGCCGCTGATAGCGCCGCGGAGTGTGGCCAGGGAGGTGTTGAGCCCGAGTTCCGCTGTTCGCACGAGCGCTCGGGTGGTCGCGAGTTCGGCATCCGCGCGCGTAAGTTCGAGCCGTGCGGCTTCTCCCACATCGACCTGCACCTTAATTCGCCGTTCGAGATCTTCGACCGTTTTGAGGTTTTCGCGCGCCAACTGGACTTCTCCTTTGCGGCGCAGGGCTTCATAGAAGAGCTGCTTCACCTGAGCGCGCACAGTGAGGCGCGCATCGGCCTCGGCCCATTCACTGCTCTGACGGTTGAGCGTAGCGGCTTCGATGCGGGCTTTACGTACGGAGGGAAGCTCGATGGGCTGAGCGAATCCGTAGTGATCCAGCCGGCCTGATACTGCGCTGGGCTGAAGCTGCGACTGGTGGCCGCTCATAAAATTGAACTCGGGATTCGGACGGCTTTTAGCCGCCAGAACGCCGCCGCGAGCCATATCGGTCTGAGCGGCGGTGGAGCGCAGCAGAGGATGATACTGTTCCGCGAGCGCGAGTGCGCGATCCAATGTCAGCCGGGCCGTTGAGTCCGACTGATCGGCATTTCCCGCGATTTGCGTAGCGAAAGCCAGCGCGGCGATGCCAACAAAGGAAAAGGTCACGGGTCGCTGTTACGCAAGCCGCCTGCCAGAGCTCGCCGCAAGTACGCGCCAGGCTGCCAAGTCGTACGTATGTCGCCTCTTTTCGGTTGCCGCGGCCGCGGCGCGCATCGTTCGAATTCGCTCGCGGATGCCGCGCTTGCCCCATTTGAGGCATCACTTGCCTCATTTGGGTCCATCCGGTTCATTACATTGCGCTTAAGCCGAGGAAAACATCGATGGCTCTGCGCTTGCATAGCACTGGTAGAGGCGCTTTCCGCGATTTGCCGATGAAACTATCTCGCCCCCTCCCGCATGCCGCTCTGGTGGCGTTTGCCTTGTTGAGCTACTCCGCTCATGCCGAGGAGATTCCGGCTCAGAGTTCGCCGCGAAACGCGGCAGCGGAGCGTCTGACCCGAGCTACCAATACACTTCAGGAATTCCGCAAGAACGCAACCGGCGTCACCCGCAAGTTGTTCGACTCGGCCCATTGCATTCTGGTAGCGCCTCGCCGTCTCGCGGATGAGACTTCGATGGGCGCGCCCGGCTTCGTGACTTGCCGGAGCGCCTCAGGCGGCGGCTGGACCAAACCCGCAGCTGTTGAGGTTGCGGACGGGGGCGTCGTGTGGTGGGTTATCGGCGCTCAGATGGACCTTGTGATCCTCGCGGAGAATCCCGGCGCAGCCGCAGCGCTGCAGTCGAGGAATGTGATGTTCGGAGTCGATCCCGTAGTGCAACCGGGCCCCGTGACCGAGGACCAGGTCCGTTCCCAGCCCGCTTCGGCGCCATTGCTGTTCTCCTACGAACAGTCGTCCGACGGAATCAAAGGCATTCAACTCGCCGGCGCAACCCTCAGCGAGGAGCCGGACGCCAACGCGGCCCTCTACGGCAAGCGACTGAGTACATCGGATGTTTTCACGCTCAAAGCGGGCAACACGAAGCCCGCGGCCCTTTCTCCGTTTCTCGCCGCTCTCCCGTCAGCCTCGCGAGAGGGAATGTGAAAGCGTCAGACCGAACGTGCCATGAATACGGACGTCTCGCCAGAGTCGTTTAAGCTCAATGTTGAAGAGGACATCTTCGCGCGTTTCGTGCCAACGGAAACTACCCGGATCACCTCGCCTGCTCAAGCGCGGGCGTATCGGTGGACTGCCGCCGCTTTCGCCGGTGTTCTGGCGATCGGTCTGGTCCAGCGATTTACGCCGCCTGACCTCGCTCACTGGCATTACATTCTGCAGCGTTTGTACTACATTCCGGTGGCCGGCGCAGGATTGCTTCTGGGATGGCGATGGGGATTGACCATTGCGTTGCTCGCGGGCGGGCTGTTCTGTTTCACTACGGCCAACGTGCCCGGTTCCTCCGACATGCTGGACCGACTGCTGGAGTGCCTGGTCTTCTGCATGGTCGGGATCCTGACTGGGACGCTCTCCGACCGTGAGCGCGAACGAAGGTCCGAGCTGGAACAGGCCAAATCCAAGCTTGAACAAGTACACCACGAACTGAAGCTCAACTTTGAGCAGATGAAGCGCGCAGACCGCCTGTCGGCCCTGGGGCATCTTTCCGCGGGGCTGGCGCATGAGATCCGCAATCCTCTTGCGAGTATCGAAGGCGCGGCATCGATTGTGCGCGCAGAGCCTGACAATCCGGGTCGGCGGAGCGAGTTTCTGGAGATCATCCAGATCGAATGCCGGCGCCTGAACAGCCTTCTCGCGCACTTCCTCGAGTTCGCGCGGCCGCGCCTTCCCGATTTCACTCTGGTCGGACTCGAAGAGATTTTCGATTCGGTGTCGAGCCTGGCTTCCCATGCGGTGCGCGATGACCGGACGAAGATCCGCATCGAGATTCCGCCGAATCTGCCCAAAGCGCAGTGCGACCCTGAGCAACTGAAACAGGTGCTGCTGAATCTGGTTCTGAACGCGGTACAGGCGATGCCAGATGGAGGCACCGTCGTGCTTTCGGCTGCGCCGGGCGGACGCGATGTCCTCGCCATCCGCGTCAGGGACGAGGGCGCCGGCGTGCCGCAGGAGCACCTCGATCACATATTCGATCCGTTTTTCACGCTGAAGGAAGCCGGCACGGGGCTCGGCCTATCGGTCGCTCACGGAATTATCGATCAGCACGGCGGCTCTCTGATTCTGGAATCAAATGGCAGCAAAGGCGCGGTCTTCCTGATCACACTACCGTTACGGCAGCATGGAGCCCAATGAAAGCCAGCATTCTGGTCGTTGACGACGAAGAACACCTGAGACGAGTCGTTCAGGTGCAGTTGCAGCAGCACGGTTATTCCGCGGATACCGCCATCAATGGCGAAGAAGCGCTCGCAGCGCTCAGGCGATCCCCCTATGACCTGGTGCTGGCCGACATGAAGATGCCGGGCATGTCGGGTCTCGAATTGCTACGGCAAATCAAGAAGGATTTCGCGCACATACCGGTCATCATTCTGACGGCCTATGGAACCATCGACACGGCCGTCGAAGCGATGCGCGCGGGGGCATTCAACTACGTCACCAAGCCGGTTCACAGCGAAGAACTCAAGCTCATGGTGGCGCGGGCGCTCGAACACTCGCGGCTGGTCGAAGAAGTGTTTTCCCTTCGCGCCAGCCTCGACATCAAATACGGTTTCGAGCAGATTATCGGCCGATCCGAAGCCCTCATGTCGGTGCTCGACATGGCGTCGCGCGCGTCGCGCACCAATTCCACCGTTTTAATTCGAGGCGAAACGGGAACGGGCAAAGAGCTTCTTGCGCGCGCGATTCACTTCAACAGCCCGAGGAAGCAGAAGCCCTTCGTGACGATCAATTGCGGGGCTATCCCGCGCGATCTTCTGGAGAGCGAGTTGTTCGGTTACCGGCGCGGAGCTTTCACCGGCGCGCAGGACCACAAGAAGGGCAAGTTTGAACTGGCGGACGAAGGCACGCTGTTCCTGGACGAGATCGGCGAACTTCCGATGGAACTCCAGGTCAAGCTGCTGCGACTGCTCCAGAACGGCGAGATCGAGAAAATCGGCGCCACTCAACCGTTGACGGTGGACGTGCGGATCGTCGCCGCCACCCACCGGCGCCTGGAAGCGATGATTGAGGACGGCACGTTTCGCGAGGATCTCTATTACCGGCTGGCGGTGATTCCTTTGATCCTGCCTCCGCTGCGAGAGCGCGCCGACGATATCCCGGAACTGGCGCGGTTTTTCTTTGAAAAGAGCCGAAAGAAGCACGGGCCCGCGGATCTGGCGCTGCCGCCCGCACTGCTTCCCTATTTCGCGCGCCACCGCTGGCCGGGCAATATTCGCGAGCTGGAGAACGTCATGGAACGGCTTGTCGTGCTGAGCCGCGGCAACGAGATCCGTCTGACTGATTTACCCGAGGAGCTTCGGCGCGATCGCCCGACCATCAGCGCCCTGAGGCTGGAGCTGCCGTCCGAGGGGATCAGCCTGGAGACGGTCGAAAAGGAGCTGATCGTTCAGGCGCTGCAGAAGTTCAACGGAAATCAAACGCTCGCGGCGCAATATCTCGACATCAGCCGGAAGACCATGGTGTACCGCATGGAGAAGCATGGTCTTCGGTCGCCCGAAGCGTCGGGTTCCGTGAGCGCTACAGCAGCTGCGACGGGAGAAGACGATCCGAATTAGGACGCCGCTCCACCGCCTGAGGCACGGGTTCCAACCGGTTGCCAGTTGAGACTAGCCCAGCGCTCAAATCTCATGAGTTGCGGCCTTTCGAGGCGCACGCCGGGTATGTCAACGTGGTATCCCTCGCGTTCAAACCACCGGAACATAGTGGTCATCTCTTTGCCTGCCTGCTGCTCGAACCGCTCCCACGGAACCGGCACATAGCTCACCTTCTTTTCGGTAACGCGACTAAGCGTTTCGGCGATCTCCTCCATAGAGAGGTCGTCTCCCGCAAGTTCCATGACACGGTTCTGCCAGTGCCCCGGACGAACAAAAGCCATTGCCGCAAACGCGCCTATGTCGTCCACCGCAATCATCTGCAGGCGGGTCTGCGGGCTGAGCGGCATGCTGAATGCGCCGTTCTCAATGGACGGCCTCATGGCAAGGAAATTCTCCATGAAAGCGACTGGCCGGATGATCGTGTAGCGCAGCCCGGTGTTGCGAATGTGATTCTCAATCTGGAATTTACTGTCGAAATGCGGGATGCCCGTATTGCGATCGGCGCTGGCAACCGAGCTGTAAACCAGATGATCGACGCGCGCCCTGTTCGTGAGGTCCGCAACGGCCCGGCCATGCCGGACTTCGGTTTCATATCCCTGTTTTGAGTCCTGTACGGAAAATACGCCGTGAACTCCGTCGAGCGCACGCCGGAGCGATTCCTGATCATCCAGATCGCCGCGAAAGATTTCCGTTGCGGGACCGGTTAAATGCGCCGCCTCCGGTTTCTCGGGATCGCGTGTGAATGCGCGCAGTGCGAATCCCGACTGTCTCAGGTGACGCAATGCCGCGCCACCCTGATGGCCAGTGGCGCCGATGACGAGTATAGTTTGGTCGTGATGTTTCGCCATGATGTCTCCTGCGTTCGGATCAGAAATGCAGCATTGCGGCTGCCATCCGTCGCGCGAGGAGATCGTTTAATGCATGCGGACGCACACCGGAGCATTCTCACCCGGACGAGGCGTGAGTTTCGACATGCGTGATCTCACGCTGGGCCCGATGCCGGAAGCCGACGGAAAGTTCACGCGGCTTCGCCTCCGAGGCGCGCGGTTGGCACGATTCGCATCGCGCTTCCGGTCGGAAGTTCGATGCCCGCGCCAACCGGACAACTCAACGTGCGGATCCCGCTATTTGCCCGTGTAGCCCCGGGGACTGCCACGACCGCTGCAAAAATCCCAATTCCCGCTCGCAGAAACCGACGCGTATGGGCCGCAATTGCCCACCTTTATGCCAGTGAAATCCGCGGAGGCGTCGGAGTAGAGCCGGGCGAGTTCTGCCTGAGAGGACCCAGCCAATTCACCCGCTGCGTTGACAATACCAGCCCATGTGGGTGAGGAAACGCTGGTGCCGCCGACGATATACCAGAACCCTCCCGGAGGCGCGCCCAGGCTATCCCAAACCCAAACGCCGGTGTTGGGGTTGGCATCCGACGCGACGTCGGGCGTGCCCCGTTGGCGACCCACGATGTGGGCGACGTTTCCATTCTGGTAGCCCGGCCTCGGCTCAAATAAGCTCGCGCCACCTCCGGTGTCTTGCCACGTATTCTCCCCGATGAAACTACCTGTGTTGGGGTCAAAGCTGAGAGAGGTACCGCCAACAGACACGACGTTAGGGGACGCACTGGGATAGGAGACTCCGGGGCCGTCGCCAGCCGACGCAAAATAAGCCACCTTAGGCGTTGTGAAGACGGGGTCACCGAGTATTTCGGCGGGAAATTCGCCGGAGCCCCAGCTCATCGAAACCTCGCCGCCACCTGCCGCACTTACCAGATTGCTCGCGACGGTTACAGCGCAAAAGAGGTCAAGAAGCGAATTGGACTGCGCTTCCACGAGATAGACTATCGCGCCTGGCGCCATGGCATGAGACCATTCGATGTCCAATGATTCCTCCACGTCCCAACCCGTACCCAGTGCGCTCGGAGGTCTGGGCGCCGGACCGCTGGCGCATGCTCCGGGCGGAAATGAACCATGTGGCGCAAAGACGACCTGGAAGGTCGACGGAGTGATTGGCGTTAACCCGAACTGTTTCGAAAAGAATTGTAAGTCAGCAGCGGCATTAGGGTCATCAAAGGCATCTACGATGCCAATAGCCCCACCCCCGCCGGACGGATTTGACGAGACGACGTTAGGGTTGCAACCTGAGATTTCGGATTGCAGGCCGTAAACACAAGCTATTGAAGCGGGAGTTTGGTAGAGGAATCCCGGAAATGGCGGCCCAGTAACCTGAGGCGCCGCCGTGAAATTCTGAGAAGTAGCGAGCACCTGGAGGTATGTATGCGCAAGCACTCCGGCATCTGTAGGGCTCGCGCTGCTGGACGCCGGTAATGTCACTGTGGTTGGCGCCACAAGGGGCGCCTGGGCCCAGACGGTTGCCGCGCAGCAGGCAACCAGAAAAGCTGCAACTAAGTACCTCGCTTTTGACCGAGGCTGGTCAAGTCTATTCTTGCCATAAAACATTCCCGCCTTTTGCGACAAGTCGGGAGAAAGCAACACCGAAACTAATGTGGCCATTTACTCCTCCTTAGTGGATCAGTTACGAAGCCTTATAAAAGCCTCCGAGAGAAACAGGTGGAGTCGTGTCTGTGCGCAGCGGAACACAGATCTCTATGGATTGGGCGGTACGCCCGGGCCGACGCAATTAGTACCTCCGACCGCTCTTTAACCAAGAGTTGCATCTGAGTCGGGTAACCGCACTGCGAATTCCCAAGGAGTATACACCCAAGCGCAATGCTCTTCAATCGTTTTTTCCCGACTCTATTTTTGGCTTCTCAACGATAGGGCGATGACGTCCTGCGTTTCAATGAAACGAGCGGCGCTCAATCCGTTCCCTATCTTCTCTGAAACGTCCGTGACCGTGCTGTCTGTGTTGCGATACAAGCCGAACCTTGGTCCATCACCTATTCGTTGTCCATTTATCCGCCCAGGCAGAACGGGCCTTTCATCACCCAGCTCGATTCCACGTTAAATGTCGAGTGGAAATTCCAAAACAACCATAGTCAAGCTTGCGCCCGCAATCCGGACGAAAGCATCAGCTGCGTCCCCAATTCGTCCGGCAATCAGTGGCCAAACGTCGGCTCTGACTGGTGCATTAACGCTCCTGTCGTAGACGTGAATGGGGGTCATTTACGCCAACAGCCCATTTGTTCGTCGTCGGGCAATAGTCCACAGTCAATGTCGACAACCCACCCGCCGTGGGAGGCCGGAGAGATAGCCGAAGGGAATCGGGAGTTAGCTGGAACGTAGCTAGTGGGCGTCGCGTCCCTGCGGCTCCCAGAGTTCAATCGGATTGCCTTCGGGATCGCGCAAATGAGCAAATCGTCCGTTTGGGTAAGACTTCGGATCAACGTCGACAGCGATTCCGGCGGCGCGTAACTGCGCCGCCATCTTGTCCATGTTCCGAACGCGGAAATTCACCATCCACTGCTTCGTATCGTTTCCGAAATAGGTTGTTTTCTCCGGAAACGGTTGAAATGCGCATGGTCCCGCTTCCTGTCGCCACGACGAATCGTTGTAGCTCGACGGGACAAGACCAATACCCAAGTGATCGGAATACCATTTGGCGAGAGCTTTCGGGTCCCTCGCTCGGAAGAAAAGGCCGCCGATGCCCGTTACTTTTTCCTTGGCCGATTCTTCCGATCTCGCCGCTGTCGCGGCGCCAACCGCGCCGAGGAAAATGCGCCGCGTAGTGTCGCTCGCCATCGCAACCTCCGGTCGATTGTACCGTGGGACAAACTTCCCGAGACTGCGGAACTCGGAAAGTGCCACCGTACATAGTGCGAATCTACTAACACGACCCCCTGCTCGCTCGTTGTAAGATTCGAGTCAGGTAAGGGGCCGCCCAAGAAGCCATCTATGGAACGCCGCCATTTTCTGCACTCCGCGGGGGCGCTGTCGGCCAGTTTCGCGCTCCCCGAGGCGAGGCGTCTGTTTGCGGAGACTCCTCCATCGGAGGGCTGGCACACCTTCGAAGTGAAAACGCACGTGGAAATTCTGCAGCCGGCGGGCGCTACGCGCGTATGGCTCCCAACGCCGCTCCTCAGCGAATCGCCTTTCCAGCGGACGCTTTCAAATGAGTTCCGCGCTCAGGGCGGAACGGCGAGGATCGTAAAGAGCAGCGCCGACGGGCTCGGAATCCTTACCGCGGAATTTCCGCCCGGCCTAAAGCCCGTTCTAACGCTCACCAGCCGGGTGGCGACAAGAAACTACACGGTCGATTTTTCCGCATCGGGCGCGACAAATCCGAAGGTGGAACCGGGGGAACTAGAGCATTTCCTGCGGCCTACGAGACTCATTCCGACCGATGGCATCGTCAAGGAGACGGCGAGCGAAATTACGAACGGCGCGAACAGCGACCTCAATAAGGCGCGCGCGATCTATGAGTGGATTGTCGATAATACGTTTCGCAATCCAAAGACGCGCGGCTGCGGCATCGGCGACATCCGCTTCATGCTGGAATCCCGGGATCTCGGCGGGAAATGCGCCGATCTTAACGCGCTCTTCGTGGGCTTGGCGCGAGCGGCGGGGGTTCCGGACCGCGACGCATATGGCATCCGCGTCGCCAGGTCGGAACTCGGATACAAGAGCCTGGGAGCAGCGTCGGAAAACATCACCAAAGCACAGCACTGCCGAGCGGAAGCGTATATCCGCGGTTACGGCTGGGTCCCCGTTGATCCCGCCGACGTGCGGAAAGTCGCGCTTGAAGAACCGCCTGGAAACCGGAGTCTGCAGGACGAGATGGTCGGGAAGGCGCGGATGCGCCTCTTCGGATCGTGGGAGATGAACTGGATCGCGTACAACTTCGCGCATGACGTTGCGCTGCCGGGATCGACTGGCGCGCCGCTCGGGTTTCTTATGTACCCTCATGCCGAAACGAGCCAAGGCCGGATCGACAGCCTCGATCCTGACAATTTCCGCTACGAAATTACCTCGAAAGAAATTCCGGCCGGAACCAGATAGAAGCCCGGTTTCGGCCGCCGCGGTGTCTGACCGCGCTTGAGTCCAGTCCCTTTCCTGTCCATATATAGCTGCTCTGCGTCTACTATGGGCTGCGGGGGTTTTCTCTGCTGCTGTTGCCGCGGATGCTGGCCCTGGGCGATACGCCGCAGCTCAACCTGTTTGCGTTGTTTTACGGGCTGGACTGGATCGCGACCGTTCCTCCGACGGTGCGGCTGACGGCCGAAGCCTTCGGACTCGAGAATACCGGCGTTGTGTACGGCTGGGTCGCCGCATTCCATCAGGTCGGCGCATCGCTTGCTGCCTTGGGAGCAGGCGGCATTCGTACGGCGACGGGCGATTATCGCGGGGCATTTCTGGCGGCCTCCGCGTTGTGTTTGCTGGCCGCCGCGTCGTTTGTGGTGGCCGGACAGAGGTCCAGTATTGGCGAGCGGGTTGCGGAACCGGCCTGAAAAATCAGGCAGCGTGACAGACTCGCGGCAAGCTCCAGTCATGATGCAACGTTTCTTCAGCGGCGCCGCCATCGCTACCTTATTTGTCTGTCATTTGGCCGCGCAGTCAAAACCAGTATTTTCCGAGGGCTTCGAGTCGGGCAAACTCGACCCCGCGATTTGGGACGTCCGGACGATGGGCGCCGCGACAGTAGCGGTCGAGCCGGTCGATGGAGCGCATGGTAAATACGCGCTGCACGCTCATTATCCCGAGATGACGCGCGGAGCCTATGCGATGGCTATCGCGACGCATCTGCCCGATTCGCTGAAGACGCATGTCTTCGGCCGCGCTTATATGAAGATCACCGGGACGATACCGCCCAGCCACAATCCGTTGATCATTACCGGCGAGCCAGGCTGGCAACTCTCGAAGTTTTACGAGATCGGACTCTCTCGCGGATTCTGGATGCCCTCGTTCCAGGAGAATAAATCGGCCGCAGGTCAAGGACGTGGAGAGATCACGTACCGTTCAGAAGTGGCTCCTCCGACCGATAAATGGTTCGTTCTCGAGTGGGAAATCAACGACGATCCGGCGAGTATGACGCTTTGGGTGGACGGCCAGCCCGTTCCGAACAAGATGGCCGGAGAAGCTGTCGATACCGTGACCTACAAGTGGCCGAAGGACTCGACCACCAATTCGAACCTTGTCGGCGGTTTCAAGGAATTCGGTTTCGGCGTGCGCGCCTGGCAAAATCCGATGACAGGCTTCGACATTTATTACGACGACATTGCCATCGGTACAAGCCGAATCGGGAAGTAACACATCGCTTCACGATCTTCGGCGATCCGCGGGCTTTCTGGCGCGCGTGAGGTTGAGAGCAGTATTGACCAGGGCGACGTGTGAAAACGCCTGGGGAAAGTTGCCCAGGAACCGCCTGGCTTCGGAGTCGTATTCCTCCGAATACAAGCCAACGTCATTGCGTAATCCCAGCAGCCTTTCGAAGAGCGTGCGCGCTTCGTCCACGCGCCCCTGAAGAACGTAATTGTCCGCCAGCCAGAAACTGCAGGCCAGAAATGCTCCTTCCCTGCCCTCGAGTCCGTCGACTTTGCTGTCGGTGTTGTAGCGCTTTACAAATCCGTCCTCGATGAGTCGTTTTTCAATCTGAGCTACGGTCCCGAGCACTCTCGGGTCGTCGGGTTTCAGAAAGCCGACGACTGGAATGAGCAGCAATGTGGCATCCATTTCCTTGCCGCCGAACGATTGCACGAAAGAATTCAATTGGGGATCGAATGCTTTACTCTCGATCTCGTCCCTCACTTCTTTGCGCGCGCGCCGGAACTGATCCACCGGACCGGCCGTTCCGAATTCTTCGATCGTCCTCACGATGCGGTCGAAACCAACCCAGGCCATGATCTTCGACCAGGTGAAGTTGCGGGCCCCTCCGCGCACTTCCCAAATGCCTTCGTCGGGCTCGCGCCAGAGATGTTCCAGATGGCGCCCCAGCGCGACTTCCAGATCCCAGATATCGGTCGGGGTCACCAGACCGGATCGCCGCGCCTGATACAACGAATCGAGCACTTCACCGTAAACATCCAGCTGGAGTTGGGATGAGGCGGCATTGCCGATCCGAACCGGCCTGGAGTTCGCATAGCCGCTGAGGTGCGAGAGTTCATGTTCGGGTAAGCGCCGCTCGCCCGCGAGGCCGTACATGATCTGCATCTTGTCGGGAGCGCCGGCAATCGCCCGCATGAGCCAGTCCCGCCAAGCTCGCGCTTCCTCGTGATACCCCGATTCCATCAGCGCATAGAGCGTGAAGGTGGAGTCACGCAGCCAGCAATAGCGGTAATCCCAGTTTCGATTGCCGCCGATGACTTCGGGAAGAGAGGTTGTCGCCGCCGCGGCGATTCCACCGGTGTCGCAGTCTTCGAGCGCTCGCAGCGTAATCAGGGAACGCAACACCGGCTCGTGATATTCACCGGTGGCCGTGCAGCGTTCTGACCACTGCTTCCATTCCCGCTCGACCGCATCGAGGGCCGGCAACAGTTCGGGAGAATCCTCTAACGGCCGATACGATTCATCCCACGTCAGCGTAAACGGAATCTGATCGCCCTCCTGAACCTGAAATTCCGCCACTGTCACGAGCCCCTCCCCGTGATGCGATACCGGCGTTGCGAGAATCAGTTGGTTTGGACCGGCCACAGCTCGCAGCCGTCCATCGGGCAGAGCGACCACCCAAGGGACGATCTCTCCGTACCCGAAGCGAATGCATAGCTCCATCCGCATCGGCACGCGGCCTTTGCGCCCCTGCACCAGTCGCAGGAGGTCATGGACCCGGCCGCGCCGCCGCATGCAATCGACGAGGACGACAACGCCGTCCTCGGTCTCAAACTCCGTCTCGAGGATCAGCGTGCCTTCGCGATAGCGCCGACTCACGCGGGTTGGCTTCGATTTGGGTGTGATCAGCCAGCGCCCGTTATCCGCGGTTCCGAGTAAAGCGGCGAAACAGGACGGTGAATCGAAACGGGGGAAACCGAGCCAGTCGACCGAGCCGTCGCGTCCGACGAGCGCGGCTGTCGCTCTGTTTCCGATGATGGCGTAGTCTTCAATTTTTCCCGCCACAAATGACCTCAATGTTTCCCTGGCTGCAGATACCATTTTTCGCGCACGGGTATCTCCCGGATTGGAGACACCCAGTAACATCCCACTCGCGCCGGCGTTCAGGGCACGTTCCGAGTATCAAACGTGTTCCGGGTACGTCGGCAATCGCAGGACCATCGGCATCTCGTCCGGGGGTATCCTTCCGCACTTCGGAGGATAGCTTCTCAATCGTCCGGGTATCGCCGGCCGTTCATCAAATTGTTGGCGGTTTCGCGGTAGGATCGACTGCTGAATAGGTCAAACTATGCTCGATCGTCGCAACTTCACCAAACTGATGACAGCGGCGCCGCTGGCCCTCTCTTCCTACGCAGCCGTTAAACCGGTAGGCCGCTACTGGTATTTCGCGGTCATCGCGGACACCCATATCATTGACGATTTTTATCGTGGACCGGAAGGCAACGCGCTCGATACCGAGACCATCTTTAAGACGTCGGAACGCCTCACCTCGGCCCGCAATCTGATCAACAGCCTCAATCCGCCGATGGAGAAGGTGTTTCTCGTCGGCGATTATTTCCACAATTACCCTTCGGACAATCTCGACTTCTTTTTCAAGAACAGGACCCGCGTCGATATTGCCAAAGAGATCACGGACGGCTTTAAAATGCCCGTCCATGCCGGTTTCGGCAATCATGACTACGACGTTCCACGCGTCTCGCGGGAAATGAGCCACGAGCTGTTCCGGGAAAAATTCGGCCTCAGGCCGTGGTATTCGATCGACTACAAAGGCTGGAAGTTCGTTCACCTGAACAATTTCATCGGCGACACCTGGAATCCGAAGAGCGCAATCTACCGGAAGGATACTGGCTCGCTGGGCGAGGAGCAGCTCAACTGGGCTGAAGCTGAGCTGGCGCAGCGCAAGCCCACCTTCGTCTTCATTCACTATCCACTGATCACTGTTCTTGACGTGGAGAAGGCGGATTACGGTCTGCATCCGCTCCTGCGCAAATACAAGGACAGCGTCCGGTACGTCATCTCGGGCCACCTGCACAAGTGGTATGACTTCGCGCATTCCTTCGGGCCGGCCCATTACGTCATGGGCTCTACGCGATATGACGAAGACGCTTATTTGCTGGTGGAAGTCGACGCAAAGACTCAGGGACACCGATTCCTGAATCTCGATCTGGTGGACTGGTCGACGCACTACAGCCAACCGTACCGGCAGAAGCGCGCGTAAGCTTGCGGCTTCGTTACAAAACTGTCATCGGCGTGTAATCCAACGTTCAAAGGGGGTTGCGAGACTGATTTCAACCCCTTCAGGAAAATCGGAAATCATGCTGAATTCTGCGCAAGCCATCAGGCTTTCTCTGCTCTTCGTGTTGTCTACGGCTTTGGGATTCGCGCAATTCGAATCCGGAAGCGTGCTCGGCTCCATCACAGATCCCGCCGGTAGCGTCGTTGCTGGCGCCTCAGTAACGCTTACCAACACTCGCACGGGGACCACATCGGAGACAAAGACCGGCGATAACGGTGACTTTCTCTTTGTCAATCAGCGCCTCGGCTCCTACAGCGTGCGCGCGGCAAAGACCGGATTCAAGACGGCGGAGACGAGCCCGTTTGATCTGACCGTCGATGCGCGTCAGCGCGTGGACCTGAGGCTCGAGATCGGCGCGGTGAGCGAATCGGTGACGATCACCGGCGCGGCCGAAATTCTCGAATCCGATACCAGCTCGCGCGGAGAGGTGATTAATCCGGGCCAGATCACGGCGCTTCCGCTGAACGGCCGGGCGTATGCGGATCTGACGCTGCTGGTGCCGGGCGTAGCTAAGTCGCCGCTCGAGAACGGCACGGACTCCAGCCGCGATGCGTCCTATAACGTGAACGGCCAGCGCAGCGAGTTGAACAACTTCATGCTGGACGGCGTGGATAACAACGCCTACGGCACCAGCAACCAGGGCTTTTCGAATCAGGTGATGCAGCCGAGCCCCGATGCTATTCAGGAGTTCAAGGTCGAGACCAACAACTACAGCGCCGAGTATGACCATGCGGCGGGCGCTGTAATCAACGCCACGATCAAGAGCGGCACGAACCAGTTGCACGGATCTCTGTGGGAATACAACCGCAATACGGTATTCAACGCTGTCGGATTTTTCAAGCCGCTCAACGGCACGCTGCCGTTCAATCAGAATCAATTCGGCGCTGCGGCGGGCGGCCCGATTCTGAAGAATAAGTTCTTCGTCTTCGGCGACTATGAGGGATTCCGGCGCGTTTATCATCCGCTGCAGTTCGCCTCGGTGCCGACAACCGCGATGGATCAGGGCGACTTCAGCGCCTACGGTCTGCCGATCGCAAATCCGTTCACAGGCGCAGTGGCTCCAAACGGTGTGATTCCTGCTTCGGAGTTCGGACCGATCGCCGCGGCTTTGAAGTCGCTTCCGGCGCCGAACCTGGCCGGTCTCTCTAATAATTACGAATCCGCTCCGGCAGATACGATCTACACGGACAAGGGCGATATCCGCGGCGACTATTACGTTGGTCCGAAGCTGAGCTTCTTCGGCCGGTACAGCCAGTTGAACACCCGGATCTTCAGCCCGCCGAACATCCCCGGGCCGGCGGGTGGCAACGCCAACGGAAACGTTTATATCCAGACGTATGAAGGCGTCGGCGGCTTTACCTGGACGGTCAGCCCATCGTCAATACTCGAGTTCCGCTTCGGCGCCAACTACAGCCACAACGGAAAATCTCCGTCGACGGTGGGGCAGCCCACAACCGGCTTTACCATCCCGAACCAGCCGCTCGATCCCTCGTTCGCCGGCGGTCTGATCTCATCTTCGGTGGGCAGTTTCTCGCAGTTGGGACGTCAGGGCAGCAACCCGCAATATCAATACCCGATGGTCTTTAACCCCAAGGTGAACTACACGAAGATTCTGGGGCGTCACAGTCTGAAGACGGGATTTGAGTATCAGCACATCGACACGGACGTGAGCGACTTCAACCCCAAATACGGGCAGCTCTCGTTTACCGGCTACTTCAGCGACCCCTGCTTTGCGACTAATCCTTCATGCGTGAACGGCCTGAGTGCGACCGCGAAAGATGTTTACGGGCTGGCCGATTATATCTACGGCGCTCCGAATAACTATACGCTGAACAACAACCCGGTGGCGCACTACCGCCAGCAGATGTACTTCGGCTACGTGCAGGACGACTTCAAAGTGAATTCGAGACTGACGCTGAACCTGGGAATCCGCTACGAGTTCGCCACGCCACAGTACGAAGCCGACAACAAGCTCGCGAATTTCAATCCGGTGAGCCACACGCTGATCTTCGCGTCGGACGGCAGCTTATACAACCGCGCGCTGGTGCATCCGGATCCCAACGACTGGGCTCCGCGAGTGGGACTTGCCTACCGGGTTCTGCCGAAGACGGTAATCCGTTCGGCTTACGGAATCAGTTGGGTGCTGTTTAACCGCGCGGGCGGCGAAAATCTGCTTGCCTACAACGGCCCGAATATCATAAATTCCTCCGTCAACCAGTTGCCGAGCCAGGGCTTCTGCGCAAGCGCGTCGGCTCCGTCGGGCACCTGCTTCCGTTCTCTGGCGCAGGGCTTTCCGGCGGGCTTCGTCGATCCCTCGAACTTCAATACCGCTCTTTCGCAGGTGCGCTACATTCCGGGCAGCAATCGCAACGGATATGTGCAGAGCTGGCACTTCAGCGTGCAGCAGGAACTCCGCACAGACCTTGCGCTCGAAGTGGCGTACGTCGGCAACCACAGCGTTGGTCTGAATATTCTCTCCGACGCTAATCAGGCGCTGCCGAACCCCACCGGACAGAATCTCCCCCTGCTCTCGCGGCGGCCGATCCAGGGCTTCACCGACATCGAGATCGCGTACAACGGCGGCTTCGGCAGCTACGAAGGACTGCAGATCAAGCTGGAGAAGAGAAATACCCACGGACTTTATTTTCTGAGTTCCTTCACGTGGTCGAAGATGCTCGATAACGCGCCTGGCCACCTTGAGAATTACAACGGTGACAACTCGCGAATTAACTACTACAACCACGCGATCGAGCGCGGCCTCTCGAGCTACAACCAGCCGTTGAATTACACCCTGTCGGTACTTTACGACCTGCCTTGGGGGCGCGGCCGCCAGTTCAGTTTCCAAAGCCGGGCTCTCGATCTGATCGCGGGGGGATGGTCCCTCAACCTGATCAACACGATGACATCCGGACTGCCGCTCAACATCGGCTATTCGGCGTCGACGCAACAACAGGTGAGTAACCTTGTGTCGGAGCGCCCGAATCTGGTTCCGGGAGTGTCGCCCTACCTGAACAGCAGCAATCCGATCAACTATCTGAACCCGGCCGCTTTCTCCATACCCGACTACACGCAACCCTTCGGGAACACGCCGCGGAACAGCGTGCGACTGCCGTTCTTCTACCAGACCGATTTCGGTCTGCACAAGAGCTTCGAGATCACGGAAAGGACTGCGCTGCAGTTCCGCGCCGAGGCCTTCAATCTGCTGAACGTAACCAACTTCGCTTCGGTGAGCAGCACGAATTCGAATGCGGGCGGATTCGGCGTCTTCAACGCGACGTTTCCCGCTCGTCAGTTACAACTGGCCCTGCGTCTGGTGTTCTGATCGCGGGTCACAGTTCACAGCCGCCATCACCTCAGCATTATGAAACTGGCGATCGTGAAGTAGATGACGAGCCCCGTAACGTCCACCAGCGTCGCGACGAACGGGGCCGATGCGCTCGCCGGATTGAGGCCGCATCGCCGCAGAATGAACGGCAACATCGACCCGGCGATGGTCCCGAAAGCGACCACGCCGATCAGGGCGCAAAAGATCGTCAGGGCCAGAATCGGCGCCTGTGCGCCATAGGTTCCGAAGATTGTCTGCCAGACAAAGATGCGCGTGAGGCCGATCGCGCCGAGAATGACGCCCAGCGCAACCCCGGAGATTAGCTCGCGACGGATCACTCGAAACCAGTCGCGCAACCTTACATCCCCTAAGGCCATTGCCTGAATGATGAGAGAGGTCGCCTGCGATCCGGAATTCCCTCCGCTGCTGATAATCAGCGGCAGAAAGAGGGCAAGGACAACCGCTTTGGATATCTCCTCTTCAAAGAAGCTCATCGCAGTTGCGGTGAACATTTCACCTATAAAAAGGATGGCAAGCCAACCGGCACGCTTCCGCACCATCTCAACCAGCGTGGTGTGCATGTAGGGCGTATCGAGCGCTTCCATGCCGCCGAGGTTCTGGATGTCGCGGCTTGCCTGCTCCTCGACCACGTCCACGATGTCATCCACGGTCACAATGCCCACCATGCGCCGATCCGCATCGAGCACTGGAACGGCGAGCAGCCGGCTGTCGCGAACTACGTCTGAAACCTCCTTCTGTTCCGTTTCCGGAGTGACGGAGACAAGGCCCTCCGTCGTCATGATCTCCCGCACGAGCTTGTCTGAATCTGCTGCAAAGAGCTGGCGCAGCGTCACCACGCCGAGCAGCCGCTGCTCCGCATCGAGCACGTACGCGTAATACACCTGGGCGACGCCCTGGGCCTCTTTGCGCAGATAAGAGATCGCGACATCAACAGTTGCATCGGGCCGCAGCCGCGCGAACCGCGGGTTCATGAGGCCGCCGGCCTCATCCTCGTTGTATGCGAGCAGGGCGAGTACTTCTTTTCGCGTGACCTCGTCGAGCAGGGCGAGAAGCTCTTCGCGCCGCTCGCCATCGGCTTCCTGAATCACGTCTGCCGCATCATCAGGCGCGAGTATCCGCATCCAGACGTGACGCTGATCCTCAGGCAGACCCAGCACCAGGAATAGTTGGTCATGGGCGTCGAGCGCGAGGAAAAAATCCGCCTTCTCGCCGGTATGCATTTCGCGAAACTGCGTGAGACGCTGCTTGTGTGACAGGGTCGGCCAGCGGTCCCAGAGTTGATCGATTGCGGTGGCAGTCGCAAGTTCGGTGGTCATTTCGATTCCGCTTTAGGATTAATTGTTTGGGCGATGCGATGTCCTGGTCAAATGCTACGATTGCGTTACTCGGAGCGCGCGGAACGCGCTCCCGCCCCTGCCGCGTACAGCATGGTGGCGACTCCGAAACGAAATCTTAACGTAGACTCAGGCAGCGTACCAGAGGATTGAAAAAACCCTCGCGCGGCGCGGGCCGGAGAATGACGGAGTCGTGAGGTGACTCGACGGCGATTCGCGCGTCCACCTTATTGATATGGATTCGCTGGTTCAGGATATCCGGTATGCGCTGCGGCTGATTTCGCGAAAGCGCGGCTACGCAGCGGTTGTCACAGTCACGCTGGCGCTCGGGATTGGGGCGATCACGGCAGTCTTCAGCATCTTCGATGCTGTGCTGCTTCGGCCTCTCCCCTATCGGGATCCTTCGCGGCTGGTTGCGGTGTGGATGCGGAATATCCATGAAACGGGCACGTCCAAGATATTCGACAGTCTCCGCGACTATCGCGGAATCGCGCAGGCGCACAGCTTCGAGCAGACGGCGGCGGCGACCTGGGCGGTCGGTGGACGGATTTTACGGGGTTATGGTCCCGCTCGGGAAATTCTCGCGCTCCCGGTGAGCGAATCGTTTTTCGGGCTGCTTGGGGTGGCGCCGGCCATGGGGCGGGCGTTCGGGCCGGAAGACTTAAAGCGCGGGTGTTCCCTGGTAGTCAGCGACCGGATGTGGCGCGGCGCTCTGGGCGGGGATCGGGCAATAGTGGGAAAGAATATCGCGCTCGACGAGCGCCCATGCGCAGTGGTGGGTGTGATGCCTGCGTCCTTCGCGTTTTACCCGCCGGCGGCGCTTGCCTGGATGGTGCTCACCCCGGATTTTTCGCCGCCTCCCGAGAGAATCCCCATGGGGATTTTCGCCCGCCTCCGCGATGGCGTCAGTATCGCGCAGGCGCAGGCTGAGGTCTCGACCATCCACTCGGCGCTTAACAAAAGCGACGGCGAAGAGCGCGATCTCGCGCCAATCGTGCGGGATCTGCATGGCGAGTTCACGTTTCTGGCGGAACCACGGCTGCGCGCGACGTTGTGGATTCTGTTGGGCGCCGTTTCGTTCGTGCTGCTCATTGCGTGTCTGAATGTGGCGAATCTAATGACCGGACAGGCGTATGCGAGAGACCGGGAACTGGCCGTGCGCGCAGCGTTAGGGAGCGGCCGGCGGCGGATCGCGCAGCAGTTACTTACAGAAGGGCTTTTGCTCGCGACCGCCGGTGGCGCAGCCGGTTTGGCGGTTGCGTTTGCGGCAGTCCGGTTGTTCCGGGCGATGGCGCCCATCGAAATGCCGCCGGGCGCGGATGTGCGAATGAGCTGGCCGGCGCTGGCTTTTACGGCATTCGCATCGCTTGCGACAGCGCTGTTGTTCAGCGCGCTCCCGGCGTGGCGCGCTTCGCGTCTCGACGCGGTCGATTCTCTGCGGGTAGGACGAGGCGGCGCGGCCGCGGCTCCGCAGCGAGCGATGAGGATCCTGATCGCAGCGGAGATGGGGCTATCGGTCGTGCTGCTTGCGGGAGCGGGATTGTTGATGCAGAGCGCGCTGCGCATGGGATCGGACCCGCTGGGCTTCGAAAGAAGCGGTCTCGTAACCGCTAGGGTTCAGCTTCCGGCAGAACGGTATCCGAATGCCGAAAGTCGTGCGCGATTCTACGCGCGCGCCCTGGCGATGTTCGGCGATCCCGCGGCGTTTTCGACCGGTCTACCTCCGTATGCCGTAGCGGCCGCGGCAGTCCATGTCCTGGGCGTGGAATCGCCGAGTCCGCGCTATGCCGATTATCAGAGCGTGTCGCCGGGCTATTTCCGCACGATGGGCGAACGGTTGCTGCGCGGCCGCGAATTCACCGAACGCGATGGCGCATCCGCAGATCCGGTGGTGATCGTGAACGACGCGCTTGCGCGGCGCGACTTTCCCGCCTCGGACCCCGTGGGGCGGCGGATCGCGCTGGGCGATCCCTCGGCGACGAACCCGTGGCTTACGGTTGTGGGCGTGATGGCGGACGAGAAGCGCGGCGCGGGGTTCGACCGCGTGGGGTGGGCGCCAACGCCTATGGCGTTCCGACCGATCGCGCAGAATCCTCCCCTCTCAGCGTCGGTTGTGGCGCGCGGCTCGGGCGGCGGCTTGCAGCGGGCGGTGGCGGCGATCGGTCAAACGGTGGCGTTAAGCGAGATCGAAACGATGGATGCGCGGCTCGGGAAGATGATGGCGTACCCGCGATTTCGGGCGGCGGTGTTCAGCGCGTTTGCGGTTTTCGCGGTTCTGCTGGCCGCGATTGGCTTGTACGGAATTCTGGGGCAGTTTGTCGTTCAGCGCACGCCGGAGATAGGAGTGCGAATGGCGATGGGCGCTCGTCCCGGAGATGTGCTGGGGCTGATTGCGCGGCAGGCGGCGATTCCGCTCGCCGGCGGTGTGGCGGTCGGGCTTGCGGGAGCGTTAGCGCTGAGCCGGTCTCTGACGAGCTTGTTGTATGGGGTAGGGGCGGGAGATCCGGCTACGTTCATCGGGGCGGCGGTTGCGCTCGTCATCGCGGGTATGGCGGCGGCATTGTTTCCGGCGCGGCGTGCGGCTCGGGTGGATCCGATGACAGCGCTGCGGAATGAGTGAGGACGTCAGGCGGAGACGCCGCCGATGTGACCCGCGAAACCGCTCCATGCGTTCAGAAGAACGTCATCCGATTGCGACCTGAAGATTCCATCCGCCCAAGCCGCTATGGCGTCAACGCGCGGAACAACAATGCAGAACCCTAGGTGCAGGAAAATGTATGCTCGGGATTAGCCCAGGCAGCTTCCTGGAGTCTGGTCGGTGAGTTGCGCGTTGGAGGAGGGTAGATGAAGCGTGTGGTGTTGATCGGTTTTGATCCTGCGGCGGTGGACTATTCGGATCCGGCGCTGCCGCCGGGTATGAACGCGGAGAAAATCCATGCCGGCGTCAAGCTTGCGCTGGCGGATATCGCCGGGCGGGGCTGGCGCCCTGAGGTCTGCTTCATCAAGCCCGACGAGACTGCGGTCCCGACGATTGAACGTTGCCTTGCCGACAATGTCTACGACTGCGTGGTGATTGGCGCGGGTATCCGCCTGCCACCGAGCCGGCTGGGTATGTTCGAAGCGGTGGTGAACGCCGTCCACCGCGCCGCGCCGCGAGCTGCTATTGCCTTCAACACCCGCCCTGAAGATAGCGGCGCCGCAGCAGGCCGCTGGATCTGAGCGTGTGTTCGCCCAAGCCCCCAGGGAAGCGGCCCTGGGCTCGTCCTGAGCGGGTTTATCGCGAATCCGTTGGCCATTTTTTGGATCAAAATACAGCGGAACTGTTGAAGGGACTCGAAGAGTATCCAGGAGTGAAACGTCTCAGCGCGGATCGAGCGCATGTTTCCGCTTGAATCCGAAAGCAAATGAGGAGAGATCAATGCACCCCGAAATCCGCGAAACGCCGGCGTTCAAAGAGTCCTGGTTGGTGACGCATCCCCTCAGCCCTGAAGATTCCGCCGCGATGACTGCTCTGAGATCCGCCGTCGCAGCCATGAAAGGCAAGCTCGAAGGAGTCGCTGCCCGCGCCCCGTTTAACGGCATCATGGAGCACGTCGCAGCCCCGGATGGCATCGGCTTTGAGGCCGACACTGTGGGAGGGATATCCGGCTGGTGGGCTAAACCGGCGCAGGCTCGGAAAAACGCCGCGATCCTCCACCTTCATGGCGGCTGGTTCAACTGGGGAACAGCTTCGGCGTCCCGCACCTTCGTTGGCCATATTGCAAAAGCCGCCGGAGCGGATGCATTCATCCCCGATTACCGGCTCGCTCCGGAGCACCCTTTCCCGGCGGCTGTGAAAGACACGGAGGCTTGCTATCGCGGGCTCGTTAACCGGGGAATAAAGACGATAGCGTTCAGCGGCGATTCCGCTGGCGGCAATCTTGCGCTGGCGCTTTTGTCGACCGCCACTGCGCGAGCGGGTTCGGCTGGGATCGCTCCGGTGGGTACGGTCGCGCTATCTCCGGTGACAGATCTCGCGCTGACCGGCGAAACATTCGAAACCCGAGCTGAAGCGGACCCGTACTTCGTCAAGTCCCAAGTCGCTGGACTCGTGCGTTCCTACCTGGGCGAGAGCGATCCGATGAATCCCCTGGCGTCACCGCTTCATGGGGATCTGACTGGGCTGCCGCCGGTCCGCGTCCACGTGGGAGATGATGAGGTGCTGCTCGACGACTCGCGACGCTACGTGGAGCGCGCCGTGGCTGCGGGCGTCGACGCCCGGCTCGACGTATGGATGGGAATGCCACACGGGTTCGTTAACGGCGTCGGGAACCTACACGCTGCCAATCATGCGCTGCGCGCGATTGGCGCATTTCTGAATGACCTGCTGGAGAGGGCGCGCTAGCCCCCGCCTCTTACTCAATCGTGTATAGCGGATCGAACTCCGGCACTCCGGCGTGCCGCCCCGCGATCCATCGAAGCACGTAAACCACTCGCGGATTAGTCACATTGCCGGTCAGCCCGTTCGGAATAACCTCGAGCAGCAGATGCGCGGCCGGGTCTTTGTAGTAGTCGATATCCGGTTCCACGTACACGCAGTCCACGCCGTCTATCTCACGCCGGTTCTTCTCATGAAACGTGAGCTGCACGTTGGCCTCGCCGAACTGAATCTGCTTGAAACTGCTTGTCGCGTCCCCGTGCAGCGACAGATCGATCGCCGGCTGTTTGTCGAATTCGCCCTGCTGGGCCGCGAGCCGGACCTGATCCACCAGTCTCGCATCGGCGTAGCCGAAGATGCGGTCCGGCGCAAGGTTAGGCAAGTCGAAAGTCTTAAAGTAGTCGAGCGGAGTTCCCTGCGGCAGAGAAATCTGCTGCATCGCAGTCGTGAGATTCAGTAAACACGCCAGACGCTCCGGGTGCGTTTCCGTCAATTCCGCATATGTGTCCGGGGGGGAGCCGGTCACGCTGGCCTCGAATATCCGGGCGACGAGCGGCTTTTTGGCCAGGACGTCACCCCACTGCGCCCCTGCGAAATGGAAGTTGCCCTTCTTCGCCAGAAGCATCAGACCGAGCTGCGTGGGAACGCTCGGCCCAATTCCGACCGGCTGAAAGCCCGCCTGTTCATAGCCGTCCGCGAATGCCACGATCGAGTAGTTGTCCGCGAAATTGTTGTGGAACGGGAGTTCCAGCCTCATGTTCGGACCGGCTACGAAGTTACGAAACAGCTGGTTTTGCGCCCCGTCCCAAACTGTTAGCAGAATTTGCGCGGCGCGATCCATCGGTTGCCGGGCGCCGTTGAATATGCTGACGTTTGCGACGCCGCTGTGGGGATCCGCAGCCGGGCTGACCTGGATACGCTCGAAAGCCGATTTTGCAATTACCATCCTGTCTTCTCTACTGACCTGGAGAGGTTACACCCGCCCGATTACGTAGTGATGGCAACGACGAGACAGGTTAAAGAACCGCGGCAAGCCCCGCCACATCGGTTTCGAGGTGATCTGTCAATACCATGGATTCGAGTGGCTTAGCACGCACTGGGCCGCTGATCGGCGCCTATGCGCGTTTCGCCACAACGGCGCGGGGCTTGCTCAGGTTCAGCCCGTACCAGTATCCATGTCATCGAAATGGCGACATCTCGCTTTTGGTGGCGTCGGAACGAGGTGTTGGAGGAGTTCGGCAGCGGACGAGTCACTGCGCGGAAATGGCGGCGTCGGAGGACGCCTTCCGCGCCGCTGCCGATATCGCGCTGCAAGCATTCGTGAAGCGCGATGATGCAGGCCTTGATGACAGCAAGCGGGCAGGCCTGCGACGTACACAGCCGACCAGAAGATACGGCGTGGGTCGGCGTGGACACAGTGACGCTTTATGACACATCGCGGGCGAGATTCGGCGATCGGAAGCATGTGGCGCTGCCTGGCTAACAGCGTACGCGTGGCGCCGCCGTTCCTGGGCGGGGCGGTAGTGAATCACCCCGTGAGGCCTTGATGGCAGCATCGAATGACGCGAAACTATGGACGCTGAAGAATGAGACGATATCGCACACGTCGCAGATGGGCGACTTTACGGAGACGGCGACGCTGCCCCCTCGGATGCTGTATTCGGTTCCGAACAACCCGACGATTCAGAGCTTGGTTCGGTCGGATATCGGGACGCCTTCGTATACATGAGCGACGGGCCGCGATGGGGCACAGGGGATTGGCGAGATCGGGATCACAGGGTCGGCGGCGGCGGTTGCAAATGCGGTTTATCACGCGACGGCGAAACCCGTGAGAGAAGCTCCGATTACCCCGCATAAATTGCTCTGGCCGGATTCCTAAGTACTGTCCGTCCTGTATCCGATGGTTTGCGTTATGTGATCACGAGGGCGATCTATGATGCGTCCTTTATGTCCTTCCTGCTAGGGTGACTCGACAGGAGACACAGCAGCGAGGCATGAGAGGGGATATCGGCCTGGTGCTGGCGGAGCCGGCGAACGCCTTGCTTACGATTATCGGGCTGGGAGTGATTGCGGTTCTTAGCTTGCTTCCGCGGCAGCGCCGTTAGTCAAGGCGCCCGCCGGGATTCCCGATAAACTTCGTTAATCGTGAATCCGAAATGGTTTGAGACATTTTTCGAGGGGCTGGCGCTCGATATGTGGCGGGGCGCGGTTACTCCGGAAACAACTGCGCGAGAGGCCGATTTTCTGGAACGGGCGCTGGAGTTGGGCGCGGGGATGTGCGCGCTGGATGTGCCTTGCGGCGGCGGGCGGCATGCGGTCGAGCTGACTCGGCGCGGGGTGCGGATGACGGGGGTAGACATTTCCGCGGCGTTTATTGAAGAAGCGCGCGGGAAGTCGGGCGCGGTTGAGTGGGTTCTTGGGGACATGCGCGATTTGCCGTGGCGGGCGCGGTTCGATGCGGGGTATTGCTGGGGGAACAGCTTCGCATATTTCGATCATGAGAACTGCGTCCGGTTTCTGGAGGCGGTCGCGCGGGCGCTGAAGCCTGGCGGGCGGTTCGTTCTCGAGAGCGGGGCCGTGGCGGAGTCGATTCTGCCGGCGCTACAGGCTGAGCGGAAGATGCGGGTCGCGGATATCGATTTTGAAAGCCGGAATCGGTATGCGGCGGTGGAGAGCCGTATGGATATCACCTACACTTTCACACGCGGGGAGCAGCGGGAGGTCAAGCCGATTCATCAATGGGTGCATTCGGCGGGAGAGATTGGGCGGATGATGCGCGGGGCGGGTTTGCAGTTGATGGAGGCGTTCGGGGATCTGGAGCGGAATTCGTATGCGGTGGGATCTCCGCGATTTATTGTGGTGGCCCGGCGGGGGTGAAGCTACCGACCGTTTCGGACTTCCTTGGTCAGCTCAGACTCGATGTATTGCGCGGAGCCGTTCCGATCACTTCCGCCGGCGCTTTCGCGCCGTAAATCCGCTGGTAAAGCATATTCAGCGGCTTCCTTTCCACCAGCGGTATCATCACCGCGGTCATCAGGATACTGATGATCACGGCCAGGTACGCAAAGTCGCGTGCGCGCTCCGCGCCTGGAATCCCCGCCGCCACGGGAATAGACGCCAGAACGGCCGAGACGAGTCCCTTCGGAGCAAGCAGAGACATCAGTCCTGCTTCTGGCCAGTCAATCCGGGTCGATGACGTCACAAGTTTTACCGCGAAAATGCGCGCAACGTACACCATCGCGATCAGCGCCAGGGCGGCAAGGGCAAGCCATTGTTCCGCGAACCGGATCGAAACGCCGAGGTAGATGAAGAAGAAGACCTTCAGAAGAAACAGCAGTTCGTTGAGAAATTCGTGATCAAAGTGCGCCAGGGCGCCAAATTCCCGCCCCCTGAGAAATGGCAATTTGCGAATGCCCATCAGATCATGATTCGTCAGCGTCGCTCCCAGCATCAGCACGGCGACCGCGCCGCTGAAACCCATCATGTCGGTCAGGCCGTAAAGCACAAAGGCCAGCGCGAGAGTCGTGAACGCGGTGTTGGGAAAGCTCCGCACAGCGTTCATGATAGTCAGCCAAACGGTTCCCCCAATCACGCCGATAATCGCCGCACAGACCAGGGAGGCGATGATGGAGCCCCCCATGCGAAACGGCTTCAGGCCCCCGGTCTTCGCCGCCTCCACTAACCCGAGCAACAAAATGATCGTAAGCACATCGCCTAACGCGGATTCCAGGATCAGCACCGTGCCGGCCGGATTCTTCATCTCGATACTCTTTACCAGCGCGATGACGACCGCTGCCGACGTCCCACCCAGTACGGCGCCCAGCATCGCCGCCAGCAGGGGATCCAGCTTGAGCCAATAAACGCCGACAGCGACGGTCAGGCCCATGGTTGCAGCCAGCGTACTCAGAGTGAGACTCAGAACAGGCCGCCAGATCCTCGGAATAACCAGCGGGTCCAGGGTCATGCCGCTTTCGAACAGAATCAGCACCAGGGCTATCGTGCTGATCACGCTGCCGACTTTGCCGAAAGACTCAGGCGGCACCTCATGGGTGATCGGACCGAGAATCAGGCCGAGCAAGGTAAGCCAAAGAACGTCCGGCACCCTGGTCTTGCGGAACACGCCAACGAAGACGTGCGCCAGAAAGACAATCAGCCCGATAACCAGAATTGTCTCAGCCATTTATTGCCGGCTCCTGAGCGAAGCGCGGACGCAGCGCGCGGACGTGGGTTTTATTTTGTACTCGGAGCGGCCGCACCTCAATGGACGGTGCGGAGCCATTTGGGCCGCTCGCCCGAGTCCGCAATGGCTAAAATTCCCGCGGCGACGCCCTTGTCGACCTGGGCCATATTAGCGAAGTCAATCTTCTGCACTTTGTCGCCGGGTTCGTGGTACTCGGGGAATTCGTAGGCTACGACGACGGTGTGGGCGACGACTCCGGCTTCGGCGAAGGCGTAGTTGTCGCTGCGGTCGAAGAACTGGTCGGCGTCGGGTCGGACGTAGACGTCCACGCCTTCAGCCCTGGCGGCGGATTCCATTGTCTTCGGGAGATCGGAATAGGAAGGTCCCGTGAAGCTGAAAGAGCGGACGTGATGGGTTGCTCCTTCGTCGGTGCGGCCCATTTGTTCGAAGTTGATGTCGGCGATCGTGCTGTCCAGCGGGAAGAGCGGGTGGTGGGTGTAGTAATACGCTCCAATGAGTCCTTCTTCCTCGCCGAAGAGCGCCATAAATATGATGCTTCGCCTGGGGCGGGGATCGAGGGCGGCGAAGGCTTTCGCGATTGCGATTATCGAAACCACGCCGCTGGCATTATCGTTTGCGCCGCTATAGATGCGGCCGTCCCGAACGCCGAGGTGGTCGTAGTGGGCGGAGACGATGACGTATTGTTTCCGCAGCTCGGGATCAGAACCGGGAAGAACGCCGATTACGTTCCGGGCGGGGACGGGTTTCGCCGCCGGCGTACTCATGCGGATCGTTATGGTGACAGGCTTCGCCGAGGCGAGGGCCGCAGCGGCGGCGTTATCCGCGATTCGCAAGACGGGCGTCCCTGCGCGAGCGTTGTCAGCGAGAAGGGGGCGATCGGGTTCGTGGCCGGGCGCGTGTTTGGAGAAGAGAACGATGGCGGCGGGCCGGCGGTCGAGTATTTCCTGAAGGCGCATGAGGGGACCGTAGTTTTTCGCGTCGGCGGCTACCACTTTTCCGGTGATGTCCGCGTTTGGCTTCACAACATCGATATCCATCGCGCTGAAGCCGCTGTTGCCGAGAATGCGAACAGCAGCGGCGGGGACCGGGACTTCCCTGCCCTCTGATTTGAGGATCATGCGAAAGCCTTCGCCGGGCGCGGACCATCCCGGATACGCGGCGGTCTGGAAGTAGTTTCCCTTTGGGGACGCGGGAGCGAGGCCCCCTTCGCGAAAACGGGCGGCGATGTAGTCGGCCGCGAGGTCCAGACCGTGAGAGGGACTATCGCGGCCTTCGAGAGCGTCGGATGCGAGGTACGTCAGGTCGGCGCGCATGCCGTCCGCCGTGATGCGGTCGAACGCGGGCGGGCGGGAAGCGTCCGCAAAGGCGATTGCGAGTAGGAAAACGCTAATCCGCAAGAAGCGCCTGGGCGGTCTCTTTCGCCTTTTCAAATAAGAAGCCGATTTCGCTGCCGCAGCCGAGGAAGCGCATGCCGCGCTCTCTCCAGAATTTGGCCTGCGGGACGGAACGGGTTTGCGTGCCGGGCGCGATGCCTTTGGCGTCGCACGTGTCGCGGATGGCTTCCATAGCGGCGACGACTTTTTCGTGCAGGAAGTCGCCCGGAACACCAAGGGAGATCGAGAGGTCGGAGGGGCCGATCATCACGGCATCGATGCCGGGGACGGAAAGGAGTTCCTCGCGCGCTTCCACGGCGCGTTTGGTTTCGATCTGGAGGACGGTGAGGATGTTGTCGTTGACGTGCCCGATGACCTCATTGAAGGAGAGCGGCTCGTAGTCGGTCTGGGGGGCCATGAGACCGTAGCCGCGGGTTCCGGCGGGTGGGAATTTGGTCCAGCTCAGCGCCGTTTCGAGCAGGCTCGGTTCTTCCATGCGCGGGAATATGATGCCCTGCGCTCCGCAATCGAGCGCGCGGGCGACGAGGGAGTATTGAAGGTCGGCCACGCGGACCACCGGGCAAAGTCCTACAAGGTTAGCGAAGCGACAGATGTCGTTCACGGTTTCCAAATCAAAGTTGCCGTGCTCTCCGTCAATGAAAGCCCAGTGGAAACCGGCGGCAGCGAAGAGGCGAGCGAGCTCGGGGGAGCGAAGCTGACCGAAGTTGAGCCCGAGCTGGAGTTTCCCGGCGCGTAAATTGCGCCGGACCTGATTGATGCGCATCAACGTCAACGATAACAGCGCCGTTCCTGCCGGTACGATTTATTGGTATTTTTAAGTAACTTGGATGAGGGCTTTTGTAACAGAGTTAGGGGAGCTTGAGAATAAGATCCTCGAAATGGGCGGCTTAGTCGAGACGTCGATTCACACCGCCGTGCAGTCTCTTGTGGAGCGGGATGAAATCCGTATCTCAGCGGTGTGGGAGGCTGAGGACCGAATCAATCAGCTCGATATTGAAATCGATGAGATGGCCACACGGCTTCTCGCGCTGAATCAGCCGGTGGCGAGGGACCTGCGGTTTCTGACCGCCGCGATTAAGATCAACAGTGACCTGGAGCGCATGGGCGACCTGGCGATTAACGTGGCGCAGCGTGCGGTGTCGCTGATCAACCGTCCGGAGGTCAAGCCGCTGATCGATATTCCACACATGTCGAGGATAGCGGAGTCGATGGTGCGGAAGAGCCTGGACGCGTTCGTACGCCGGGATGCGGCGCTGGCGCAGAGCGTTCTTCTATCCGACGACGAAGTCGACGATCTGAAGAACGCGATCTATAAGGAACTCGTGGAACTCATGGAGCGCGGCGAGGCTCCGACGGGACCGGCGTTCGATCTGATCTTCATCGCGCATAATCTGGAACGTGTCGCCGACCACGCAACGAACATTGCGGAAGACGTGCTGTTCCTGATTAAGGGCGTGGATGTACGTCACCATCATCTGGCCTGACTTCGTAACATTTTCTTCACAGATCTGTAATCGGCTCCGAAAGATTCGCCACTAGACTTGTTGCGAATGTCCCTAAAGAAACCGTACGCACATTTGTGCGCTCCGTTGGCGTGTGTTTTATTCAGCGCCAATCTTCTGAGCGCTGCAGAAGACAATGAGATCGAGCAACTGAAGGCTGCCCTTGCTGCGCAACAGAAGCAAATCCAGGCGCTGCAGCAGGCAATGGACAACGAGCAGAAGATGCTGGAGCGGGCGCTGCAGACGCGTCCGAACCTGGGGACAGTGGCAAGCCTTTCGCCGATGGTGCCAGGCCCGGCGCCGGCGCCGACTCCGCTGACTCTTCCCGCGCCGACAACGCTGCCGACCCCGAAGCCCCAGGCTCCCAGCGCCGGGGCGTCGGGGAATCCCTGCGAGGCGCCCCCGGACGCGAATGCCGTGCCCGCTTATCTGCGCCTCGGGAGCGTATGCGTTATCCCCGTAGGATTCATGGATTTAACTGCGGTCTGGCGCGACAAAAACGCCGCATCGGGAATCGGAACCAACTTCGGCAGCATCCCATATAACAACACGATCCCCGGAAAGCTGAGCGAATTCCGTTTCAGCCCCCAGAACTCCCGCCTTGGCTTTCGGGCCGACGGCGACTGGAAGGGCACGCACCTCATGGCGTATAACGAATTCGATTTTCTCGGGACGAGCGGAACGAACAATCTGGGCGTGACGAACGGCGCGTTCGTACCACGCATCCGGCTGTTCTGGATTGATGTGAAAAAAGACAAGTGGGAATTTCTGGGAGGCCAGAGCTGGAGCCTGCTGACGCCGAACCGCAGAGGAGAATCGGCTCTGCCCGGCGATCTCTTCTACTCACAAGTTATCGACGTGAACTACATGGCGGGCCTGACCTGGAGCCGCCAGCCTGGCGTCCGCGTTCTGTATCACCCGAACAACAAAGTGGTCGTGGGCCTGTCGGCTGAAAATCCCGACCAGTACATCGGCGGGTCGGGCGGTACATCGCCGGTCACTCTGCCGAAGGGCGCGCTGGGCAGCATCGGAGGCGTCCAGGTGGACAATGCAACGAACACCCTGAACACGCCGAACCTGCATCCGGACTTCATTCTGAAGGTCGCTTTCGATCCGAGCGCGAAGTTCCACGCCGAGGTTGCGGGCATCGAACGCACCTTCAAGATCTATAACCAGAACACCAATACGTATTCGACGAAAGTGGGGGGCGGCCTGCAGTTCGGATTCAACGCGGAGGTCGTCAAGAACTTCCGGATGATGACGACCAACTTCTGGAGCGACGGCGGCGGCCGCTACCTGTTCGGCGAAGCGCCTGACTTCATCGTGCGCGCGGACGGAACAGTAAGCCCCATGAAGGGCTACGGCACGGTGGATGGATTCGAGTGGACGCTTGGAAACACGCTGCTCTACGGATACTACGGCGGCATCTACATCGGGCGCGACACCGCGATCGACACCGACGGAACGTTAATCGGATACGGATACCGCGGCGGACCGAACAGCCAGAACCGTTCGATCAACGAAGTCAGCTTCGGATTTAATCAGACGATGTGGAAGAACCCTCGCTACGGCGCAATCAACATCATGGGTCAGTATCAGTACACGATGCGAAATCCCTGGTTCGTCGCCGTCGGGGCGCCTAAAGCCACTCACGACAATGCGATCTACATGAACCTTCGGTACACGCTGCCCGGCTCAATGCCGAACTTCTAGGCGCGGTAACAGTTCTGTAACACAACTGCAACACCCGAGTGGGAGATTAAGGATAGACATCAAGGATATATGAGCAAATTGGCATTTACGGGACTGGCCGCGGTGCTCGCGGTGGTCGCGGGGCCGGCCTCCGCGCAACATCTCACCGGAGCGGGAGCAACCTTCCCCGCCCCCATCTATACGAAGTGGTTTTCCGAATACAAGACAGCGCATCCGGACGTTCAGATCAACTATCAACCGAATGGCTCAGCGGGCGGAATCAAAGCGCTCACGGACGGAACTGTTGATTTCGGCGCATCGGACATGCCGATGACGGACGCCCAGATCAAGGACGTTAAAGTCAAGCCATTGCATTTCCCAACCGTGCTGGGCGGTGTGGTGTTGACGTACAACCTGGCGGGCGTCTCGGCGCCGCTGAAGTTCTCGGGCGACGTGATCGCGGGGATGTATCTGGGCGAGATCAAGAAGTGGAACGATCCGAAGATCGCGGCGGACAACCCGGGCGTCAAGCTGCCGGGCGACGAAATCGTGATCGTGCATCGTTCGGATGGAAGCGGAACGACCTTCGTTTTCGCGGACTACCTTTCCAAGGTCAGCCCGACCTGGAAGAGCAAGGTTGGAGCGAACACCTCGATCAGTTGGCCAACGGGCGTGGGACAGCCGAAGAACGACGGCGTGGCGGGATTCGTGAAACAGACGCCCGGCGCGATCGGTTATGTCGAGTTGATCTACGCGGTCGAAAACAAGATGTCGTTCGCGCAGGTGAAAAACGCGGCGGGCAAATATGTTACGGCGAGCTTTGACAGCGTGACGCAGGCTGCGGCGAACTCGAAGGATCTGGCGCCAGACTTTCGCGGATCGATCACCAATGCGGCGGGAGCGGGAAGCTATCCGATCTCGACCTATACGTGGCTGTTGATTCCAAGCCATTTTGACGACGCGGCCAAGAAAAAGGCGATCACCGACTTTCTTTCCTGGATGATCGGGCCGGGCCAGAAGGACGCGCAGTCACTGAGCTACGCCACCCTGCCGAAGAAGATCACCGATCTCGAAAAAAAGCAGATCGCCGAGATCAAATAGCATGGCGGCCGCCGCGGTGACTCCACACCCAAAGCGCGTATCCAGGCGTCCGAGCGGCGGCGATGAAGTCGCATGGGCGGTGACATTCCTGTTCGGAGCGGCGATCTTCGCCGTCACCGCCCTGCTTGTTTTCGAGTTATGGCGCTACGCCGGCCCGGCACGAGAGAAGTTTGGGTTCGGATTTCTGTTCTCAAGCCTCTGGAACCCGGTTACCGACGAATACGGCGCATTGCCTTTCGTCTATGGCACCGTGCTGACGTCTTTTCTGGCGCTGCTGATATCGGTGCCGCTGGGCGTCGGGGCGGCGATTTATCTTTCGGAACTCGCCCCGACGAAGCTTTCTAACGCTCTTACTTTTCTCGTGGAACTGCTCGCGGCAGTTCCGAGCGTGATCTATGGACTGATCGCCATATTCACGCTGGTACCGATGATGCGCTCCACCATTGGGCCAGCGCTGAAATCCGTCTTGGGATGGACGCCGTTCTTCAGCGGCCCGGTGTTCGGCGTGGGATATCTGTCGGCGGGGCTGATTCTGTCGGTCATGACATTTCCCTTCATCATCTCCGTATCACGCGAGGCCCTGATGGCGGTGCCGCGGGATCAGCGCGAGGCGGCCCTGGCGTTGGGAGCGACGAAGTGGGAGTCCACGTGGCAGATCGTGGTGCCATTCGCAAAGCTGGGGATTCTCGGATCGATTTTCCTGGGGCTGGCGCGGGCGCTCGGCGAGACCATGGCGGTTACCATGGTGATTGGCAACAGCCCGACGATCAAAGCTTCGTTGCTCTCTTCCGGTTACACGATTGCGGCGGTCATCGCCAACGAATTCGCGGAAGCCAGTGGAAAGTTGTACTCCTCAGCACTCGTTCAGCTTGGTTTGGTGCTGTTTCTGCTCACCATAATTATCAATGCGCTTGCGCAGATTCTGATCGCCCTGACGACCAAGAAAGGCTCGAGCCGGGGCTGACACCATGACCGCACGAAACAAACGGCGCGTCGCCGTGAACAATGTAATGCTTTCGCTTACGGGCGTGTTCGCGTTCGTGACCGTTTCCACGCTGTTTCTGATCCTGGCGTACCTGCTCTATAACGGCGCGAAGTCACTGAATCCCAATTTCTTCACGCGCCTTCCCGCGCCGCATGGCGAGACGGGCGGCGGAATCGCGAACGCGATCGTGGGGAGCGCTGAGATCGTGCTGATCGCTTCGATGATCGGGATTCCCATCGGCTTCATGGCGGGAATTTATCTTTCGGAGTTCAGCGGGAAGGCTCTGGGCTTCGCAGTGCGGTACACGGCGGACCTGCTGAACGGCGTGCCCTCAATCGTAATCGGAATCTTCGCGTGGGGAATCGTTGTTTCGCCGATGCACGGGTTTTCCGCGCTTGCCGGGGGCATCGCGCTGAGCCTGATGCTGATTCCGATTACCGCCCGCAATACCGAACAGTTTTTACAGGGAATTCCACGCACGATGCGCGAAGGCGCGCTGGCGTTGGGGGCGAGCAAGTGGCGTACGATCGCCACGGTGATCGTACCGGCGGCGCGGCGGGGCATCATGACAGGAATCATTCTGGGAGTGGCGCGCATCTCAGGAGAGACGGCGCCTCTGCTGTTCACCGCGCTCGGAAATCAGTTCTGGAACACAAGTCTTACCGAGCCGACCGCTTCACTGCCTGTCGTGATCTTCAACTACGCTACTTCTCCCTACGACGACTGGCACCAACAGGCGTGGGCGGCGGGTCTGGTCCTGCTGGCTCTGGTGCTGGCGGCGAACATAGCTGCGCGCACGATCGTGAACCGCGGCGTGGCGCTCCCGAAATAATGAGGATTTTTGCATGAGCAGTCAGCAAATTCATCCCGAGCAACAGACCAACCTGACGCCGATGACTCCCACGACCACTGAAACCGCAAGCGCCGTTCGCCCGGCTCCGCCCAAAATCCGGGCGTCCCATCTGAACTTCTATTACGGGCAATTCAAAGCGCTTCACGACGTTTCGCTCGACTTCGCGACGAACAAGATCACCGCGCTGATCGGGCCTTCAGGTTGCGGGAAATCGACGTTTCTGAGAAACCTCAACCGGATCAATGAGACGCTGAAAGATACGCGCCTTGAAGGCGAGATCCTGCTCGACGGAGAAGACATCCTCGCAAAGGAAGTGACCGAGGTCCGGCGGCGCGTCGGCATGGTATTCCAGAGGCCGAATCCGTTTCCCAAGTCGATTCTCGAGAACATCATCTATGGTCCACGCATCAACGGAATGGTGCGGCGGGGACAGACGATGGAAGTCGTGGAGCACAGCCTGCGGCGCGCGGCGCTGTGGGACGAGGTTAAGGACAAGCTTCACGAGTCCGCATATGCGCTTTCGGGGGGGCAGCAACAGCGCCTTTGCATTGCGCGCGCGCTGGCGGTGAATCCGGAAGTGCTTTTGTTAGACGAGCCGTGTTCGGCGCTCGACCCGATCGCCACTTCCAAGATCGAAGATCTGCTTTTCACGCTGAAGGATCAGTGCACCATCGTGATCGTGACGCACAACATGCAGCAGGCGGCGCGCGTCGCGGATACCACCGGCTTCTTTCTGCTGGGAAAACTGATCGAGCACGACAAGACCGACGTCATTTTCAAAAACCCGGCCCGCAAGGAGACAGAAGATTACATCACGGGACGGTTCGGATAAGCTGAACAATGCCAACGCGTCAATTCGAAGAAGAGCTCAACAATCTCAACAGCGCATTGCAGGAGATGGGCGCGTTGGTCGCGCAATCTATCCATCGAAGTGTGCTATCGCTGCTCGAAAAGAATGATGATTACGCGCACGAAGTGCTGCTGGACGAGGCGCGCATCGATCAACTCGAGATCCAGATCGACGATCTGGTGACCAGCCTGATCGCTCGAGAGGCTCCGGTCGCCCGTGACATGCGGTTCGCGGTGGTGGCGATCAAGATCAACACAGATCTGGAGCGAATGGGGGATTTGGCGGTCGGAATTGTGGAGCGGTCGCTTGCGTTGATGCGGCATCCGGAGCTACCGACGGACGGAGTCATCAGCGAGATCGCAAATCTGGTGGAATCAATGGTGCTGACCAGCCTCGAGGCGTTTGTGCAGCGAGACGCGAAGATGGCGCGCAGCGTGATTGACTCCGACGATGCCGTGGATAAACTGCGGAATCGGGTCGCGAAGCAGATGATGGATCGGATCAAGAGCGATCCGGCCATTGCGGATCAGGCGCTGGATTATATTCTGATCGCGCGAAGGCTGGAGCGCATCGCTGACCACGCCACGAACATCGCGGAGGACGTGATTTTCATGGTGAAGGGCATCGATGTGCGGCACGGCGCCGCCGAGTACGCGTAGCTTCCCAGGCTTTTACCTTCCCCTGCCATCGCATCTGCAACGGCGAACTGAAACTCAGGCCTGTGAATGCGCCCGGTATCACCAAGCGCGTGAAATGTGATCTTACCCGCGCTCGCTATCGTCTGAGTCTGATTTGCGCCGGTTACCGACGCCAGGATCGATGGGACCGACGCTTTAGCGGCGAATCCGCCGATATTTCCTGTTTGCCGAACTCGGTGAAATTGTCTGGAGTTAAATCGGCATCTGCGAACGCGCGACCGCCAGGCATCTTCTTTCCCTTAGGGCGAGGTGTTCGCTAACCGGGCTGAGAGGTCTTATGCGAAACAAACCAGGCCTGGACGTCCATGGTCCCCGAGCGAGTGTACTGGTATGTTCCGTCGGGCTTGCCGACGCGGACCTTTCGGTTGTCGTCGAGATATTTGTCGAGCACCACGTCGCGCAGGTAGCGAACGATCTTCTGATTCAGAACCGGGAACAACAACTCGACGCGGCGGTCGAGGTTACGCGGCATTAGGTCGGCGCTGCCTACGTAGACTTCCTCTTCACCAGCATTTCCAAACCAATAGACGCGGCTGTGCTCCAGAAATCGCCCCACGATGCTGCGTACGCTGATGTTTTCGCTGATTCCGGGGAGTCCCGGGCGCAGGCAGCAAAGGCCACGCACGATCAGGTCGATCTTCACGCCGGCGCGAGAGGCTTCGTAGAGCAATCGGATCATCGCTTTGTCCTCAAGGGCATTCATCTTGAAAATGAGACGGCCCTTCGGACCCAGAGCCGTCTCGCGCCGGATCAGGTCGGCCATTCTCTGGCGCAGCGTGACGGGCGCGACCAGCAGCTTGCGGAAATCGGCCTTGTGGGAGTAGCCGGTCAGGTAATTAAAGAGGTCACTCGCGTCGGCGCCGATGTCGGCGTCGGCCGTGAACATGCTGAAGTCCGTGTAGAGGCGCGCGGTGACGGGATTGTAGTTGCCGGTTCCGAGGTGGAGATAGCGCCGTATCGTGTCGTGCTCGCGGCGGACGATCAACGCCACCTTGCAGTGGACCTTGAGGCCGACGAGCCCGTAGACTACGTGGACACCCTCGCGTTCCAGCTGCCTGGCCCACTCTATGTTGCTCTCTTCGTCGAAACGGGCTTTTAGTTCGAGCAGGACGGCGACCTGTTTGCCGTTCTCGATGGCCTCCAGCAGCGCTTTGACGATGGGGGAGTTCCGGCCGACGCGGTAGAGCGTCATCTTAATGGCGAGCACCTCGGGATCGTGCGCGGCTTTTCGAAGGACGTCGACAATGGGCGTGAAGGACTGGAAAGGGTGGTGGAGGAAACGGTCTTCGCGCCTGATCACGCCGAACACGTCTTCATCCGATTGCGAAGTGAATTCGAAGGGTGTCCATGGCTCCAGGGTAGGGTCGCGAAGCTCCGGAATCTCGAGCTGCGGCAGTTGGCGAAGGCGTGTGAGATCGAGCGGGCCGGGGGCGCGGTAGACGTCTTCGGCGGTCACGCCGAGGTTTTCGATCAGGATTTCGAGAATATCCTCTGAAATCCCTTCGTCGGTCTGAAGGCGAACCGGCTTGCGGAAACGGCGGCGCCAGACGGCTTCTTCAACCGTTTCCAGGAGGTCGTCGCTTTCCAGTTCCTTGATGGCGACTTCTGCGTCCCGGGTGATGTGGAACGGATGCGACTCGACGATTCGAAGGCCAGGGAACAAGGATTCGAGATTGGCGGCCACCACCTGCTCGATCCAGACGAACTTATATTGGGGGCCCTTCTTGCGCGTCACCGGGACGGTAATCAGAGACGGCAACTGCTGGGGAAGCTTGAGGCGGGCGAAGTGCTGCCTGCCGTCCGTGTCCTCCAGGACGACGGCGAGATTCACACTGAGGTTCGAGATATGGGGGAAGGGGCGCCCCGGGTCCAGCGCGAGGGGCGTGAGAACGGGAAAGATCGTTTCGTTGTAGTAACGGTCGACGGCCGCGCGCTCGCTTCCATCCAGTTCGGCGTAGCCCACGATCTCGATGCCGTGCCGGCCGAGTCCGGGGAGGAGGAGCCGCTGAAAGCAATCGTAAGTCGCTTTCATGATCTCAACGAAACGGGAGCGCAGAACAGTCAATTGCTCGGAAACGGTCTTGCCGTCGATGCTCAGATCCTGGCTGCCGGCCGAGAGTTTCTGCTTCAGCGCGGCGACGCGGACCATGAACATTTCGTCGATATTGGAGCTGACGATGGAGATGAATTTGACGCGTTCGAGCAGTTTGTTGCGCGGGTCGCGGGCTTCCTCGAGCACGCGCTTCTGAAACTCGAGGAGGCTCACTTCACGGTTCACGTAGAGGGAAGGGTCGTCGAGCGATGGCTCGGGGCGCGCCGCCGTTTCCTGTGCGGCGGTGTGGGGCAGCGCTTCGGCTTCGGGCGCCGGTACGATTTCCAGCGGCGCAATACTTTCGGCCCGGCCGCCGCGCCGGCTCACGCGTTTTAGACCGCCCGTATTTTTCACCGTCACAGTTCCTGCTCCTTGTGAGATTTAAGCCGCCAGCGAATTCGATCCGATGGGGAGGGTTATGGTGAAGACGGTACCCTTGCCGAGACGACTCTCGACTTTGATGGTGCCTTGCATGCGCTCGACCACGTGGCGAACGATCGAGAGACCGAGCCCGGTACCGCCAACCTCGCGGGATCGGGCTCGGTCGACGCGGTAGAAGCGCTCGAAAATTCGCGGCAGGTCGCCGGAAGGAATGCCGCGTCCGGTATCGGATACGGAGATGACAACGGCGCCATCGGAAGTAGGACTGGCGTCGATGCGGGCTTCCCCGCCCGGCCGGTTGAATTTCACGGCATTATCGAGCAGATTGACCAGCGCCTGTTCGAGACGGAGTGCGTGGCCCGTCACGACGGCGTCGCGGACGGAGCCGCGCACGAGATTCACGTCGCGGATGCGGGCTTCCGCCTCAACGGTGAGCAGAGCGGTGTCGATGGCTTCCTCAACTGAAACGGGACCGGGTTCGGCATCGCGTCGTCCGGATTCAAGATCGGAGAGCGTGAGAAGGTCTGAGGCGATGTTGTTCAGGCGAACGGCGTGGGCCTGAATAATTTCGATAAAGCGGCGGTTGTTCTCCTCGTCGGCGAGGGCGCCGCCGAGGAGGGTTTCGGCGTATCCGCGGATGGCGGTGAGCGGCGTGCGCATTTCGTGCGAGACATTAGCGACGAAATCGCGGCGCACGCGTTCGAGCCGCTCGAGACCGGTGATGTCGTGAAGAATCACAAGGGCGCCGCGATGCGGCGGCACGGCCAGAGGCGAGGCTGAGGCTTCGAAGACGGAGCTTTCTTCGCCTTCGGCATCTGGGAGAGTAAACTGAAGCCGAACGCTTTGCGGCTCGCCGGACGAAAGGACGCCTGAAACCAGGCTGAGGAATTTGGGATCGCGAACGATCCCAAGGAGGGGAGTGTTCTCTTCGACCGGGGCCTTGAGGCCGAGCGCGTTGGACAGGGACTGATTGACGAACAGGACGCGCATCTGATGGTCCACGGCCAGGACACCTTCGGCCATGCTCTTGAGAATCGCCGCGCGGCGGTCAGATTCCAGGCTGAGACGGTCGACCAGATCGCGAATGCGCGAGGCCATGCGGTGGAACGACTGATTCAGCACGGCGGTTTCCTCGCCTTCGTCGGGCAGCGGGGCATCGAGATCGTTGGAGTCGAGTACGTGCTCGGTAAAGGCCCGGAGGCGCGCAACGCGCCATGCCAGAGCGCGGATGAAGATCCACGTCATGATCGCGGCGCCGCAAAGCGACAGAATCAGTTCGAGGATAACGCGGTGGATACGGTCGCCGCCGCTCGCGAAGTCGACCAGAATGACAATTACGGCGAGGAGCGCGAAACAGCTCAGAAAAAGGCGGAACCGGATCGGCGCGGGCACACTGGGAAAGGACCAGTTTACATGGGAAATGTGACAGTTCGGCTTGAGAGGAGTTAAGGAGACGTCAACATCGCCGGCGCCCCGTGTTGCAGGCGTGCGGGTCTGGCCCAGCGGAGAGGATGCCGCGCAGGGCCTGACGTGTTGAAAACACGCGCCGCGCTATGTCCCCCCTGTGTTTTTATCCTGCAATGGATGGCCCCTGAATGCGCTCCCGCCAAGAAATCGATTTGATCCTCCGCAAAGAGGTCGAGGCCGCTCTTCTTGACTTCCGCGCAGCGAACCAGCATCTCGCCGAAGTTGTTAGAGAACTTGGCAAGTCCTACGTCGCGCAGGATAACAATCTCGCGCTTTCGCGGGCGCACTCCAGAAGGCGCGCCGCATCGGACCGGCTCGAAAGAGCCCTGAAACGTCACAACGGGTGGATTCTGAATGATGCTCTGCCGAAAGATCTGGCTGATTAGGAGTGCGGTCGGCGAGGCGCGCCCGCCAAATGGCGGCAGTCGAGGATCCGCTACTGGACCCCGGAGATAATTCTTGCCGGAACCACTTCTTTTGCCGCGCAATACGGCGCTGATTGTGATCGACATGCAGAAAGCGATCGATCATCCGAGTTGGGGTGAACGCAACAACCCCGAGGCGGAAAAGAATGCCGCGGCGTTGCTCCAGGCATGGCGGGACACGCGACGACCGATTTACCATGTGCGTCACGATTCGGCGGAGCCCGGTTCGAGCTATCGGCCCGGTCAGGCCGGGAACGAGTTCAAACAGGAGTGCGCGCCGCTGGCGGAGGAGTGTGTGATCGCCAAGCGAACGAACAGCGCGTTCATAGGAACAGATCTCGAGACAAGACTGCGCGCCTCAGAACAAAACACAATCATTGTCTGTGGAGTGATTACCAATAACTCCGTGGAAGCGACGGTTCGCATGGCGGGAAATCTGGGGTTCCAGACGTTCCTTGTCGAAGATGCATGCTGTACGTTCGGGCGGAGGGACTGGGCGGGACAATACCGGACTGCGGCGGAGGTTCATGCGATGAGCCTCGCGAATCTGCACGGAGAGTATTGCACGGTGATTCGTACGGTTGAGGCGCTCCGTATTCTGGATCGCGATCTGAAAGAATCACATTAACATCTCTGTCTGATCATTAAGTTTTGGCGCTACTTAAAGCGACAGGCCGCCAAGTGGCAATCCGGCATCGTTTCGGCTGGCAGCGTCAGAAGGTTCTAACCAGTTCGCAGCCGTGCTGGACAAGGTGGGCCTCATACATTCTTTTGGCCTCCGTCGCCTTCCGGCCTAAGACCGATGCTTCCTCAATCAGCTGTTTATGACGGCTGTAGTCAGCCGTGTTTTGGCTGACATGGTCGAGTTGCATCGCGAGGCGCACTTCGTCACTCACCAGATCGGTCCATTTCCGCAGAAGGCGCATCCGTTCCGGACAGATGTCAAGGAGTTCCACTTGAGGACCTCCAGCAGGCATAATACCGAAGTAGCCGGTCGGCGCTATCTGTTGGTCCCATGGACCACTACTCGGATCTGTTGCCATGGTATATTTATTCAGTTCCATGAATAAACATTCAATGACATTTCCCGTTGGAATTGTTGGATTTAGCGGGTATAGCGGCGCTGAAGCGGCGCGTATCCTCAAGCGGCATCCTCATTTTGAGCCGGTTTTGCTCACGCATCGGGCTGATCCGGGCGAGGGGGCTCGGCTGGTGCGGAAGCCTACGATCCGCCAGGCTCCCGCCGACGCGGCGTCGGTCGCGTCCGAGGGGCTCAAGGCGGTACTTCTGGCCACCGCGGCCGAAGTTTCGATGGATCTTGCGCCGCGATTTCTGGAGGCGGGGGCGATCGTTGTCGATCTCAGCGGCGCGTTCCGACTGCGAACTCCGGAGTGCTACAAACGCTGGTATAAGGACGACCACACGGCGCCCTCTTTGTTCGAGCAGGCCGTGTACAGCATTCCCGAATTTCATCGGGAACAGGTGCGTGGCGCGCGCCTGGTATCGAATCCGGGATGTTATCCAACGGCGGCGAACCTGGCGATCCGGCCTTTGATCGAGGCGGGTGTGGTCGATCGCGCGGCCGGCGTCATTTGCGACGCGAAGAGCGGCGTCAGCGGCGCGGGGCGCAAGCCTTCGTTAAAGACAAGCCTCTGCGAGGCGGGATCGAATTTCTCGGCGTATTCGGTGTTGAATCACCGGCATGTTCCTGAGGTGCTGCAGACGAGCGGCGTGGAAGAGCGCGAGTTCAGCTTCACCGCGCAGCTGATTCCCATCGACCGCGGCATTCTCGAGACGATTTATTTCCGCGCGGCGCGTCCGCTTACGGCTGCAGCGATCGTCGAGATCTATAAGAAAAGCTACGGGGATGAGCCTTTCGTTCGGCTCTACGAGCCTGGTCATGTACCCGACCTGCATGCCGTCCAGGGTACGAATTTCTGCGACCTTGGAGCGATCGCGGACGAAGCGACGGGCCGGTGCGTGGTGGTCAGCGCGATCGATAATCTTGTGAAGGGCGCGGCGGGCCAGGCGATCCAGAATCTCAATCTCGCGGCGGGAATCGACGAAACGGCGGGATTGCTTTGAAGGCGCTGATCAAGATCGGCGGGGCGCTGCTGGATACTCCGGGAGTACGCGAAGATCTGTCGCGGCAGATCGCTTCGATCGCCGGTCTCGGCTGGCGGATCACTGTAGTCCACGGCGGCGGCAAGCAGATGACCCGCTTCCTCGAAGAGCGCGGGATCAAGAGTTCGTTTGTGCGGGGTCTGCGGGTTACGACCGAGGAGACGATTGACGCGGTGCTGAAGGTGCTGGCGGGAACGGTGAACACCCAGCTTGCGGCGTCGCTGGCCATCGCGGGGTTAAAGCCGGTGGGGCTCACCGGGATTGATTCCGGTATCGCAACGGCGGAACAACTCGACCCGGAACTTGGTTTCGTGGGGAGCGTGGTGTCGTCGGAGCCGGCGTTGCTCGAAACACTGACAGGAGCGGGCTACGTGCCGGTGGTCGCGTGTGTGGCGGGCGGAAAGCGCGGCGAAGTTTTTAATGTAAACGGCGATTCGATGGCCGTTGCGGTCGCGTCCGGCTGGACCGTGGACCGGCTGGTTTTTCTGACAGACGTGCCGGGCGTGCTCGACGCCGGAAAGAACATCCTGCCTTCATTGACCTCGGCGGAGTGCGACAAGCTGATCGCCGCTGGCGTGGCGACCGGAGGAATGCAGGCCAAACTCAACGCCGCGACTTCGGCGGTGGCGAGCGGCGTGCGGGAAGTGCGGATCGTGAATGGGTCCCATCCGAATGTTCTGCCCGAGGTGTTTCGCGGCGCGCGGATCGGGACGCGAATTGTGCGCGAAGCCGAGGCGGAAGCGGCGTCATAGTCAGGCGCTGACGCGGCACATCCGGAGTCGATTCGATGGTGTGCGCCATGCTCCAGCGAACATCGTAAAGCCAGAAACCATGGCGGATTCCTTTAATCTGGAGCGATTCATTCAGGCCCAGAACGACGTCATCGACAGCGTACGCGCCGAACTGAGAAACGGCTACAAGTCCGGGCATTGGATGTGGTTCATCTTCCCTCAAATGAGGGGATTAGGAAGTAGCTGGATGGCGAATCATTACGCGATTTCGTCTCGTTACGAGGGCGACGCGTATCTTTCGCATCACACATTGGGTCCTCGTTTGATCGAGTGCGCGGAACTCGTCAATCTTGTTGAAGGCCGATCCGTCGTCGAGATCTTCGGGCACACGGACTCGCTCAAGTTCCGATCGTCGATGACGCTGTTTGCGGCGCTGAACGGGAGCGCAGCCGTGTTTTCCAGGGCGCTGGAGAAATATTTTGCCGGAGCACCGGATCGTCGAACGCTAAGCCTTCTGGAGGGCGCGTAGGCATTCTGCTCATTTCGATTGTCAACGTAGCAAAAGAGATAGAGGCCTGAGGCTCTGTAAATGCTATGCCCAATGGTGTATACTTAAGATTCCCCTCACTTTAGAGACAGAATTCCATGCCGAAACGTACATTTCAGCCGAATAACCGTAAGCGCGCCAAGACGCACGGTTTTCGCACTCGTATGAAGACCGCCGACGGACAGGCGGTGCTGTCCCGCCGCCGCGCGGCGGGCCGCAAGAAACTGACCGTCAGTTCCGAGAGGTAGCCGGATCCGGCCAGTTTTTGACCAGAGCGCAAAGACAGGATCGGGATTTCCCAAGAGTGTCCGGCTCCTACGATCGACCGAGTTCCGCAAGGTTTATGACCAGGGGACGCGCTATACGTCCCCGTATTTCGCCGCCTTTTGCCTCTCGACGCCGGACTGCCCCGGTCCCCGGGTCGGTTTCACAACCCCGCGCGCGCTGGGCAAGGCGGTGGTTCGCAACCGGATCCGGCGGCGTATGCGCGAAGCCGCGCGCCTCGAACTGGCCCAACTGAGCCCCGAGTGGTCCATAGTCTTCAATCCACGCCGCACGACCCTCGACTGTTTGTTCAGCGAACTGCAGGCGGAAGTACGACGTCTCTTCTTACGGTGCAGCGAGGCGGGATTTCCCGGGCAGCGGGCGCGGTCCTCATCGGATTCGTCGCCGCGTACAAGCGACTGATCTCCCCGCTTCTCCCCTCTGCATGCCGTTTTTACCCTACGTGCTCGGACTACATGCGCGAAGCGATCGCTGTCCATGGTCCCGGACGTGGCGTGTGGCTTGGCCTGAAGCGCCTCGGCCGCTGTCATCCTTTTCACCAGGGCGGTTTTGACGCCGTGCCGCCCCGGCGCTAGCCGGGAATCGATCTGAATGAGTTCCCCTACATCTACACCCAAGAAGACCAAAGAAATACCGAACGAAGTACGGATGGTGCTGGCCTTCATCCTGATGGGCCTGATTCTGGTAGCTACCCCATGGGTCTACCGGAGGCTCGGCCTCGTCAGCCCGACGCCGGCGACCCCCGTTAAGCCAGCGCCGCAGACGCGCGCGGAGCCGGAGAAGAGCATGGCGGCCTCACAGCCGATTGCTTCATCCGTGGCTCAGCCGGCCGAGGCTGCGATCGCCACTTCAGAGTCGACTTATGCGGTCGATACGAAGTTTTACCACGTCGTTTTCTCAAACCGCGGCGCGGTGGTGAAGAGCTGGATGCTGAAGAACGTCAAGGACAGCAACGGCAAGCCGCTCGAACTGGTGAATTCCAAGGGCGGAGAAAAGTTCGGGTTTCCGTTTAGCTATGAGTTCCGCGGCAACAAGCCTTCGACGGACCTGAATCAGGCGCTGTGGGTGGCGCATCCTTCGGCCGACGGCACGGCAGTCGAATACGACTTTTCCGACGGCCGGACGGTCGCGAAGAAAACGCTGGCGTTCCAGCAGGATGGTTATATGGTGCAGTTCGCCGACGAAGTGACGGTCGGCGGCGCGGGATTGCCGCATCTGGTCCAGTGGCGCGGCGGCTTCGGCGACATGGGCGTGAACAACGCCAACGGACATCAGCAGACAGTCCATTACGATTCCGAAAAGGGCAAGCTGGTTGAGGACGCCGCGAAATCCGCGAAGAACGGGCCTGTGCACACTGACGGGCAGTTCTCCTTCGCCGGAATTCAGGACCAATATTTCACCGCCGTCTTCCTGCCGCCGGCAAACACGCCGGTGCAGACGACCACTTACGACGACACGGTAGCTTCGGCTTACGACAACACGGATCAGCCGTATCCGGGAGTGGCCGTGGGCGGCGAGGCGCGCAATCAGTTAGGGCTTTATGTGGGCCCGAAAGAGATTAACGCGCTTAAGAAGGTCAATCCGCGGCTCGAAGGCCTGATCGACTGGGGCTTTTTCGGCGTGATCGCAAAGCCTCTGTTCCTCATTCTGCAGTGGATGACGACGAGTTTCGTCCACAATTACGGCTGGTCGATCATCCTCATTACGTTGCTGATCAATCTCGCGATGTTCCCGCTGAAGCTGCAGAGCCTGAAGTCGATGCGACGCATGCAGGCGCTGGCTCCGGAGGTCAACAAGATCAACGAGAAGTACAAGGGCGTCAGCATGAGCGACCCGCGCGCCGCTCAGAAGCAGCAGGAAACGATGGCTCTCTACAAGCAGCATGGGGTGAACCCGATGGGCGGTTGCATTCCGATGCTGATCCAGTTGCCGTTTCTGTACGCGTTTTACAAAGTGCTGGCCGTGACGTTCGAAATGCGCAACGCGAGCTGGCTCTGGGTGGCGGATCTTTCGCAGCCGGAACACTTCGCGATTCGCATGCTCCCCATCATCATGATCGCCACCAGCTTCCTGATGCAGAAGATGACGCCGATGGCGGGAGGCGATCCCAACCAGCAGAAAATAATGCAGTTCATGCCGCTTATGTGGGGCTTTTTCTTCTGGTCGGCATCGAGCGGACTGGTGTTATACTGGCTAACCAGTAATTTGATCCAGATTGCCCAGCAATTCTTCTTCAACAAGACCGCGAGCCCGATAACTGTACTCGCTCCCGCGCCACAAAAGAAGAACAATTCACCCAAGGACGGCAAGAAGCGGCTTTGACTCCCAGGAATTCGGCTAGCAAATATTCGGTTCAGGAAACCGGTCCGCGGATTGAGGAATTTCTCAAGCAGATTCTCGCCGACACAGGCTTCGAACTCACGTTCACCCTGGAGTCGGGCGATCAGTCAAACCCTGACTTCGAGAATCCGGATCTGACGGTCAAATTCCAGGGCCCGGATGTCGAGATACTGCTGGCGAATCGGGCAGAGTTATTGCTCGCGCTGGAGCTTGTCACGCAGGAAATGCTGCGGATGCATTCCGACGATCATTCCCGGATTTCTTTCGATGCGAACGATTACCGCGCGCTTCGCATAGAGGAATTGCGGCAGAGCGCGATCGCGGCGGCGGATAAGGTGAAGCGGACCGGGACGTATTTCCGGTTTAATGCCATGAACAGCCGCGAACGCCGGGTGATTCACATCGCCCTTCGGAACGAGCATGAGGTGCGCAGCGAGAGCGCCGGCGCCGGCCTTCAGCGCGGCGTCGTCATTTACCCGGCGGGCATGGCGTCGATTCCCGACCTGCCTCCCCTGCCCTCTCCTCACCATCACGGTCACGGGTCCGACCGAGGCGACCGCGGCGATCGTCCGAGATTCGGCGGCGGCCGGGATGGCGACCGCAGGCGTGGCGGACGGCCGGGTGGAAGGCCTGGCGGCGGCGGACGACCTCCCCGTAATCGCGGCGGCAATCGCTGATATCCGGTATTGAACCCGCGCGACACGATCGCCGCTATCTCTACGCCTCCGGGGCGCGGAGGCATCGGAATTGTGCGCATTTCCGGGCCGGAGTCCACACGCATTGCGCGCGCCATGGTGCGGACTGCATCGGAACTTGCGCCATGGAAGGCGTCGTTCGGAGACCTCATTGACCAGGAGGGACGGCTCATCGATGAGGTTGTGGTCACCTATTTTGCAGCGCCGCGTTCTTATACCGCCGAAGACCTGATCGAGATCTCGTGCCACGGGGCGCCAGTGGTGCTGCGTCACTGCCTGGGCGATGCGCTGCAGCGCGGGGCGAGGCTGGCTGAGCCGGGCGAGTTTACGCTGCGCGCGTTTCTGAACGGGCGGATCGATCTTCCCCGCGCCGAGGGCGTACGCGATCTGATCGAAGCGACGACGCTCTATCAGGCACGCATTGCGGCGCAGCAGACTCAGGGGTCTGTATCGAAGCGGCTTGCGCCGATCAAGGCGGAACTCCTCGAGTTGATCGCGCTATTGGAGGCAGGAATCGATTTCGCCGAGGACGATATCAGCGTCGCTCCGGCGTCGGAAATTGTACGGCGGCTGGATTCGATTATCGCTGGCGCGGAGGCGATGGCGCGAAGCTTCGTTTACGGAAATCTGGTGCGCGAGGGCTTTTCGCTTGCCATCGTCGGACCACCTAACGCCGGGAAAAGCAGTTTCTTTAACCGGCTGCTCGAGCAGGACCGGGCGATAGTCACGGATATTCCCGGAACGACGCGCGATGTCGTCACGGAAACTGTGGAGTTCGAGGGAATTCCGGTGCGGCTGGCGGACACGGCCGGAATCCGGGAGGCCAGCGAAACCATCGAGCGTATGGGAATTGAGCGCAGTCTGCGGGCCATCGCGGATGCCGATCTTTCCGTTGTGGTCATTGATGGAGCGAAGCCTCGGGGCGTTGAGGAAGAAGAAACCATCGAACGGGCGCGGCATGCGGGAAAATATCTGATCGCCGCGAACAAATCGGACCTCCCGGAATTTCGTGCGGAAGCGGATTCGCTGCCGGTTTCGGCTCGGACAGGAGCGGGCGTTGCGGGGTTCCGGCGCGCGTGCCTCGATCTGCTGGCGCCACGCGGCGAAATTGAGACGCAGGGAGGATTTATCACCAGCCTGCGGCACGAAAATCTGCTGCGCGAAGCCTGCGAAATGCTGAAAAAAGCCCGTGCGGCGGCGCTGGAGGAACTGCCTCACGAACTATTACTGCTCGATCTTTATTGCGCCCTTAGTCCTCTTGACGCGATCACCGGCGCTACCACGGCCGACGATATTCTGAATAAAATTTTCTCGACTTTCTGTATCGGGAAGTAATAATTAGAATAAAATTCAACAAACAGCGGAGGAGAATTGGATACTGTTCGGCTCCTGATCGCCGACGATCATGAGTTCGCGCGGGAGGGGCTCACCCGTGTCCTTGCGGAGAGGCATCCCGAGTGGGAAATCGTGGGCGCCGCGGCGGATGGCCGGGAAGCGCTCGAGATGGCGGAGCGGCTGCGTCCGGATGTAGCGATTCTGGACCTTTCAATGCCTTATCTGAACGGCCTGGAGGTGACGGAACGGCTGGTTCAGTCCGTGCCGGGCATCCGGATTGTGGTCCTGACGGTGCATGCTGCGGAACCCGTGATGCGCCAGATCCGTTCGGCGGGCGCCAAAGGGTTGCTGGCCAAGAACGAGGCGCCGAAGAAGCTCGTCGACGCCGTAGAGAGGGCGCTTGCCGGGGCCACGTTCGTGACCTCGGAGTCTTCTTCGCGAGCTCCATCGGAATTGAAGGATACGGACCGCGTTCCGGCGCAATTCCTGCTGACGCCGCGCGAGATCGAGGTTCTGAAGCAGCTTGTGCGCGGGCTGAGCAATAAAGAGATCGCGGGCGCGCTCGATTCCAGCGTACGAACGATTGAGACTCACCGGGCGAATATTATGGCGCGGCTCTCTGTGGATTCACTGGGAGAACTGGTGAAGCTGGCCATCCTGGACGGCCTGGTCGATCGGTGATTGTCGGCTCCGGCCATTGAAAGCAATACAATGGCGCTGATGCGATTTGCCCGCGCTCTACGCCTCTGCGGCCTGTTTACTCTGCTCGCTTTTCCCGCTTTTGCGCAAACTTCGGTCGAATATTCGGCGGAAAAGAAGGTCTGGCTCCTTCACACGGATTCGAGCGCGCTCGGGCTGGGCATTAATCCGCGGGGTGAACTGATTCAGCTTTATTGGGCGGGGCCGCTGTGGCGCGCGGATGACATTGCCGCCGCGACGAACGGACGGGAAATGTCGTCGTTCGACCCGCCTCAGTCGTTACTCAATGAAGAATATCCAGGCTGGGGCGGAACGCGCTACGCGGAACCCGCGGTGAAAATCACGCGAGCCGACCGGGGACGCGATCTGGTCTTGCATTACTCATCGCACGCGATTGACGGCGACAATCTGAAGATCGTTCTGAAAGATGTACGTGACGAGATTTATGTGACGGTGAATTACCAGACTTTCCCGCGCGAAGGGATTATCCGCAAATCCGCGCTGCTGGAAAACCGCACGCGTGAGCCGCTGGCGATCGAAAGCCTTCAGGCGGGGGTGTGGTACTTGCCGCATGGAACCGGATACCGGCTGTCTTATGTGAGCGGGCGGTGGGCGGCGGAGAGCCAGCTTTCGCGCGAGCCGATCCATACCGGCGTGAAGGAACTCCAGAGCCGTAAGGGACATACCAGCCACAACTTCAATCCATGGTTTGCGATTGACGACGGGTCGGCAACCGAGGAGAGCGGAAGGGTCTGGTTCGGCGCACTGGGCTGGAGCGGCAACTGGCGCATCTCGGTCGAGCAGACGCCTTATGAACAGGTGCGCGTGACGGGTGGTCTCAACCCGTTCGATTTCGGATACCGGCTGAAGCCGGGCGAGTCGCTGGAGTCGCCGCCGTTTTACGGCGGATATTCGGAAAACGGCTTTGGCGGCATGTCGCGGCGCATGCACCGGTTCGAACTCACGGATATTTTGCCTCACGGTCTGCAGGCTCGCCAGCGGCCCGTGCTCTATAACTCCTGGGAAGCGACGACGTTTGCGGTGGATGAGCCCGGGCAGCGCGCGCTTGCGGAGAAAGCGGCGAAACTGGGAGTTGAATTGTTTGTCATGGACGACGGCTGGTTCGGCAAGCGCAACAACGACCACGCGGGGCTGGGCGACTGGACGGTGAACCCGCAGAAGTTTCCGAACGGACTGGAACCGCTGATCGATCACGTAAATTCGCTGGGCATGGATTTCGGGTTGTGGGTCGAGCCGGAGATGGTGAACCCGGACAGCGATCTGTACCGCGCGCATCCGGACTGGGCGATGCATTCGGGCGACCGGCCGCGGAGCGAACTGCGCAATCAGCTTGTGCTGAACATGGCCCGCGACGACGTGAAGGAGTACATCTTCGGGGTTCTGGATAAGCTGGCCTCGCAGTACAAGATTCGCTACTTCAAATGGGATATGAATCGTCCTTTCGCGGAGCAGGGATGGGATAACGTCGAGGAGCCGAAAGAACTCTGGGTTCGATACGTCGCGAATGTCTACGAAATCATCGACCGCTTGCGGGCGAAGCACCCGAACCTGGAGATCGAGTCGTGTTCCGGCGGCGGCGGGAGGATCGATCTGGGGATTCTGCGGCGCGTGGATGAGGTCTGGACTTCGGACAACACGGAGGCGTTTGACCGGCTGGGCATTCAGTATGGCTTCAGCCAGATGTACGCCCCGAAGATCATGTCCGCGTGGGTTACGGATGTGCCGAATATGAATAGGCGCAGCACGCCGCTGAAGTTCCGGTTTCTGGTAGCGATGCAGGGGGCGCTGGGGGTTGGCGCAAATCTCAATAAATTTACCGACGCAGACTCGAAGCTGGCGAGCGACCTGATCGCGTACTACAAGAGCATTCGCGGGACAGTGCAGGAGGGGAATCTTTATCGGCTGCTTTCGCCTCAGTCCGGAGAGATCACCGCGAATGAATATGTGGCGCAGGACGGAGAGCAGGCGGTGTTGTTTGCGTTTCTGCATTCACAGCAGTATTCGGAGATGCCTCCTCCGATTCGGCTGGCGGGATTGGATCCGAAGGCGACGTATCGAACTCAGGTTTACGGGCAGACGGCTTCGCAGGTGTTCAGCGGGGCCTATCTGATGCAGAACGGCATCTCGCTAAGGTTGGCTGGGGATTACGACAGCACGGCGGTGAAAGTGGAGCGGGTTCCGTAGGGTTGTTTGCGGTTCGAATTCTATCCGCTGAGATTTGAGTTCCGGGCTCTGGAGCCGATTCGTTTTCCGGCGGGCAAGGCGGCGAATACGCTACGCGGCGGATTGGGGCTCGCGTTCCGCAGGATTGCGTGTCTGCCCGAGTGCGGGGGGCCGGCGGGCTGCGAGCAGCGGGCGACTTGCGCTTACGCGCGGATTTTCGAGCCTTCGGCAATCAGTCGCGACGGAGGGTCGCCTTCGGGGCTTTCGGATTGGCCTCGTCCTTTTGTGTTTCGGACACGACATCTGGATGGACAGGTTATTGCTGCCGGGGACGTCTTCCGGTTCGATTTGAATTTGTTTTACCTGACCCGGGAGGCGATTGACTATTTCGTTCGGGCGTTCGCGGCGCTGGGGCGCGAAGGGCTTGGACCGGGGCGCGGGCGAGCGGAACTAATTTTTCGGCCTTTCGACAACCTTGCTCCGATGTCGTTGGAACTGAGCCCGCGGGTAGATGCGCCCTCGCGGATTCGCGTCGAGTTCCTTTCGCCAACGGAGTTGAAACACGAAAGCGAAATCGTGGCGCGGCCGGAGTTTCCGATTTTGTTCGGGCGGATTCGCGATCGGATCAGCACGCTGCGAGCGCTTTATGGGGCAGGTCCGCTCGAGATTGATTTTCAGGTAAGCGGCGCGCATGCGGCGGGAGTCAGGATGATTCGCTGCGACATGCGACGCATCGACGTAGAGCGCCGCAGCGGACGCACGGGCCAATCGCATTCGATCGGCGGATTTGTGGGCGTGGCGGAGTACGAGGGCGATTTCCGGGAGTTCCTGCCGTATCTTGAAGCGGGGCAGTGGACCGGCGTCGGACGTCAGGCCGTGTGGGGCAAAGGGGAGATTCGGGTTGGGGAGACCTCTGTGTTCTAGTTCCGCAAGGTCAGGAGCTCAATCAGGCGCTCTTCGAACGCGTCGAGATCGTGGCCGAGGTCGCGGACGCTGCCACTGTAGACGAGGCGGCCCGCGGCGATTACGCTGATCTGATCGCAGAGCGTGCGGATTTCGTGGGCGTCGTGGCTGCTGAGAAAAATGGTCCCGTTCCCGTTGGCGGCGAGGCGGCGCAGGAGTGCCCACATCTCGCGTTTGGCGGGCAGATCGAGCCCGCGTGTGGGTTCATCGAGGAAGAGAACCCTGGGCTGGCCCATCAACGCCCGTGCGATTTCCACGCGCCGTTTCATGCCGGTGCTGTATGCGCCCATCACCCGGCCGCGGAAGGCTGGCGCGAGGCCAACGTCATGCAGCAGCCGCTCCACGTATTCCGCCGCGTCGGGCATGCGTCGAAGCCGCGCGAAGTAACCCAGATATTCGCGCGCAGTCCACGCCGACTGGCTTTCGCTCGTTTCGTCGCTCACCAGACCGACGAGCCCACGCACCGCGAGAGGCTCTGCCATGACGTCGTATCCCCAGACCTTTGCGGATCCTCCGCTCGGAGGGAGAAGGGTCGTGAGCATGCGAATTGTGGTCGTCTTGCCGGCGCCGTTGAGGCCGAGGAACCCGTACAAGTGTCCTTTGGCGATGCGCAGCGAAATGCCTTCAACCGCAGTAAAGTCTCCGAAGCGTCGGGTGAGGCCATCCATTTCGACCGCGTAGTCGCTCACCGGGTTCGCCTCCAGCGGCGTACCGCCGCAGCCAGACAGATGAGCGGAAGGAGGAGCGCCGCCGCGCTCATCTGATAGACCGCCGAGGCGATCTGCGCGTCAACGGCGGCACGGGCGGAGAACGTACGCGGCCGAGGATCGCCATCGAGACGATACGTCGCTCGAACAGTCAGCGGATAACGATCGCCGCCAATGTCCCATGGATTAGTGGGATTCAGCGTTACCGGAACGCGGGCCACCAACCCATTGACTACGCGATGGCCATCGCTTGCAGGCGGCCCGGTCTCGTTCTGATAAGCATGCGTCTCCGTGCGCCAGGGACTTGCCGACACGATCAGCCCGTTTTCTCCGATTACCTGGACGCTCAGATCCGTAATCCGCTCGGACGACTCGACAGGGAGGAGCACCAGCAGATCGCGCGAGGAGCGTTCATCCGTTCCGAGATCTTCCGAGTCTCGATTGAGGATCGTGCCGCAGCAGCGCATGGGAACCGCGCCGCCGGGTCTGGTCAACGCAAGATTCGCCCCGGCGCGGCTGAAAAGTCCTCGAACCGGCGGAGCGTTCGTCGTTGACGGCGCGGTCTTATCGTAATTCGTGTCGGCGAACGTCGCGGGGATGACAAAGATCGCAAGAAGGGCCGCTGTGATGAACCCTTTCTGCCCGCGAGTCGCTTCCCAGGTCTCAACGCCCTGGGCGCGGAGAAAGATCCAGATTGTCAGAAAGAGGGCGCCGAAGAAAATCGCCGCCAGGCAAATCCAGGTTGCCGCGGTGTCCGCCGGAATGAAGGCGGAGGCCAGTGTGAAGCCCAGCGCGTTCTTCAGCAGGACGGCGGGGCTCATCAGGGTGAGGTGTCCGACAGGGGCGGAGCCGTTGCCGCGCGCGACCATCAGTTCCTGGAGCGGAATGAGTCCGGCGTAGAGCAGAAGCACACCCATCCCGGCGCCTGCAGGAGCCGCCAGGCTGCGACCGATGAACAAGACGCCGATCAGCGCGCCGACGGCGATGCTCAGGGCGAGGAGCCCGGCAGACCAGACCAGAAACTTGCCGAGCAGAAACGGAAGACCGACGTGAGCGACGTACACCGCCATCATCGGGAGAAGGGCGGCGTAATATGCGGCGCCCATCGTGAACAGCACGAGCAGTTTGGCTATCAGCCAGTGAGACCGCTCGACCGGCGCCGTGAAGATACATTCCACAAATCGGTTCACTCGCGGGCTGGCGATCACGCAGGCGGAGATCGGAATGAATGCAAGCGGTGCAAGACCATAGGCGATGATGCCGTAAGCGTCGAGCCATGCATCCTGCGTTCCGGCTGCGGCCAGAATGCCAACCGCGAGAAGGATGGTAGCCGCGCCGACCCAGACAAAGGTCCCGCGCATGACGGCCTGGAGTTCTTCGCGCCAGAGTATCAACACAGCCGAGATCATTCGGAATCGCGCTCGATTAGATCATCCGAGGCTGAAAAATCGCTTAACGGCCACTCAAAAGATCCGAAGGCGCCCGGTGTCGTCGCGCAGGAGGCAGGTACCTCTGTATTGCTGACGCGAGCGCGATGCGGCGAGATCGTGATAAACGAACGCGCCTTTCGCGAAGAAATGGCAGACGACCGCGCGGCGGGAGAGTTCCAGATTTCGGCGCGGCGATCCGCCATGCACGAGATTGGCGTGCCAGATGAGGACATCGCCCTTTCGAGCGTGGAAATAGTGTGGCGCGATTCCATGGTCCTCGACTAGTTGCCGGATCCGGGGCTCGTATCGGGCGTGATAGGGAGCATAGCCTTCACGCTTGAAATCATCGTGCGTAATGTCGACATCTTTGCTGAACACGTACGGGAAGCGGTGGCTTCCGGGGTAATAAACGAGTGGTCCGCAATCGGGATGAATGTCTTCGAATGCGATCCATGCCGCTGCGAGATAGCCGAGCGGATACGTCGTCATGTGGATGGAATCGGAATGGAGTCCCTGTTGAGAGCCCTTGTGGGACGCGATGGTCTGGAGCGGTTTGGGTTCATGGCCCAGTAAGAGAGACAGAACGCGCAGAAGGCCGTTGTGTTTGAGGATTCGGCAAAATGCTCCGGAGCGTTTGTGGGGATTCAGATACCGGCCGGGCCAGCGATCGCCTTCACCGGCGGGCTCAGGCGGCAGCTTGATACGGCCCGTACGGATCGCCGCCTCATAGCCCTCCCAGACGGCGTCGAGGGTCGACGTATCGAACAGGTTTTCGGCGATCACATAACCGTTAGCGACCCAGTAGCGGCAGAGTTCGGCGTCGGACGCAGGTATTTCGTTTCGTTCGCGCCGCGTGGCGATCTGGTCGAGCGCATCATCGCGGTCGAGCCAGGGAAAAGGGCCAGCTTCCGGAAAGTGTTCGGCCCGGAACGAAGGAAGACTGGAAAACCTTACAGGACGATCGGCGATTGAGGCTCGCAGCGCCATCGACTTTAAGAATACTCATGAGACCGGGCTGTAACAGAGCAGCGCGTTACAATCGTTCCTTACTATGTTCCAGGGTTTAGAGCACACGGCGATCTCTTCGCCGAATCCCCAGAAGCTCGCCGAGTGGTATGTGGAGCACCTGGGTTTTCATATCAACTACACGTACGCGGGCAATTATTTTGTGAAGGCCCCGAACGGGACGATGCTGGAGATTATCCCGGCGGAGCGCCCGCTCGCCGCGCCCCAGACGACCGCGAACAACAAGGATGGCGGGATCCGGCATCTGGCCATCGCCAATGACAATTTCGACGCCGCTTATGCGCTGCTGAAAGGAAAGGGCGTCACGTTCTGCGGAGAGCCGTTCGAGACGCAGGGGAACCGTCTGGTGTTCTTCAACGATCTCGACGGGAATCTGCTCCATCTGATTCAGCGCGAAAAACCACTCCCGTAGCCTTCACGTGCTGCGTCGCGTTTTCAAGGCATTTCACTATCGGGATTTCCGGCTGCTGTGGTTCGGCGCCTGTACCTCGAGCATTGGCACGTGGATGCAGGAAATCGCGCAGAACTGGCTCGTGCTGGAGATCACGAAGTCTCCCTTTCTGCTAGGGCTGGACGCGTTTCTCGGCGATATTCCTATTTTTCTGTTTTCGCTCTTCGGTGGGGTGTTGGCGGACCGTATGGACCGGCGACATGTGCTGATCGGGTCGCAGGTGGTCCAGATGATGTCGGCCCTGACGCTGGCGGTCCTGATCGGGACGGGAAAGATTCAGGTCTGGCACATTCTGCTGTCGTCATTCGTGGTGGGAACCGCGCAATCGTTCGGCGGACCGGCATATTCGGCGCTGGTCCCGAGCCTCGTCGAGAAGGAGGATCTTCCGAACGCGATCGCGCTGAATTCGATTCAGTTCAACCTGGCGCGCGTGATCGGACCGGTGATCGGCGGGCTCGCTCTGAAGTACGCCGGAGCGGTGTGGTGTTTCGGACTGAACGCGTTATCGTTCGTGGCGGTCATCGCCTCGTTGCTGAGCCTGCATATCAATTTCAAGCCGGCGCAGACGGGTGAATCGATTCTGGCCAGTATGAAGCAGGGATTCCGTTTTATACGTACGCAGGGCGCGATGGAAGGGCTGATAGTGATCGCGTTCCTGATGACGGCGCTCGCGATTCCGATGATTACGTTTCTGCCGGTTTTCGCAAAAGATGTGTTCCGGAAAGATGAGATCACTTATACGTGGTTCCTTGCGGCTTCCGGCCTCGGTTCGATTACAGGCGCGTTAACCGTGGCGGCGATGGGGAACGTGGCGAACAAGGGTCGAATCGCGCTGACGATGCTTGTGGCGCTGGGCGCTGGCATGAGCGGCTTCGCGCTGTCCAAATCCATTCCTTTAAGTTGCGTGATCCTTTTCGTCTCGGGCGCCGTGCTGATGTGCGCGTTCGCGATGATCAGCTCGCTTGTGCAGTTGATCACATCAAATGAGATGCGCGGGCGCGTGATGAGCGTCTATAACGTAGCGTTCCGTGGCGGGATGCCGTTTGGCAGCGTAGTAACCGGTTGGCTTGTACCCTTGTTGACCGCTCCTACCGTCCTGTCGATCAACGGCTTGGTGCTGCTCAGCCTGGGATTGTACTTTCTGCTGGTGCAGCGGCGGGTCGCGGCGTTGTAGATAACAAATATGCGAATCGTAATTGCGGGATTGCTGATCGCCGGGCTCGGGCACGGCATGGAAGATCTTTCGAAGCTGCGGGACAAACAGGATCGCGCAGCTCTTGACAAGACCGCGGCGGCGCTGCACGCGGATGCCGACAAGTCGGGAAGCGATGCGAACAAATGGTATGAATCGGCGATTGCTTATTCCTATCTTGCCGAGGTTCAGTACGAACTGCGCGACAAGGCCGCGTCGGAGCGCGCGGCGGAAGCGGGCGTGAAGGACGCCGACAAGGCGATTTCTCTGAACGCGAAGAACGCCGACTATTACCGCGTGCTGGGAACGCTCTGCGGCCAGGTAATTCCGGCGAACCCGATCATGGGCGCGATCGCATACGGCAAACGCGCGAAAGAGGCTCTGGACAAAGCGATTCAGATGGATCCGAAGTCAGCGCGCGCGCATGTGGCGCACGGCGTGGGGTTCTATTATCTGCCGACGAACTTCGGGGGCGGTCCGGACAACGCAATGAAGGACTATCGCGAGGCGATCGCTCTGGATCCGAAGAATGCGGAGGCGTATTTATGGCTCGGCATCGCGCTTGCGAAGGGGCATCAGACGGACCAGGCGCGCGATGCGCTGACGAAATCGCTGCAACTCGATCCGGATCGCGTCTGGGCGAAGCAGCAACTGGATAAACTGCCTAAGTGAACGTCGAGGCGGCGATCGGGATTGTGGAGAACTTCGATCCCGGCGCCGATGGCCTTGCGCGCAAGAGCCGGGATCTCACGCTCCAGCTTCTGCGGCTTACTGCCAAGCCTTTTTCGAGGAATCAATTCACGCCGGGACATGTGACCTGCACGGCGGCCGTTTTGCACCCGGACGGTGAACGTGTCCTGATGATGCATCATCACCGGCTGCTGCGATGGCTCCTGCCGGGCGGCCATGTGGAGGAGCCCGATGCGTGTCTTGCGGACGCGGCGGCGCGCGAAGCGGAAGAAGAGACCGGGGTGCGCGTGGATGCGGATCGGGCTGCGCGGCTGGTGGGAATCGATGTTCATGGCATTCCCCCGAAACGGGACGAGCCGTTTCATCTGCATCACGATCTGATCTGGTGTTTCCGCGCGCTGGACGACGGGATCACGCGGACAGACGAAGCGCTTGACGCGGTGTGGGCGGCCGAGGGCGACTGGAATCGGCTCGGGATCGCGGACAGCATCCGCAATGCGATCGCGCGCGTGACGACGCGGTGACTCTGATCGGGGCGTTATTCACCGCCCTTGCCGCGTGGGCGCTGGGCCGGCTATTGTTTGCGCGGCTCGAGATCGAGCTTCATCGATTTGAGCACGATGCGCTGGCGGGCGTGTGCGGGTCGGCGCTGCTGAGCGTTGCGGTGTTTGCGCTGAGCGCGATGAAGCTGGCGCTGGCCCCGGTCTTCGCGATCATGGGAATCGCCGCAATCGCGGCGGTTGCGGCGTATCCGAAGGCGCGGCGCATTCCGACGGCGCGCTTCCCTCCCCTGCCTCCTTTGTGGCGATGGATTTTTCTCGCGCCGTTCGTGTGCTACGCACTGCTCTATCTTTCGAACAGCCTCGCGCCGGAGTTCAGTCCGGATGGTTCGACGTATCACCTGGGAATCGTCGCGCAATATTTACGGGCTCATGGGTTCGAGCGGATTACGACGAACATGTACGCGAACCTTTCGCAGGGAATGGAGATGCTGTTCCTGTTCGCGTTCGCTTTGGGCGGGCACTCCGCGGCGGCGACCGTTCATCTGGCGTTCCTGTTCGCGCTCGCCGTGGCGATGCTTTGTTACGCGCGTCGCTTAGGGCGGCCGCGGGCGGGCGTCTGCGCGGCGTTGCTGGTCTATCTTTCGCCGATCGCCGGGGTTGATGGAGTGAGCGCATACAACGATGTGGCGCTCGCGGCGGCGGGGTTCGCGATGTTCTGTCTGATCGAACTCTGGCACGAGAGAAACGAGGCCAGGCTGGAGATTCCGATCGGGTTGCTGGCGGGGTTCTGTTTCGCGATCAAGTACACGGGGTTTGTGGCGGGGCTTTACGCGCTGGTGATGATGAGGCGGCGTTTTGCGCGAATGGCTTTGGCGGCCAGCGTTGTGGCAGTGCCCTGGCTGGTAAAGAACTGGATGTGGATGGATAATCCGGTGTCGCCGTTTTTTAACCGGCTATTTGTCAATCCGTATATTCACGTTTCATTCGAGGAATCGTATCGGCGGTATCTGGCGACTTACGGACTGCCGAGTTTGTGGCCTTTGCCCTGGATTGTGACGGTGACGGGACAACTCGGCGGGCAGATTGGACCGTTGTTTCTCCTGGCGCCGATAGGGCTGGTCGCGCTGCGGACCAGAGAGGGGCGGCGTTGCTTGTTGGGGGCGGCATTCTTTCTACTGCCTTATCCGCAGAACATCGGGGCTCGTTTTCTGATTCCCGCGCTTCCGTTTCTTGCGCTGGGAATCGCGATGGCGCTGGAGTTTTCGCAGGCGGCGCTTGCCGCGGTGGTAGCGGGCGCAGCGCTGTTGGCGTGGCCGCGCGTAATCGACCGTTACCGAGCGCCCGCCGGCGGCTGGCAGATCACAACGATGCCTTGGCAGGCGGCGCTGCGCATTGTCCCGCCGGACACTTGGTTATCGCGGCGGTTCGCGGATTACCGGCTAGCGCGCGCGATTGATCAGACGGTTCCAGTGAACAAGCGGGTGTGGAGTTCAATGCCGCTGGCGGAAGCGTACATCGCGCCGCAGGTGCTCGTGTACTACTATTCAGCCGAGAGCGAGAAGATCCGCGAGATGTTGCTGACGCCCGTTCGTGAAGAAATGCAGCCGCTGTGGAATCTGCGGTTCACATTCGCGCCGCGCAGGCTGCGGCAGTTGCGCATCGACCAGACAGCCGCGAGCGCGGATGATATCTGGAGCGTGGGCGAGGCGCGGTTCTTCGACGGCGCGAAAGAAGTGCGGCCTTCGCGCGCGGAAGCGCACCCGTTTCCGTGGGACATCGGACTCGCGATTGACGGGAACCCTGTGACGCGGTGGAAGGCTTGGGAGTCGATTCATCCTGGCATGTGGATCGAGTTCGGGTTCGATTCTGAAGTGGAACTGGATCGAGTCGAACTGCATTCGTCACACGATCAGTGGAAGATCCAACTTCAGATCCACGGGATCGACGCCAGGCTGGAAAAACTTGAGGATGCGCCGCTGGGGGATTTGCGGAAGGTGGCTGTCAACACTGTGCGCTCGCATGGAATCGACTACCTGATGATCAGCAACGACTTTCCGGCCGCTGCGGATATGCGCGCCTCGCCAGAACGATGGGGAATGAACGTCGCTGCGAAGCATGAGTCCGGAAGGCTATACCAGATCCGATGAACGAATATTTTCTGGGAGTGGACGGAGGGCAGTCAAGCACGGTAGCCGCGATCGGCGACGAGCGCGGGCGCATTGCAGGTTGGTCGACAGCCGGTCCTTGTAACCATGTTGCGGCGGACGAGGCGCAGGCGAAGTTCCTGCGCGTGATGTCGGAATGCCTGTCGCATGCCGCGAGGAACGCGGGGATTGACCTGAACCGCACGCGATTCCGCGGCGCTTGTCTGGGGATGAGCGGGGGCCCGGAGGACAAAGCCGACCTGCTTCGGCAAGTGATTCAGGCGGAACACATGATCGTGACGCATGACGCCCGAATTGCGCTGGCGGGCGCAATGGGCGGCGGCGCGGGAACGATTGTCATCGCGGGCACGGGCTCGATCGCATACGGGGAGAATGAGCGCGGCGAGAGCGCTCGGGCCGGCGGATGGGGCTATGTCTTCGGCGATGAAGGGGGAGGATTCGATATCGCGCGGCAGGCGCTGCGCGCGATCCTGCGCGAGCATGAGGGCTGGGGGCCGCGCACGGCATTGACGCCGGCGCTTCTCGAAGCAGTTGGGGTTTCGGATGCGAACGCCGCGCTTCATCGCTTTTACACGCCGGAGTGGCCGCGTGCGCGAGTGGCTGGTTTAGCGCGGATTGTGAGCCACATCGCGGAAGAAGGAGATCCGGTAGCGGCTGCATTGGTGAACGCCGCCGCACAGAATCTTGCGTCACTTGCGGCTGCAGTGCGCCGCCAATTGTGGGCCGAAGGGGCGGAGTCGCGCGTGGCCTGGGTGGGGGGCATGTTCGGTGGCGCAATTCTGCTCGAGCGTTTTCGATCGCTTGTTGAAATGAACGAAAACGCGCGGGTTTCGCCGCCGCTTCACAGTCCCGCGGTGGGCGCGCTACTGTTGGCATGGAGATCCGCCGGCGTCCTGGGGGTACCGGAACCGGTAGCGGGATTAAAGGCGTGAAGACGCGATACAATCCGGACGAATGTCTCCCGTCCTGGAAAATCCGCAGATCGTCACCGCCATTGGGCAAATCGCGCTGACCATCTCGGACCTGCCACGAGCCATAGCTTTTTACCGGGATACGCTCGGATTGCGCTTTCTTTTCGAGACCGGCGAAATGGCGTTCTTCGATTGCGGAGGCGTTCGGTTGATGCTCTCGAAGGCGGAGAATCCGGGATCGACGTACAGTTCGATTTTGTATTACAAGACGGACGATATTTACAAAGCGTCGGATCAGCTTCGGCTTCGGGGCGTGGCGTTCGAATCCGAAGCCAGAATGATCGCGAGGATGCCGGACCATGAACTGTGGATGGCGTTCTTCCGGGATTCAGAAGGCAATCTCGTCGGGTTGATGAGCGAACTCCGGTAAGCGCTCCGCCGGATGCGGGCAATCCGTTGCAGAGATCATTTAGAAACGGCATGGAAATGTTTCTGGACACAGCGTCTGAGCCAGCGAATCGTTTCGAGAGAGCCAAAGGCGTCGCAGGTCGATTCGGATCGGGCTCGGTCGATGGAAGCGAAAAGCACGACGAACATGTGTCAGAAGCATTCGTCTCCAGTGATCAATCCTTTGTCTCTGCGGATATCATGCCGAAATGACTGAAGACCAGCCGCTGCTGCCGCCGGGGCGAACGCTCGGAATAGTAGGAGCGGGCGTCATGGGGCGGACGCTGATTCAGGGGCTGCTCGATGCGGGCGTCGTCTCGCGCCGTCAGCTCTGGGCGGCGGCGCGGACTCAAGCGACCTGCGACTCGGTTGCGGAAGAACTCGGGGTTCCGACGACACGCGATTACCGCGAAGCCGCGGCAGGCGCGGCATCGATTCTGTTTTGCGTTAAGCCGGCGCAGATCGCAGCGGTGGCGGCAAGGCTTCGCGAAGCGCAACTGCGTCCGGACACGCTTCTGATTTCGATATTGGCGGGTGTTTCGACGGAACGGCTGGAGGCTTTGCTGGAGCGTCCGAATATCTGGGTGCGGGCGATGCCGAATACGCCGTGCGTCGTGAAAGAAGGAATGACCGTGGTATGCGCCGGGCGCGGGGCAACCCCCGCGCATCTCGAAACGGCGCAGCGGATTTTTCAGTCAGTAGGCCGGTGCGCGGTGGTTGAGGAGCATTATTTCAACTCCATCACGGCGCTGAGCGGGAGTGGACCGGCCTACATGTATCTCGTGCTCGAAGCGCTGGCGGACGCAGGTGTCCGTGTGGGACTGCCACGTGACCTGGCGCTTCAGTTGGTCGGCCAGACGATGCTGGGATCGGCGCGGATGGTGCTGGAGACGAAGCGGCATCCGGCGTCTTTGCGAGACGATGTGACCACCCCGGCGGGATGTACGATCGGCGGGCTTCTGATGCTGGAAGACGGCAAGATCCGCTCAGTGCTGGCGCGGGCCGTGGAAGAGGCCGCCAAGATCGTGGAGCACCTAGGGCGCGCTGCGAAGTCTGTTAAAGAGTAGCTTGGCTGGTTACCAGCGGAAGCGCTCCATGCGGCGCCGGTCGCGTTTCGAAGGACGGCCGCCCTCGAATACGTCGAATTGCGGCTCGGCTTTTTTCATCTCGGCGGCTTTCGCGCGGGCTTCGCAGCTGGCATCGGTTTCACGATAGAGCGCTTGAGCAACGGCGGCCGGACCGCGCATTTCCGCGAGCCCGAGAACTTCGACTTCGAAATCTCCTGAATCGTTCCTGATCGAAAGAATATCGCCGATTTTGACTTCGCGGGCGGGCTTGGCCGGATGCGCGTTAGAGCGAATGCGGCCGAGATCGCAGGCTTTCGAGGCCAGAGCCCTTGTCTTGAAAAAGCGCGTGGCCCAGAGCCATTTATCGATTCTCACTTCACTTGCCCACGCGCGTAATCCCCTCGGGCCGCCATGGAGTCCATAAAGGCCGAAAGGAGTCGGAACGCTTTTTCATGAAGAAACTATTTACCGCAGCCGTATTCATTGCGGCTGCTGCTCCCATACTATCCGCACAAACATCCACAACATCCGGACCGACCGTCGCCGACATTGTAGCGGCGCGAGTCGCGCGCTTGACGACACTGCTGACGCTATCGACTTCGCAGGCGGCGACGGCGACGGCGCTGTTCACGACCGAAGTCACCGCGGAACAGACGATTCGAACGAACCTCGATACGGCGCGTACCGCGCTGACGAGCGCGATTGAATCCAACAATTCCGCAGGGATTTCGGCCGCTGCGACCACGATCGGGAATCTCTCGGCGCAACAGCTTTCGGCGAGCGCGACCGCTGAGGCGGGATTCTACCTGGTACTCACGTCCGCCCAGCAGGCGATCTATCAGGCGCTACTTTCGGGCGGCCCGGGCGGATTTGGCGGCGGTTTCGGCGGACGCGGACCGGGTCCGGGCGGTCCGCACCACTAAGCGTTATCGCCACTCGACAACGAAGGCGTCAGGCGCAGGGCGTTCGGCGGGAGACTGCGGAATCGGCGTGCCGATATGGATGAAGCCGATCAGTTGATCTTCGGGATCGAGGCCGAATTGACGCAGGAACCAGGTGTCGTAACAGTTTGCGCCGGTTACCCATTTGGCGCCGAAGCCCAACGCGTGCGCCGCGTTCAGAATGTTCATGGCCGCTGCTCCCGCCGAGAGAGTCTGCTCGATCGGCGGGACTTTGTGTCCGGTGACAATCTTCGCCACGGCGGCGATGGTGACCGGGGAGCGGAGCGGTTTGCCGCGCTCCTTGTCGATATCGGCGGGCGCCGCACCCGGCTGGCGGCGGAGGAGCGCATCGACGAAAAGCTGACTGAGCTTTTCGCGGGCATCCCCGCGGATCACATAGAAGCGCCACGGGCGCAGTTTGCCATGATCAGGCGCGCGGACGGCGGCTTCCAAAATAGTCCGAAGCTGTGAGTCGTCGGGACCAGGATCGGTCAGCAAGCCGTTGGAAGCGCGAGTGAGGAGCGTATTCACGTTCTCATTATGAAGCGGTGTTAGCATCGGTTCATGGCTCTCGGGAATATTGGAAAGGTCATCGCCGGACAGGCGTTCGAAACTACCAAAAAAGGCGTCATGGACGCGCTTTCGTCCGAGCCGCCGAAGCCTCCGGAAAAACCGGCGGAGAAGCCTCCTGAACCCGTGGGCGGAATTTTCCTCGGACAGATTCAGGGCATGCAACGGGCGCTGCGGGAGGATCAGGAGCTACTGGTTCAATATCACACGGGAACGGAAGTGTTGCGGGTGCTTGAGATCTTCGTGCCCTCTTTGCAGGTTCTGGTGCTGGCGGGAGTCGACGCGGATCAGAATGTGACTCGCGCGATTGCTCCAGCGGAATCTCTGCGGCTGGTTTGCAAGATCGTGAAAGTGGCTGAGGGCGCGGCGCCGGTCCGGGTGAAGGTCCTTTCGCCGCGCCCGTAGTCCGATTTAGCGGGCCGCCAAGAGAGCCCGAAGGCGGCGGGCACGCTCCGGAGCGCGAAGCTGCCGAAGGGCCTTGGCTTCAATCTGGCGGATGCGCTCGCGCGTGACGTCGAATTCCTGGCCGATTTCCTCAAGGGTGTGCTCGCGCTCGCAGCCGATGCCGAAGCGAAGGCGGATGACCTTCTCTTCTTTCGGAGAGAGCGTCTTGAGGATGCCGGCGGTTTCGTCGCGGACGTTCGATTCGATCACGGCATCGACTGGTGAACCGACCCAGCGGTCTTCGATGAGATCGCCGAGGGCGGACTCGCCGTCGCGTCCGACCGGCGTTTCGAGGGACACGGGATCGCGCGAGATGGTCTTGAGCTTCTGGACCTTCTCGACCGGGATGTCCATGCGGCGGCTGATTTCTTCGTTAGTCGGGGTGCGGCCGAGTTCCTTTTCAAGTTCGCGAGAGGCGCGAAGGAACTTGTTCATGCTCTCGTTCATGTGCACCGGGATACGAATCGTGCGGGACTGGTCCGCGATAGCGCGAGTGATGGCCTGGCGAATCCACCAGGTGGCATAGGTGGAGAATTTGTAGCCGCGGCGGTACTCGAACTTGTCCGCGGCGCGCATAAGGCCGATGTTGCCTTCCTGAATCAGGTCCAGGAGGTGGAGGCCGCGGTTCACATACTTCTTGGCGACCGAAACGACGAGCCGGAGGTTGGCTTCGACCAGGTCCTTCTTGGCGCGCTCGGCTTCCTGCTCACCGTGGCGGATGACGGTCAGGGTGTGTTTCAGTTCGTCCAGAGTGGCGCCAGCGCTGACCTCACGCTTGCGCACTTCGCGCTTCAGCTCGCGAATGCGCGCCTGGACAGCGACGGAGTTCTTCGCTTCGAGCTTCTTGAGCTCACGATCGAGATGGTTGAGTTCCTCAACAGCGCGTTCGATTTCGCGCGTGAAATCGCGCCAGCGAACAAGAATCCACGGAACGGAGCGGATGGCGATGGAAGTCTCGACCTGGGCCCGGTAGTACTTCATACAGAGCTTGCGACGGGCTCGCTTGTTTGCGGGCGGCGCCTGCTCGATCTTTTCCTGAAACTGGAGGGCCTTCTTGTGCGAGGCCGCGATGTCGCCGAAGATCTTGAGGACTTCGCTGCGCTTTTTCGTGTCGGCGGGCGTTCCGTCTTCAATATCACCGCCGATATCGACATGGTTGTCGAGTTCGTCGGGATTCTTACGGACGCTTTCGGCGGCTTCAACGGCGGCTAACTGCACTAATGCAGAGCGGCTGATTGCCTTCTGCATCCGGAGTTTTCCGCGTTCCATCCGGCGGGCGAGATCGACTTCGCCTTCACGGGTCAGCAAAGGCACAGCGCCCATTTCGCGCAGGTAAACCCGAACCGGATCATCTGTATAGATCGATTCTTCGACCTGCTGGTGCGGGTGAAGGAAATCCGCGTCGGCTTCGGGATCGAAGAATTTGGTGGCTTCTTCGTCGAAGTTGATGCCTATCGGAGAATCGTGTAAAAAC
>Ga0126381_100000166_pt1 | contig 71809 bp, 51 predicted proteins | sample PanSoiMetPlot_28_FD_96465 | JGI IMG/M metagenome (GOLD analysis project Ga0126381, IMG submission 96465) | Tropical forest soil microbial communities from Panama - MetaG Plot_28 | ecosystem: Environmental > Terrestrial > Soil > Tropical forest > Bulk soil | place: Panama | collected 2016-02-17 | reverse complement strand
TTAAGTGCCCTGTTTTCAACTGGGAGGTCGTCCAATTGGTAGGACTCCAGACTCTGGATCTGGCTATCCTGGTTCGAGTCCAGGCCTCCCAGCCAACCTTTTCAATGAGTTAGCGCTGGCCCTCTCTCCAAATTTGAGAACAGAATTCTCTGCAACCTGCGTGGGTACTAAATGCGATTGCTCGCGGGGGATACTTGACGTTCTGCCGCACTAACCGAGCAAGGAACCGGCTGAGGCTCCATTAACGCACAATTTGGGACGTACTGTATGGCCTCCCGCCGGCAGACGTAATCGAAAAGTTCGCGAAGGTCATTCCAAAGGCCGAGCCTTTCAATCTCCCAGGAATGACCATAAAGATGCCAAACGCCACCATTTTCCAATACCGCATCAAAGAGCCTTTTGCCCAGTTCAACCCAGTTTCCGAGTCGGGGCATTTGGACGACATAGGATTGCAAGCTTTCTAGACTGTGAGCGCGGATCACGTTCTTCAGATAAGTAAGTGGCGCGTGCGGAACTGCCTGCAGAGTAGTAGGCATCTCAAACGGGTTAAGGGTTGGCCGTGTGGCCAGCATGCGAACGGTACGTGCTCCTCGATACCCGGCCTCCTGCAGGGCGCGGACAGCATTTGTGTCATATCGTCCATGGGGATAACAGAACATCTCCACTTGTTTTCCCAGGATGTCCTCAAGAACCTCTTTGCAAGGTCCCACCTCGTGAAGCAATTCATCATGTTGCAGGTGCCGGAGAGGTTTGTGAGACCACCCGTGGGCGCCTATTTCAAATCCTTCAGAGGCCAGAGACCGCAACTCGGCCTGGCCTAGGGACCTCTCCCGGTATTGGATCGGCACGTAGAAAGTTCCATGAATTCCCTTTGACCGCAGGAGTTCTGCGAGTTTGAGATCGGCGCAATCGCCATCATCCCAACTTGTGGTAACAAACCTCAGTTTGTTCGAACTTTGCACGAGCACACCTTATGCTGAACGAGAACGGTTCCATCCGCTCCGAGATTCAGCGACCCGAATACATCCATCCCTTGCGAACCTCACGGATTCGACTGATATCCCACATCGACGCCACGTTCTTCATTCCGGTCACGCTATTCTTGGACTTGGCTGTTCCGATGACGTTCGTCCGACCCGTAGCCGTTGGACCCGTTGCGCGCAGCGTTCCTCCATCCGAGAAGCGTCAGGATCGGATTTCTGCGCTGCAGTGAAGCGGCGAGTTCTGCATCCTCCGGTTGGGAAATACCTGTGCCGACCGAGTTCAGAAAGCGCTTTTTCTTTAGATCACTACGGATTTCGTTCGCAACGGCTTTGCCAGGATCGCCAGGGTCCTTTTCGTGCCAACTCTTGGTCGCAAACAGAATCAGTATCCCGCCCAGGAACGCAAGACCAGTCGAAGATGCTGCTATCAGCTTGCGAGGCGGAAATTCCCTTGTCTCTGGGATTTCCGCCGGATCGAGGACCTTAACTGTCGGAATCTCGCGAGCCTCTCGCACCTTCGCAAGCTCGTATTCTTGCGTCAATATTTCGTAGACGGCCTCTTGCACTTTCTTGCGCCGGTACAGGTCCGCATATCTCACTCCGAGCAGCGGCAGCTTGCGGATGGAGGGATACAGGTCCGCAGCCTGCGTATCGGGTCCCGGCGTAGCGGCCTGATCTTTGCCCCCCACCTTGGCCAGCTGTGCTTGTAACTCCGCGACTCGCGCTCGTTGTGTCCGCACGCGGACATTATTATCAGAATAAATCTGCCGCAGACCTTCCAACTCCGATTGCGCGGAAATCAGCTGTCCTTGCAGCGTCCCTGCGACATCCAACATGGCTCGGCCTTGTTCCTTGATATCAATCGCGCTGTTCTTGCTGGCGAAACGACTAAAGGCTTGTTCGGCATCTTCGAGATCCTGATTCACTTGTGACAGGCGCCCTTCCAGAAAGAGTCGCTCACGCCGCGCCGAGGAAGTGCTCAATTCGCTCACTAGCCGATTCAGTTCCTCCGTGAAGGCCGACGCCATCGCCGCAGCCCGCTCTGGACTCCCGTCCGTAACACTGATTGTAATCATCTGAGTTTTGCGATCGTTCCCTATACTGACGAACCGGGATAACCGCGCACGGGCATCGGCCATCCGGCTCGCACCGTAGACTCGTTTCAGGTCAAATTGCTCGATGATGTGATTCTGTACCGTCCGGCTGCACAGAATTTCGACAAAGACATCACTGCTGCTGTTGAGTCCCAGCAGGCTCCCCGCAATTTCGCCGAATCCCCCGCCGCCACGCGATGCAGCCATGGCCGACGCCATCCCCGCCGAAGACGGCGCCTCACCGTCCGGCGGCATAAGGCGTGTCGACGCCGTATAGCGCGATGGAAGCAAGAACCCGGTCACACACCCTAATATCAATCCCAATACGGAAATGCGCAAAAGGAACGTGCGTTCACCCCAGATGGTACGAATACCGTTCGCAAACCGAACGCGAGTGCGTTGCCGTTGCAATTCGCTGAAAGCCTCATGGGCCTCCAGGCGCTGGAACATAAGGGACGTATGGCTGTGTTCGTCTTGGCGCACGCTTCACTTTCCTTCCGCACAGATAGCTTTGCTCGATAATTGGTCCGCCCTGGCGATGGCGTGTCCATCAATATGATCGACGGTTCGAGACATGAGAATCTTTGTCCAAACGCGAGAGCCTATTGCGCCGCTCATCACCGCGCAGTTTGCTGCCACTATAGCACCGGTTTTTGCAGCACGAAAAACACGGCTAGAGGCCGAAGCTTCTGAAGAGCATTGGTGGCGTGATAGCGCGTCGACCAAATCGGAAGGCCGCAGATACAGTCATCAAAAGCTGCGATCCAGGAGGTGTTATAGACAAACTGCCTCTTCGGAAGCAGGTACTGGATACGAGAGGTCAATGAAAACATGCATTTGCGCTGGCGGACGATCTGTAACCCAGAATCAAGAATAAACCTGCGCATCAGAGCATCCGGAATTCCCCTCTCTCTCGGGGTCAGCATGCGACGGGGCCGCTCCCAATTTCCCATCGAATGCCTCGGCTCGCAAATCAGTTGCCAACCTGAAGGTTTTGTACAGCGGGCCATTTCACGAATGACGGTGGAGACGTTGGGGATATGGTGCAGAACGCCAAAGCAAGTGACCAGATCAAATGAATTGTCTGCAAAAGGGATGTGACCGCTCGGGCTTGGCGTAACATATTCAAACCTCGGGTTTTGAAAACCGCCTGCAGGCTCCAAAACAGTAACTTTTTTGCAGCGACCTAAAACTGGCTCTAGCTCATCGCCGAACGCACCGCCGATGCAAAGAACGTGTTCGAAAGGTGATGAAGGAAGATAGCGAAATCCGTGTCGCCAGTTCCGTGCATGATAGGAGTACAACCCGAGTTTTTGCTCCTGGGGCAAATTGTAATAAGCCTCCGCTTCATCGCGAAACCATTCTTCGATCTCTTCCGCCGAGAAATCATCCCCGTAAAGCAGCTTCCCGTCAGAGTATTGCTCGAAGGTCGACTTCACTATATGGCTTGTCCCTACCTTGCTATGTTGCATGCCTGTTCTTGAACCTCTCCCACCTCGAACGCTTCCCGGCATGGGATATTCTGAGCGTTCGCTCTGAAACTAAGCCTGCCCCCCGCCGGTGGTAAGACTGCCGATATATTCCGTTTCCGCAAAGCAGGTCACGTTACCGGCTGCGGCCGTTCGTGCTTGTCGGATGTCGGACCGAGCAGGGAGTTATTTAGCTCTTGCACGAGTTCACGCCCAAGCTGCTTGGTTGTCTTGATCCTGCCGGCGTCCGGTTTCGGCAGTCCGTCAGAAATTGCGGCGCCAAGTTTCTCACAAAAATCGCTCATGTCATCGGGAGAAAAGATGTTTTCTGGCGCGAATAGCTCCGTTGCACAGCCTGCGTACTTTGAGCAAAGCATCGGAACGCCGGCGAGTATAGCTTCATTGGCGACGACGCCCCACACGTCTTGAAGCGTGGGAAGAACCACCAGGTCGGCGCTGCGATAGACAGAAGCCATTTGCTCTTGAGGCTGCGAGGGCTGAAAATGCACGTTATTCAAACCAAGTTCCCGCGCCCGGAGTTGAAGGGCCTGTTTCTCACGGCCGTCACCGACCAAAAGCAACGAAAATTCGTACCCTTTCCTTTGTAGTATGGCGGCGGCGTGCAACAGGGATCGAATTCCCTTGAGCTCGACCAGCCGCCCAACATGCAAAACGACGGGCTTCGGCTGAATCGCCCAAGCGGGTTCCGCGTTGGGCCTGAACTGTTTCTCGTCCACAGCGTTTTGCGACTGGAGGATCCGGTAACGCTTCACTCCCAGAGATAGCAAGTATTCTGTGGAGGACTGACCGTAGGTGATCCACCGATCACCCAAAAGCCTGAACACCCTCCGGATCACCCTGCGGAAGGGATCGAGGTGGCGCTCGGTGTGCAATGTTCCTCCCCACCAGATCCAAACGGGTTTGTGGAAGAGCTTTCCGTACGCCAGAGCGATTGCCGAGCGAAACCCCATTTCATTGCTGACAATCGCTTCAGGGCGAAATCGTAGGAGATGCCAGAAAGCACCCGGCGTGATGTGCAGGAACTTCTCCTCGAAGACTCTACCGTTGACTTTTTTCTTGTGTGGAATTTGCCAGCCCCAAGCGCGAACGACTTCAGCGTCCGACAAAGCTTCCTCATAGTTGCTCCATGATTCTCGATTTGCTTCTCTTCCCCCGTGCAGAATGAGCAACTCGAACTCTTGGGCCAAAACCGAATAAATGGGAAGACGGTACGGGGCAATCATGTTCGTAAGCAACGCTAGTTTTGTTTTCGACGCAGCCATGGCCACGGGAACCTGTGGGGAATCTCGCGATGTTCGAAGAAATTATCGAACAGCAGCCGCTGGGTCGGGTTGCTGTGAGGTATCACGCTGGATAAATCTGTTCAGCTCGTTTACGAGTTCGCGGCCCAGGTATTCTGTGGTCTTGAGCCGACTAGGGTCCGCTTTCGGCAACCGGCCTGCAATCGCGGCTGCGAGTTTTTCGGCAAATTCGCTCGGGTGGTCAGGTGAGAAGATGCTTTCAGCCGAGAAAAGCTCGCCAGCACACCCGGCGTACTTCGAGCACAGTACAGGAACCCCAGAGAGAACAGCTTCATTGGCAACGAACCCCCAAACGTCTTGAAGCGTGGGAAAAACCACCAGGTCGGCGCTGCGGTAGACCGAAGGCATCTTCTCTGGCGGTTGCGCATGCTCAAAATGGACGTTTTTCAACCGCAACTCCGCCGCGCGGTGCTCGAGCGCCTGCTTTTCTCGGCCTTCGCCGACCAGGACCAGCGAAAACTCGACGCCTGCCCGCTGCAGAGTTGCGGCGGCATCCAGTAGCAACCTCACGCCCTTAAGCTCAACAAACCGGCCCACATACAAGACGACTGGCCGTGGACGCAGCAGCCACGCGGGCTCGACGGCAGCTCGGAACTGTTCCTCGTCGACTGAGTTTTGCGATTGAAGTATCTTTTCGCGCTTCACACCCAAATCAAGCAGATACTCGGTGGATGTGACGCCGCACGTAATCCACCGATCCGCCCAGAAAGTGATGAGTTTCCGCAGCGCCTTCCTCACTGAATCGATCTTCCGTTCGGTGTGCCTCGTGCCCTCCCACCAGATCCAGACGGGCTTGCGGAAGATGGCTCCATAAGCAAGCGCCACCGCCGACCGAAACCCCATCTCAGTGCCGATGACGGCATCGGGCCGGAAGCGCAAGAGATGCCATATAAAGCCTGGGGTGATATGAAGTAACCGTTCATTGAAGACTTTCCGATTAAGCTTCTGTTTGAAGGGAATCTGCCAACCCCATGCGCGCACCACTTTCGCATTCGACAGAATGTCCTCGGCGTTACCCCAAGAATGCCGATTTGGTTCCTTTCCCCCATGCAGGACCAGGAGATCGAACTGATCTCCCAAAACCGAGAATATGGGAAGCCGATAAGGCGGAATCATGTTCACCAACAAGGCCAGTTTCCTGTTATTCGTGGCAGTCATCTCGGCATTCTTCAGAAAGTCTCTGATTCCTTACCTTTCGCGACAGCCCATTGGGTGACGATTTGCCCGAAAGCAGCACCGGCACCAATCTCTAAGCTTCGTGCCCCAAGGCGTGCCCGTCCTGCTTGGCGCTCTTCATCTTCCAGGGTGTACGTCGAATTTGCGGCTACCTGTGAGTTGTAAGCAATCTACTCCTCGTAGCCCAACGATTCAACTGTTGTCCAGGTGTGGGTCAGCAGGGATAGCTGGAGCAAGCTGCCTCACCCTGCGAATTAGAAACGGGATTCCAGCGTAGAAGGGTGCCATCGGATGTCCCACCTCGTTGCCGACCAGCACCTAGAACTGTCCAATACACCTTTTCCAACTGCCTGGTGCATTGCTCCAAATCAAACTGACCAAGCATTGCCTCACGGCCTGCCCGTCCAAATCGCTTTCTCAATTCCTCGTCCCGCAGAAGTATCAAGAGATATTCGGCTAACGCTTTGCAATCTCGCTCCTCAGCCAAGAACCCGGTAGTTCCATGGGAAATGATTTCGGGGATTGCTCCGGATCGGAATGCGACTACCGGTTTGCCCATTGCTAGGGCTTCGGCACATACCATTCCAAAGCCTTCGGCTGCTCCAGAACGTGTGGTTACGGAAGGCATGCACAGCAATGACGCGCGGTTCATCCATTCGCGAACTTCCGTTGATGTCCGGGCACCTAGGAACTTGTAACGGCGTAGCGATTGCTTCGCAAGTCTCTCCAAATCGCCCCGCACGGGACCCTCTCCGATCAACACCAACTCAACGTCTGGTAGATGTTTTTGCACTTCGGAAGCAGCCCGGATCGCAAATTCCTGTCCTTTTTGTTCCGTACAACGCCCGACAACCAAGATGGTTGGCCGGTCTTCGGTAGAGTTTGGTCTGAACGTTTCTGTATTTATGCCCGTGTAGACAAGATGCACATTTTCGGTGGGGAAACCTTGCTCAAGGACTTTCCGTTGTACGAACCTAGAAACGGCAAGGAAAGTTGCGCCGCTCGCCTTTAGTTTTCGCTTATTTGCGAAATAGTAGCGGAACCCCATATACGGCTTTTCAAAACGCAAATCCGTTATGGTGATATCCGAGCCATGAAAAGTGACCACGAGTGGAATTTGCAGGTTGCGAGCGATAGGAAGCGCATAGAGGCCGTTTGGGCCGTGATGCGCATGCAGCAAGACTGGGCGGAGCGCTCTCAATCGTTTCGTGAATTGGGGCGCAAAGCCGGTAAGTTTAAAACCAAGTTCGCGACAGTTTCCCCAAAAGCCTCCTTCATTGAGCAGGAGCATTTGCTCCTTATGTACATCTAAACCTACATCCTTGCGCGACCCGGCGTATGCGGGCTCGAATTGAGATAACGCGCTTGCTTGTGCATGGACAAAAGTCTCTGTCAGACCTAGCAAATGGTTCTCATAGATAATCACCTTCGGTTTTATGGCAGAAGTCATGTGAGTTTTTCTCCTGGCTCCCAAGCGATTTCGTCCTGGCCCAGAGACGAAACTAAGGTGTCCGAGAAGCCGAAGAAGTAACGGCAATGAAGGATGACCCGTGGCTCTTCGAAGTTCACTCGAACGCCTCGCTCGTTGTTAGCAGCAACTCATCTTCTGCGACCGATTCAGGCTCGAACAAGAGGAGGTCTGACCCGGCAACGACCGCCACACATAGAGCCCATTGAAGATGTTGCATGAAGATCGTGCCTTCCCCGAGGTTATAGAAAAGGAAAAATGACAGAAAGGCGAGAGGCCAAAGACTTGTATGAGATTCTTCCTGTACCAACCAATTTAAAGCTCGCTTCAACCCGGTGCTTAGGAAAACTACCGCCAGCAACAGGCCGAGCACCCCGAGTGTCAAAACTGTATCGAGATATCCGTTGTGAGCATACATGCGCGCGCCAATCGCGCGCTCGATGGTTGCCGATGCGGACTCGGTCCAGAATCCTGCATAGCCATAACCCAGAATCGGGCGTTCCTGAATGAAAGAAATTACCCATCGCCAGATCTCTGCTCTTCCCGTCAGGTCAGGCGATCGCCCGATTAACGCCGCAAATGCGGCACTCCTCGGGGCAACTAGCACGAATCCGAGCGAGGCCATGAGCGAGGTTGTCACAACGGTCGCATAAAGAGGCATCCTTAGACGAAATATCGCAAATTTGTAGATCCCGACAAGAACAAATGCTCCGACAAGGGCCATCATCGAAGTGATCGAGTTTGAAGAGATGAGCAGGAACGCAGAAAGCAGCAGCGCGGCCCGGTTGAGCACCTTGGACCACCGGGTATTTGTGGGAAGCTGCCATTCGATCAGTAGAGACACGGCCATCTGGGATCCAAAGAAGTTCTTGAAGCCAAAAACGCCGCGCCATTCGCCCGTGTCAGAGATTCCGTAACTCGGCAGCAAAATAACGCACGCCAAGCTTAATATCGAAATGATGCGGAATATCCAACTCAGCAACCGGAGTTGTTGTTCCTGGGTAAGCTTGATCGCGAGCGCGAGACCGAAAAGAGTCGTGCCGGCGACAGCGCCGCAGCGTCGAAACGAGAGCGCCGGCGTCTCGGTCCAGAGGCAAGAGGTGAATGCCAATACTGCGAGTGCCGCTAAAGGCCAGTTGCGGCGAACCACGGCTAGGGCTTCCCGGCGATACGCAACTAGCATCGCCGCCACTAAGAGATAACTGATGCCCATGCTCCATCGCCCGAATGCATTCCCTTCGAGTGGGGTGGCTCCCGGAGTCATGACGAGCGTGGTAATTGCGCCGGTGAGAAAGAACGCGCAGTTTGCTAAGACGAGCACGTCCAGAAAGTTTCTTCGACTGTTCATGCTTCCACTCTCACCGTGAGTCCTCTGGCTTCGCCGGTGGCAACTTGCGAACGGCGGGACAGGGTCATCACGGCTGCCCCAATCCCGCATGCCAGGAGCGCATCAGACGCAATACTTGACCAAGCTGCTCCCCGCCAGGAATAGGCCGGAATCACCCAGAGATTTATCAACACGTTAAAAGCCGCGACGCCCAACTGAATCAGGCTTTTCAGCCCTTGATATCCCGCGCCGCTCAATGCATCGGACAGGAAGACATGAACGACCCTCAACATGGGAAGAATGGCGAGCCAGCGTAGTGCTTCGACCGTCAAGCGATACTGGCCGCCCAAAACGTAAGGCACAATTCCCGCGCCGACCAACATGGCCACACTGACGAGACTGGCATAAGCAAGGGCGCGCCCGACTAATGGTTTGGCGTATTGAATCGCTGCCGAAATGCCACCGGCGCCCGCCCGGAAAAAACCGGCATAAGCTGCCGCCAACAAGGAGGCTACGGGAGCAAAGCTCACATCGATCAGGCGATAGGCCGCTCCATAAATACCGGTCGCCTCCAATGTTCCAAGGCGGGCGAGCATTGCTTTGTCGATATCGTTGTAGATCGTTGCCGTGCTCATACCAGCAGAGAAGTAAAACCCTTCCCTCAATTCGGCGGCGCTGCGGCCAAGATTAAGTTTCGCCGGACCCAGTTTCGCGAATACAAAGCTCAACGCAACAATCGCTGACAGACTTGTGCTTCCGAAATAGAACCTGCCCCATTGGAGGGCAGATGGATGGTGGTAGAGAGTAATCAGAAGAAACGCGGCCACCAGTCGCAGCGTACTGACAAGCGCGTTTATTGAAGCGGTCCATTTCAAACGCTCAAATGCCGCGAAGGCTTGGCCGCAGATAAGGATGAGGCTGGTGCCAAACAGATCCGATGCCGCAACCAGCATCGCCAAGCTGATCGGGATTGTGGCCGGCAGAACGTACCGCGAAAATAACACGACCAATAAGAAAAGGATCGTGCTCACCGATATCGTAGTCAGCAGCGCCAGACCGAAGTTTGTTTGGAATTTCCCGTGGTCTCGGGCGACATTCTTAACCAGCAGATTTCCGCTCCCCAGGGTTCCGAAAGGAGACAGAATGCCAACAAGCCCGACTACACCGACGAAAGCCCCGTAATTCGGCGCTCCGAGAGAGCGGGCAATAACGGTGAAGTACAACGCCTGAATGACCAGCTTAAGCCCCAAACCCACTAACATCCAACCCGTATTGCGGGCCAGCGTGCTTCCCTGGAGGAACTGGAGGCTCTTTAGTCTTGAAAGCACGACACTTGACCCGCGAGGCGCGGCACCTTTCTTAACTCTGAATCGATCCACTTGTATGTAACATCCAGCCCGACTTCGAGAGGGATGGAGGGTTCCCAGCCTAAGACGCTTTTGAGTCGTTCATTATTGCTGTTTCGCCCACGCACGCCTTGAGGCTTGCCAAGGTCATGTTTCTTGACCAATTGCTTACCGGCAATGCGCGATACCAAGTCAACTAGTTCATTGATCGACACAAGCCGGTCGGTGCCGAGATTCAACGGTTCGTGATAGTCCGAGGCCATGAGGCGCAAGAGCCCTTCCACGCAGTCTTCGACAAACATGAAAGACCGTGTTTGCTCCCCGTCACCCCAAATCTCGATCTTGCCGCCGTCCTGCGCTAGGGCCACTTTGCGACAGATTGCCGCCGGCGCTTTTTCTTTGCCACCATCGTAGGTGCCTAGCGGGCCGTAGACATTGTGGAAGCGAACGATGCGGGTTTCGAATCGGTAGTCCTGGCGATAGTAGCGGCAGAGCTCCTCGGCAAATAGCTTCTCCCAGCCATAGCCAGGTTCAGGTTCGGCCGGATATGCGTCGTCTTCCTTGAGCGGAGCTACAGCCGCACAAGTTTGTTTGGATCCTGCATAGACACAAGCCGAGGAAGAGAACAGGAAGCGCTTGACGCCGTTCAAACGGCTGGCTTCCAGCATGTGGGCATTGATCAGAATGTTGTTGCGCGAAATGTCTGCCAGACTGGCGGTGATGTAGCCGATGCCTCCCATGTCTGCCGCCAAGTTGTACACTTCATCGATTCCGCCGCGGGTTGCCAAAAGGCAATTGTCGTACTTCCGCAGGTCCAATTGCGCAAATTCGTCGGCCGCACTTTCTTCGTATTCCGGCAACTTGATGTCCACTCCGCGGACCCACTTACCCTCACTTTTCAAGCGCGAGGCCAGGTGATGGCCGATAAACCCGCCTGCACCGGTAACCAGTATTTTTTTTTGGTAGGTCATGACTAAGACGGTCTCCTTCCGAGTTGGACTCGGTAATGCTCAGGTTCGCGCACCGCTGGGGATTGCAGGCAGCGAACTTTAAAACCTCAAGACCCACAAGCCAGCTAGCCCGCGCCCAAACCTCGCAAGACTGCGGGGACGGTCAGCGCCAAAATCTTGATATCGAGCCAGAACGACCAACGGTCGATGTACTGCATGTCCAGAACCATCCATTGCTCGAAGGGTATGGTATTGCGGCCGGAGACTTGCCACAGACAAGTAATTCCCGGGGGCACGCTGAACCGCCGCCGCTGCCAGTCCTCACAGAAAAACTGGTAATCGCGGACGGACATAGCCCTGGGACCAACTAGGCTCATGTCGCCCCTCAGTACGTTGAACAGTTGCGGAAGTTCGTCGATGCTCGTTTTGCGCAAAATACGGCCCAGGGGCGTCACTCGCGGGTCGTTCTTGATCTTGAAGACTGGGCCGCTCATCTCGTTTAGATGCACCAGCTTTTCCTGAATGCTTTCGGCGCCCGGAACCATGTTCCTGAACTTGTACATGTTGAAGCGCCGCTTGTTTAGCCCGACTCTCTGTTGAGAGAAGAACACCGTTCCCGGCGAGGTCAGTTTGATCAGCGCCGCGACAACAAGGAACAACGGAGCAAGAAGAGTCAGCAGTACGAGCGAGCCCACGATGTCAAGCGTCCGTTTTATGAGCAGTTGCCAGCCATCTATCCCGTTGCTGCTCGCAATAACATGTGGGACCCCATCGGGGGCGTCGGCGATGTGGCGGACAAACTTCAAGTCGAAAATGTCGGTGTCCAAACGAATGAGAATCCCATGAAGTTTGGCCAACTGAGCAATCTCCGCCGCGCGCTCGTAGAAGGAGCGGAGCGGCAGATAAATCGCGATCTCGTCCACGACGTTTTTTCGCAGGAACTCCGGCAAGCCCCCCAGATCGCACGAGCGGCAAAAGCCGGACTCTTCGAATTTCCGCGTCCCGCTCCAGTCATCATCCACAAAACCTAGTAGTCGGCAACCCCGCTCGGGCATTGTTTCGATCTTGCGCGCGAAGCCCACGGCGCGGCCGTTCGTCCCGAGAATGAGAACCTGATGCAAGTTCCCGCCCCGCTTTCGGATGTTCCCGAGAACGAAACGAAGCAGCAGTCGAGTAGCAATGATCATAACGGTCCCGACCACCCAGAACGCCACCAGGAAGTTGCCGGTATTTCCCGTTACTTTGAACAATTTGGCTTCGCACCACAGGCAAACGACCAGAACGGTCATGCCTGCAAAAACGTCTACCGCCTCCGCACCCTTGGTGGACATACGCTTCGACTGGTACAAGTTGCACATCACAAGAATTCCGTGGCCTAGGAAAAGAGCAATGGCAAACAGTACGCAACTGAGAAGAGTAACTTTGGTGCCAAAGAAACTCGCGAAATCTGTCCAGCGCTCCCCGCTCGTAGTCAAGACGGCTGCAAGCGCAAACGACAGCATCAGCAGGCTGATGTCAACAACCATCAAGGCACGGAGCATGACCCCGCGCAGCATTTCCTGAATTTTAGCGCCCATTGGTGAACTCGAGAACTGGGAAGGTGAACTACACCGACTCAACTTCGAAACCATCGACTCGTATGGCAACGGATTTCTGAATGAGGTCCACAGAAACTACGAGACTCTCTTCACTCCGAATTGCTGAAAGGATGCCTTCAATTCCATCTAGAACTCCCCCGCGAATCCGGACTCGTTTCCCCACACGAAGTAACGCATGAGAAGCGGTCGGAACGCGATGAGAAACAATCGTTCGCAGGCCTTCAATCTGTTCTTCGGGAATGGGGGTTCCCCGCACCGTGCTGCCTACGAATTGCACTACACCCGTTGTCCGAAGAACCCGAATTCGCGAATCTCCGGTTTCAGGGACACGCACAAAGAGGTATTGGGAGAACATGGGCACTTCTACCCACTGGCTGCGGTCGCTCCAGCGGCGCTTTTCTCGATGCAGCGGAAGAAAGCTGTGAATACCTTTCTCTTGAAGTTCGGAATTCACTTTCTTCTCGTGACGCGGTCTGGTCTGGACGGCAAACCAGAACTCCGGCACCTTCGGCACCGCGCCACCCGAAAGCGCTTCGCCGTAACGGCTCGGGACGCCTCCAGATAAAGCTCCGCCATTCTGACTCACATGGTCCATGGGATTCCCAAAAAAAACCTCGCCGAGCTTGGTACAACCGTTAAGCCAAAATCTTAAAGTCGTTTGTATACGACCTCCGGAATCGGGAAGGTGCGATCGGTCAGCACGGCTCCCAGCACCGGAATATTCGCGGTCCGAAGATTTTCAGCAACGCGAACGGCGGCCTCTCGGCGCGTTGAATTCGCCTCCAGCACCAGAACCACTCCGTCCGCCATTCCACCCAGCACCATGCCGTCGGCGAACGCACCCAGCGGAGGAGCATTAACAATCAGGTAATTAAATTCCTTTTGCAACTCTCTGATCCTCTCTCTCATGCACTCCGAATCGAGAAAAACAGTGGACCCCTGTGCCGACCCACCCGCTGAGAGCAGCCAGAGATTGTCTGGTCCCAGTCGCCTCGTGAACTCGCGAATAGGACTATCCATCCGCAACGAGTCGACCAAGCCACTATGGCTATCAAGTTCCGCAGAAACCATCAATGATGGTGAGCGGAAATCGCCTTCCACCAGGCACACCGACCCAGGAACACTTATCGCAAGCAGTTTCGCAGCAACGGGGCAGAGCCAATGGCAGCCCGCGTACGCGTCGATCCCGGCAAAAACGACAGCTTTGGGTGGTTTCTCCTGCGGAATAAGGAACAAGCGTTGAACCAGTTTTAGCACTTCCTTGCGGATTTCCGGTCCCGCGATGGGAAGAACTTGAGCCGCATGTGCGGTGCCCGGCACACTGACAGTTTCCGCCGTTGCATTCGTGCCGGTTGTGAATGTGGGCGCCTGGCCATCCAAAGGCACATTCTGAAGCAGTTCGTAATTCTTGCTCATCGTTTCTCGCTTTGCCGGGTTGGCTTTGCGGGGACCTGATCCTGTTTTGGAGCGGCGTCACTCTTTCCGCGGTCTCGCTCCGAAGTTCCCTCATGCCGAAGGCGCTCCTCATCTTCCGGCAACAAGCGTATTTCGAAAGTCTCGAGTGTAGGGTGCACGCCCCGTACAATCGGGCTTTTGCGAACGGCAGCCGCTCTACGGCCTGAAATTGCTGTTGCTTCCTCGTGACCGCTTTTCGCGAGCGTGCCGGAAACATCGTATTCCCGAGCTCGCGCCGCGCCCCTTTGTGGCTGTGGACTAAATTGTCGAGCCTGATCCTTCACATCTTCTGGAGTAACGTTTTGCTGAACAGGAGGACCATTGGAATCTCGCACCGATTCGCGCAGAGGCAAGCTGGCGCCTGCCAACTGGCGCTCACTCCGTTCCCTCGAAGACGTTCCATGGTACGCGAGCAACCCTATAGCAACGAAAAGCCCTAACGCCATTCCCGTAAGGTAACGCCGAGAAGTACGAGGCCACGGGAACCGGTCCGGCTTGATTTGAACTCGAGTCTGTGCTTTCCGTGATGCAGAGCCCTTCCACAGCGGAGCCAGCGTCGAAAGATCGAGATCGTCGATGGTCTCTTGTACCATCGATGCGTCGACCTGCGGCTTCTTAAGAGCGCACGCCAGCGACATGGAATTGAAACAAAGATTGTTAATGTTGCGCGGAATGCCACCTGAGTGCTGGGCAATCTTGGCGTAAGCTTCATCGGAGAACAGTGGTTTGCCCGGCGCAGCACCGGCCACCCGCAGGCGGTGCTCGATATACGCGCGTGTTTCGGCGGCATGGAACGGAACAAGCCGCCCGAGGATCGAAATTCTCTGGCGAAGCTGACTGAGCTGCTGCGAGCAGAGTCGTTGGGCCAGTTGAGGCTGACCTGACAATATCATGTGCATCAATTTCTTGCTGGGATTTTCAAAATTCGACAACATCCGGACCATCTCCAGCACGTCGTCGTTGTGATTCTGGGCTTCGTCGATCACTACAACAACCTGGCGGCCATCGATTGATTGCTGGAGCAGATAGGAGTTCAGTTTCGCCTGCATACCGGCCACATTACCGCCCTCGTCATCGACGCCAAGATCTGTTAGCAGGCAGCGAAGGAATTCCTCCGGTCCACTGAGCGTCTGAAACATGAACGCTGTTTTTGCCTTGGGCATCACGAGACCCAGGAGGTGAAAAAGCAGCGTGGTCTTGCCCATACCGGGAGCGGCTATGAGCGCCGTGAAGCCCCTCTGGGCGTGAATTCCGTAGAACAGGGAGGCGAGCGCTTCACGATGGGTGTTGCTGAGGTATAGGAAGCTCGGGTCCGGTGTTACGCCGAACGGTGGGGCGCTCAATTTGAAATGCTCCGTCAGCATTTGACTCAGGCTACCTGTTTCGGCACGGCCGCAAGGATGGGTACGTGTAGAGCTTGCTCGACTTCAGAGGGTGTCCGGAAAGACGGGTCGGCAAGTTCCGCAAGATATCCAGCGACAACGGCCGCAATGATGGCCAACCAAAATCCGGAGATCATTACGGAAAACGGGTTATGAGCGGGCAGCAACGGGACTTGGGCGGGAACAGCGATGGCTACGTTTGCAATACGCTTATCGTCCAGTGCATCGGACGTGCGCTCTTGCTCGCGTTTGGTCAGATACAACAAGTAGCTTTCCTCATTCGCTTTCGCTTCACGCAGCAGGGCCGACTGCTGGATCGTCTTGGCGTCCCAATCCACCATCTGGAATTGCATCTTCTGGATGGAATTCTGCAACGCCGCCGCGCTGGCTTGGTCGGAAGCCAGATCGGCTTCGGTTTTCGCTTCGTCCTGCCGCAAATATTCGAATGTTGGGTCGCGATCGGTCGTGGTATTGACGTATTTGGCTTGGTCTGCCGCCGCGATGGCTTGATTGGTTGCGTCGATTTCCTGGTCAATTTCTTTCACCAGCGGATAAGACGGGTCGTATTTCATCAGCAGTTGTGTCTTTTTGAGTTGCGAAGCGAGTAGCGAGGAATGCAATTGCTCGAGCAGCGTGTTTGCGGCGAGCGAAGTTTCTGCCGTTGAAGACCGCCGCGGAGTCTGCGCGAGTTGCTTTTTGAGGTCCTCAAGCCGTTCCAGGTCGGCGGCGATCTTCTGGTGGGTCTGGTGCAAATTCCCCTCTGTCGTCACGAGTTGCTGTGCCAGGGTGGAGCGCAAAACTTCGGGTGCGGCTACGCCTTCCGTCTTGCTGAAGTTGACGAGCTGGGTTTCCGACTCTTTCAGCGCCTTCCGGTATCTGTCCGTTTCCTGCGCGAAAAACTCTTGAGCCCCGGCCGGCCGCTGCAGCCGGAGGTGCTTCTGCAGATAAACTTTGCCAAGGGTCTGCAGGACGCAACCCGCCGTTTCCGGCGAAGCCGTGGTGCCATAATGCACATCGATCACGCGAGACGTTTTCTCAGATTCCACTTTGATGGAGCCCGCAAGTGCCCGCGTCGCGCCCTCCAGCGCTTCCGCTTTCCGAAGTTCCGGACTGCGTGAATCGAAGCTGTACCAAGAAGACGGCTTTTCCTTGACCAATTTGCATGCCAACGCTACTTCCCGCAACATGTCGGTTCCCTGAAGCAGTGCAACCTCAGAGGATACGTCGTCCGTCGTAACGGACTTACTGCCGTCCTGCACAGCGCCAGTCGGCTGAGGGGTTATCGCAGGGTCAAGCCGCTCCCTATCCACAACTACTTGCATGCTCGCCTCGTAATAGTGAGCCGCCCACTGCCAGGCCACAAAGACTGACGCCACGAAAACCGAACAGAAGGTCATCACCACCGCCAACCTGTGGCGGAACAGTGGACCCAGCATATCTCGCAACGTCAGCCGAGGTGCCTCAGAAGGGCCTTGCCTTTTGAAGTTCGTTTTGTCCATTGTCATCTTTGCTCGATTCAGTACCTGCCAACCCGCCGCTTGCCCGTCGACCTCGCGTTGGCGTTCGCCTCAGAATTTCGTATAGGGCGAGAAGCCAATGGTATAAGGAACGTACTTCTTGAAGTTGGCGATGAATTTCTCGGGAACGAAAATCATGTCTCCTGGCCTAATGTGTGTGTCTTCGCTAATGTTTTTCCCGTTGAGAATATCTTTTAGCTTCAATTCGCGAACCTCGGCCCAGTTCGCAGAGACCTGGCGATAGAGAAACACCTGCGTTTTGGCGGTGGGAGCAAATCCGCCAGCGACAGCGATAGCTTGCGTTACTGTGATGTCGCTGCGCAGGGTGTATTGGCCGGGTTTGTCTACCTGCCCCAAGACCGTAAATAGCGGCTTTTGAAAATCAGCCAGATCTACATCGACGATCGGGTCATGGAGAATATTGGCATAAGCTTTCTTAATCGCTTCGATTAGCGCGGGAACGGTCAGACCCTCCACATGGATGCTACCGGCGCTCTGCAAGGAAATGAATCCGTCGGGCTGCACAGTAACTTTTTGATTCAATTCAGGACTAAGAGGAAACGAAATTGACAGAATGTCGTCTCGACCGATCATGTAACGGGGATTCCGTTCCGCAGGGACCGGGTGTTGCATGCCCTCACCGTTCGGCCGCGCGGTTACACCCCCACTCCCAGTTGCGCTCCCAGCATCTTGTTGGGCGCCTGCGGGCAAAGAGAACCCAAGTGAAAGAACCAAGCTCAACGACAGCGGCGTCCAGATTCTACGCACTCTCATTTTGCACATCCCTTCAACCTCTGCGCCGCCAATCGCTACCTTTGTCGTCAGAATGAGATCCGTTCTCCAGCCGACACACGAGCGCAGCTATCCCTTTTCTAAATCGCCAACTCGCGCAAGCAACTTGACTTACGAACTGGGCTGAAGAATCCGATCTGGTCTGAACTCTTATGAAGGATTCTCATTGAGCGTTTGAGAATGGAATGTGAATAGAGCTTAAAGTCGCGTTTCACGGATTTGTCATAGTTGCTTTACGCAGGGACAACAAAGGCTTTGATACCGTGCGGTAATCTCACCGGGTGTAGAGGAGTCTTGGGACTGCCTCGAAAGAGGTAAGTGGAGCGTCGTGTGTGGCTTTGCCGCAGGAGAATTCTCCGGTACTTAGTTTAAGTTACCGGATTTTCAGATGATTTCCGCTTGGCCAAGACGGGGCTCTTCCAGCCATACTCTTTTTGGTCATACGCGAACGGAACTCCTCTGAGGGAACAAGAACTAAAGATGCAGGCGCACGAAGTTCTGTGAGAAGTGGGAAGTAGCAATTCCTGGAGCAACGCGTCTATGTACCGAACGTTTTTAAAGCTACTAAGCGCATTAGTGCTTTTGCTGCTCGGCTGCACCGCTGCTTTTTCCCAAGCGGAAGGGCAGCAGATTTCTGGCCAAGTCCTCGACCCGCAAGCATTGCCTGTGCCGGGTGTGAAGCTCCAGCTTGTCAACCAGGACACTTCTGTCGCAGTGGAGACGACCTCCGACGAGACCGGCCGCTACAAGTTTGCGAATGTTCCGCCCGGCCGCTACAAAGTGACTGTTCAAGCAGAGGGGTTTAACCCATTTTCCAGCGAGGACCTCAGTGTTGCTGCGGGGCAAAGCACTGTCTATGACGTAAAGCTGGTGGTCGTCAAGGAGAAATCATCGATCACTGTTGAGGCTGGAGGAGCGGGACAAGTAGAAACCCAAAATGCCGAGGTTACTGGCACCGTTACTGAGAATGAGGTGAAAACGCTCATGCTCAATGGGCGAATTGCTTACCAATTGGTGGCGCTGGTACCTGGCGTAAGCAATCAGACGGGTCAGGACGAAGGGAAAACAGGAGTTGCGGGCAGCGCGAAATACAGCGTCAACGGGGGCCGCGTTGAATACAACATTTTTGAAGTGGACGGTACGGACGTTCTGAACAACGGTATTAACGCCGCGCGTGGGGCGAACACCTTCGTCGTCAATCCCAGCGTTGATGCGATCGGGGAAATGAGGGTGCTGACGTCAAACTATGGCGCCATGTACGGGAAGACTGCGTCGGGGATTGTAGAGATCACTACCAAATCGGGTACCCAGGGATTTCATGGAAGTGGTTACGAGTTCGTCCGCAACGAGTTCTTTAATGCCAGGAACTTCTTCGACCAGCCTGGGAAAACGCCGCTATACCGGCGGAACGACTTTGGCTTCACCCTGGGAGGTCCCGCTTATATTCCAGGAATATACAACACAGGCAAACAGAAGACTTTTTTCTTTTTTTCTCAAGAGTTCCGCTACGAAAAAACGCCAGTGGCCTACAACCAAGCCGTGCCTTCAAATGCGGAGCGTTCCGGCGATTTCAGCGACGTATGTCCCGCAGACAAAGGGGCCGGGCTCCTGGCCCAGGACAAACCTCTTTACCCGGATTGCCCAGTGTTTGGATTTAATTCAAACAACAACTCATACGTGCGCGGGAGTTACAACGGCACCATCAGCGGCGTTGCCACCGATCAAGTTGCGATCGATCCAACTTCCCAGGCCTTGCTTAACACCGGTCTCCTGCCGGCTCCCAATTCTGTCGGCGGATGCAATTCGCCAGTCTCTTCGCCCTCCAATCCCGCCTGCTATGTGGCCTCCGTTTCACCGAGCACGAACTGGAGCGAATCGCTGTTCAAAATCGACCATAACTTCTCCAATACAGAAATTCTCTCCCTCCGTTTCATACACGACTCCTGGAACACCAACGTTTTGACGCCCCAGTGGGGTCTGGTACAGAACAGTTTTCCGACGCTTCAGAACCATATCGACGGTCCGGGCCTGAGCGCGATTGCCAGCCTTACCAGTGTTCTCCCGAAAGGTTTTGCCAACCGGCTCTCCTTCGGTTATGTACAAGCAAGGATAAACCTGACTCAAGTTGCCGGGCCCGGCGTGAACCTGAGCCGGCCAGCCAGTCTTGATGCCCCGTGCCCCACCGACAGTTCGGGAAACCTGAATTGCATGCAGACCAGCTCAGGTTCCACCCTTGGTCCCATTGGTCCGCTGGGTGCTTTCTTCGACAACGCCTTTGGAGCCAAGATCCCGGCACTGTTGTTCAGGGGTACAAACGCCGCATACGGTTCGCACGGTTTCAGTATCGATACCGGGTACACGCCTTGGATTGACACCATTCCTACCTATACCATCAAGGATGACGTCACGAAGACAGTCGGCAAGCACACGATCCAGTTTGGTGTGGAAGCGATTTTCGCCCAGCAGAATGAACTTGGAGCGGCCAACGGCGTGAACAGCGCCGACATTCAAGGGGTTATTTCCTTCAATGATCAAGGTGCTGGTGGTAGCCCGACGCAATTACCTGCCGGCGTGACATGCACTAGCACTTGTATAGCGTCAACCGATACGTCGAACGCTTTCGCCAATTTCCTTGGCGCTCAAATCTCGTCCTACCAACAGGACAGCAGTCAAAACAAGTATTACAACCGATATCTGCTTGCCGAGCCCTATATCCAGGACGACTGGAAAGTAACCAAGCGGGTGACTCTCAACCTCGGTGTTCGTTTCGGACTGTTCGGCACCTGGTACAACAGCAAGGGTACCGCATATAACTGGCTGCCCTCAGCCTACAATCCTTCAATCGCATCGGGCGTTTTTCTCGACCCTACATACGGATTTCTCGTCCGTCCCCAGTCCAGTAGTACGGGAAATAGTGTGGTAGCCGTGCCTCAAAATCTAATCAGTCCCGATCCCGCAACCATCAATGGGCTAGTGCAGTGCGGCGTGAATGGAATCCCGAAAAGTTGCATGACCAGCCAAATATTTAATCCCATGCCACGCGTCGGATTTGCGTGGGACGTTTTCGGCAATGGTAGGACAGCAATACGTTCCGGGTATGGCATATTCTATGAGCACGGTACAAGCTACGAGGCGAACACCGGGTCTCTCATCGGCAGCGCGCCCCTGACGATCAGCCAGACTGCACTCAATCCTCCGAGCTATCAGTGCCTCGGTGGCTTCGGACGGCTCAGTACTCCCTGCAATTCTTACTTCGCCGCTGACCCCCTGAAACCCGTCATTAACGGCGCGATCGCGTATCCGATCAACGTCACTTCTATACCCACAAAAGCCATCTATCCCTACGTACAGCAGTGGAGCTTGAGTGTCGAGCAGCAAATCACCAAAGGGCTAACCGTCACCTCCGCTTATGTCGGAAGTTCAGGCACCCACCTGACAGCGGTGCGGGACCTCAACCAGGTTCTTCCGGTCAATCCCGCTTTCAACCCCTATCAAGCTGGGCGCCCGATCAACTCGACGTTGGACTGCGCCGGCAGCTCCGGGGGAGTTTTCGAACTCGGTGGCACAAGTGCAGCCAGCAACCCGAACGGCGGACCGGTGATCGCAATCGGGCAGCCCGCCTGGGTGAACATGAACATCGCTTGCTACGGCATTCCTGGTTTTGGTAAGCCGTTCAATCCTAGCGTGTTTCGGCCTTACCCGACTTTGGGCAGCATTCTCAACGTCGCTAACATTGCCAGTTCCAACTACAACGCGTTCCAACTCAGCGTCCGGAAGACTACTGCCCCAGTTTCTTTCGGCCTATCCTACACGTACAGCCACTCGATTGATAATTCGTCCGACCGCGCCGATGCGGATTTCGTGAACTCTTACGACCTGGCGAGCAACCGCGCCAGTTCCAATTTCGACCAACGGCACAATGCGGCTTTCAGCTTTATCTCCGCAATGCCAATTCGTCGCGTATTGAGTACTTTGGCCCACAACACGTTTGACGACGATCCAACAAACCAATTGACAAAACACACTGGGTCGTCCGAAGGAGCGCTGGATTCCTCGGGGGCCAAACTGTTGCTCGACAATTGGCAGTTGTCGGGAATCGTCGTTTTCCAAACGGGCACGCCCTTTAGCATTATCAATGGTGGGAGTTCGGGCGGAATCGGAGTTTCCGACAATGGCGGCGTTGCCAATTACTTCGGAACGGGATCGTATGCGGACTGCGTCGGTAGGCCAAATCCACACGATGCTCATGACGTCGGGGACACCTTCGGGCCTCTGCTCTACAGTCCGGCGAGTTACGTGGCCCCTCGAGGACTGACCTTCGGCGATTGTGGGCGCAATTCGGCCAACAATCCAAATAGGACGAACTTTAATCTCTCTCTGCTGAAGCACTTCAAGGTTTTAGGCGAGCGGGACGTCGAGTTTCGCGCTGAGGGATTCAACTTCTTCAACCATACGCAGTTTCGAGTCTACGACCCGTCACATCCCGGCAATACGGGCAACAACGTGATCGGCTGCTACGGCTCCGCCAGCTCTCACTATTCGGCGGCGGGTGGTGGAGGAGTGAATTGCTTGACGGGCAACTCGTTCCTGCATCCGGTGGACGCACACGATCCGCGGATTGTACAGTTCGGGCTGAAATTCAACTTTTGACGGGATGCTTTTTCGGATGCGGCATCCAACCCCGAGTCGTAACGCGGCACTTCTTCAGCGAAATGCGAGGAATAAGTAAGATGAGACCGCCAACTCTTGAGAGACTTGCCTTGGCCGTTCTATCGGCTGGCCTCAGTTTTGGATTATTCGCCCTCGGCGGCTGCGGCCAAACGGCCGCGCCAGTCGCCACACCCGCAAATGGAAAGGTGAATACTTACTTTGGGGGACCTTTCATCGTCACAGTAAACCCGGTGAACCTCAGCAGCTCGTCTTTCGATCATTCCGCCAATCAAATCAGCGTGTCCGCCCTTGTCAACAATTTAAATCTTCAGGTACCCTCGCAAACCTTGAGCGGCTCATTCACACCAGCCGGCACAGGTTTCCTCGCGGTCACGGAAGACTTTGCCATTACCGCGTCCGGTTACGGCCCGCAGAATCCTCCTTTGACCGGAGCCTGGGCCGTCGAGATTCCCGGGGCGGGAGCGCTCGCAAATTTGCTTAGCGTGCAAACGGGGAGCGGAAGCGTTGTGGTGAAGGCGGCGCCCGCCGCGATGGCGGACAATACGGCCTGCCCTGTTCTTCCGCCACACACTTCTTTCCTCTACGTGAACGTCCCGAACCCCTCTACTGTTTCAAGTATCGATACCTCCAACTATGGGGTCGTGGCTATTACCACGCAAGGCTCGGATGTCACCTTCAATGCGACGCCGTACTTGATTGGCTCGCTGGCCGGCACTCCATCAGTCGTGACGGGCGGATGCTCGGTTTCGACCCTCGGCGCGGTAACGTCCTATCCGCTGAACTCCTTCGGGCAGCCCTCCAACGTGGAACTTATCAGTATCGGAAAGTCGGGGCTGCTCGTTAGTAGCTTCAATGAAAGCTCGCACATAAGCTCCCTGGGCGCGTTCGGAGGCGGCAACGGTGTCATCGGCGTGCAACAACCTTCATCGCCCATTGATGAAAGCAGCGCAGTTAACGTGACCTATAACGGTTTCATGTACGCGCCGAAAAATACGGTTACTGGGACATATGACATCACCGTGCTGGCCTCCGCATTCGGAAACCACGCGGGTACCTCCCAGGCCTGTGCAGCTCTACAAGCTTCAATCCTTGCAAACCACGGTCAGGGTGCCGGGACCATACCTTCGGTTCCCTTCACGGACACGATTTATGGAGGCGAGTTCCTTACCGTCGGTTCGTCGGGCAGCGTGAATGACCCGAGCGGAGGGCTGGGTTCAGAGAATTGCGACGTTGCGGTCACTCTGGGGATTCAGGACCCCAACAATGCCGGATTGTTTCCGAACGCCACGATCTTTATCGGGTCCAACTACCCTCCTTTCAGCACCTCCAATCCCTGGAATTGTTTCGGTACGACTTCTGTCTGTGCGGTTTCCTATCCCGCCGCCGCCGTTGTTGGATATGTCCAGGGAAAATACGTCATCTTCGTCGCATCCAGCGCAAACTCGAATCCCCCCGCGCAGCTCCCCAATAGCGTTGGCGGTTTCGCCGCGCAACCTATTGGTGTTTACCTCTTTCAGAAATCGCAGTAAAAGTACTAGATTTCGAGGGGTTCAGTAGCTGGTTCCCGATGGTTCTACATTTACCCAGCCAGCACAGCGGGTTGTGTCTCGACAATTCCCTTTAGCGCTTTGCCAAAACCCTCCAGCGTTATGCAAAGACGACGCCAGGAATAAGAAAATAAGAACGCAATCGGAAGACTTCGTGTTTCTGGGCCCACAGATGTCTTGAGGCCGAGGAAGGCCCCAGCGCCTCACGGCTAGATCCAAACAGCTGGTCCGCTCGCAGAGACGCAAGGGAGCTGCGATGAGAAGTCAGCTCCAGCAGGAATCCAAACTACGGCGTATGGCCTCGAGCAAGGCGGCGGTTTTCGAGTGAATACCGCGATTGTTTCTGAATTTTAATGATTGGTGGTCCTTGAGAAACCTCCTCTGGACTCTTTTGGACGCTGAGTGCTCGTGGGCCTTCGTAGTTGTTCGTGTGATGAGACTGTAACATTTCTAGAGTCATCGATAATTAATTTGGCTTTGATGGCTCTTAAAAGCAGGTTCGGATACAAGGGCGGGGACGGTGCAGACCAGCCCAAGCGGACAGCGCAGCAGACGAGCCGTAAAAGGCTCACGTTGCCGTAACCGCTCACGCTGTAACTGCCCTACGTTCACGGAAGGGCTTTCTAGCCTGGCTCTTCTGCGGCGCGGTCACCCAGTCACACTAGCAAGAAAAAACCCAGTCAATTAGCAAGAAAACAAGGAGAAGATATGAAACTAATGAAGTATGTGTTCGCGCTGGCGATCGCGTTTTTTGCGATTACCAGCGTTTCGAATGCTCAAGGATTTGTTGGTGGCGGCTCCTCGGCGCTGTTTCTGGAACTCGGGCAGGCCGCCGCTGTATCTGTAGGAGGCGCACATGCAAACGCCTTCTGCATTTACGCCCATAAGTCCTCAAACCTCAACGCCGGTAGTACCGTCAAGGCACAGGACAATCGGCTGGGGCCGGCCGCGACAACCGAAAGTGGTGACTTTTGGATCGTTTGGGGTCCCACGGGCGGAAGCTGCGCTACCCCCGATCTTGCAAACCCCTTCTATATGTATACGAACCTGGACTCGGTGCTGGGTGATCGTGGCTACTTTGAAGTTGATCCTGGCGTCGGCGGCGGCTGCGCCGCGGGACCCGGTTATTGCCAGCTCTTGAGCCTTGCTGCCCCCGACCTCGTCTGCCCTGGCGCTGGCTGCCCGGACAACCTCCTGAACGTCAATCCTCCAGCGGCGCCGTTTAACAACCTTGCAAACAACGCAGCGCCCCCGGCCGCGTTGATCTCGGCAATAAACAACGCACATTGGAATTGGGCCGGCACGGATATCCGTCCGGAAGATGCCAAGTACGCGACCTTCCGCGTGCTGACGGCCTGCAACGCATTTATCAACCGTCAGCCGTTCGACCAAATCCTGCGCCAGACCCAAGGCCTTGGGTATTCCGCTGGAAACACCTTTTCGGACGATTTTGGCGCCGGCAAGAGCTTCCACGTTAAGGACTTCAACATCAGCGGCAACGACCCGGTCACGAATCAACCGGTTCCGGCATTCACTACCGTTCCCGTGGGCGCCCAGCCAATCATCATCGCGGTTGGCCCGAACCCCTCGCCCTCTGGTGCTGGCATCGCTTTGGCAAGCGACATTCCTGCCTTTGTCGCGGCGAACTTCTTTTCTGGTGTTCTTGTCCGCGCTACGGATTTGCTCGGTCCGACGGCTCCTTTTGCCGTAAGCGCGCTGGTTCGCGAGCCGCTCTCGGGTACCTACAATACCTTTGAATACGGCGCTATTAACAACTCGCAATTCCATGTTTCTATGGACCTCAATAACTGCGGCGGGGGCGGCCCCCCAGGCAATCCCCTGCATATCGTTTCCGGAAACGGTGTTGGTTTGGAAGGTGGAGCTGTCCAGGGCTTCCGTCGTCGCGTAATCGGCACGGGCCAGATGGTCTCTACGCTGCAGGGGTCCGTCGAGGGTGGTGGCAACCAGCCGAGTAAAACGCAAATCGGCTTCTTCTTCTGGAGCGCCGCCAACGCTGCAGGACTGACCAACGTCAAGTACTTGAAGTACAATGGTGTGGATCCTCTGACAAACAACTACAGCACCAACGGGACATTGCCGGCCAGCGGCGGTCCTGGCGATCCCTGCGGCGGCGTCATCACCGCCTGCCCAGCCGGTACAATCACCTTCGGAGGGCTGAACACCGGCGACTACGCGCTCTGGTCCGCACTCCGCATTGTGACGCAATCTCCAACACCGGCCGGCATAACCGCCTTGGTCACAGCGGCGCAGACCCTGAACAGCACGTCGACCGACTTCGTTCCTCTGGCCAGCCTCAACGTGTGGCGTTCCCACTACTCCATGCCGTTAATTGGGGTCAACAACCAAGCCAACGGTCCTAACATCGCTGGCGGCAACGACCTCTGCAACCCTGTCGCGATAGCATTGCCAGAGCAGGGCGGTGATGCGGGCGGCGCGATCATCCTGAAGAAGGCCAACGCCGACTTCTGCGCCGACTTCAACAACACCACCGGTCTCGTCAACAAGACCGAATAAACGATCCAAATCGAGACAAGTCCTCGGTCTTGGTCATCATCGGGCGGGCTGAAGTTCATGGCCCGCCCTCCTTTTTATATTTCTGCAACAATTCCGTGATATTCAGGGCCGGAACGAAATATCCCACACAGCCCGGGTTGATCTCCGTGCCGGAAGTTGCTCGATGAACGAAACTCGCCCCCAAACGGCGGGGGTGAAATACCGCCCCGACATAGACGGTCTCAGAGCCGTTGCTATATTGAGTGTAATGGCTTTCCACATATGGCCGTGGAGAGTCTCGGGCGGGTTTATAGGCGTGGACGTCTTTTTTGTAATTTCCGGTTATCTAATCAGTTCGATCTTGTTCTCAGAAATTGCTTCCCACCGGTTTTCGATCCTGGCGTTCTATGAGCGCCGCATTCGGCGAATCTTCCCGGCACTTTTCGCGATGCTGATCATCGTGAGCGTGGTGATCACATTTTTCCTGTTGCCGAACGAACTTATCGATTATGCCAAGTCCGCAATCACGGCCACGACCTCAAGTTCGAATTTTTATTTCTGGCGCCATTCGGGCTACTTCGACGCGCCGATGTCAAAGCCGCTGCTGCACACCTGGTCCCTCGCCGTCGAAGAACAGTTTTATCTGACTTTTCCGGTTTTTCTGCTGCTCACGCGCCGCTTTTCCTCGCGATTCCTGAAACATGCTGTCATTCTGCTGTTTTTTGCCTCCCTTGCGGCAAGCATCGTCGTCGTACGGTCTAGCCCGAACACCGCGTTTTACATGCCCTACACCCGAGCATGGGAGTTGCTCCTGGGAACGCTGGTCGCTCTTCGCTTCTTTCCTCGCCTCCCGCAACCTTGGCTGCGCAATCTTGTGACTGTTGCGGGGATGGGGTTGATCGCCTATTCAGCACTGCGGTATCTCCCGCAGACCCCTTTTCCGGGATTCGCCGCTTTGGCGCCCTGTGTGGGGTCGGCGTTGATCATTGGAGCGGGTGAGTCCGGCACGACCCTGATTGGCAGGGTACTCTCCTGGAGGCCCGTAGTCTTTATCGGTTTGATCTCTTATTCCCTCTATCTCTGGCACTGGCCGGTGGTCATTCTGAGTGATCTGGGGCTCTCCATAAACCTGAGCGGGGCGCTGTCCGGCAATCCCCTCGCGTTGTGGTTGCAGAGAAGTAGCCTGCTTGCGAGATTTGCCATCAGCCTGCTCCTGGCGATTCTATCGTGGAGGTTCGTCGAGGGGCCATTCCGCCGCAGTTCTTCGTGGCGGATTGAGCGGCGGCCTCTATTTGCTTTTTCTGCAGCCGTCATGGTCGCGCTCATTGCTTTGTCCGGGATGGTGATTTTTGCCAACGGATTTCCTGGGCGGTTCCCCAGTCGCGCCGTTCAGGTTGCGTCGTTCCGCGTGCCGCCAGATTCGATGATTGGGCAACTGGGAGATTGCGTGATCACAGAAGGGAATCAAACGACTGTCCTTGAAGATGGCCATTGTCTGGACATCGATCCCGCTAAAAAGACATACCTGCTCCTTGGCGACAGCCATGCTTACTCATTGTGGAACGGCCTGAAGGCGTCACTGCCAAACTCCAACGTCCTACTGGCTGCCGCATGGGGCTGTAGCGCCTCGATTCATCGCGACGCTTATCGGGAACACCTGGGAGAAGTGAGCCGGGTATGCGGGGAGATGACGAGCTTCATCTTTCAGACATACCTTCCGGCACACACAATTGAAGCGCTTCTGATCAGTTATAGATGGAACTCGAGAGACTTGAATGGACTTGGTGACGTTGTAATTTGGGCCAAGGCGCATGGCATTCGGGTCGTTCTTTTCGGCCCTGTTGCGGAGTACGACGCGCCCTTACCGCGACTCCTGGCTTACTCAATTGCTTGGAACAAACCGAAACTGGCCCAGCAACATCTAGCTCCCTATTCTGCGGTCTTGGATTCCAAGATGAGGAACTTGGCTGAGAACATATGGCATGTCGCCTACGTTTCGCTCTTTCAGGCCACCTGTGAGAGCGATACGTGTCTTGAATACGCCGACGACAAGGACGAAATTCCAATGCTGAAGGACGGGGATCACTTGAGTGAAGAAGGCTCGATATTCCTGGTCCACCGCTTGTCGGAATTTGGCGCGTTGAACTGGTCGCAATAAAGGGCCTCGCGAAATGAAAAACAGAGCCCGTGACTGCGCCCGCCATCGGCGAGAGTCACACCTTACCCCAGATCCGTTCATTTTTCTGAAACATTCTTTTGAGATGACTATCCCGAAACAAACTCAAACCCAGCTGGAAATCACAGGAGATCGCATGCGTGTTTTAGGCCTTTGCCGGTTCTCGCTGGCCCTGTTTATCACATCCGTCGCAGCTTACCCGCAACAGAAACCGTCGGCGGGCGCAAAGAAGGCGGCAGCCCCAGCCGATTCCAAAGCAGCTCCCGCTACCCCCCCCCAAGTTGAGAAAGAGAATTGGACTTCTCTGGGGGACTTGAAAACCGGCTTAACGCCGGCTTCGCCCGCGGTGCTACAAAGTGGCGAGGAAGCCGGCGGTTTTGTCCGCGAATTGGTGGTCCTGCAATGGCGGCCAAAAGACCCCATCGAATTATGGATCTCGCGCCCGAAAGGAACCCCGAAGCCGCCAGTGATCCTGTACCTCTACAGCTACAACGATTCGACCGCTCGCTTCCATGATGACGGCTGGTGCAAGCGCGCCACTGACGAGGGCTTTGCCGCAGTGGGATTTGTTCCTGCCCTGACAGACCAGCGATACAAAAATCGACCGATGAAGGAATGGTTCATCAGTGAATTGCCCGAGTCTGTGGGCAGCACGGTCCATGATGTCCAGTTGATTCTGAACTACCTGGCTCAGCGTGGAGACATGGACATGGACCACGTCGGAATGTTCGGCCAGGGGGCCGGCGCTACGATTGCCATTTTGGCGGCCCAGGCTGACTCCCGCATCAAAACTCTCGATGTGCTGGACCCCTGGGGCGATTGGCCGGATTGGCTCAAGTCTAGTAGGGTGGTGCCAGATGCCGAGCGGCCGAAGTACGTCACGCAGGAGTTCCTGAAATCGGTCGCCCCCCTCGATCCGGTTGCCTACCTCCATTCCCTCAAGACTCCAAATTTCCGGTTTCAGCAGATGGCTACAGACGTAACCAGCCCCAAGTCCGCCCAGGAACGCATTGCCGCGGCGGTGCCGGAGCAAGCGCAGGTTGTGAAGTACGCCGGCCCCGAGGATCTGATGAAAGCCTGGAAAGTCTCGGGTCTGTCTGGCTGGATTAAGCAGCAACTCCGTCCGCAAAAGACGAAGGAAGTTGCCACCAGCGTTCCGGCTCATCCGCTGACGAACTGATTGTAAACGCTTCGTTACCGATTATTCTTTGCCGGTTTACGTATTGGACATAATAATTAGTCTATAAGTCTGCCCAGCCCGTCCGGCCTCTCGTCCTCGTCAAAAAGAATCACAAGCAGGAGGTACGGAGGTATGAGACGTATTACGTATGTATTGGCTCTCGCGATCGCGGTGTGCACGATCACGAGCTTCTCGAATGCTCAAGCATTTATTGGCGGCGGTTCTTCGGCCCTGTTTCTGGAACTTGGTCAGGCTGCCCTAGTATCCGTCGGAAATGCACACATTGTGGGGGGTAATCCGACCTTCTGCATTTACGCCCATAAGTCGGGAAACCTGAACCCCGCTAGTAGCGTCAAAGCGCAGGACAATCGGCTCGGGCCGACCGCGACGACCGAAAGTGGTGACTTTTGGATCGTTTGGGGTCCGATCGCCAGCAACTGCGCTAACCCCGACCTCGCCAGCCCCTTCTACATGTATACGAGCTTGGACTCGGTGCTGGGCGATCGTGGCTACTTTGAAGTTGACCCTGGCGTCGCTGGCGGCTGTGGCCCCGGACCCGGCTATTGCCAGCTCTTGAGTCTCGCCCCCGCCGACCTGGTCTGCCCTGGCACCGGGTGCCCGGACAGCCTCCTGAACGTCAATGCTCCAGCGGCACCGTTTAACAACGTGGCAAACAACGCACCGCCTCCCGCCGCGTTAATCTCCTCGATAAACAACGCCCATTGGAATTGGGCTGGCACCACCGTCCGTCCGGAAGATGCCAAGTTTGAAACCTTCCGCTTGCTCACGTCCTGCAACGTATGGATCGACCGTCAGCCGTTCGACCAACTCAGGCGCCAGGTCCAAGGTCTTGGATATGTGAACGGAAACTTGATCAGCGACGATTTTGTCCGCGCCAAGTCAGTCCACGTCAAAGACTTCAACATCACTGGCAACGATCCGCTCAACACCAACTTCCCCGTTCCGGGATATACATTGTCTACAATAGGCGCCAAGCCCGTCATCGTTGCGGTTGGGCCCAGTCCCTCCCCGTCTGGTACTGGCATCGCTTTGGCAACAGACATTCCCGGCTTTGTCGCGGCGAACCTCTTCAGTGGTGTTCTTGGCCGCGCTACCGATTTGCTCGGTCCTACAGCCGCTTGGGCAGTAACCACACTTATTCCCGAGCCACTCTCGGGTGCTTACAATGTTTTTGAATACGGCCTGGTGAACAGCTCGAAATACCATACTTCTCAAGACGCCATTAGCTGCATGCCGGGCGGCGCCCCAAGCAATCCTCTGCACATCGTTTCCGCGAACGGCGCTGGTTTGGAAGGTGGAAGTGTTCAAGCCTTCCGGCGGCGCGTGATCGGTAGTGGCCAGATGACCTCAACCCTTCAGTCGGCAATCGAGGGTGGCGGTCACAACCCCAGCGAAACTTACATTGGCTACTTCTTCTGGGGTGCGGCGAACGTCGTCGGCCTAACCAACGTCAAGTATCTAACGGTCGATGGCGTAGACCCCATTCAAGACCACTACGCCAATGGCACACTGCCGAGCAGCGGTGGCCCTGGCGATCCCTGCAACGGTGTTATCTCCAACTGCCCGTCTGGCTTAATTAGCCTCAAGGGTTTGAAATCGGGCGATTACGCGCTCTGGTCGGCACTCCGCGTAGTCAGCGCAGCTCCAACGCCGGCTGGCATAACCTCCATCATCAGCGCGCTACAGACGCCGGTCCTGGCCACCTTGGAGAACGTGGGCGACTTTGTCCCTTCGAGATCTCTCAACGCGTGGCGTTCCCACTACAGCTTGCCCACTCTTGGCATCAACACAGCGTCCAACGGTCCTAACATCGCTGGGGGTAATGACCTCTGCAACCCGGGAGGGGCTGGAGCCTTGGCCGAGCAGGGCGGCGATGCGGGCGGCGCGATCATCCTGAAGCAGGCCAACGCTGACTTCTGCTCCGACTTCGGTAACAACACCGGCATCATTAACAAGACCGAATAAGCGATCGAAACTGGGAGCAGCTTCGGTTTTGAGTCATCGCCGGGCGTGCTGAAGTTCAGGCCCGCCCCATTTTTATTTGTGCAACGTTTACGACTCGGGTTGAGCAACAATGCCACGGACGGGCAGCTTCCTGCGTCCCGCTGGAAATCGATTTGTAAACGCTTCGTTACCGATTATTCTTTGGCGGTTTACATAAGCTCTCTAGTATTCACCCTTAGTTCCACCCAGCGAAGTTTGGCGGCGAATCATCCGTCCTCGTCAGGACTGGAACCTGTGTGGCGGTTAGGACATCTCCTCCTAACGCGCAGTGACCTCATTGAGCGGAAGGGCAAGAACGGATTATGGATCATCAGCAGCGGAGTTGCTTTGCGCAAACGCATTCTCCGGACAGAGTTAAGACTGACGACCAAACGGGTCGCTTCCGTTCGCCGGAGTTCAGACTTCAGGCTCTCGCCTCGGTCGCTTTGACCCTGGTGGCTTTCTGCGGACTCGCCGGCTGCACGACGGGTGCGGCAAAGATTCAGTCACCGCCGTCGCAAACGCCACTCATCTCCATAGCGCTGGCGCAGCTACCCCCTGCAGTGCTGCCCGTGAGCACTTCGGCGCAGGTTTCAGCCACGGTGAGCAACGATCCTGCCAACGCTGGCGTCGATTGGGTTGCCACTTGCGGCAGCAGCAACACGGCAAAGTGCGGGAGCTTTAATCCGGCCCACACGGACAGTGGAGCCGCCACTACATTCCTGGCGCCTGCAGGGGTCCCACCCCACAAAACGATCGCAGTCACCGCGCTTTCCACTACAGACCATAGTAAGGCTGCCGCATTTTCTGTCACGATCGTTTCCAACGTGACGAGCATCACCATCACCCAATTGCCTCCCCCAACAGCTCCGCCGGGGGCCACGGTCATTCTGTCCGCCACCGTCGCAGGAGACCCGGCAAATCTGGGGGTAGACTGGACGGCAGATTGCGGTGGCTTCGACTGCACATCACAAATCTCGTTATCCTCTCATTCGTCATCAGGCGGGACTTTTAGCATCACCGTTCCCATTGCGCTTCAAGAGATTCCAAACATTGTAGGCACCACCATCACCCTTACCGCATTGGCGACGGCCGACCACAGTTTCAGCACTATGGCGAGCTTCCAGGTATCGCCTCCGATTGTGGTTACCATCACTCAGGCCCCGCCCTCAACGATGTTAACGAATGCCACCGCCAATGTGGTTGCGGTAGTGCAGAATGATCCGACAAACTCAGGCGTCCAGTGGAACATCAGCTGTGCTGCTACTCCGTGTGGCACGATTACTCCCTCGCAAACCGCCAGCGGCGCAACAGCGGTTTTCACAGCGCCGCCGGTTTTACCACCGGGCGATCCGAGCGTGAAGATCTCCGCGCAGGCAACATCCGCTCCATCGGCGCCGCAAAACAACACCGTGGCTGTCACGATTGTCCTGCCAATCTCTATAAAGATCACCCAGAACGTGCCCAACGGGACAATCGTGCAAGGTCATAGCGCCTCCCTGATAGCTGCGGTAAACAACGACTCGAACAACTTAGGGGTGGACTGGTCGTGCGCCCCCGTGGGAAGCTGCGGCACTTTCTCCCCGGCTTCGGCACATACGGCAAGCGCAGCCGCAATTTCATACACGGCGCCCGCCGCGATTCCCGCCGGTGGAACAGTCACGATCACCGCTGCATCCACCGCTGACTCAACGAAAACGGATACGCAAACCGTTACCGTCATTGCAAGTCTGCCCCCCAACAGCTTGCTGACGGGCAAGTTCGTAATGCTGTTGAGCTCCAACAATTCGCAGAATGGCGCATACGTGCTTGGCGGCGTCATAACCGGAAGCGGAAACGGCGCGATTACAGGTGCAAGTTTCGACCTGGTGGATGCTTTGGGAAATTCCAGCAACTTCATCTCTACCTTGTCCCCAAGCACGTATTCGATTGGTCCCGACGGTCGAGGTCAGATCCAACTGCTGATCAATACCGCCGGGCTAACTCATTTCGGTGTGAGTGGCACTGGGTCACCCTGCGGCAGCGCAGCAAATTGCGGAAGTTTGACCTTGAGTGTGGTGTTTGTGACGCCTCAACACGCGATATTGAGCGAATCGGATAGCTTTGGAACCGCCTCAGGAACTCTGGATTTGCAGAATCTCCAGGGTCTCTCCGGGTTTGCCCCGGGTGCTTACTCATTGAGCTTGTCCGGCTCCGAGAAGGGGCTGCCTACTGGATACTTTGTGGCAAGCGCCGTGACCATTCCTCCGACAACCCCTTCAACATCCTACTCGTATATCACAGACCAATCGGATGGTGGTGCCATCGCAAGCGTGCCGTTTACGTCGGTATCGCAGGGTTTTGCCGCCAGTAGCGGTTTCGATGGCAACGGAAAAATGAGCCGGTCCTCTCTCGATCTGGGTTTGCCCACACAGTTCAATCTGGATTTCTGGGCTATTGACGCTACTCACTTTGTAGTTACGGACTTGCTAGACTCGTTCAATGGTACGCCCAACGTCATTATCAGTGGCCACCTTACCTTGCAGCCCGCGGCCGCGACAATTTCCGGAACGTATGCCTTCACGGAGAAGGGCGCGACAGCCGCGGCTCAGCCGCAAGCAGCAGGGGGCATCCTCGCGTGTGGCTCGACCGGAACGCTTGATGTAATTCCTCTTGGCGGAACAGTCTCAACCAATCCGTCGATTAGCGCCACGTGCGGACCAGTAATCAACGGACGGAGCCTGATTGCCGTCACCGGAGCCAGCGCATCCGGCATCAGCCAGTTCGCGGCTTATCCGACTACGGACCAAGGAGTCTATCTTATCGAACTGGACGGTGGTCCGTCGGGAACCTCCGGCTCGTCCGGGGCCGGTGTGGCGATGCAGCAGACGCTCGCGACTCCTATCGCCAGTGGGGCGCTGAATGGCAAGTATGCTTCGAGTTTAAACTCTAGCACCGCCCTCGGTTCTCAAGACTTCGGTGCGCAGATCGCGGCCGACGGCGTATCGATGCTCGCCGGAACCGGGGATGTAAACTCATTCAATGGCGCGGCGGCGACGCCGGTCGGTACGCCCTCGCCGGGCGCAGGGTTCAGTGGAACGTACTCGTCCGCAAGCGATGGACGGTTCCCCTTCACGGTGACGATTACTCCCGCAATCGGTCAGCCGTCGTCGCAAATTACAAACCTGAATCTGGCCTGCTACATCGTTGACGCGAGCACCTGCATGCTCTTGGATTTGGACGCAACCGCACCCGGCACGGGCATGCTCCTACTTCAGAATACCGGTTTGTGAAAATTGGGGAGAATCCCGTGGCTCCACAGCGTTTGCAACCTTGCTTCGTCCTGGGGTTTGCGTTCTGTTGCATCACCCAGCTTTCGGCCACGTGTCACGCCCAGCAGAATCCCTCCGATCCGTCGAACCAGTCGCCTCAGAACGCATCGGGTTGTGCGCCGCTGTCTGCGTTCCCGCCATTGCCGCTGAGTGTGGTCGAATCGTGTCAAAGGGGAGATTCGGTCGAAGTCACACTGCCGTTGAAACCGGACGCCAACGGCCGGGCACGAGAAAAACGAGTGCGCGGCACATACGAGTTTCGCGAGTACAGCATCCCCGAATCGGAACAGGAAAGTGCGTTTGACAATTTGATGAACCTCATTCCGATCGCCGGTTTTGTGGTTCAGTATTCGATCAGGTCATCGGTCATTACGGCCCGCAAAGGCGATACCTGGATGCTCATCAATTTCAGCGGTGAATCCTATAACGTCAGCGTCGTCGTTCCCCCCGAAGAATCCTGGACACCCGTGAAAACCGATGAAGAGATCGCCCGGGAAATGAAGGCTCATGGCCGGGTGGACATTTACGGAATCCAATTCTCTCCAAACCAGGCCATTCAAGAGAGGGGATCGGACATTCTTTCCGAGATCTTGAAGTATCTCAGAGCAAATCCGGATTTATCCATCGCGATCGAGAGCCACAAGATCAGCCCCATCGGCCCCCCGGACTTCGATTTAGAAATCACAAAAGAAAGGGCCAATGCCGTCGCGGACTGGTTGATCGCCCACGGGATCGACCGTTCCCGTGTTCAAGCGCGGCCCCGTGGCCGCGATAACCCCATCGCCGACAACGAAAGTCCCATCGGGGCTCAGCGCAATGAGAGAATTGTCCTCGTTAAGGCGAATTCCTGACCGCCATGCTGGCTCAGGTAACGCACTTGGTCCCGGAACCAAGCTGCTGTTGATCGGGGACGGACCCACAAACAATTCTGGTGCATTGAAACGCGGAGTGCCCGCCGACGGTTGGCATCGGCGGGCACTCGCGGCAACGCTAGTGGGTATCGAATTATGAAATTATTCTTAAAGTACGCCCGTCTAAGCTAGTTGGTTTTGCTAACCAGGCCGGTCGGATTCCCGTAATCTGCACAGAAATCGAGGTTGGCTTGTCTCAGAATGTTCGCTCCTCCCACATCGCCACCCAATTCCGGGAGCGCGCCGCCGAGAGGCGCACAAAGGTCGCCTGGCGTGTTGATCGTGGTCCCGTTAGCAACCGTGTTCGACAAGACGGCTGGCAAATAATAGTGCGAGTGCCACACGTTGAGGTTAGCAGGAGACACAAAGTTGTGTTGCGTAGCGTTGATTGCCTGCGCGGCCGTAACCAGAGCCGTCACTCCGATTGGGGTCGGGTTCTTGCTCAGGATCCGCAGTACCGACCAGATAGGGTAGTCGCCAGAGTTCAGCCCGTTAAAGGTTACGTTGCTGAGGGGATGGGCCGCATCCACACCCGGCAAAACGCCGTCGGTATACGTTGCCTGGATGGGGTCCACGCCGTTGACGGTCAAATATTTTCCATTTGAGGTGGTAAATGAAGCCGCATTCGCGGCGCTCCAATAGAAGTAGCCCATACGCTGGTCACTCAGAGTAGCAGCCTGAATCTGGCTGATCATCTCATCGGTGCCGAGCGCGCGGACACGGAAAGCCGGAACTACACCGTTTGTAGCCAGAAGCTTCATACCGTTCGAGAAAACCGCGCCACCAGGCTCACAGTTCCAGATATCCTGGGAACTATGAAATTGAGAGCTATTGGTGATGCTGAATTCCATGACGTTGTAGGGTCCCGACAAAGGCTCGCTGATTAAAGTCGTGATGGGCGCGGTTGAGGTTGGTCCAAGCAAGTCGGTGCTTCGCCCGAGCGTACCGTCCGTGAAGTTGGTCAAGACGAAACCAGGTATATCAGTCGCTGCGCCGATTCCGGTTCCCCCTGCCGGGCTGACCACCACCAGGATTGGCTTGGCTCCCAAATTGGTAACGCTGTAAGGACGAACAGGTCTTGCTGTGTTGATTGGATCATTTCCCATAAAGTTAAAATCGAGCAGATTGAGCTGGTTATTACTGACAGCACTTTGGACCGGAACTCCAAAACCGGGGGACGGCCCTTGGTATCCCAGCCCATAGGTTAGGCGCAAGATCTGGTCAAATGGTTGACGATAAATCCCCTGGTTACAAGGAGTGAACATACGCAGCACTGCATACTTGGCGTCTTCCGGCATGATGTCGGTTCCGACTGCGGTCCAGTGCATCTTATGCAACGCTTTAACCACCGCAGCGGGAATTGGGGTATCCGGACCGTAAACGCAGGGGGCCGTCACATTGCAAAGCTTGTTATCCCCAGCCGTACCCGCGGGTACAGTGAGAGACTGAATGCATCCATCGGTGTCATCACTAGAGTCCACTTCGAAGAAGCATTTAACGCCGACGGCGGAATCCAGCGAGGTATAAGCATAAATGTCAAAGTCGCTGGCAGGGGACGCACAAGTCCCCGTGCCCGTGCCCCACGTGACCCAGATGTCGCCGACGTCAGAGATTGGCAGACTTCCGAGCATCACCGGGCGGTTGTCCTGAGCCAGGGCTTGCTGAGTCTGGGAAGCGGTGCTTATGGAGTATGTCCAAACACAAGGAGTCCCGGTCAGCGCTGATGACTGGGCAGCTTGGCCTAGTTCGAGGAACATGGCCGACGAGCCACCGCCAAGAAACATGATGTTACCGCCGTGGCTTTTCACCCCAAGCCTTACCGCCGGGCTCGCCACACCACTGTAGGTCGCCGTGGTGTTCGTGGCGCCTGCCAGAGCCGTGGTTGCCAGTCCTGACGAGTTGAATGTGGCCACAGTTGTGTCCGAAGAGGCCCACGCCGCCGAGTTTGTAAGATCGAGGGTGCTACCGTCGCTGTATTGCCCCGTCGCCGTGAATTGCTGCGTGTCGCCCGCAAACACGATGGGGCTATTCGGGGTAACCGTGATCGATACTGGTATCGGCGGCGTGTTGACGACCTGCGTCAATACTCCGCTGCTTCCGCCAAAGTTCGCGTCCCCGCCATATTGCGCCGATATCGAATGGGAACCAACCGCCAGCGCCGATGTGGGGAATTGCGCTTGTCCGTTCGCACCTAATGCGACTTGCCCGAGCTGCGTTGTGCCGTCGAGAAATGTAACCGTACCTGTCGGTGTTCCAGCGGTCCCGGACGTAACCGTCGCGGTCAAAGTCAAGGATTGCGAAAAGTAGGAAGGATTTAGGGACGAAAGCAAAGTGGTCGTAGTGCTAGAGGTTGCACCTTGCGCATTGCCAGCAAGCACGGCTCTTGGACTCGAAAAACCAGACAACCCAGTCACGCTAGTCAATATTACTAGCATTAGAGTCGCTACGATCAAGCTGAAACCGATCGCTTTTCTAATTTGAGTCGGAAATTCACTGAAACAAGGCACACCAACGGAGAAAAATGGCATAAATTCCTTCTCCTAGGGACAGAGTTAAACCCACATACCGCGCATCGTACTCTTGGCTCCCACAGGAAAAGTAAAATTCCCTTGAAAATAGTATTTAACCTTGTGCAGTGAAGTGGTTGTAGTACTTAGCGCTCAAAAAAATTTCAATCTAGCGCACTGGTCTTCTTCAGGGCAGTGTCGCCCCATAGTATTTCGCTTTGAGAATGGCTGCCGTTCAGCAAAGCTGATCGCGATCGGCTCCAGATCTGACAATTGAGACCCTCAACGGAGAGCATGCGACAGGACCGACTCGCCTCAGATGGACTTCCTCCTGTCCCAGAAGCGCAGCATCCTCAGCATGCACCTCGGGGCCCTCGTCAGGCCTCAAACGGGTGCTCAGGCTGTCACCGAAACGTCAAGTTTCGGTAACACTCGTTTCTCTTTCATTCAGTAGGCTCCCTGCTGCAAGTCAATCGACCCAGGAGAGTCATGTAGTGTTGGCGAGGTTCTTTACGACGGCATTCTTGGCCGGGGCGGCTATCTGCTCCCTTTATGCCCCTAAAACCGCGGACATCGCTGATCTCAAGGCCACAATCCGCGAGTGGGATGTGCCGACAAAGGGGGCTAAGCCGTATGCCGCAGCGATCAGCCCCGATGGCTCGATCTGGTTCACGGAGGAAATGGCAAATAAGGTAGGCCGCCTGAATCCCAAGACGGGAGAATTCAAGGAATTCCCGCTCACTGAAGAAAGAGCCGCCGGCCCTCACGGCGTTGCTGCCGATCACGATGGCCGCATCTGGTTCGCAGCCAGTTCTGGCGGCTCGATCGGGAAACTTGAACCGAGCACGGGCAAAGTTACAGTCTTCAAAATGCCTGAGCCCAAGGCCACGGATCCCGAGAGTTTGGCTTTCGATTCGAAGGGCACTCTGTGGTTCACTGTTCAAAATTCCAACATGGTGGGTAAGCTCGACCCCTCCTCGGGTGCGATCACCTTAAAAGAGGTTCCCTCTCAGAATGCTCGACCTACTGGAATCCTCGTTCTGAAACGAGGCACTCCTATCTTCGCCGAACCTGGTGCGGGCAAAATCGGCTTCATTATTCCAGAAACCGTTGCTGTTCACGAGTTCCCGCTTCCTCCGGGAACACGCTCCCGCCGCCTTGCTATCGCGCCCGACGAGAACACACTTTATTTTACGGACTACACTGGCGGCAACCTAGGCAAGCTCGATATTTCCATCGGTGCGTTGGTTATGTTTCCGACGCCTGGTGGGGCTGACTCCTCCCCTTACGGCCTCACCATAACGCCTGACGGCACGGTCTGGTACTGCGAAACGGGCATCCAGCCTAAAAACATCGTCCGCTTTAACCCCGGATCCTCCACTTTTTCGCGGACCCCCATTCCTTTTACCACGGGAGTTGTAAACAGCATGGCTGCCGCTCCCGACGGTCGAGTCTATTTCGCCAGCGACGTCGACAAGGTGGGCGCCGTGGAAGTCCCCCAATAGACTCGGCAGGCAGTGGAGCGGTTTTCCTAGCCCGCTCGAGGAGATCTACATGCTTAGGTTCGGGAGAGAGTCCTTGAGCTTGGAGAGTCGGGTCGGAGGACTGGAGAAGCGCACGCGGGCCTTTGCCGGTTGGAATTCTCCTCGGAACTTATTGCCTGGAGCAGCCTAGAGTTTGATTCGCGGCTCGTTTCTATTGGTTATTTACGCGAGAGCCTCCCAGCAGGGCTCCACAAGCTGAACAGAGATGAAGATCCTGATCGCGCACAATTCGTATCAGCAAGCGGGCGGCGAGGACGCAGTGGTAAAAGCGGAGGCTCGGCTACTTGAAGACAACGGCGACACCGTGATTCGCTATGAGCGGAGCAGTAACGAACTGCGGGACAATGGCGTGCTGGCAACGATGATTGCTGCCACGCGAGTGGTGTGGTCGTCTCCCTCTTATCATTCCCTTGAAGCGATATTGCGAGAAACGCGGCCGGATATCGTTCATTTTCATAATACCTTTCCACTGATTTCACCCTCGGCATATTTTGCCTGCGCGGAAAAGGGCGTGCCTGTCGTCCAGACCCTTCACAATTACCGATTAATCTGCCCAGGAGGCCAGCTTCAGCGAAAAGGGCAGATCTGTGAGAACTGCGTTCGAAAGGGCGTTCGCTGGCCGGGCGTGGTGTATGGCTGCTATCGCGGCAGCAGCGCGATGACAGCCGCCACAGCGGCAATGCTGGCGGTTCATGGCGCGCTTGGCACCTGGAAGAGGAAAGTCAGCCTGTACATTGCCCTTTCCGAATTTGCCCGGGCCAAATTCATCGAAGGCGGCGTTCCGCCGGAGCGGATCACGGTAAAGCCAAATTTTGTGCATAGCGCGGTGAAAGACCGAGATCAGGTTGGAGATTCCGTTCTATTTGTAGGCCGACTCTCGCCGGAGAAGGGGCCGCAACTTCTACCGGTTTCCTGGAGCCGACTGAGAGTCCGCATCCCCTTGCACATTTTGGGAGACGGGCCACTCCGCGCGGACCTTGTTACGCAGGCTGCAAGCATGCAACAGTCGCAGATTTTTATGCATGGCCGCTGTTCGACCGAGCAGGTCGTTTCATTCATGGGCTCCGCAAGGTGCTTGGTTGTGCCAAGCCTTTGCTATGAGGGCTTTCCTTTATCGGTGGCGGAGGCGTTTTCTTGTGGCTTGCCTGTGATTGCGGCGCGGATAGGTTCGCTCGCGGAAATTGTGCGAGACGGTGTGACTGGATTGCATTTTGAGCCAGGCAATGTTGAAGATCTCGCCGCAAAGGTGAAGTGGGCTTGGGAGCATCCGACGGAGATGTCGCGGATGGGACGCAATGCTCGTGCTGAATACAAGACCAAATATGAGCCGCAGAAGAACTACCAGATGTTGATGGAGATCTATAAGCGCGCGATGGCAATTTGCGCCGAGGACTTCGCCCTAAGTCTGATTGCCCAAAGTGCCAGCTTAACGGCCACTCAAAACTCTCCACACAAGGGAGCTGCCAAGGGTCTCTGAGATGTCCAACGAAATCAAAGTCAGGGCGGCGAGCGTCGGCAACGGACGAGTCCACGCGGATCTCACAAATCCGCATTATCGTGCATGGCTGCGATTTTTGGAGGAGAGTGAATCCTGGACCGCTGCTCAGATCGCGGAATATCAACTCGAGCAGTTGAAAAAAGTTGCGCTGCATGCGTACAAGAACTGCGGCGCCTACAGCAGCATCTTCGATCAAGAAAGAATTGCCCCCGCTGACCTTAGGTCGTTGGACGACTTTGAAAGAGTGCCGTTTGTCACGAAGGAGGATTTGCGCGACAGGCTCGAAGAATTCTCATGTCCATGGCCGGATCGCAAGTATGTGACAACCGGGGGCAGCACTGGCATCCCGTTCGGGTTTTACTGGGATGATGTCGCCTTCCGCCGTGAACTGGCCTCCAAGGCCCACCAATATCACCGCATAGGCTGGAAGGAGGGGGACCGACAGTTAGTGCTGAGGGGCCTCCCGATTCAAAATCCAGATCATACTTCATACGTGCCAGAATTCGAGGAACTTCGCTGCTCCTCCTACCATCTGACGCCGGCAGATATGGAGACTTTCTACGTTCGCGCGTTGGAATATCGCCCTAAGTGGCTACGCTGCTATCCCTCTTCGGGGCATATTTTCGCGCGCTTCCTCGATGAGCGAGGGCTGAAGATCCCGTCCATTGAGGGCGTTTTGTGCGCCTCGGAAAACCTGTACGAGTTTCAGCGGAGACTGTTGCAGAAAGTGTTCGGAGAAAAGGTCTTCAGCCACTACGGCCATTACGAATTGGCGGTGCTGGCGGGTTATTGCGAGTGCGTGAGCGCGTATCATGTGCTCCCACAATACGGTTACGCGGAACTTTTGGATTCCCAGGGGAAGCGCGTTCGGGCTCCGGGAGAAATCGGGGAGATAGTTGCAACCTCTTTCTTGATGTATGCCACCCCGATGATCCGATACCGCACGCGCGACTATGCCGTGTTCAAGAGCAACGCGTGCGCCGAGTGCGGGCGGCCATACGAAGTTTGGGATCGAATTGAGGGACGATTGCAGGAGTTTGTGGTCACGGGAACGGGTCGGTTGATTTCCATGACCGCGCTCAACATGCATGACGGCACCTTTGATTGCGTGCGGCAGTTCCAGTTTCATCAGACCGAGCAAGGGAGAATAACGCTCAATTATGTGCCACGTTCAGAGTGCAGCGATTCCTCGCTTGCTTTGTTGAGGTCACGGGTGCTGCAGAAGCTTGGGAGAGACGTCACCCTCCGTTTGAGGCCGGTAGAAGAGATTCCATTGACAGCGCGGGGCAAGCACCGTTTTTTGATTCAGGACCTCCCGGTGGAGTTCCATGATGAATGAGGCGGTCCTACAACACGCAAGAGTGGGTGAAGCTGGGCCAATGAACGCGACCCGCCCGCGTGTCTGCATTATCGACACAGGAAGTGCGAACTATCCTCGAACCGCCCCGTATCATCCCTCGCAGCCATATCCGGAGTACCCGTTCGGTGATGCTTTGGCGCCAGAACCGAACCTTGCCTACGATGGCGTGCGCCGCGCTCTTGGAGAGTTGGGATACGATGCCACGCATTTTGGATCGGCTTCCTGGAATCCGCTTGGAGGAATCATTCGGCCCGGCATGACGGTGGTGATAAAGCCAAACTTTGTCTTGAGCCGCCACGCCGAGGGGAAAGATCTCTATTCGATTATTACTCACCCTTCTGTTTTGCGCGCCATTGCAGATTATTGTTGGATTGCTCTTGAAGGTCGCGGCGAGATCATCTTTGCCGATGCTCCTCAATACAATTGTGATTTCTCTGAACTCCTTCGACACACCGGTCTAGACAGGGTGTGTCGGTTTTTCGACAATTTCCCGGGACCAAAGGTCTCTTATAGAGACCTCCGCAACTACTGGTCAAACAAACGCCATTTTCCATCGATGAAGCAGGATCTTCGAGGCGATCCCGGCGGCAGGGTTCGCGTCGATCTCGGGAAAGACAGCTCTCTTTACCGAAAGCATAACGTCGATCGGCTATACGGAGCTGTCTACAATCGAGACGAAACGATCAGCAATCATCGCGGAGACACTCAAGCGTATGAAATTTCGGGAACGATTCTTGGCGCCGACGTGGTTATTTCAGTTCCAAAGCTAAAAGTTCATAAGAAGGTTGGCGTCACCCTGAATGCCAAGGGCCTGGTTGGAATTGCCACGAACAAGAATATGGTGGTGCATTATACGCTCGGTTCACCCAAGGAGGGCGGCGATCAGTACCCTGAGGGTCTGTTCAGTCCCGTTGAGAGAACCCTGATCAAGACTGAGCGATGGATGTATGACCACTTGCTCGCTCCGAATTCGAAACCGCTTGAGTTTCTGCATCGCTCCGTCTACTGGCTACATAACCGCACAACGCGACGGCTGGGGCTGAAAGTAGCAGAACACAAGCGGTTACTAGATGCGGGCAATTGGTACGGCAATGACTCTGCATGGCGGATGACCGTCGATCTGCTCCGAATTTTCTATTTCGCAGACCGGGAAGGCAGGATCCGAGATCAGGTTCAACGACGCCTATTCTCCTTTGTCGATGGGATTGTTGGCGGGGAGGGAAATGGTCCACTAACCCCCGATCCCAAACCTTCTGCCGTCCTAATTGCTGGGGAAAATCCGTTGGCGGTCGACGTCGTGGCCGTGCGCTTGATGGGTTTTGACCCCCAAAAACTCAAAATTTATTCTCATGCGTTGACTGACAGGCAGCATAGCTTCGGTGTGCGCAGCACGGATGACATACAGGTAGTGACTACTCGTAACGATTGGAAGAACTGCATTTCCGATTTGTCTTCGCGGTTTCTGAATTTCCGGCCGCACCCTGGCTGGGTAAATCAAATTGAAGTGAACCACGTTCAAGCAGGAGGAAATAAATGAACCCTAGTGTATCGATTGTCGGTCTCGGTAAACTCGGATTGGGCCTGGCAAGTGTGTTTGCCGACGCCGGTTTCCAGACGCTCGGGGTTGACGTGAACCCGGAGCTAGTCGATAAGATTAACGCCGCCGATGGCTCAGGATTCGAGAAAGAGATAAATGAACTGGTTTGCCGCTATGGCGGGAAGTCTCTCATGGCGACGGACTCGCATGAAAGAGCGATCCGCGAAACCACTGTCACTTACCTGCTTGTGGCCACTCCCAGCAATGACGATGGTCATTTCTCAAATACCTACCTTGAACAAGCCTTCCGGTCCCTGGCAGAAAGCCTGGCAGGCGATTCGAAGCCATACCATCTCTTTGTAGTGGGCAGTACCGTCACGCCACGCGCTATCGAAGATTTCCTAATACCCCTTATTGAAAGCCGTTCCGGGCGCAAACTAAACGAGGGTTTTGGGGTCTGCTATGTTCCGGAATTTGTGGCGCTGGGTGCGGTCGTAAAAGGATTCTGTAAGCCCGATCTCGTTATCATCGGTGAGAGTGACGAACGGGCTGGTCAACAAGTCGAAGCGATTCACCGTAAAGTCTGTGGAAGTTCACCAGCCATAAGGCATATGTCGATTCGCAATGCCGAAATCGCGAAGGTGGCTCTCAACGTTTTCCTTACGCTAAAGATTAGTTTCGGAAACACGATCGCGAATTTGTGTGAACGTATCCCCGGAGCAGATCCCGATGTAATTGCGGATGCAATCGGGTGCGATCGCCGTATCTCTCCGCACTATTTGCGCGGTGGCCTCTCCTACGGTGGACCGTGCTTTCCTCGGGATACCCGCGCGCTAAGCGCATTGTCTCGCGACCACGGGTACTCCCCTATTCTTGTGGATGCGACTGAGAAAGTGAATGCATTTCAGGACGAACGTCTTTTGGAAAACGTTATTCGAGCGCATCAAGACGCTCCGGAATTGCCCGTGGGCATCCTTGGGCTCTCGTTCAAACCAGATACCTCCGTCATCACGGGCTCCACATCGCTTAAATTAGCGGGCGCGCTTGTCCAACAAAAAATCCCTGTAGTGGTGTTTGATCCTCTTTGCCTGACTCAGGTGCGGAGTCTCTTCTCAGATCGTATTCAGTATGCGGAGTCGGCTGCTGACTGCATTGCAAGATCCGGACTGTGCGTCATCGCGAACCCAGAGCGGACTTACAAGGAAGCAATAGAACGGTTCCAGCCGTCCGAACCCAAGATCGTTTTGGATTGTTGGAGGCTTCTGGATCGATCCAAGCTTCATGAAAATCTCCACTATCAAGCCTTGGGGCTGCCCATTGAAAGGCCCGTACTGCAAGGCGCTCGCCGGTCCCACGCGGCTCCGAGGAAACGGAAAATTGACCGCGTCAACATACTGGGTGTGGGGGTAAACGCGGTTAACATGCAAATGGCTCTCGATGAGATTGAAGGGTGGATCGAAGAGCGCAAGCAAAATTTCGTGCTAAACGTGCCGGCGCACTGCATCGTGGAGTGCCTGAGGGATGACAATCTTAGGAAGATATATAATCGCGCCGGACTCGTTAATCCCGACGGCATGCCGATTGCCTGGATCGCGCGCTGGATGGGGCATAGGCATGTCTCCCAGGTGTGTGGCCCAGATTTGATGCTCACCCTCTGCGAACGCTCGGTTTCCAAGGGTTACCGGCACTTCCTTTATGGTGGATGGCCACCTGATGTCGTCGAACAACTTGCCGGTCAGCTAGAAAGAAAGTTCCCGAGCATTCAGATTGTCGGAAAATTCGCACCTCCATTCCGGCCTCTGACCGAAGCAGAGGATGTCGAGATAACGGCGCTGATCAATCGAGCCAATCCCGACATTGTCTGGATCGGTCTTGGAGCTGCCAAGGAAGAATTTTGGGCTGAATCCCATTTGCATCGAGTCACGGCACCTGCGTTAATCGGAGTGGGGGCCGCGTTCGACTTCCACGCCGGTATCAAAAGCCGTGCGCCGCGGTGGATGTCTCAGGCCGGGCTTGAATGGTTTTTCCGCGTACTTACAGAACCCAAACGGCTTGGGTCACGCTATCTAAAGGACAATCCCGTGTTTCTTTGGAATATGTTCCTTCAGGCGCTCGGTCGACAGCCGCGTCCCCTGACAACGGAGTAAGTGTTGACCGGCCTTCTGGAGACGCGACAGTATTTCCGAGAGCGCATCATTAGCGGCGCTAGCCTGAAAACCAGCCAGAGTTGCACGATCGAAGAGACGCGGCCGGTGAGTCCATGTTAGTAACTTTTATCGTATGGCTGATCGCCGGCTATGCCGCGTGGGGTTATGGCCTTATTTGTTTCCGGGATGAATCCGGTCAACATGATTTCACCCGGATGGCACCGGAGAGTGTTGCCGCGAAGCTCTTCTTTGGATTTCTGCTGATGAGTTTTGCATTGTTGCCAGTGGCTCTGATAACGAACATCTCCCGGTGGCTGGGATTGGCTTTGGCCGTGCCGGGAATAGCGATTGCTGTCAAGCACTTCCGTAACACCCATCGTCGGCCGGGAGATCCGATTTTCCCCAAGGTTATATATTTCGGAAGCGGGCTCTTGATCCTCGCGTTTTTCGTGTCGACGGCGGAGGTGCAATTCTATGATACCGGTTTGTACCACCAGCAAATGACGAAATGGTTGTCGGACTTTGGGCTGGTCCCTGGCATGGCCTTGCTTCTGAGGCGTTATGGCTGGACTTCCTCATGGTTCGCGGCAGCTGCGGCTCTGAACCACGGGCCGTTGAGCGGTAGAGAGGCCGCCATCATCGGTGGTTTACCGTTCGTATTGATGATTATGGTTGGCGCAGCCGTTGGGTGGAATTACAAACTTGCGGGCGTTCTTCCCGGAGTTCGCGGACTGACGTGGAGCCTCTTTTGCGGGTTGTTGCTCGTGATCTCTCTGACCTGGAGTCTTGAATCGTCGCTTAGTCCAGATATCGTGATTTGGCTGCTGCCCATGATAATCACGTTGCTACTCAGCGAGCCATCGATGAGCGAATCCGAACGAGTCGGATTTGCGCTTCTGCTTTCTTCGTTGGCGCTCACGGTAAAGCTGAGCGCTGCTCCAGTGATTGCTTATTGCAGCGTGCTGTGGCTTTGGCAGTTTGTGCGTGCTCGCGCTGGGCGAAAAGCATTGCTGGCGTATGCAGGTCTGGCCACGGTGGTAGTGCTCGTGCTTTTCGTTGCAAACATCCGTACATCCGGTTGTCCGCTTTACCCATCGCAGTTCGGTTGCATGTCCGGAGAATCGTCGGTCGGAGCGGCTTCTGCCGCGGCCTTGGGGAAAGGACTTCGAGATTATGCCGCACAGGGAAACCGGCACATGGGCTGGTTCGTGACCGCCGCGCTTGCAGGTACGTTTTTCGCGTTGAAGGCCCTTTGGAAAGATCCGTTTGTTCTTTACGGTTTGGCTGCATCTTGGAGTGGCATTGCTTTTATCCTGATAACCGCCCCCAATCCGAGATTTGGAATGGGCTACTTGCTATTACCAGTCGCAATCTCTCTGGCCGTCTTCGTTCAATGGATGAATCGCACATGGCCGACTTTGCTATCAACCGGTCGCAGGTCGCTGCCGTGGGTGACGGCAACGGCGGCGCTCGTATTGCTTGTTCTCTCAATTCATGCGCCAGGTTCTCGTTTCTCTCTACTGTTACCGAAGCGCATGGCCAGCGCTGATGGTGATCCGATTCATATCGTAAATGAACAACTCAACAAACGATCCACACTTTCACTGGCCAAAGCAAAAATCGGCGATGTTCTGGTCGTAGTCCCTCAGTCCTCCGACCAGTGCTGGGACGCTGCTCTCCCTTGCACTCCCGAAACATGGCAGAGCATCGAGCTCAAAGAGCCGGCTCAGGGCTTGCGAGGGGGATTTCGATGGTCATCAACCGCCTCGCAACCGGGGGATTTAGCCCTCGGCCATTGAGACGCCCAGGTAACCGGGATCGAGGGCCGAACACCGTTACCTGACGAGTAGCTGGTAAGGGCTACTGTAATCGTCGGTCCACGGAGCAATTTGGCGCGATACCCGGAGTGCTTTTCCGTCGGCGACCAAGCCGGGCAGGCGAAGGGCCGCCGGGTCGCGCGACAGTAGAACCCACAATGGATCAGCATCGGGCGGTGTGTGAACCTCAATGCTCGCCAGTTGATAGGTGCGTGCAAGGCTATCCATCAGCGGGCGCAGATCGAGCGACGAGTTGCTGAGGTGAAACGCAATCACTGACCGTGGGCTGCGAGTCCGCTGAAGGTAGAGTTCCATTGCTTGGCGGGTAAGAAGATGCACGGGAATGGAATCGCCGCTGAACGCGTCGACCACCAAAACATCAAAGTCGTGGCTCTCGCCCCTGGAGAATTCTTCTTGCAAGCGGACGCGCGCATCGCCTTCAACGACGTCTATTTTAGCGGGCGAGGACTCGACGAACGTGAAGTACGGGTTGCTCCCAGATGAGAACTGCGCTACCGCAGGGTCGATTTCGTAAAAGCGGTAGTAATCGCCGGGTTGAGCGTACGCGGCGAGGCTGCCCGTTCCCATGCCGATAATGCCGACGCGGAGATTCGGATGATCAGAATTGCGGGGGAATTGGTCCAGCAACAGACCCACGCCACTCGGGTGACTGTAATACATGAGCGGCTGGTATCGAAGGTCCGGCAGGACGCTCTGCTGGCCGTGAATTGTGCGCCCGTGAAGCAGATCCACGGTAGTCCCTTCCTGAAAGATAGCTTTCACACCAAAAAAATTTCGCGTGCGCTTCAAGAGCGAAGCCGCCCGGGTTTCCCGTTCAATCGTCTTGTCGATCATGTAAAAGGCGCGGATGCCGAGGAGGATGGCCACGGATGCCACGATCGGAACACCGTAAGGCTTCCGACGCACCCAGGATTGTGGATCGCGCAACACCGCGACCGCCAGCAAAACGCCGCATCCCAGAAGCCCGACGTGGAATTCCCAGAAGCGGTCGAAAACGAGCGGGGCGAGCAAAGCGACAAAGGCGCTGCCGAGCGCTCCACCGGCGGCAATCGTCAGATAGTAGGAAGTCAATTGTTCAGCCGGAGGCTTGGACCGGGCCAGTTCACCCTGGCAGACCATGCAAACGGCAAACAACGCTGAACACAAAATCAAGACCACCTGCAATGTGCGTATTTCGTTGTACTGCGGCAGAGCAACAAGCGCCATGTACCCCAAAACGACATACAGGAGAGAAAAGACGTCACGGCGGTACCAGCGCGGATGGTCAAAGCAGATAATGAACGACAGCAGATAAAGGGCCAAGGGAAGAACCCAGAGCAAGGGAACGGGAGCCACTTGCTGGCAGATCATATTCGTCGTGGCCAAAAGCATGGTGCAGGAGCAACCCGCCAAAACCACCCACCAAAGGCGGGGTTCACGCGCCGGGGCTCTGAGTTTCTTTCGGGCTTTTCGTGCCGGCTCAGGCTTCGCCCGAACTGGCTCGCGCATTCGCAGGAAAGCGCAGATGGCCGAGAAAATCAGAACCAGTGCAAACAAGCCCGACCAAGCCCAGGATTGCCCTGTCAACGTGAACTTGCGCTCTACAAAGAACGGATAAGAAACCAGTGCAAGGAGCGATCCGAGATTGGACACCGCGTACAAGCGGTAGGGTGAAGCTTGGGAATTGCTTCTGTACCAGTCCTGGCACAGCGGGCTATTGGCTGACAGGAGTATGCACGGCACGCCAGCCCCCAGCAGGAGCAGCGCCGAGATCTGCGGGATGGGATACTCTGACCTGCCCGAGAGCCACGATACACGAGGAAGGAGTGGACCGCGCCAGAACAACGCTTGCAGCAGCGTCACCAAGGCGCAGGCTCCGATCAACCCCAGATGCGCCTTGGCCTGTTGATTCGGCGGAAGCTTCGCGCACACGAAAGCCGCATAGGCATAGCCGCACAGAAGTAAGACCTGGAATACGAGAAGGGCCGTGCTCCAGACGGATGGACCGCCTCCATACCGGGGCAGAACGAACTTGCCCATAATCAGCTCGACCTGGAACAGCAAAAATGCACTCAAGAAAATATTGACCCCGCAAAGGAGCACGACCGCAAAGCGCGAGGCGGGGGCCGGCGATACGGTCGCCGATGCCCTCTCTACCCGGGCAGTTCCTTCGGGACGCTTTTCATCTCGAGCAGTGACAGGCCTAGCCATTTGGGAAGGATTGAGCATGCCGCCCGAACATTACAAACGGATGAATGGAGGCGCAATTCAAAACCGCGTCGAGGGTGCGCGTGTGCGTCTGAATCAGAGCGATGGATATATTCCTTCGGCTTAACACTGGGTTTATTTCTGGCTCCTAAAATAGAGCTCTCCTGGACCGCTAGGACGAGCATAGATCAGTAGTGGAAAGATCCTGAGTGACGGAGGACCGTGATGCAGCAGGAATGCTTATCGATCGTGATGCCGGCGTACAACGAAGAAGCCACGCTGGCCACGGTCGTGCACCGAGTCTTGAAGCTACCCAATCTTTTGGAAGTGGTGATCGTTAACGATTGCTCGAAGGACAGAACGGGCGAGATCGCTGAACAATTTGCGTCGCGGGAACCGAAGTTGAGGGTGTTGCATCATCAAGTCAATCGCGGAAAGACGGAGGCGCTAAAGACCGGCTTCGCCAGCACGCGCGGCCAAATCGTGATCGTCCAGGACGCGGACCTGGAGTATGATCCCTCGGAAATTCCCGACGTGATTGCGCCGATTCTTTCCGGGGAAGCAGATGTGGTGTACGGATCGCGCTTCCTGGTGCGCAAAGCCGCCAGGGTCTTGTATTTCTACCACTACGTGGCCAACAAAGGTCTAACGTTCCTGTCGAACCTGTTTACCAACATTAATCTGACCGACGTCGAAACCGGCTACAAAGCCTTTCGCGGCGAGATCATCCGCCAGATGACTATCACCAGTAGCGGGTTTGGATTCGAGATTGAAGTCACCGCGAAAGTCGCGAAATTACTGTGCCGCCTGTACGAAGTGCCGATTTCCTATTACGGCCGCACGTACAAAGAAGGAAAAAAAATCGGCGCCATCGATGGGCTGGCTGCTCTGTGGTACATCGTGAAATTCAATTTGCTCTGTAACCTCGAACAGTCCTACCGGAGCGTGCCGTTACGCTCGGGCGAAGACGTTGGGGAGTCGCAAGTTCATCGCTACTTGAGCGACGCCGCAGAATCTTCAAAGGCCTCGCGGTTTTTGGCAGGGGCGGAGCGCCAAGAACAAGAACCGGACGGTGTAGCATCATGAAAAGATTTTGGATCGTTGCGATTCTGTTATGCCTTGGCCAGGTGGCCCGGGCACAAACCACGGCTTCGGTTAGTAGCAGCACCACCGGGAGCAACAGTCTCGATAATCCGCACCACTTCAACCGTACAGTCTGGACCGGCCCGAGCACGAATCAATACACTACTTTGGCGCAAGGACTTGCCGATCCGTTCTGCGTCACCTCGACCTCCAGTTGCCTTGTAAACCTGACCTCCGATTTCGATGAGTCCTTTTCTTCCACTTATACTTTTGGCAGCAGAGCAAATCAGCGCGCGGTCGTTCACGGCTTCCCGGGAGCCAAGTTTGTTTGCGACGTTACGAACGGCACTCCCTGTTTCAATCTCAACAACCAGAGCGCCATCGTTGGCGAACTTCCGGGCGGCCATTTCAACGGTCCCAGTGCCAAGCAGTTCACGGGTGGCTTTGGCATCATGGCGGGGCCGACCGCTAACGTTCCCTGCGTGATTTGCAACATCAACACGGACAACAACAACTCTTACATTCGCCTTGAGGATTTTTTTGCCAGCGCTTCCAACGGTGCGAATGTCACTGGCGCGATCGTAGACTTGAACAATTTGCGCAACCAGGCGATCCTGCAAAATTTTTTTGTTGCTGGTGGCCCGAATCAAGGCATTCGCATTCACGGCGCGGGGCCGTTGAATGTCGTAAACGTCTGGGCTGGCGGTACGGGAAAGGGAAAGAGCCAGCCGTGCAGCATTACGTCCGACAGACTGATTGGGACTTCTGCAGTGCAATGGACAAACGGTATTTGCAACACCCCTGGACCCAACCAGCCAATGATGAAAATCGATGGCGGAGGCGGCAACGCCTCGGGTCCAACGATGTTGGCCATAGGAATCAACGGGTTATACATGGAGGACGATAGCGGTGTGGCGGGGAATGCTTCCGATGGCGTTTTAATAAAAGACGCCGCGGCCGTCCATGTGCGCGACAGCTTTGTCCAGGGCCCGCACACCGACAATGTGATTCACATCCAGGAGTCTGCTTCGAATTGGGGAATCGTCAGCGCCATCAGCGCGTCCAACATTTGGAAGGCCAACGACAACGGCACGTTAGGCAATATCATTCTGAATGACATCAGCAAGTTCTCGAGTCAGGGAGTTGACCTTCTGTATTACGGCTACGGCGGCCGGCCTGGATTCAATGTCATGCCTTGGACTCTCGATTACGCCAATTTCCAGATCGTTCAGGGACCCAATCGAATTTTCTCCGTCCCTGGAAACACCAGCACCGATAAGAGTCCGGTGAAATACCTTTTCAACGCGAATGGCTCAGCGGTATTCCGCAGCTACGAGGACGGCAATCAGACGCTGCTCGACCTCGATACGGGGAAGAATGGCGCGGCCAGCACCTGGATGGACTTTTCTGACCGCGGCACGGCGAAGTGGCGGTTTATCAAAGACAACTTCAACAACTTTTCTATCTTTGATGTTGCGAATGGCAAGGTACGTCTCGATTTCCTATCGCAGAATAGCGCGGTTGCGTCGGCTCCCGGTTGCCAGTTGTGTCTCGCCAACAGTGAACACATTGGCTGGCGGGATGCCGGAAATGGTTCGGACCATACGATTGGAGAAATTCAAAAAGTCTCCGCGGATATTCACACCTGCGTGACCACCGGCGGCAAAACGCCTTGGACGGGCCCGGCGACTTGCGATGTCACGTGGCCGTCTCCGTTTGCCGACACCAATTACGTTCCCACCTGCACAGGCGGCACGGTGTCCTCGGGCATTCCGATACTGCAAGGAATCTCTAAAGTGGCAGCCAATAAAGTGACCGTGGTGATTCAACAGGCCGGCACGTCCAACGCTGCGTTTCAGTCTGTTTTCTGCACCGGCATTCACAACTAGGCCCATAATTCGCAGTTTTCGGCCAAGGGAACGGACTTGCGTTGTTGCAACGGGAAGCGATACTGGCTGCGGCGAACCTCTTAGGTAATCAGCGCTCAAGAAATTCGACCAATATTCTGTTTCGTGTGAGGGCCCATGCGATTCGCCGGCCGTCGAAAGCTACGGCAGGTACCGGTGGGCGTATCACGACGGTCTTGACCGACTTACAAAACACGAGGTGGGACTCCAAATTCTCCACTTCATAGCAAAAGTGGTGGAGACCGCCGCCGCGCCGTGTCAAAAACTGAGCGACCGGTGAGTTAGTGCCATGCGGTTCGACGAGCTCAATCAATGCTTCTCGGTCGTCAAGCCCCCGCAGAAAACACACTCTGACGCTTTGCAGCGGGTCGAAAATGATGCTGCCATCCCACGTCGCGCCCAACGATGTTGCTATAGACTTGGCGCTCTCCTCGATCGAAGCGAGCACAAAACCAATATGATGAAGTCGGACCGGGCCAGGCGGGCGCGGGCCATGTTGGCGCCCATCATCCATCCTATGTCCCCTTTCCTTTATACGTTTCCGAAGCGGTCTTCACTTTAGGCAACAACTTGGGGGGGCCGCGTTTTTGGACCCGCCGAATAAAGTCACCGAGACACAAGGGGATGATGGCCCCTCTCCCGGATTATCACCTACAAACACGATGCTATACAGCTAGCATGCGCCGAATGCACCGGCGATAAGTATCTGCAAAATGAACGAGTCTGTTCGACATCTCGCCGGCTGTAATTCGCGAGAGACACTCAGGCAAGTTTCCCGGTGAAAACCGTCACGCGTGTCCGTTAGGTGAGACTCCGCGAGAACTCAGGTACTGTAGCACCGCATCGAAAGAGGTCAATTCCGGCAAATCGCCGAGATCAATTTCCACGGTGAACTCCTCTTGGAGCACAGCTACCAAGGTCACTGCGGCCAGAGAATCCCACTTCGGCACAGTCTCAACGCTTGCGCTCCGAATCTGATCCGCAGGCAAATCCGGAAACACTGATGCGAAACAACGAGTCAAACGATCCTGAACCTCAACCATGGATAATTTCCTCAACGTGTTGAAATAGCTCGAACGACTCACTCGAGAAGCTCGCTAGCGACAGGGAGTAGCCTGGGGCGCCAAGCGCTCCAAGCAGACCGGCCAGGAATTCCTGCAACGGCGTATTTCGCGATGTCGGCTGGTAGTCGAAGCAGATTTCATCCGCGCCGAACTTCTCAAAAATCTGTCGAAGTGTCTGATGCTCGATCCGCCGGGAAAAAGCCCGGCAACTCATCACCCAAAAGTCGATTTGAACGGTCTTGCCGTTCGACCTGCCGAGAACGGCGGCGATTTTGCCCAAGGGGCCATATTTGTCCTCATATGTGACGGTCATGAGAAAAGCGGAGGGATCTTCGAAATAAGTGGACCACTCAGATTCCGTCAAGCGCTTACCATTCAAATTGAATTGATTGGTCTTGTTTAGCAACTCGAAGGCGCGGTTGTCGCGACCGTTTCTGGTAAATTGAACCTTCATCGAAGCTGCCGCGGCCTGAAGGAAATCATCCAAGGAGCCGGAACCAGCCCCTATGGCGCGTAAGGCGTCAGCTCCGCGAATGCTCTTCATGCGGATGTGATCTTCTTCGTTGATCACACCCTTTCCAAAGGCCTCCCGCAAGTGTTTCAGCAGAGTCCAGAAAGCTTCGTAATCGCGTGCCGGGAAAACCAAGCAATCCATTTCCGGAAAAGCTTCTTTGACTTCGGCAACTTCCATCGGGCTGTCATCGAGGAAAACGACAGCGTCGGCGCCGATATTCCAAACGCGCAGGATTCGGTCAATAGATTCGGATTTGCGAGACCAATTCGCTTCGACCGGATAGATATTCTCAGCAGAAATTCTCAAATCGGGTCGTTCCAAAGCCCGGTCCACCAATTGCTTTTCATTCTTGCTGGAAACTGCGATCAATATCCCGGCACTCGCAAGCGATTCCAGGAATTGCTGGTAGATTCCATGGAGGTGCGATCGCTGTTCGAGGCTCCAAGAAATACCTTCAGGTCCAGCCTCTCCGAGAATTCCCGCCCACAGGGTGTCATCCAAATCCGTGATGAGCGCTTTTTTCGCGGGAGATGGTGCGACCAAAGTTGCGACCAGCCCCGCGAGCGTCGAAGCATGAGCAAGCTTATAAGGGAAGCCGCTCTGCACTTCGGACCTGACGTCCAAGCGCTCGGGCAGTGGAGAAAGTTCGTCGAGTAGCTGCAAGCTAAGTACTCGAACGCCAGGCTCCTCGGCAATTGACGATGCAAAAGAAGCAACCGATCGACGTATTTGCAACTCGTAAGCACTTGCTTGTTGTAGCGAAGTCGTGAAGAGAGGAGGCAACGGCAACGTCGGTGCAGAAATGCAGATCGGGAGCGAACCGGATACCTGAGACAAAGAGCCTTGCAAACGGTCAATTACCTGCCCGACCGACGTCACCATATCCTGAAGGTCCACGGCGCGCCATCCACCAAGAGCGCGAATCCCCAGGCGAGCGTCAAGATCCTGCCACTCGATCGCAACAATCAGCGCCTCAGGGGGCGCCCCGGAGAGGCGTTCCACATTACCTATGAGATCGCCGAACAAGCCGGTATCGAGGTGCACCCGTCTTCCGGAAAACCGCCGGCTCAGGTGCGCCCGCAGAAACGTCTCAAAATGAAGCGGAGTAAATCCGCACGCCAACCCCGCGCGAAACACAGCCCCGTTTCGCGATTGGGTATGTTCAAGTATTTCTAAGGCTTCAATCAGTTTCACAGAACGCGCACACCAAACTGTGCCCCGGCACGGCAAGGCTTAGTCGAAAACGTTGTAGACAGCCTCCCTTACGCTACTATCCCCTCCAGCCGAAACCATTAAGATTCAGTTAAAAGTACTAGCGAGTCGCCGGTAGGAGGACTTTTTCATTTGGAAATGGTGTATTCACGGTCTATTAATCGAAATGTGGCCAATCTAGCCGTAAACCTATGTGCCAGTAGATTGGAGGGCCATGTTGATCACGGCTGTGATCTTTTTGCTCCCGGTATCCCTCTGCCTCGGGGGGTTCTTGTTCTTCCTTGTGCGCGATGATCTTTCCCCCAGGATTGCAATCGAGAGAATAAAAAACCGGTTCAGGAAGAGTCCTCCGTCATTGTTGCCCAATTTTAACGATGCGCCTTATCGCAGACTGACGAGTCAGCCCCCGCGCCATCACCCTACGCTACTGAATTTGCAAACCTCTGAAGGCACGGGGCAAGCTTGTCATCCCGATGTCACTTATATCCGTAACGGTTTCGGAACGGAACGATGGCGGTACTGGATGGTCTGCACGCCTTATGCCTATGGAAATCTGGTGCACGAGAATCCGGAGATTTTCGCTAGTAACGATGGAATCCATTGGACCATACCGAATGGAGTGAAAAATCCCCTCATACCTACCCCCAAGGCCATGCAGGACTATAACTCGGACCCGGATATGTTCTTTCTCAATGAAAAACTCTGGCTGTATTACCGCGAAACACGCTGTACCTCTGGACCTCCGGAAGCCCGAATTTTCTTGACCATGAGCGCTGATGGTGCGCGGTGGAGTACCCCGACCGAGGTGCTTGTGGCGCGCGGAGAAGAGGCGCTACTCATGTCTCCAGCCGTAGTTCACGACGGCGACGCGTTCCGCATGTGGACCGTAGAAAAAGCCGCGGACGGCTTCCGAGTGATGCGGCGGGAAAGCGCGGACGGACTAAGTTGGGATCTTCCCTTTCCGTGCTCGCTGGTTGGCTTGTCCGAACGAGAGCCTTGGCACCTTGATGTAATCCGAGAGGAAGATCGACTCAGCGCCCTACTTGTTAGCGTTAAGGAGCGCCTCGACTGGAAATTGCACTACGCTTACAGCTTGGATGAAGGAAATACTTGGAATGTAGAACGGTTCCTGCTTGAGCCGGCTTACGAATTCGAGGAAGGCTATCAATATCGCGCCACGCTGCTCAAAACGGGCTCGAACCCACACACGTACCAGATCTGGTACTCGGCCGCGAACCACAGAGAGATGTTCTCAATCGCCCATCAGGACATGATCCGACAAAACGGCAACCTACTTCCTGCGCGCAACCTTAACCATGCGGATCTGGCTTCCGCTCCATCGCAATAGAGGGCTGCTCGCAATGGTCATTGCCAAAGTGACGGATGAGATGGTTCCCCAGGTCAGAGAGTTTCTATCCACGCGTAAAGAGTTTGGCTTTTCTCGCGATTGGGACGGCGTGTTCAATTACAAGTGGAAACATGAGGATTTTCCCTACGGGTACGCTATCGTTCACGGACAAAACATCTTGGGCTTTGTGGGCACAATCTTTTCCGAGCGTGTCATCGCGGGTAATAAACGTGTCTACTGCAATTTGTCCTCGTGGGTTGTGGATGATGGACACAAAGGGGCAAGAAGCCTGGCCCCGGCACTCCTGGCTCCTGCATTGAAAACGAAAGACGTGTTGCTCACTTCGTTCACAGCGAACGAGAATGCCCAAAGGAGCTACGAGAAGATCGGCTTCAAACGCATAGATCACCAGCAAATCGCCCTGCCAACCTTGACCGCTCTTTTCGCGGGGAGAATGAGGGAAGCGCGAGGGGTTACCTTTGACCCGGATGAGATCGAGCGATACCTAAATGAAAAAGACGGGAAAATCCTACGCGATCACCAAAACCTGGCTTGCACGCACTTACTCGTCAGAGACAAAACAACGGGGCGATACTGCTACGTGGTTGGCACTACGAGTCCCTTCCGATTTCGAAGCTTGCCCAGGCCATTCCATATTTTGCTGAAACGTTTTCTATCGCGGTGCAACTTTTTCAATGTCTGTTATGTCAGCGATGTCGGTTTTCTTATGGAGAACATCCAGGTCATAAAGAAGCATCTCTGGAAGAATCGTCATTCGCTCGCGTTGCGCTACGACTCGAGGCTAATCCCCGAACGTCTATCCGTCTTGCAGTACAAGACGCAGACGGAGCGGCTCTGCTTCAGTTCCACGGAATTCCGAGTCGGGGACATAGACAACTTGTATTCGGAGTTGGTCACGAATAACACCTATTGATTCGCAAACGGTCATGACGAAACACTAGCCATTTGTTTTTTGACACGGTAAAGCGGCCTGTTTTCGCGGCGTTCACGAGACTGTTACCAAACCGAAACACGAGCAATGCAAAACTGTGATAAAACCAGGTCCCGAAACAGGGCTTGAACAGGCGACATGGAATCCGCGGAGATCTACCAGGAGTTTACGAAAATATTCCATCAAGTTTTCCATGACGATTCCATCGTGGTGCGGCCTGACCTTACAGCGAAAGACGTGGAAGGATGGGATAGCCTCAGCCATATTCGCCTGGTTTTAACCGTGGAGAGAGCCTTCGGCGTGAAGTTTTCGGCTTCGGAGATCGGTAAGCTCAAGGATGTTGCAGGGCTTGTCGATTTAGTTCGTTCGAAAGCGAAGTGAACTCTTAGCAGGTTTGCTCGATCATGTGCCTTTCTTTATTCAAAGAGTTGTCCTGGCTTCCAAAGTCCCCTCCCGACTTTGAATTGCGTTGCCGCGCGCTTCTTGACAATCCGACTGATCTCGGAAAGCGCGTTCAGACGCTTGCTTCGTTTGGACTGGACGAGAACCAGTTGAATCATCTTGCGAAGTTGATAGCGAAAGCAAGAAAAGCGGGTGCTGACCTCCGGCCGCTTGTTCCGTTCCGCTTGGCGGTGCTAAGTAATTCCACCGTAGATTTCATCATTCCGGCTCTAATTGGTACCGCCGCGCGTCATGGGATTGCGCTCGAATGCATTAAAGCCGAGTACGATCAAGTTATCCAGCAAGCCCTTTCACCCAACTCCGTCATCAATCGCTCAAAGCCAGACGGTGTTCTATTGGCGCTGGATTATCGCGCGCTTCCTATCCATTTCGAGCCGGGCACTCGCGAAGAGGCTGCGAATGCCGTCCGCCAAGCCTTATCCTTCATCGAGATTGCGCGCACTGGGTTGAAGGCAAACGGCAAGGTAGCGTGTATCCTGCAGACCATTGCCCCGCCGCCAGAAAGGCTTTTCGGGAGCTTAGACCGGGTCCTCCCTGGAACGCTCCGCAATCTTATTGAAGAAGTGAACCTCGGTCTAGGGGAAAGCGTCGCCGGAACAGAAGATATTCTTCTCGATGTCGCGGGACTTGCTGAAACGGTAGGCTTGGCTGAGTGGCACTCCCCTACGGAATGGAATCTTGCCAAACTGGCCTTCTCGAACAGCTATCTGCCGCTATATGCGGATCACGTGGCACGCTTGCTGGCCGCGTTGCGCGGTAAAAGCCGCCGCGCCTTGGCCCTGGATTTAGATAACACTCTGTGGAATGGGGTCATCGGTGATGATGGCATCGAAGGCATCCAATGTGCCCAAGGAGATCCTACAGGCGAAGCGTTTTTGAGCATCCAGCGTCTTGTATTGGATTTACGGGCCCGGGGGATCGTGCTTGCCGTTTGCTCGAAGAACAATGACGAAACCGCGCGTTTGCCGTTCCGCGAACACCCCGAGATGCTGGTCAGGGAAGAGCACATTGCTGTTTTCCAGGCCAATTGGAACGACAAAGCCAGCAACATCAAGGCGATTGCAAAGGAACTATCGCTTGGCGTCGATTCCCTGGTTTTCCTGGACGACAATCCCGTAGAACGCAATCTAGTCCGCGAGCTTCTTCCCGAAGTCGCGGTTCCCGAGCTCCCTTCCGACCCCGCTCTGTACGCTCGCACGCTTGCCGCAGCGGGTTACTTTGAGTCCATCAGCTTCTCGGACGAAGACCTCAAGCGCGCGCGATATTATCAGGACAACGCAAAGCGCGTCGAACTGCAAAGCGCGGCTGGGGACATTCGATCCTATTTGGCATCGCTAGACATGGAGATTACTTTTCAGCCTTTCGATGAAACTGGCCGGGCTCGAATCACGCAATTAATCAATAAATCTAATCAGTACAACCTCACGACCAAGCGCTACACCGAAGCTGAAGTCGCCACAGCAGAACGCGATCCGGGCTGCTTCACCCTGCAGGTGCGGCTTTCCGATCGCTTCGGTGACAACGGAATGATAAGCGTGGTGATATGCCGCCATCAGGTCGACTCAGAATGGGAGATCGATACCTGGCTGATGAGTTGCCGCGTTCTCGGTAGAGGTGTCGAGCAGACGGTACTGCGCGAGATACTTCACCACGCAAAACGCCTAGGGGTCCGCAAGCTAATCGGTTTCTATCGGCCTACTGATCGTAACCAGTTGGTTGAGGACCATTACTCGAAGCTCGGCTTCGCGCAAGTTCGGCGCGACGCCGACGGTACCACGGTATGGGAGCTGCTGACGGAGACCGCGAACGTTGAAGCGGCGGCCATGAAAGCGCGCTCACTAGGCTTCGGGCCGGATAGAGAGGCCACCAGGCATGTCGCCGCCAACGCCTGAGTTACCGGTGGTGCCGACTACTGCAGTGGGCAGAGCGCTGCCTCGGCGTGACTATATTATTCTTCCGCTGATCAGTCTCCTGACGGTCCTGGTTCTGCTCGCCGCTTCCGAGGTCTGCGCCAGGATATTTTGGCCTGCACAGCCGGCAAACTCCTGCTTGGTACTGGACGCCGTCGATGGCAATCGTTACAAAACAAACTGCACTTCACGATCCAAGATCGCCGAAGGTCCGTGGACGACCAGTAACTACAACGAATGCGGATACTTCAGTGTCACTTCATGCAAAACAAAACCCGCCAACGCCGTTCGCATCGTAATTCTGGGTTCTTCTATCGGTCAGGGCATCCGTGTACCCTACGAGCAGACGTTTTTTTCGCTCGCCTCCACCGGACTGAACCGGATGTGCAGTCGCAGTATCGATGTGCAAAATCTCTGTGTCGAGGGGCTATACCCAATCCAGGTCTTGCGTCGTCTTGGGGCGGCAGTCGAGCTTAAACCCGACGTCGTTCTCTTTATTCTCTGCCCGGGAGATGTCGCTGAGGCGGAAGCTTTAGCCGAGCGGAAAGATGTGCCGGCGCCGGCCAAGGCGGCGCCAAATTCCCCAAGTGTGTTGGTGAGATGCAAAACTTGGCTGAAGCGCATGAGCCTTGAAAGTCGCGCCATGCTACTGGCTCAACACTTCCTTTTGCAGAACAAGGATGTCCTCCTGCGGCTGCACTTGGCGTTTGGAGATAAAATTGAGCAGCCTCACGCTCCTGGCTGGCAGCAGCGCTTCGCGGATTTCGATCGAATCGTTGGCCGCATGGCCGGCCAGCTCCGCTCCGAGGGAGTCCCGCTGATCCTCGTTTCTGTGCCATCACGGCCCCAAGCGGCCATGCTCGGCTTGCGGCAACTGCCTCCAAATGTGGATCCCTTCGCATTTGGACGTCAGGTTGACATGATCGCCGCCAAGCATGGCGCAGGATACGTGGATATCTCAGAAGTTTTCAGCCACATCCCGGATTCCGAAAATCTGTTCTATGTCGTGGACGGCCACCCTACCGCTGAAGGGCAGAAGATCATCGCGCAATACGTCGAGCAAAAGCTGCTAGATGGCAGTGTGCCCGCTTTTTCTTACTGCGCGCGGCAACAAAGCCCGGAACGAGGGAAATAACTGTGGGAACGGCATCCTTGCAGTTCCTTGCATACTCGTTTGCCGTCATCCTCGTCTTCAATCTGTTTCGCTCCGTTGCGTGGAGACAATTCGTTCTCTTGGCCGCCGGCGTCGGATTCCTCCTTTGTTTTTCGCAGCGCCCCGTGGAGTTTCTTCCGCTGGCGGCGTTTCTGGCCTCCGGGTTTGTCAGCTTGCGTGTGCTGCAAGCTGGCAAAACAGGGGCGTTTCTCCCGTTATTGATTGTTGTTATTGGCGCCTTTATGTGGCTGAAGGAGTATGCGTTTATACCCTCTGCACTCTTTCTTCAGCATCCTTATCTGATGGTCGGGCTTTCCTACATTTTCTTCAGAATCCTGCACCTGATTATCGATGCACGTTACGGCGAGCTCCCCAGGAATATTTCTCTTGTTTCGTACCTGAACTACACACTGAACTTCACCACCCTGGTCTCCGGACCCATTCAGCGCTACCAGGACTTTGCCGAAATGCATCTTGCTCGCGTTCCTTTGCCGCTGAACGTGGTCGTGGCTGGTCAATCGCTCGAACGCATCGTTCTCGGTTTCTTCAAAGTTAACGTGCTCTCGCTTATCCTTTCCATGATTCAAGGGCGGGCGCTGGGTATGATTGGTTCCCGCCAGGGCGCTAGCGAGCAAGTCTTAACCGGTGTGCTAATCGCGGCGGCTTACCCGCTATATCTATACTGCAACTTTTCGGGTTACATCGATATCGTGATTGGTGTTGCGCGTCTCCTCCGCTTTGCCTTGCCCGAAAATTTCAACCGGCCTTTCTCCTCGGGCAACTTCATCGATTTTTGGAACCGCTGGCATATCACGCTCTCGGAGTGGCTGAAGACCTACGTCTATAATCCTCTGTTGATCGTCACTATGCGCCGCTGGCCATTACCGGCGGCCGAACCCTTCCTCGGCGTCTTCGCGTTCTTTGTCACTTTCTTTCTCGTCGGCTTATGGCACGGTCAGAATGCGGCTTTTATCTTTTTCGGCGTCCTTCAGGGACTCGGCGTTAGCCTCACAAAACTGTATCAGGTGCTGATGGCCAAATGGATTGGACACAAACAATACCGCGAGCTGTCGCGCAACTGGCTCTACAACATTGCAACCCGCGGTCTTACGTTTACATGGTTTACGTTTACGTTGCTGTGGTTCTGGTCAAATTGGACGCAACTCGGAGTCTTGGCGCGCTCTTTCCGTCCCTCTGAAATCGGATTAGTCTGGATCGCCATATTCTTGGGAGCTTCCGTAATTCTGGCCCTATGGGAAGCCATCCGCGGGTGGCTGCTCTCGTTTCAGATCGCCGGTGAGCCCTTGTTCATGTCCCGCTACGTTCGGACCAGCTTCAGCACGGCGCTCGCCGCTATAGCTTTGGCCACATTGATGATCCTGAATGCGCCAGAGCCTCCCATTGTGTACAAGGCGTTTTAAGCATTACCTTGAGATTGAATAAAATCTCTAGAGCGCAGTGAATATGGCGACCGTGGTGATTCAATACGCGGTTACTAGACAAAAGACCAACCGGCGATCAGCCGCGGATAAAACTTGCTCCTACAACGTGGCATCTCCGTCAAACAGGGACGGCGCCCATGTGCGCGGATTCTGCAGAGCCACCGCCAAGCCTGGATTATTGGCTCGGTAGACGAATCTCCAGGATTCCAGCTTGCGACGATGAGGCGCGACCGCTTCGATAAACTCTCCATTCTCCAGCCAGCGCCCAATGATTTGCAGTAGATGCATGCCCTCGTTGCGGCACTTTCTCAAGGCCCACCAGAGCAGCGGTTCCAACAAGGCAGTGCTCCCGTCGAGTGACTGAAAGTCCACCAGAAGCATCCGCGTCAAACCAAACTCACTACTGTCCCGGCGTTCAAAGATCGCGTATGCAGCCAGGCGACTGTTATCCACGATGGTAGCGATCGAGAGCCGATTTTCGAGCAGAGCATATTTAAAGTGCCACTCCAACACTGCGCGCGTGCGGACAGCCAGGAGTACGTGCGGATTCTTTCTCTTCAACTCCGCCCAGAACTCATCAAAGCGATCATCGAAAGCCTCAATCGATTTCACTTCCACGTCGCCGGCACGCAGACCCTTGGTCGTAAGTCGGTCCCTGAGAAAAGCCGCAGCGGAAACCGGATAGCTCAGAAGCTTGGCCAGTCCCTTGGTCTTCGATGCCAGAAGGCGTTCGATAAATCCCTGATAGTTCGTGATCCAAAAGGCGGACTCGTCCCACAAGCCGACTGGAACTCGGGAGCAATCGAAGACTCTGACGGCATTCACCGCCTTAGCATTTACGGTATTATTCAAATACAGATCCACATTGGGCTGGTTGATCACGCGATCCAGCAGCGACAGTGCTTTACTTCGGTAGGGGAGATCAGCGACCCAAGAGCGGCCAGAAACGGCGAGGATTCTTCTGCCCCCAAGTTCGTACGATAAGGGAACATTCCCGATGGAGGCAACAATTTGGCGCTCTTCGTCCTCAATCACCCAGCCGATAGGCAAGCGTCCCTGAAGATCCCGGTATTCTGGATTGGTGAGCCAGAGGTCGCGCCATCGGTCGGGGCTTGGAACAATAAGCCCATGACGGGATTCGAGCGCGGCAATCTGCTCATAATCTTCGCAGGACACCTCGCGCAGTTTTGTGACGCGCCCTGGTTTCTCGGCATTGAGCTGAGCCGGTTCCACAGAAGATCCTCATGCGGGATCGAACGTCACCGGCAGAGATTCCAATCCTCGAAAACCCATATTGGTTCGCCACACCAGCGGGGTGGAATCCAAAGCAAGATTGCGCAGCCTGCGGAAGATTGTGGAGAGAGCAATCTGTCCTTCCAGCCGCGCTAGCGGCGCGCCAAAACAGAAATGCGCTCCCCAGCCGAACGCTAAGTGCCGATTGTCCTGCCGCGCAATGTCCAGTCGGTCTGGATCTCGGAAGTGCTCTGGATCGCGGTTTGCGGCACCTGCCACGGCAATCACTGCTTGTTGCCTGCGAATTGATTTCCCGCCGAGGTCGGTGTCAGCCGGGGCAAGGCGCGCGGTGTACTGAATGGGGCTCTCGTAGCGCAACAGCTCTTCGATAGCCGAAGGATACAACAAGGGGTTTGCTTGAAGCCTTTGCAGCTCACGCGGGTTTGTCAACAGTGACAACAGGCCATTCCCGATCAGGTTCGTCGTGGTTTCCAGACCGCCAACCAATGTAATGATGGAGTTGGCGATGATCTCCTCCTCGGTCAGCCGGTCACCGTTGAGCTCCGCGTTCATGAACGCGTGTACAACTCCATCCTGCGATGGGCACCCCTTGGCGCGCATTCTACCCCGGAAATAGTCGGTCATCTGTTCCACAGTTTTCAGCATCACCGCGGTCCGGCCGGGATTGTGTTGAAAATTCCCCAGCATTTCAGAGAAATCCTTGGACCACCCTTTCAATTGAGCACAGTCTTCCACCGGCACGCCCATCAACTCTACAGTCAAGGTTGCCGGCAGGGGATCGGCCAATTCCGCTATCACATCCATTCGGCCCTTCGCAATTGCCGCGTCGATAAGATTGTCGGTGACCTCCTGAATATGGCCGCGGAGAGCCTGCAGCTTACTAGGGGAGAAGGCGGATGCTGCCAAGCCTCGGAGCCTGCTATGAGCAGGCGCGTCACGAAAAAGCATCTGGCGCACCATCACCTGGGCAACCGGCTCTAACTCGGAAAGGCCTAGATCCCTGAGCTGCTCGGGAGTAGGAGTGCGGGCAGCGGAAAAGTCTTGTAGCGCAGTCACGACATCCTTGTATCGGGTCACCACCCAGGCGTGCAAATAGGAATCCCAGTGAACCGGGTCCTCGGTTCTGAGGCGCCGATAGAGCGGGTAGGGGTTCGCGAGGACGTCGGGTTCCAGCAAATGATAGAGGCTCAAAGTGGGATCTCGGTTCACCAAAGGACGACTTATAGAGTCACTACTCATGTAAGCGCACTTGCCCTCGGGGTCGGGTCTAACAAAGGCCTGGCCCACTTTTCTATGCGTCCCCCCGTTTTGCGGTGAGACGCTCAATTTCTCCGGCTAAAGCCACTACAGTTGGTGCATCGAAGACGGTTCGCAGGGCGAGTTCCACTCGAAACGTCTCGCGCAACTTGGCTATGAGTTGCGCCCCCAGAAGCGAGTGGCCGCCTAGCAGAAAGAAATCGTCTTCTAGCCCGATCTTTTTGTGTCCCAGCAGAGCTGTCAGAATCTCGATGATGCGCTGCTGGGTTGCCGTAGGTGCGGTTGCCGACAACGTATCGTATAGGGTGTTTGCCGGAGCGGGAGCTGGAAGCGCCGCCCGGTCTATCTTACCGTTAAGCGTCAATGGAAACGCCTCCAGACGCACAAAAGTGCCTGGCAGCATATATTCGGGTAGGCGGCGGCGAAGATGGGCCGTCAGACTCTTCGGTGCGATGCTGGAATTTGGCTCCAGCACCAAGTAGGCCACCAGACGTTTATCGCCAGGAGAATCTTCGCGGGCCAAGACCAAACTCTCATGGACGACGGGGTGCTGATTCAAAGCGCAGACAATTTCGTTCGGTTCGATCCGAAAGCCCCGAGTTTTAATCTGCTCATCGACACGCCCGAGAAAAGTGATCTGGCCATCGGGCAGCATTCGGGCGAGATCTCCCGTCTTGTACAGCCTGCTGCCTGGTTTGGCGCTGAAGGGGTCGGAAATAAACTTCTGTGCAGTTAGATCGGGCTGGTTGCGGTATCCGCGCCCGACGCCGGCCCCGGCGATGTATATCTCGCCGACTGTGCCCGGTGGCACCGGCAGCAGTTGTTCACTCAGGAGGTGTATTTGTTGGTTGGCTATAGGGCGACCAATTGGAGGCAACGTGCCGTCGCGTGGGTCGGGCGGCACCGTTGCGGAGGTTGCCACGACCGTACATTCAGCAGGTCCGTAGTTGTTGACCAATACGAAGGGCAGGCTCGCCGGCGGATAGCGGTGCAGCGTGTCACCGCCAGTCAGCATGATTCGCAGTGCGGTGCCCGGCGGCCAGTTCATGCCGAGCAGTCCCTCGGCCAGCGGCGTAGGGACGAAGCTGATGGTAATCCTATGGGTCACGAGCCAATCGCGGAGAAGTTCCGCAGAGTTGCGGGTCAAGTCATCGACGAGATGAACACTCGCTCCGGCGGCCAAGTAAGGCCAAAGTTCCCACACAGCAGCATCGAAGCTCAGTCCAGCGAGGTGACTGGCCCTGTCGGCCGAGGTTACCGAAAACGCCTGCTGATGCCAGGATACGAGATTAGACAGACCGCGGTGAGGAATCTCGATTCCCTTCGGCTGTCCCGTGGAGCCCGATGTGTAAATCACATAGGCCAAGTCATCCGGTCCGATTTCGGCCGGGTGGGCCTCGCGCTGAGCCGAAATTTCCGGCGCGTCTAGATCCGCAATGACCTGCCCGCGGTGAAGGATCCGGCGGGCAAGACTTGCATTTGTGATGAGTACAGGCGATCCGGCGTCTTCAAGAACGAACGCGACACGGTCGGGGGGCCAGGCCGGATCAATCGGTACGTACGCTCCACCCGCTTTCAAGATGCCAAGTGCTCCCACTACCATGTCGAGACCGCGTGGTAGGCAAAGGCCTACTGCCACATCTCTCCCTATTCCAAGTGAGCGTAAGTACCAGGCTAAGCGGTCGGCTCGGTTGTCGAGTTCTCCGTAAGACAGAATCTGGTCACCCGCAGATACGGCCAAAGCCTCCGGGATCTCGGCAGCATGTCTCGCCACCAATGCTAAGAGACGCGTGCTTTGAAGATGAAAAAGCTTCCCAGCCCCGCTTATCTCGGATTCCCAAGAAGACATGCTCACGCTCTAAAGCTCCAGATCAGGTGGCTCGGCGACGGACTCAGCATTAAATGAGCAGCGCCTTTAATCGGCTATCTGCAATGGGCATTAAGCAGAAATCCTACACAGAAGGGTCGATCCAGATTAATGCACGAATCGACCAGGGGACGCCCAACAATTTTAACTGCTGTAAGCGGAAAACTGAAGCCGAATCAAACACGAAGTATAGCCAGTAATATGCTGCCCATAAGTCAAATTTGTGTTGGATTCGGCTCGACGGCAATCCAAACACTGACGCGGTATCATAATGCTCTGGATAAGCGGACGATTTCGATGCCCGTTGTGCATGGGTGCATGCTCGTTGACCGCCTACATCATGAAAGGAGGTGCGGTCGCAAAGATGGATTTAATCATTCCACTGGCCTTCGGTGAGATTCATGTATGGCTTACATTTTGGGAGGCGATACGCGACGAGCGACTGCTCGCCGCCTACCGTGAACTCCTCAGTGCCGCGGAGAAAGTAAAGGAATCGCGATTTTACTTCGCCAGAGATCGTCACCGTTATCTGGTCACGAGGGCATTGGTTCGAACGGTGTTGTCGCGGTATGCCTCTATTGATCCTAAGGATTGGGTCTTCTGTACGAATGCCTATGGATGCCCCCGCGTCGTTAATGCGCAGACGACCGAACGCTGTCCATCATTTAGCGTCTCGCACACCCGGGGGCTCGTCATCTTGGGAATTGCTGAGGACCGGTCTTTGGGAGTGGATGTCGAGAATTTCGCCACTTCCGACATATCAAACCGTCTTGCAGATCATTTTTTTGCCCCACAGGAGTTGGCAGCGCTTCATGAGGTGCCTCAGCACCAGCGTCTGTATCGCTTTTTGGAATACTGGACTTTTAAGGAATCGTATATCAAGGCGCGCGTTATGGGCTTCTCTTTGCCTCTTGACAGGTTCGGCTTTCACTTCGCCGACAACCACTCTGTCGATTTAGTGATTGACCCCGAATTGGGCGATGATTCATCACGCTGGCAGCTTTGGCAGTTCCGACCGACCCCAGAGCATCTTTTGGCTGTGTGCGCCGAGAGACTTAACGCTCCGTCCTCGAAGCTCCTCGTCCGCGAGACGATTCCTACCGTCAGTGAAAGAATACTTGCTCCAGGGCTGCTTCGCACCTCGCCCTAAGGAGAGGACTTTCGCTTTTAATGCACTTGTCTCCGGATCCTTAAGGGATAAAGTCAGTTCACGCTCGAACAGTCCAAATACCCGCAGCTTCTCCGCTCAGCCCACGCCCAATTCCGCGAAGTCTACTGCCAGTCCGGCGTCCCCCTCTTCCACTCCGCGGCCAAATAATTCTCCGTTAGGGGCACGATGACCCGTTGGGGGACGTGTCGCTTCGAACTTCCGAGGGATGAGTCCGCATGTACCTTGTTGGCAAACTTCTATTCGCAGAACGAGCCAAGAGAAACAGTTCGACATCCGAGCAGAATACAACGCATCATAGTTCGTCTTGAAAATTCCGTTACGGCTAAAGACGATTGCGAATTCTTCTGCTCAATCTTTACTATCCGCCGGACACTTCGGCCACGGCAAAAATGGCGCAAACTGTCGTGGACGGCATTGGCGTTCATCACCACGTTAGCGTGCTTTGCGGGAGGCCATCATACGACCCCACGGAGCGGCGTCCCTGGCGCCTTTATCAAACCGAGAGTAACGGCCTCGTCCGAGTCATCCGGGTTGGCTCCACGGCCTTTCCGCGCTTCAACATGAAAAAGCGCCTGCTGAATTACTTGAGCTACGTCTGGCTCGCCATTCCTCGCGCCATTTTTCTCGATTGCGACGCCGTCTTGGCCATGACGGACCCCCCATTCCTGGGAATCGTGGGAGCGTTCGTGGCCTTGCTGAAACGAAAACCCTACGCCTACAACATCCGCGACCTGTATCCGGACATGGCCGTAGGCGGCGACATTGTTCAACCTGGCTTGCTAGCGCGTCTATGGGAAAGAATGCACCGCTGGTCTTTGCGCCGCGCCAACTGCGTCATCGTTCTTGGCGAGGACATGCGCACGCGAATAATTGCCAAGGGAGTTGAGCCTTCCCGCGTCGTGGTCATTCGCGATGGTGCGGAGCTTCCGAAAACGGCGGAGCCTTCAACCATTCCCGATCCCGAAATCATGCGCGCGATTCGAGGGGGTTTTTCGTTCGTCTTGTTGCACGCCGGCAATCTCGGCTTTTATGGCGCATGGAGCACCTTGATTACCGCAGCTCGCAAGCTGGCAAATGACGGTGTGGGCCTGGTTTTCGTGGGCGGGGGCGCGTTGCGCGCGGAACTGGAAATCGCCGCCGCAGGGGCCGAAAACATTCGGTTCCTGGATTATTTCTCTTCCGACCAAATCCCATCAGTTCTCGCCGCCCCAGATGTGCACATCGTTACCATAAAGCGCGGCCTCGAAGGAGTGGTGGTTCCAAGCAAAATGTACGGAATCCTCGCTGCGGGCAAACCGATTGTTGCCGTAGCGCCAAAGGAAACAGATGTCGTCTCGCTTGGTGAAAAGCAAGGCTTCGCCGTGGCCGCGGACCCCGACAAACCCTCGGAGCTTGTCAACATGATACGGGCGCTTATCGGTGACGTTAAGAAATTGAGATCCCTGGGGGAAGCCGCCCACAGAGCCGCACCTTGCTATGAACGGTCTGGGGAGCTTCAAAAATATCTGCAGGTTTTTGACCGCTTAACGGGGGGATAAAGGCCAAGCCCGACAGAATATGCCAGATTGTGCTCCTGGGGCCGGAGACGACCTTTCACTCGGACCTAAAGTCTCCCCACCAATATCATCGCAACAAATTACGCAGAACAGTTTTTTCCAGCATTGCCGCGCAACAAAAATCGCAGTATCGTGTTTGCGCTGGGTGGGAGCAGCCATTTTCAGCTCGTAACTTGGGAGCCGGGCCCAACCCGGCAAGGATGGCGGAAGTTGCCCGCCGACCTGCCCTGGGGGCAACTTGTTGCCCGTATGAAATGGGGTTGCATGGCCGCAGGCCTGCTTGCTTTCTTTGTTTCCTTGTTTGCTTCCATGATGTTGGTCGTTCCGGTGCGCGCGTTCGCCCTGCGTGTGGGCATGGTGGACCTGCCGGGACCACGCAAGGTGCATCACGCTCCAATTCCCCTTCTTGGCGGATTGGCCATGTACGTCGCCGTCGTCGTTGCGGTCTTGCTGGCTTTTCAGGGAACTGCTCGAACTCAAATTGCCGCCATCCTGATCGGGGCGACCTTGGTGGCCGCCGTCGGCATTCTCGATGACCGCGGACTCCTTCATCATCAGGTGAAACTATTCGTTGGTATGCCCGTGGCCGCGGGGATTCTGCTTTTCACAGGGATGCGAGCCCAGGTTTTCAGCATTCTGCTGGGGGGACGCAGCGGAGAACTCTTGGACTCCGCTCTGACCGTCCTTTGGGTGGTTGGTATCACTGCTTCGTTCAGCATTCTAGATCACATGGACGGCTTATGCGCTGGCGTTGCCGCTGTGGCATCCGTATTCTTCGCGCTTCTCGCCTACTTGAATGGGCAGACGCTGGTCACCGTCCTGGCGGCGGCGGTCCTCGGAGCGGCC